>ERZ825896.370-NODE-370-length-60454-cov-4.120879_pt1 | contig 60454 bp, 59 predicted proteins | sample MGYA00519858_ERZ825896 | MGnify/ENA primary metagenome ERZ825896 (study PRJEB31778, sample SAMEA3449214) | human gut metagenome | biome: human gut; feature: human-associated habitat; material: faeces | place: United Kingdom | collected 2010/2012 ... | reverse complement strand
CACAGACGCTCCTGCGTCAAATGATAGCCGATGTCCTGCACCGCTTGACGCACAAGCTCCAAATCGGTGTGCGCGGAAAGCACCAGCGTTGCACCGTGCAGCCGTGCCTGTCCCGCATGAAGAATCTCCGCAATGGTTCGTCCGCCACGAGATAGTGCCGCGTGCCAAGGAGCGCAACCCTCGATTGCTGGAAACGTTGACGCGCACCATGAACCTCATCGCTGAAGAGGACGACATGCTTGCCAACGACGCCCGCGCGCTTCTTCTCGAAAAGGTGGTTCCGTTGGGAGCGTCGCCCGCCGAAGGGTTCTTGATTTCCCCCGAGCTGGCGGACAGGCCGCTGCCCCTCGTTCGCCGCGTAATCGACAAGACTCTCTCCTTGATGCTTGGCCGCGATGCTCGCGTAGAGGCCTCATCTATTCAGGCATGTATCGACGGGTTTGGGAAAAGCGGCTATGTCGCGAACATTCAGGGGAATATCGCCGTGTCGTACAACAAGCAGGGGCTTCGTCTTGAGCCTATGGCCTCATTTCGTACGCGGAGAAAGAAGGGGTAGCGACGCATCGAATGCGCGAAGCGTACGGTTTCGTTAGGGCGCTCGCTTTGGCCGGCGGCACCAAACGGGGAAAAGCTGGATTGATCGGGCGTTTCTAGTTTCTTTTTTCGAATCGGACGCCTCTCTGGTTTTTTGCGGGCTATCTCGTAGTATGGACGAAGAGGAAGGCGACGGAGAAAAGGGCGAGCCTCTGTTTTCGAGGCTCGACAGCGTGTGAGCGAGGCATGTCAATGAGTGGAAACATAGAAGATCGTAGCGGCGTATTGCGTGATCGCTGCCGGTTGATTAATCGCGATCCGGACGTCTACGTAGTTCGGGTGCCGTTTATGAATATTTCGACGTCGGAGACGAATGTCTACATCGTCAAGGACGGAGACGAAGCCCTTGTCGTGGACACGGGCGCTCCCACGGACAAGGGAGCCGCCGTACTTTCGGAAGCGTTCGAAATCTTAGGGATAGACCCTTCGAAGGCTTCTTTCTTCTTAACGCATCTTCATATGGATCATGCGGGCCTGGTTGACAGGCTTGTTCCTCGCGAGGCTCCGCTGTACGTTAACAAGACCGACTTCGATCTCATGAACGCCTCGAAAGAGCCTGAATTCTGGAAGCGTATGGAGCTGCGCATGCTCGAAGAGGGGCTCGGCCCCGAAAAGACCAGGCTTTATTGTCGGATCGGGCATTACGGCATCGGCATTGACAGCTTTGATACTGCAGGACGAGATGTGCGTTTTGTCGACGAGGGCGACTCTCTTTTCGTTGGGCGGCATGAATTCAAAGTCGTCTCGACGGCGGGTCACACACCCGGTCACCAGTCGCTTTTCCACGAGCCGTCGGGGCTGTTCTTCGTTGGGGACCACGTGCTTTTCGTCATTTCTCCCGGGCTTGGTTTTCGTCCCGACCGTGCAGACGCCATGGCGGTGTATCTGGGTAATGTCGAGAAGATGCTGAGCATGGACATCAATCGTTTGCTCGTTTCGCACGGTGAATTGGAAGATGGCTGGCGTGAACGGTGCGAATGGTTGATCGCGCATCACAAGAAGCGCATGGAGCGCGCAGTCGAGGTGGCGAGGGCTAATCCGGGTATTTCCGGCGTCGAGATTATTCGAAATCTGAAATGGAACGTACCGAAAGACTGGGATGCAATATCTCCTGCTCAGAAATGGTGCATATTGGAAAGCGGCATTATCATTCTGGAGCATCAGACGCATATGGGAACGATTGTCCGGGAAAAGGACGATCAGGGCGTCTATCGCTATCACGCGGTGGAATAGCAAGAGTGTCGTCTCGTTCGCCGCGTCTTGCTGTTCGTTGGTCCGCATGAAGAAAAAGCCTCGGTCGTTGTGACCGAGGCTTTTTTCGTTGCCGGCTATGCTCCGAACCAGATTTGGAACTTCGGCACGTAGCCCATGATGAAGACAATCACCATCAACACGGGGATGCAGTACTTGATCCATACGTAGCTCCAGGCGGGGAACTTCATGCCTGCGCCTGCATCGGCTTCGGCTTTGAAATTCTTCCAACCCCAGCCGTAGCGGCTCGTGCAGAACAGAACGTACAGCAGGCCGCCCAAAGGCAGGATGTTGTTGGAGACGATGAAGTCTTCAAGGCCCTGGATGTCGCCGATGCCGGGAATCTGGAATCCGCTCCATACGTTCATGCCGAGAATGCACGGCAGGCTCAAAACGACGATAGCAACGGCGTTGATGGCCACAGCCTTCTTGCGGGAGATGCCCCACTGATCCATGGCGAAGGCGATGATGTTCTCGAACACGCCAATGACGGTGGAAAGCGCGGCGAAGCTCATGAAGATGAAGAAGAGCGTGCCCCACAGCTGGCCGAGCCACATTTGGTTGAAGACGCTTGGCAGCGTGACGAACACCAGATTGGGTCCGGAGTCGGGGTTGACGCCGAAGGAGAAGCAGGCGGGGAAGATGATAAGGCCTGCAAGCAGGGAAATCATGGTGGAAAGGCCCGCTACCGAGACGGCTTCTCCCGTCAAACGGCGGTCGCGGCCGATGTAGCTGCCGAAGATGGCCATGCCTGAAGCGCCGATGGAAAGCGTGAAGAACGCCTGTCCCATGGCGGCGTAAACCGCATCGCCGAACGTGCCCATCTGTTCTGCCGGCGTGCTGCCTGCGAAAAGGCGGGAGAAGTCCGGGAGCAGATAGAAGGCAAGACCTTCGGCCGAGTTGGGAAGCAGGATGCTGTTGACGGCGAGGATGACGATGGCAACGAAGAGGCATGCCATCATAACCTTCGTGATGCGCTCCACGCCTTTCTGCAGGCCCATACCGCAGATGCCGAAGCCTATAAGACAGACGAGCAGCAGCCAACCGAACATCTGCAAGGGGTCGGCCTGAAGCGCCGCGAAGACGCTGCCGGTGTTTTCAGGGGCCACGCCATTAAGCTGGCCGGTGCCCATCTTGAAGGCATAGGCCACCATCCAGCCTGCAACGGTGGTGTAGAACATCATGAGGATATAGTTGCCGGCGATGGCAAACCACTTGTAGAGATGCCACTTCGTCCCTTTTGGCTCCAGGATGTTGAAGCTCCGTGCGCAGCTCTTCTGTGACGCGCGGCCTACCGAGAATTCCATGACCAGGATGGGAAGGCCCAGGATGACAAGGAACAGAAGATACAGCAGAACGAAGGCCGCGCCGCCGTACTCGCCGGTGACGTAGGGGAATCGCCAGACGTTGCCAAGGCCGATAGCGCAACCGGCCGAGATGAGGATGAAGCCGATGCGCGAAGCGAATTTCTCGCGCGACGGTTGTTGCTCTCCCATAGTCGTGCTCTCTTTCGTCATGGATGCTCAAAACGAGCATACGAATTGCAGTCAGACGAACCATTATAGGGGCAAAGGGAATGTGGGTACGCGAGGATACGGCGTGCGGTGTGCCGAAAAAAACGGGCTTTTGCCGTCGGGGTAGATGCCGTTGTGGCTGCGCGTGCTACATCGTGATAAAGTGACGTGCTGTATGTGCCCCGTGTTTTCAAGGGGCTTCGGAGTCTGAGACGAATGCGAGGAGACTTTCGCCATGAACAAAGCGATTATTACCGTTGTCGGCCAGGACACCGTCGGCATCATCGCGCGCGTTTGCACCTATCTTGCAGAGCACCATGTTAACGTGCTCGATATCTCCCAAACCATCATCGATGGCTTCTTCAACATGATGATGATTGCGGATTTCGCGAAGGCCGACAAGGATTTCGGCGTCATGGTGGATGATCTCGAGGCTCTCGGCGACGAAATCGGCGTGCGTATTCGTTGCCAGAAAGAAGAAATTTTCACCAAGATGCATCGCGTGTAGCGGTTTCGTCGGTCAGCAGGCTGACAGCGCGCGTTTATCCGGTTTCGGGCGGACGGAGCGGTTCGACAATTCTGGCAATTGTACGGGGCGTCTTACGCTCGGGTCTTTTTTCGAACGAAAGGCATATTCACATGCTTAATATCATGGAGGTCCACGAGACCAATCATATGATCGAGCAGGAGAAGCTCGATGTGCGTACGATCACGTTGGGCGTAAGCTTGCTCGACTGCGTGTGCGACGACGTCGACACGCTTTGCTCCAACATCTATGACAAGATCACGGCGTATGCGAAAGACCTGGTTGCAACGGGCGAGGCCATTGAGCGGGAGTACGGCATTCCCATTGTGAACAAGCGTATTTCCGTGACTCCTATTTCGCTTGTCGGTGCGCGTGCGTGCAAGACGAGCGAAGACTTCGTCAAAATCATCCATACGCTCGATAAGGCTGCGGCTGAAGTCGGTGTCAATTTCTTGGGCGGATATTCCGCCCTGGTAGGAAAGTCCATGACTCCGGCCGAAGAGCTGCTGATCAAGTCGATTCCTCAGGCGCTTGCGGAAACCGAGCGTGTCTGCTCGAGCGTCAATGTTGGATCAACCAAAACGGGTATCAATATGGATGCGGTCAAGCTGATGGGCGAAGTGGTGCGTGCTACCGCCGAGGCTACGGCCGATAACGATAGCCTAGGATGCGCAAAGCTCGTGGTGTTCTGCAACGCGCCCGATGACAATCCGTTCATGGCCGGCGCGTTTCACGGGGTGACCGAGGGGGATGCGGTTATCAATGTGGGCGTTTCGGGTCCTGGGGTGGTGAAAACCGCCATCGAATCCGCTCGAGGAGAGAACTTCGAGGTTTTGTGCGAAACCATCAAGAAGACGGCTTTCAAGATTACGCGCGTCGGGCAGCTGGTGGCCCAAGAGGCTAGCCGCCGCATGGGCATTCCGTTCGGAATCATAGACCTTTCCCTTGCTCCCACTCCGGCCGTGGGCGATTCCGTCGGGGAGATTCTCGAGGAAATAGGCCTCGAGCAGGTTGGTGCTCCTGGAACTACGGCGGCGCTTGCTATGCTGAACGACCAGGTGAAAAAGGGCGGCGTTATGGCGTCGAGCTACGTCGGCGGCCTTTCCGGCGCGTTCATTCCCGTCTCCGAGGATAAGAACATGATCGATGCCGCAACAAGCGGGTGTCTGACCATTGAAAAGCTCGAGGCTATGACATGCGTCTGCAGCGTCGGCTTGGATATGATTGCCATTCCCGGCGACACGACGGCTGCCACCATTTCGGGCATTATCGCCGACGAGGCGGCTATCGGCATGGTTAATCAGAAAACCACGGCGGTTCGCGTGATTCCCGTTATCGGAAAAGGCATCGGAGAAACGGCCGAATTCGGCGGGCTTTTGGGATATGCTCCCATCATGCCGGTGAACTCGAAGAGTTGCGAGGCGTTTATTAGTCGCGGAGGCCGCATACCCGCGCCAATTCACTCGTTCAAGAACTAGTACGAATTTCGTCTGGGCAATTGGTTGGCTGCATCTGACAGATACCGTTGAAAGCGCGGGATATCCCGCGCTTTTTCATGGGCGGCCGTGGCTTGGGAGTCTTGCGGGGCCGAATATGCAAAGCTTTTTCGCTTGTGAGCTCGCTTCTACATTGCCTTTGCGACGATGTTCGTTAAAACCCCAGATGACATGTATGCCGAAAAGGAAGGCGCGGTACAATTTTGACGTGAGTACCGTTTCTTGTGCAAGATTCGGTTCAGAACCGAAAATACTTCGCAGTTGAGCAGGACTGGCCGCGCTGCGTGAGTGGCATATCGGAATTGGAGGGAACTATGGAGCAGGGCAAGAGCCTTCAGCGCACGGTGCGTCTGTATGAGGAACGCGACCTTGCGGCAATGCGCGACATTTGGAATGAGGTCGTACGCGACGGAGCTGCGTTTCCTCAGATAGACGAATTGGCGGATGATAACGAGGCTAAGAAGTTTTTCGACTCGCAGACGGCTACGGTGGTCGTCGAATCTGAAGGGCGGTTGCTGGGGCTGTATATTCTGCACCCGAACAATGTCGGGCGTTGTGGGCATATCGCCAACTCGAGTTATGCGGTGGCCTCTGCGGCTCGAGGCATGCATTTAGGGGAGGCTCTCGTGCGCGATTCGCTCATTCGTGCTCGCGACCTGGGGTTTCGCGTACTTCAATTCAATGCGGTGGTGGCAAGCAATGTCTCCGCGCTGCACTTGTATGAAAAAATAGGCTTCAAGCAGCTTGGCGTTATTCCAGGAGGCTTTCTCAATAAAGACGGTGAATACGAAGATATCATTCCTCATATATACGATTTGACTACGCTGTAATGCACATACGTGCTTCGCCAGGCTTTGCTGCGGCGAAGCACGTATGCGGAGCTGCTTCGCCGCGGGGTCTCATGCGTTGCGAGTCGTTGCCGCTTTGCGTGCCGCGCTGCGGCGTGGTGCGATGTTGGACTTTGCCTGCAAGAAAGGAAAGCTGTGCCTTATATAGAAGTAGACAACCTTGACGACCCGAGACTTGATGCGTACGCTCGCCTGACCGAGGCCCAGTTGCGCAACAGGCTCGAGCCCGAAAAGGGCATTTTCATAGCGGAGAGTATCAAAGTCATTGAGCGGGCGCTTGCGGGCGGTATGCAGCCGATTTCTGTGCTCATGACTCCCGAATGGCTCGAATCGGCCGCTTCAACCGTCGATGCAATCGAGGCGGCCGCTCCCGAAGAGAGCGGTATTCCAATTTTCGTAGCTCCCGAAAACGAGCTTAAGAAGCTGACGGGCTTCGCTCTAACGCGTGGAATACTGTGCGCCATGCGTCGTCCTGTTCTGCCGAGCGTCGAGGAGCTTCTTGCCCAAGTGGACGAAGAACGCCGGAGGAAAGCTCGGGCGTGCGGTGTTCCGGATGACGGGCGTCGCCGCGTTGCCGTGCTTGAAGGCATTGTGGATCATACGAATGTCGGTGCGATTTTTCGTTCTGCCGCAGCACTTGGCGTAGACGCGGTGTTGGTGACGCCGACATGCTGCGATCCGCTTTACAGGCGTGCAGTGCGTGTGTCTATGGGCACCGTGTTTCAAGTTCCGTGGACGCGTATTGGTGAATCGGTGCGCGACTGGCCGGCGCCGGGTCTTGCTCGACTCGATGCTCTCGGCTATAAAACAGCCGCTCTCGCCCTCTCTGACGATTCTATTGCGCTTGGGGACGAGGGACTTGCCGCATGCGAGAAGCTAGCCTTGGTTTTCGGAACCGAGGGCGATGGCCTTTCCAGGAAAACCATCGAAGGGTGCGATTATACGGTGCGGATTCCCATGATGCATGGCGTCGATAGCCTAAACGTCGCCGCTGCCTCGGCCGTGACGTTTTGGGAGCTCTGCCGATAAAGGGTCGCATGAAGTGCGCAGTACGGCAACCATGATGCTCTGGCAAAAGTAATTCACGCCGCCTATCTCGCAAGATGAGCGGCGTGAATAAGAAGGGAAGAAAGCGGCACAAGCCATAGATGAGAGAGGAGGGCCCGTGCCGATTGGCTTATTGTAAAGCTATTAAGAGAATTCTTGCCGACATTTACCGAGCTTTAACGGCGTAGCTCGAATCAACGCCCGCCTTCTAGGCCTCGTTAAGTCTAGAAGGCGGGCGTTTTGTTTCTTCGTCCCTTTGCGTAGGCGAATCCCGTCGGCGAGCTTTTTACGCGGTTGACCGAAACGCGGAGGTGGAGGACGTTTCTTTGGTGCATTTCGAGACGTATGTCACCATCCTGCGGTGTGATTCGTTTTACACACAAGATGCTGTGGAATATCCCAAGTTTTCAACAATCTTTCTGAAATAAGTGTAAAAGTAGGGCATAAGTTACTTCTAGAAACCCAAATATATGGGCGAAAAACCCGAGGTGGCACTACGTATTGTTGAAAACCCGATTGGTTCCAAGGTATGTGGAAGAAACTATTAACAAGAATGTGGAAAAGTGCGTGTTGTAGAAAAAGTTATTAACATTGAAAAATACTGCTGAAAACTAATACATTGCAGAAATTAATTAGTATGTAGCAAGATATTAGAATCTAGTAGGAAAAAAACGTTCAAGTATTTGCAAAAAAGTTACAGTAATTTTGAAACTAAAACATCCGACAAGGCCGCGAGAGCAAATCGAATGCTTCCAAGGCTGCAGCGCTTCGGAGCGCGCCTTTTCGGGGCTGCGGCGCTTTGGGGTTCTTCTTGGGGTTGCGTACTTGTTCGTGTGCTTTTGGGGCGGTGTGTCGCAGGGATGCCGCATGCGGAAGTGGACGAGTGCGATTTTGGTTTTGGACAAACCATGACGTTTAACCGCTACTTTATGCCAGGAGACATTCTTTCGTTGCTGGTTGCTATGATTTTCCTGCCTGGTCAAAGCCGCAAGGCCAGGTGCAATGTGCGGCTCTGCCGCGATTGTGAGCGTATCGTGCGGCGTAGGAGGATTTCATGATCATCGAATTTAAAGGAATGCGTCCAAATATTGAGAAAGCAGCCTATATTGCCGAAAACGCTACCATCAGCGGCGATGTGACCCTGGGAGAAGGCAGCTCCGTCTGGTTCAACGCCGTTATACGTGCGGAAGTGGCTTCAATCACCGTTGGTGCTTTGAGCAACGTGCAAGACCATGTGATGCTTCACGCCGATTACGACTGCCCCGTCGTCATCGGCGACCGCGTTTCCATCGGGCATAGCGCCATCGTGCATGGCGCCACCATCGGCGACCGCGTTATCGTCGGCATGGGCGCTATCGTTATGAACGGTGCGGTTGTTGGCGAGGGCTCTATCATTGCCGCGGGCGCCTTGGTCAAAGAGGGCATGGTCGTTCCGCCCTATTCCCTGGTTGCGGGTGTTCCTGGTGTGGTGAAGAAGACGTTCGAGCCTGGCCAGCGTCCACAAGAGAACAACGACGAGATCTATACCGCCGATGCACTCGCTTACGCCGAGGCTCCGCATTATCCCGTTCCTGCGAAATAGCTGCTTTGCTATTCGTGCCCGGTTCGTCCTTCCTTCAGGCGCTCGATGGGGTGCGCATCAGCAACGCGGTATGTCGCCGAGGCGATGAGCGGCATGATAAGAACGGTGAGGGCGCCTGCCGACACGAAGATCGAAGCGGTCGAATCACTCATTGCGCCTGCGTTCACGGCTACAGAGGTGACGGCAACGATAAGAGGCAGGGCGGTGGTGCAGTACAGCGCAACCGAAGCGTGCGCCCGACTTCCCAGGCTCGCTACTTCTGGGTCGCGGTCGTGGTGCATGGACAGAAAGATGGGTACCGCGCGAATGAGCACGAGCATCGCTATGAACCCGACAAGCAAAAGCGGGTTTTCCGCCACGGCAAGCAGGTCGATTTTCGCGCCGGAAATGACGAAGAACAAAGGGATCAAGAATCCGTACCCGATGGCATTGAGCTTCTTCTCCAAATCCTGGCTTCCCTTAGGGATGATGTAGCGCAGGATGAATCCGGCGGCAAATGCTCCCAGAACGATATCGAGACTGAACAGGGAAGACAGTGCGACAAGTGCGATGAGGAGCAGCATGGTGATGCGGACGAACGTTTGAGACGTGGTGTCGCGTCCTGCGAAAAAGATGTCCCGGATAGGCCCTTCTTTCTTGGACGATTCGTGCCCGAAGATTGCGGTCAGCACGGCGATGACGATAAAGACGACCAGGATGGATGCCGTGGCCCACGTCGATCGAGTCGAGAGAAGAAGCGCCATAGCAACGATGGGGCCGAGTTCGCCCCAGGTGCCGTACGATAGGATGGAATCGCCCAGCCGAGTGCCGAGCAGTTTTCGTTCCTTGAGGATGGGCATCAACGCTCCGATGGCCGTGGTGGTGAGGGCTATGGTGACCGCTAGGCCATCGAGTCCGCGAGCCGAGACCCCCGTGAAACAATATACGGCGCCAAATGCCAATGCGAGGGTGATTATCCAGGTTACAAGGCCTCTCTTTCCTTCACGGCCGGTGATTGTTCGCGGGTTTATTTCGTAGCCCGCAAGAAGGAAGAGCATGGCGCATCCGAGGTCGGAGAGGAGCATGACGCTTTCGTCGGTCCAGATTATGTTTGCCATGCTCGGGCCCAAAAGCGCACCGCCTATCAGGAGGAGCACGGTTTCCGGGATGGGCTTTTTCGGAATGAGGTTGGCGATGATGGGTGCCGCGGCCGCAACGAGGGCGATGATGGCAAGCGATACGAAGTCGTGCGTCATGATGGTCTTTCGCTTGATGGTAGGTACTGCAGTGGCTCGGGAGCCTGCTTGCCCCGAGCGTTCAAAGGGTATCATACGGCCGACCGACGTCGATTTACGCGGGAGCGAATCGTTCGCAGCGCGTGCTGTTGGTAGAATGGCTCCGAAGCGACAAGCGAAGAAAGAATGCGAAAGGACACGCGCTATGCATAGAATTATGTTCGTCTGTCACGGCAACATCTGCCGCTCCACCATGGCTGAATTCGTTATGAAGGACCTGGTGAAACGTGCTGGTCGAGAGGCTGATTTTGTCATTGCGTCTTCCGCCACGAGTCGTGAAGAGATAGGCAATGACACGCATCCCGGCACCACGCGGGCGCTTTCGGCGCATGGTGTGTCGTTTTCTCCCCGCGCCGCCGTGCAGCTTAACGCCGCTGATTACGATGCCTATGACCTGTTTGTGGGCATGGATTCTGCGAACATTCGCAACATGCGACGCATGCTCGACGGAGATTCTGCGGGCAAAGTGCACAAGCTTCTCGAATTCTCCGAAGGCGTCGCGACCGATGACGCCTCCGACGTGGCTGATCCTTGGTATACGGGCGATTTCGAAACCACCTACAGTGACGTGCTTCGCGGCTGCGAGGCGCTGCTTGCGTTCTTGAGGTAAAGCCGTCGAATCGCCCCTTGGCCCCTCTGTGCTTTTCTGTGACCTTGCGGACGTTTCCCATTCGTTGCCAAACCAGCCCGTTTGGAGGCGCTTGCGCTCTAGCACTCCCTGTAAAAGAGTGCTAATCTTGATTGCTGTTCGACGTATTGCGAGCATGCTGCCTTCAGCCGTGCTCGTATGGCTCAGAGAAAACGCGGGCCGATACTTCCCCGCGCATATAGAGAGGACTGGCCATGTCAAAAGAAATCGCATTTGATGTCGACGCGCGCAGCGGCCTTGCTTCGGGCGTTCACAAATTGTCTCAGGCCGTCAAGGTTACCCTTGGCCCCAAAGGCCGTTATGCGGCTCTGCAGTCGGAGAAGCCTCAGTACAGGCCTCCTGCGATTACCAACGACGGCGTTACCGTTGCGAAGGATATCGATTTCGCCAACCCGGTCGAGCAGATGGGCGCGAAAATGGTTCGCGAGGTTGCCGGCCAGACTGACAAAGAGGTAGGCGACGGAACCACCACCGCAACGCTCCTCACCGACGAGCTGGTGAGCGTCGGCCTGCGCAGCATCACCGCAGGAGCCGACCCCATTGCAATTCGCCGTGGCATCCAGCGCGCCGCCGAAGCCGCCATCGAAGCCGTGAAGGCAAACGCCGTTGCCATCGAGACGCACGAGCAGACCGCAAACGTTGCCACCATTTCTTCGGGTGATGAGGTCATTGGCGAGAAGATCGCCGAATGCATCGACGAAGTGGGCAAGGACGGCGTCATCATTGCGGAGAAGTCGCAGACGTTCGGCATTCAGGTCGATGTCAAAAAAGGCCTCATGTTCGAGCGCGGCTTTTTGTCTCCCTACATGGCTTCCGACATGGGCAACATGAAGGGTGAGCTTGATGAAGCATACGTCTTGATCACCGATCAGAAAATCCTCAATATTCAGGATATTCTTCCCGTCCTCGAGGCGGTAAAGCAGGCCGTTCATCCTCTGCTTATCATCGCAGAGGACCTGGGCAACGAAGTCGTCAACACGCTTTTGCTCAACAGGATGCACAAGACGCTCGACGTCGTTGCCGTCAAGGCTCCCGGCTTCATGGACAGCGATTCTCGCAAAAAGCAGCTCATGGACATTGCGGTTCTCACGGGCGGCCAGGTTATCTCTCCCGAGTTCGGTCTTACTCCGGCGGACGCCACCAAGGCCATGCTCGGCCGTGCGAAAAAGGTCAAGATCACCAAGGACAGCACGCTGATCGTGGGCGGCTTCGGCAACAAGGAGGCCATCGAGGAGCGCTGCAAGCAGATTAAAGCGGAGCTTGAGCGCGCCACCGCAAGCGGCGAGCGTCGCGAGCTGCGCGAGCGTCTTGCCAAGATGTCCGGCGGTATTGGCGTTCTGCGCGTTGGCGCCGCAACCGAGACCGAGCTTATCTCTGTGCGTCGTCGTATCGAGGATGCTATCCGTTCTGTCCAGTCCGCTTTGCGCGAGGGTATTGTCGCAGGCGGCGGCGTGGCTCTTCTCCAGGCCATTCCTGCGCTTGACGCTCTTGAGGCGGAAGGCGACGAGAGGACCGGCATCGAAATCGTTCGCAAGGCTCTCGAAGCCCCCGTACGCACCATTGCCGAAAATGCCGGCTATGAAGGCAACCTGGTGGTCGAGAAGTGCAAGACCCTCGACAAGGGCTGTGGCCTGAACAGCGCAACCGGCGAATACGGCGACATGATCGCTATGGGCGTCGCCGACCCCACCGAGGTCGTTCGCACGTCGTTGCAGTCCGCTGTTTCCCTGGCATGTTTGATTCTTGTCACCGAGGCGACCATTAACGAAAAGGTCGAAGAAGTGACCTGGGAAGACCTCGGAATCAAGATTGGCAAATAAAACCCCTTTGCACGTTGGTCTAAAAAGAGGAGACGCCTTTCGGGCGTCTCCTCTTTTCCTGTTTGTTTCGTTTGATGGGCGAACGGTCAGCGCAATCCCAGCCGCTTCTCGAGTGTTTCGTTGATGATGCGAAGCGCTTTGATGCGTGCGTAGTATTTGTTCGTGGACTCGAGAACGATCCAGGGGGCGTATTCGGTCGAAGTAAGGCGGAACATGTCGTTTGTCGCCGCGGCATACTGCGGATGCTTGTCCCTGTTGCGCCAGTCCTCCGGAGTAATCTTCCATTGCTTATCGGGGTTGATTTCGCGCTCCACGAAGCGGCGCAGCTGCTCGTCAGGGTCGACCGCAACCCAGAATTTCAGCAGGATGGCGCCCCATGCTTCCAGCTGGCGTTCGAATTCGTTTATTTCATCGTAGGCGCGGCTCCACTCGGCAGGGCTGGCAAACCCTTCGACGCGTTCGACCAGGACGCGTCCGTACCAGCTGCGGTCGTAGATTCCCACGTGGCCGGCGCGGGGGAGCCTTGTCCAGTACCGCCACAGATGAGGGTGCATGAGCTCGGGCTTCGTGGGGGCCGGGCTGGGAAACACCGTGTATGCGCGCGCATCGATCGCCTGGGCCACCCGCTTGATGTTTCCACCCTTGCCTGCGGCATCGTCGCCTTCGTAGAGAAGCATGAGGGGAATGCGCGCTCGATACATCTTCAGCTCGAGCTCGCCAAGGCGCTTCTGCTCCTTTTTGAGGGCCTTGACGTACTCCTCGCGCGTGAGGGCGAGCGTGTGGTCCATCTCTTCGACGCGCGGGGGCCGGGGGGCCATGGTGAAGCGAGAATGGGTGGGGGCTAGGGCGCTCTGCGTTGCCGCCGCTTCGAGGGCCGCCTCAAGCACCCGAGCGGATTCTTCGTCGCTGCGGTCCCGAGGGTCTGCCGCCTGAAGCATTCCGGCGCTGTTCTGTGCGGCTTTCTGCGCTGCCGCTTCGGCTGCTGGGTCGGCTGCGGCGTCGAGGGCGTTTTCGAGGGCTTTGACCAGAGTTTTGCATATGGTAAGGTTCGCCGTCCGCTTGTCTTCTCCGTTCACCATGGTCCAACGGGCAAAGTCGTAGTCGCTGCGACGTAGGAGGTCGTCGTATTTGGCGTAGGTGATATCGTAGTCTTTGATGTGTTCGAGTTCTTGTTTCGAGACGCGCCAGCTGGTGTCGGGGTCTTCATGCAGACGGCGCAGACGCTTTTCTTGCGCGCCCTGGCTGATATGCACGAAGAATTTAACAATGACATAGCCGTCGGCGGCAAGCTGTTTCTCGAATCCATGGATGCTTGTCTCGTAGCTCTTTGCGAGGTCTTCTTTGTCGGTGTAGAGCAGACGTCGCGCTGCGGCGGTGTACCAGCCGCGTTCGTAGATGGTCATGTCTCCTCGTGAACCGAGCGCCTGCCAAAACTCCTGCATAAGCGGAGCGAAGCCCGTAACACCCGTTCCCATATCGCGGAAGCGGGCTGCTTCGTCTTGGTCGAAGTTGGAAAGCACGTGGACATGCGTGGCGCGTGCGTCAAGGTTGTGGAGCAGGTCGCCGATGCGGCTGCCTTTTCCTGCTCCGTTCCAGCCTTCGAACAGCACGACAAGTCCGATTCCTTTGGCTCGCGCTCGCTGCTGCAGCACGACAAGCTTCGTCATAAGCTCGTCGTAGAGAGGCTTGTACGTTTCCTTGGGCGTTTCGATGGAAAGATCGACCTGCTCTAACATAGGCGGCTCCTCGGTGGTCGGCTGTGTGCGATGCCGAAAATACGAAGGCTTCGCTGCTTCTTTTGCCAAAACGTTGTCAAGAAGCGCAGCGGCGAATAATGATGATTTAGCGTAACGCTATAATTGAATTATAGGAGAGTTGAATTTCCTTGTGTTCCGTATGCGTCGAGGAGGGCAATCATGGCGGATATTGATCGCATGAAAACAGGGGCCGGTACCGTTCGTCAAGGAGCGCACGCCGCAGCTTCCCAGCTTGAATCGGACCTTAAAGCTTCGGACAAGGTGAAGCGCGCGAAGAAAAGCCGCCCTAGGACTAAGGCGTACATGCAAAATAGAGAGCTTTCTTGGCTGACGTTCAACGAGCGCGTGCTCGATCAGTCGGTTGACCCCAACGTGCCGCTGCTCGAACGCATGAAGTTCATTGCCATCTGGCGATCCAACTTGCAGGAGTTCTTCATGGTGCGCGTAGGCAGCCTGCTTGACCTGGAGCTTGCGAAGGAGACTATCTACGACAGCAAGACAGGCATGACCCCCACTGAACAGCTCGAGTCGGTCTATACACGTGTTCGTGAGTTGACACCGCAGGTTTCGGAGGATTTCCGCACCGTGAGGCACCAGCTTGAGGCTCAGGGCATCCATCAGCTGTATCCCGATGAGCTTACCCCCCATCAGCGCGATCAGCTCAACCAGTATCTCAAATCGAACGTCTTGCCGCTCATTTCGCCGCAGATCGTCAATGCGACGCACCCGTTTCCTCATCTTGAGAACGGCGCGCTTTACATCGCGGTGCGTCTGGACAATCTTCCCGAGCCGAAAGAGGGCATGTCGAAAGAGCGCCGCAAGGCCCTTCGCGCTAAGGCTGCGGAAGATGTCCTCATGGGCATCATCCCCATGCCGCGCAATTGTCCGCGCACGATTAAGCTCGACAGCGAGGGCGAGGGCTATTCCTTCATATTGCTCGAGCACGCGCTCGAAATGGTGGCTGACAAGATTTTCAGCATGTACCCAGTCAAGCACGCCAATGTTATCCAGGTGACGCGCAACGCCGACCTGGACATGTATGAGGAATCCGACGAATACGATGAGGATTTCCGCAGTCATATGAAGCGAATCCTCAAAAAGCGCAGCCGTTTGGCTCCTGTTCGTCTTGAGAGCGAGCGCCCTCTTTCCGACGTGACCGAGCGCTTTCTTGCAAAGCGTCTCGGTCTTAAGCGCAGCCAGATTTACGCGGTCGGGCTGCCGCTCGATATGGGATATGCGTTCGGTCTTCCGAGCATGGTCGGACCCAAGCTTGCCGAATCTTTCGTCGACGAGCCCGCAAGCCCGCAATGGCCAGCCGATTTGATTCGCGGCAAGAGCATCATGGAGCAGGTCAAGGAAAAGGACGTCTTGCTTTCGTATCCGTACGAAAGCATGGACGCGTTCGTGCATCTGCTGCAAGAGGCGGCGACCGACCCCGACGTCATTTCGATCAAAATCACGCTCTATCGTCTTGCGAGCCAATCGCGCCTGGCGGAGGCATTGATTACGGCGGCCGAAAACGGCAAGGACGTTACGGCGCTCTTCGAGCTTCGCGCCCGCTTCGATGAAAGCAACAATATCGAATGGTCCCAGCGTTTCGAACAGGCGGGATGCAACATCGTCTACGGCTTCCGCGACTACAAAGTGCATAGTAAGATCTGCGCCATCACTCGTCGTGGTGCCGATGGCCTGGAGTTCATCACGCAGCTTGGCACGGGCAACTACAACGAAAAGACCGCCAAGCTCTACACGGACCTGTCCATGATCACGGCCGACCCCAAGATCGGCGAGGACGCATCTATGTTCTTCCGCAGCATGCAGCTCGAAAGCGCAACGGACGATTACCAGACGCTCATGGTTGCCCCTCTCATGATCAAGAAGGGCATCTGCGCCTATATCGATGAGGAGATAGCGAAGGCCAATGCGGGAGAGCCGGCGGAGATTCTCATGAAGACGAATTCCGTGACGGACAAAGACGTCATTGAGAAGCTCGCTGAAGCAAGTCGTGCGGGCGTAAAGGTGACCATGCTGGTTCGCGGCATTTCCTGCTTGGTGCCGGGCATTGAGGGCGAGACGGACAATATCCGCGTGGTCAGCGTGGTGGGCCGCTTGCTCGAGCACTCGCGCATCTACATCTTCGGTGCTGGCGAGGACAGGAAAATCTACCTGTCGAGCGCTGACCTCATGACGCGCAACCTTGACAAGCGCGTCGAGATTGCATGGCCGGTGAACGATCCCCATTTGCGCGAAAAGGTGCTGAGCTACTTCAATACCATGCTTTCTGATACGGCGAAGCTTCGTGAGCTCAAGCCGGACGGAACGTATACGGAGCTGGGTCATTTCGTGCCGAAAGACGCCCAGGGCAATCCGATCGCCAGGCCGTTCGATGCCCAGGACTACCTCATCAAAGAGGCGTATGTCGCTGCAGAGCGCGCTCCGCGTCCCGAGGGGCCCAATTTTGTCATGCACGCGAATCTTTCCACGCAAGTCGAAGCGCTTGTGGAAGAGGCTGCGGATGAAATGCTGCGCGAACGCGAGGAGTCCGAGGCGGTGGAACCGGCAGGCAAGGGCGACCAGGACGCGAAGTCCGAAACCGAAGAGCTTAAGTCCGAAAAACCCGTGGTCGAAGAGCCCAAACCTGAGCCTGCAGATTCGTATGCTGACGATTCGCCTGCGAAAGCTTCCGAGGAAAAGAAGCCCGAGGAAGGCAAGCCTATGTATGCGACGGTCGAGATGCCTCCTGTGGCTTCGGTCGGGAAGCCCGCTGCGCCGTCCGTTTCCGTGCAGACATCGGCTTCCGAGCCATGCATGCAACCGGTTGCTAGCGCGCATGCGCCGGCGAAGGCTGCGATTCCGACATCGGCGGTTCCTAGCGACGAGCTTCCTCCCATGCCGAGGCGTGATTCCGCAGCTCAGCCCGCTTCGGGTCGTCCTATCGAAATGCCGGCTAAAAAGAAGGGCTTTTTCGCTCGTCTGTTCGGCAGATAGGAATACGCTTGAAAGCCGCATCGGCGATCGCGCCTGGCGGGTGCGATTGGCCGATGCGGGGCGGCAGCGGAGAAGGTATCGGTTCGGTAACTGCGAAACTCATGGAAATTGCGTGAAGCGGCCGCTTGCGTTACTATCGCATGTTGAAAGAACTGCCGAAGAGTTCATGCGCGCTTCAGTAAGGAGGACCCCATGGATTTGAGCTTCTTGCCGGCCGAGGCGATCTGGGTTATCGCTGCAATCATCGTCATCATCATTGTGGCCTTCATCGTCAAGGGCTTCGTTGAGGAGATGAGGAAGAAATAGGCTGATTCAGGCGGCCCGCATGGATAGCATGCGGGCCGTTTTCTTTTCGGCGTTTCGTTGCCTGCTTTGCGCTCTTTTGGACGAAAAGGGGCATTTTGAGGCTCACTGCGGCTATTTTTCTTTATTATTTTCTTTATGGGCAGCGTAAAGGCAGTATTTTGCGGCGCTGTCCCAGGAAGCTGAGCGCGCAAAGCCGCGTTTTGTCATGCAAGATTCTGTCTTCCGAGGCCACAAAGGCCTTTTGGAAGATTCCGTTTTGAAAGCAAGCTGTTCGGGAGGATATGATGCCCTCGCCCAATTCGTCGAAAAACCCGTTTGACCAGCAGAGCGTCAGCGATTTCTCCCGCGACCGATACGGTCGTGCGGCCCATGCTTCGGGACGAGCTGGTCATGCCTCGAAACGTGCGGCTCACGCTCCGAGGGGCGGGGAGGCGCCTCGTCCCGATTCTGGCGCATATCGCGCGAACGCTCCTTATCATGCGGGCGCATCTCGCAATCCGGGCGCGGGCGTGCATCGCGGCGCTGCACCGGCTGCGTACCGTAGCGCTACCCCGGCTGCTCGTTCTCACGCTGCTTCGCCTGCGCATTGGGGCGCAGGCGGTAATGCTTCGTCGTTCGATATGGGCAATACGGCCGTGAAAAAAAGAAAGAATGGCCCATGGACGGCCGTGCTTGTCGTTGCCGTCTTGGTGCTTGCGCTGTGTCTTGCCGTGCTCGGCATGATTGGCTACGGCTATTGGCATGGCAGCAAGGTGTACACCACCATTGCCGAACAGGCTTTTCCCGAGAAAGAGGCCGACGCTCTTTCCGCCATGACGGTTGATTGGGATGCCCTTCTTGCGCAAAACCCTGATACAGTGGCATGGATCTACATGCCGGGCACGAGCATAGACTATCCGGTTGTTCAGGGCGATTCGGACGAGGAGTACCTCAAAAAGGATTTCACAGGCGATTCCGGGGGAATCGTTCATAAGGGAACCATTTTTCTGGCAACCGACAATGCGGGCGATTTTTCTGACGAGAACAACGTGCTGTATGGGCACAACATGAATGACGATACAATGTTTGCACATTTGCTGCAGATGACCGACCAGGCGACATTCGATGCGGCAAGAACCTTCTACGTGCTTACGCCCACCCAGAATTATCGTTGTTCTACGTTCGCTCTCGACGTGGTGGACTCCACTCAGACGGACCTTCTGCAGTACACCTTCTCTGACAAGGCGGCCCTGCAGCAGTATATGGAAGAAAGAAAGAACAATTCCGTGGTTTCCGTGCCGAACGACGTCGATTCCGAGCAGGTTTCAAAGCTTTTCACGCTCATTACATGTGGCGATGACTATGCGGCAACGCGCGCAGTGCTGTTTGGAGCGGTCGTTGAGTCCGCGACGCCCGCGAACGCGTCCTAACTAGTCGAGCTGCACGCCAGGCAGGGGCTTTTGGGCGGTGCGGCGGGCGAATCCGTTGCTGTGGAAGGCGCAAAAGGACGCGAAAGAGGCCGTGTCGGCTTGTTTTTCGTGTCGGCGGCATGTTACGTATGGTCGTATGCGCATTGCCGTGGCATGATAGGGCAGAGCAGAAGAGCGCATGAAGGTGCGCGTTTAGAATGAAAGGGAGATTCATGACTCAGGTGACATACGCCGATGCAGGTGTCGATATTGCGGAGGGTGCTGCTGCGGTAGATGCCATCAAAGATGCCGTGCATTCCACCTATCGTCCCGAGGTTATTGGCGATATCGGAGGCTTTGGCGGATTGTTCTCTGCTGCCGCAATGAAGGATATGGAAGACCCGATTCTCATTTCCGGCACCGACGGCGTTGGCACCAAGCTGAAAATTGCCCAGCTCATTGACAAGCATGACACGGTGGGCATCGATCTTGTGGCAATGTGCGTGAATGACATCCTCGCATGCGGAGCGGAGCCGCTGTTTTTCCTGGACTATGTGGCCATCGGCAAGCTTCGTCGCGAGCATGTTGCCAAAGTTGTCGGCGGCATTGCCGACGGATGCCGTCAGGCCGGCTGCGCTTTGGTCGGCGGCGAAATGGCGGAGCACCCCGGCGTCATGGATCCCGATGACTATGACCTGTCCGGCTTCTGTGTCGGCGTGGTCGACCGTCCTAAGATGATCGGCCCTGACAACGTGAAAAAGGACGATGTGGTGGTGGGTCTTCGTTCGAGCGGGTTCCATTCCAACGGCTACTCCCTGGTTCGCAAGGTCATGGTAGAGGGCAAAACCGCCGAAGATCTTGCTGCGACTCCCGAATGCCTCGGGGGTAAGACCGTGGGAGAGGCCCTGCTCGAGCCTACGCGCATTTACGTGAAGCCCGTGCTTTCTTGCCTTCGTGAGCTTCCTGGCGCTGTGCATGCGCTCGCCCACATTACAGGCGGCGGCATGACGGAGAATCTGAACCGCGCTCTGCCGAAGCATCTCGATGCGCTGGTCGACCCCGCATCGTGGGAGGTTCCCGCCATCACCCAAATGGCTATCGAGGCTGCTGGCCTGACTGACGAAGAGGCTCTTAAGACCTTCAATATGGGCATCGGCATGGCCTTGATCGTCGATCCCGCTCAGGTTGATGCCGTTATCGACCAGCTGAAAGCCCAGGGCGAAGATCCTTGCGTGATTGGCTCCATCATCGAAGGAACGGGCGAAGTGGCCTATCCCGAGAAATAGGGTTTTCAACCGCTTGCGACGGTGCCGTCCTTCTGTGGGCGGCACTGATTGTTTTGCGCGGTATCCTATTTTGGCGAAGCGGGCGTTGAGCGTCGGCTTCGCCTTGTTCGTTTTATCATGTCGTACCCGGCCTCTTGTGAAAGGAAGCTTATGGCACCTCTGAAAATCGGCGTACTTCTTTCTGGCTCCGGCTCGAATCTGCAGGCGATTATCGACGCGATTGCCGCAGGACGCTTGAATGCGGAGATTCGCGTCGTTATCTCGAGCCGACCCGATGCGTATGGATTGGTGCGCGCCAAAGAAGCGGGCATTCAAACCATCGCTCTTTCTAAGGATGTATACGCCGATTACGACATGGCAAACGAAGCCATTGCGTCCGAGCTTGTTCGCTCCGGCTGCGAATACGTGGTCATGGCGGGCTACATGCGCATGGTGACCGACCCCATCCTCATGGCGTTTCCCGATCGCGTGCTGAACCTACATCCCGCTTTGCTGCCGTCTTTCAAGGGCGCTCACGCCATTCAGGATGCGTTCGAGGCCGGCGTGAAGGTTACGGGCGTTACGGTTCATTTCGCCAACGCCGAATACGACAAAGGTCCTATTGTCGCTCAGCGTGCGGTCGAGGTTGCCGAGAACGACACGCTCGAAACACTCGAAGAGAAAATCCATGCGGTCGAGCACGAGCTGTACCCTCATGTGCTGCAGCTTATCGCCGAAAATCGCGTAACGGTGGATGCTGATCGCAAGGTGCGTATTTCGTAGAAGAAGCGCTGTAGGATTAAAGCAGCATATGGCGATAATAGCCCTGGTCCGTGACGGGTCGGGGCTATTTGCTGATAGAGTGCAGAAGGAGTGCGTTTGTATGCGCAAGGAAACGCTTGAAAACATTGCGTCGGACCTGCGGGCGGGGTATAGCGTCAATTTGTCCGTGGAGGACTTTCCCTGTTTTTCGCGAGAGGCGGCGATTGAAGACCCAAGAACCTCTCCTGAAGCGTTGGCGCGCATTTCCGAGGCGCTGACGGCGGAAGACGCCTGCGTCTTCGAACGAGCGGCACGTGCCGTCGAAGAGGGCGACGTGGCCTGGATCGGTTTCAAAGTGGTAGACAATGCTTTCGCCGCGGTGTCCAACATCGATAACGACGTCACAAAAAGTTACGGAGCGATCGGTAGTGCTGATGGCTTTGACCTGGTATTTTTCTGCAACGATGCCAAGGAGGTCGTAGCAGCGCGTGATTATTCCGCACGAGACTTGTTCCAGATGAAAGACGTCACACGCGGCCCTTCCATGCATAACGACCAGTTCGAGGGTCTGACATGGGTTTCGGTGCCGTTGTTCGATCCGATGAAGGTCTGGTTGCTCGGCGCTTCGGACGTGGCGGTGGAGACGGCGGCTCTCGCCCGTCATGTCGGCTTCGAAGTGGAGGTTGTAGACGACGACGCATCTTTCTTGAACGAGGCTCGCTTTCCCGGCTGCACGCGAACGCTGGTTTCCTCGTTCGACGATCTTGGCTCTATGAAGGCGAGCTCTTCCGATTGCGTGTGCGTGCTGACCCGCGGACACATGCACGACCCCGAGGGCTGCGTGTGGGCGACCGCGCAGGGGGTGCAGTACGTGGGCATGATGGGTTGCAAGGGGAAGAACGACCGCGTGCGCGACTTGTGCATGGATGCCGGCATGACGGAGGAGCAATGGGAATCCGTCAAGCGTCCTATCGGTTTGAAATTCGGTGCGAAAACTCCCGCTGAACTGGCAATATCCATTGTCGCCGAGCTTGTCGATGTGCGATACAGGCAGCGCTATAGCCAAGAAGCCCGCAAAAAGCACGATGCAAGCCTCTGGTAGTCTTGCATGATTTCATTTGAGTTCGAAAGGTTTTGACATGATCGATGTCTGCGTGACGAAGGGCTACGTGCCTGGCTTTCGCCGTGAGCTCAATGTCCGTGAGCTTGGAGGGTATGAGGCCGCTGATGGGCGTAGGGTCAAACGCGGTATCTTTTTCAGAACAGCGGCATTGGGCGATTTCAACGAAGAAGAGCTTGAGCGCCTGGGCGGCCTGGGTCTTCGCTACGTTCTTGACCTGCGTAGCGCAGAAGAGGCCGAAGAGTTGTCCGACCCTGAGATCCCCGGTGCGCGGCAAGCGCGAATCAGCGGATGTATGGATGCGGACGGAAACGAAGTCAATCTTTCGCCCTCCGCCATTTTGAACTTGCTCGGGAATCCGCGTCGCAAAGACGACGATCCGGAGGAGGATATCGTATCTGCTGTCGCTGAGGTGTACTCTTCGCTTGCCTTCGACAACGTAGCCTATCGCGAGCTTATGGCGCAGCTTGAGAAAGGCTGCACGCCGCTGCTTTTCCACTGTACGGCGGGCAAGGATCGTACGGGCATTGCGGCCATGGTTATTCTGATGGCGTTAGGCGTGGACGAAAGAACCATCATCGCAGATTACCTGCTTACGAATGAGTATCGTTATGAGGCCATCGAGAGAAAGCTGGCAGAGCATCCCTTCCTTTCACGCATCGATCTTTTCGAGTTGGCGGTACGTGCGGGTGAGGGCGTGGTGGAGGATTTCGGACGGCGTGTTCTTGATGAGATTCGCCAGGAATACGGTACGTTCGAAGTCTATCTCGACCGCGAATTCGGCTTGACGGGCGAGCGTTTGAAAGCGTTGCGAGACAGGTATTTGGAATAAAATGTGTTCGTCTGCGTGGCATTTGTGCCATTCTCGCTCATCGCGAATATGGCACGCTGTAGCGCTGGTATGCTGGTTCAGTCTTGAAAAACGTTGCATGGAAAGGTGGTATCCAGGTGGCAGACCCGAAGATCAAACGTGCGCTCATGTCGGTTACCGACAAGACGGGCATTGTTGATTTCGCTCGTGCACTGCACGAGGAGTTCGGCGTAGAGATCGTTTCCACGGGCGGAACGGCGAAGGTTATCGAGGAGGCTGGCGTTCCCGTACGCCCGATTGACGATCTGACCGGATTTCCCGAAATGATGGACGGCCGTGTGAAAACCCTGCACCCCAAGGTTCACGGCGGTCTTTTGGCCAAGCGCGACAATGCCGAGCATATGCGCCAGGCGGAAGAGCACGGCATCGGTATGATCGATATGGTCGTTGTGAACTTGTACGCCTTCGAGAAGACGGTCGAGTCGGGAGCCGAGTTTGGCACCTGCATCGAGAACATCGACATCGGCGGTCCTTCCATGTTGCGTTCCGCTGCGAAGAACTTCGAGAGCGTGGCCGTGGTCACCGAGCCGGAGCGCTACGACGCCATTCTCGAGGAAATGCGCGCCAACGACGGCGCTACCACGCGCGACACCCGCGTGCAGCTGGCTCTCAAGGTCTTCCAGACCACCAACGCCTACGACGGCGCCATTGCCCGTTGGCTGGGCGGCCAGCTGGGCGAGCAGGCCGAGCTTCATCCCGCGCAGCGCGATCTGCACCTGGTCAAGCAGCAGGACCTGCGCTACGGCGAGAACCCGCATCAGGCTGCCATGTACTATCGCATGCCCGAGTTCGCCACCGCGCACTCCCTGGTCAACGCCGAGCAGCTCAACGGCAAGGAGCTGTCCTACAACAACATTTTGGACACGGACGCTTGCTGGGCCATCGCGCGCGAGTTCACCGATCCCGCCGTTGTCATCCTGAAGCATCAGAACCCCTGCGGTTCCGCTACGGCTGCTACGGTCGAAGAGGCCTACGACAAGGCGTTCGCCTGCGACCCCAAGAGCGCATTCGGCGGCATCATCGCTGCTAACGTCGAGGTTTCTCTGGCTATGGTCGAGCACATCAACGAGAACAAGCAGTTCGTCGAAGTGTTGATCGCGCCTTCTTTCGAGCCCGCTGCTCTGGAGCTTCTGCAGGAGAAGAAGAACCTGCGCGTTCTGCGCACCGGCGGCGTGGATGCTCCTGCCGCTATCGAGTTCCGCTCCGTTGACGGCGGCATGCTCGCACAGGTCTTCGACCGCGTGAACGAGCAGGTCGAGGACTTCACCGTTCCCACCAAGCGCAAGCCCACCGAAGCCGAGATGGACGAGCTCATGTTCGCCTGGAAGGTCTGCAAGGGCGTCAAGTCCAACGCCATTCTGGTTTCCAAGAATCGCGCCGGCATCGGCATGGGCCCGGGTCAGCCGAACCGCGTCGACTCCGCGAAGCTCGCATGCGAGCGCGCTCATGAGGCTTGCGAGCGCATGGGCATGTCGGCCGACGGCCTGATGGCTGCTTCTGATGCGTTCTTCCCGTTCCGCGATGGCGTTGATCAGCTGGCAAGCTACGGCATTACCGCCATCATCCAGCCTGGCGGCTCCGTGCGCGACGAGGAAGTCATCCAGGCGTGCGACGAGCACGGCATTGCCATGGTCTTCACCGGCCATCGCCACTTCCGTCACTAGGCTTTTAGCGATTCGCTAGGTGCTGGGCTGCAATCGGCTGAAGTCTGAGTGCTTTCCGCCTTCCGACGTTGCGAGCTGCCTCCCGTTTCTCGTGTTCGAGAAACGGGAGGCTTTTTCATGCACCCAGGTGCTCCATCCTGTTCGTTCAACGCTTGCCCCATCCTGCCATCTTGCATGCTCGACGTTTGTTCCTTCTTGCGGTCAGAAAAGGCTTATAAGGCGAAGTCCCAATCTTCGCCCCAGCAACATTTTTGGCCAGCTTTGGCTCGCGGTACCTTGTATCCTTTGGGATGGCAGTGGGCGATTTAGACGAATCTTTTTCGGGATGGCAATGGGTGCTTCAGGTACGTTTGTCTTTTTCTAAGATGACAACGGGTGTATCGTGTGCCTTCCTATGCTCAAGGAATGTTCGGAAAGCGGTATTGTTCCGTTCGCAATCTCTGATGGTATGAAATTTTTCTACTACCGAGGCCTTGCGGAATAGGACGAGGAGCACGGCTTTCTCCTGGAAATGTGTCGCGCTGCGCAGGGTTCGTTTAGGGCGGTGCTCGATTACTTTCGCATCGATCATTAATAGGGCGCGTTGATGGGGTTTTTACGGCGAATCAAAAGCTGCCGCTTTTCATTGGCATCATCCGATTAACATCAATGATGTTAAAAAAAACGATGTTAATCGAAGTCATTCGTCTTTGCTTTGTGCGTATTTTGACTCAGCATTGGTTTGGGCACCGCTCATATTCCTTTGATACAATGCGGCACATGTCTGCGAACAATAAACAGCTTCTCGAAACCGACTCCGACGCCTTGCCAATAAAGCGTCGTTTTCGCGTGCCTGCATGGGCAATCGTACTTGCTATTGGAGCCGTGCTCATCGCCCTCGGCATTGTCCAGGGCGACATGCTCGACACCTGGCGCAAAGCATCGCTTATCTGTTACGAATGCATCGGCATAGGGTAGCGCTGTGAAGAAGTTCCTCATGCGCACGAAGCGCCACTTCGTCCAACTGCTGGCCGCCCTTCTGTACAACCTTGATTTCCAGGGCATTGCCACGCTTTCGGTGGGTCGTTCTGCCACCAAGGGCGTTTGCGTTCCGGGTTTGCATTGCTATTCGTGCCCGGGCGCCATCGGCGCATGTCCGATCGGCGCTTTGCAGCAATCGCTCGGTGCGTCCTCGCTCAAGCTGCCGTTTTACGTGGTGGGGTGCCTGCTTGCGTTCGGTGCGTTATTCGGTCGGACTATCTGCGGCTGGGCATGTCCATTCGGCTTCATTCAAGACATGCTCGATAAGCTTGGCCGCTTCCTTCATATTCCCAAGGTGCGAAAGAATGCTTTCACACGCAAGCTCAGCTATCTGAAATATGTTGTGCTTGCGCTCGTGGTTATTGGCCCGCTTGTCACGCTAGCCATCGACGGCGTTGCTTCTCCGCTATTCTGTACATACCTTTGTCCTGCGGGAACCATCGCCGGCGTTGCTCTTGTGTCGACGAGCCCCGACCTGCAAGCCATCGTGGGTGCGCTGTTCACGTGGAAAACGGCTGTGCTTGCGGTTATCGTTGTTGCGGCCATGGCAATCTATCGGCCGTTTTGCCGATTCCTCTGCCCGCTCGGTGCCCTCTACGGGTTCTTCAATCGTTTCTGCGCGCTTCGTTACGTGGTGGACGAGAATGCTTGCACGAACTGCGGAGCGTGCGTGGAAGCGTGTCGCATGGACGTTGCTCGCGTCAGCGACCATGAGTGCATCCAATGCGGTGCGTGCAAGAAGTCTTGCGCATGCGGGGCCATTCGTTTCAGCGTATCGCGCTCTTCATTGAAACAACCTCCGGCCATTTCCTGCGATAATTCGGGTCAAGAAGAAGTTCAGAAGAAAGGGAAGTAGCCATGAACCGAACCACGGGGAAGCCTCTTGCCGTATCGAAATGCATCATGCTGGCCATCTGTGCTATTTGCGCTGTGTCTGTTCTTATGATGTCGGGCTGCCAAACGCAAGGCGCGACAGATGGAAGCCAGAACACGCAAGGCTCTGTAAGCAACGGGAAAACGGCTGGCGTGGTGAAAGGAAATCCTGCTCCGGATGCTCCCTTGACCATGCCCGACGGTTCTACGAAGAGCATCTCCGACTTTCAGGGCGGCGTGACTATCGTGAACTTTTGGGCAACGTGGTGTCCATACTGCATCAAGGAGATGCCCGATTTGCAGCAGATAAGGGAGAACTACCCCGATGTTAATGTGGTCCTGGTGAACTGTGGCGAGGACCAGGCTCTTGTGGCCGATTTCGTGCAGCAGCATGACTACGACTTTACATGGGCGCTTGATCCGAATTTCGAAGCTCAGACGGCCTATCCCACAAGCGGCATTCCTTATACCGTGGTGATCGATTCCGAAGGAAATGTGAGCGAAATTTTTGCAGGCTCGGGACGCGACATGTATTCTAAGTTCGAATCCGCTGTGCAGCAGGCAATGAAATAGCCTGCGCAAATGCCGGTATGGCGCGTGTTCATCGACGCGCCATACATTTTTTTGTGCGGATGCGCTATTTGCGTCCCGTATGTACGGCGACGATGCCGCCGGCGTAATTCTTCCAGGTTACATCCTTGAATCCCGCTTCACGCAGCATGGCCGCGTAGTCTTCCTGGCATGGGAACGCCTTGATGGAGTCGGCCAGATAGACAAAGCTCGGCGCATCGCGGGTGAAGAGCCAGCCCCAGAAGGGAATCATGACTTTCAGGTAAACGTGATACAGCGCGCGCCACAGTGCATTCGGCGGGGTGGAGAATTCGAGGCAGGCGAACGTGCCGCCCGGTTTGAGCACGCGGTGCACCTCGGAAAGCGCCTTCATGCGGTCGGGGATGTTGCGAATGCCGTAGGCCATGGTGACCGCGTCGTAGGAATTGTCGGCATAGGGGACGTTTTGGGCGTCCACCACTTCGAAATCGAAGGAGACGCTGTTGCCTTCTCCCGCCTTGAGGCGCTCCTTGGCCACGTCGAGCATTTCGGGCACGAAGTCGGTAAGTTGGATATGGGCCGGGGGATTGCGATGCGCCGCCATGTAGCTTACGTCGCCCGTGCCGCCTGCCAGGTCGAGCAGGTCGGATTCGGGAGTGAGGTTGGCTGCATCGACCGTCTTGCGCAGCCAACCTTTGTAGAGCCCGAAGCTCGAGAATGCATTGAATTTCTTATACTGCTCGGCGATGGTTCCGAATATGTGCTGTACGCGTTCCTCCGAAAGGGCCGCTTCGGCTTCTTTTCCTGTCGCAGTGTCTATCGTGTGGTGGCTGGCTTCAGTCATGAATCTTCCGTCGTTTAGTGAATGATGCTGGTCGGCGAATATAATCCGCTCTTCGATTTTTCTAAGTTTTCAGTATAGCCTAAAGCCGATGCGCTATTATGTCCGCATGCTATTGTGTGCTGAACATATCATCCCCGTCACGCAGCCTCCTATCGATGATGGCGCGGTTTTGGTGCGCGACGGGCGCATCGTTGAAATAGGCGGTGCCCAACGTATGAAGTCTCGCTACCCCGAAGAGGAGGTGCGCGATTTCGGCCGTGCAGCCATCATGCCTGGTTTCGTAGACTGCCATACGCATCTCGAATACACGGTATTGCGCGGTATTGTCCACGATGTCCCGTATGCCGAATGGCTTGCTCATGAGCATGCCAAGGCGGACATGATGACGCGCGACGATCGCTACGATTCCGCATTGCTCGGCGGCATGGAAATGCTCTCGGGCGGCGTTACCACGGTTGCTGACTTTACGGGCACGGGTGCTTCGCGAGAGGCGGTGCGCGATCTGGGTCTGCGCTCTGTGATCTATCGCAGCGTCGGCGTTCCGGAGAAGTCCAAGGTGGACAGCACCATTGCGGAGGCGGTAGAAGAAATTCGCGCCTGGAGGCAGGATTCCGATTCCAACCTTACGCGTATCGGCATTGCCCCGAAGGCCCTTCATGCGTGCCATCCCACGGTGTTTAGCAAGGTGAATCAGGTTGCCGAAGAGATGGATCTTCCTGTTGCCATGCATGTCGCCGGCAGCTATGAGGAGTATCAGTACATCAAAAACGGCTCCACGCCTCTTTCGGTGCGTGGCATCGATGCGGGAGACGACAGCCTGACTGACCGCCCCATGTGGCTTCCCACGGGAGTTACGCCGGTCAATTACGCGCTGAATTGGGATGCATTCCGCAGCAAAGACGTCCTCGCCGTACATTGTGTCCATGTTGATGACGACGATATTGCCAAGCTGAAGGAGTACGATGTTGCCATTGCCGTGTGCACGCGATGCAACGCGCAGCTCGGCATGGGTCTTGCCCCTCTGCAGCAGTTCCTGCAGGCAGGCATCCGCATTGGCCTCGGTACCGATTCTCCGGCCGCAACGGATACGTCCGACATGTTCACGGAAATGCGCCTCGCAACGCTGATTCATCGCGCGGTCGACCGCAGCGATTTCTTGAGCGCCTCTACCATGCTTGAGCTTGCCACCATCGGCGGCGCGCGAGCTCTTCGCATGGACGACGAAATCGGCAGCCTTGAGCCCGGCAAGCGTGCGGACGTGATTGCCGTCGATCTTTCCGGTTCTCGCCAGACCCCGCTTGTCGATCCCGTTACGGCGGTTGTCACGGGCGCTGCAGCTGCGGACGTTGTGTTCACCATGGTCGAAGGAAGCGTCTTGTACGAGCGCGGCGGCATCTGGAACCTTAAGGTCGATCCTGCCGAGGTCGCGCAACGCGGTATTCATATTCGCGGAAAGCTGAGAGATTAGCATGGGACAAAAAATGACGGCCAAGCAACGCGCCGCGCAGGTCGAGGCTGCTCGTAAGCGCGAAGAGGCCGAGCGTAAGCGCAGGGAGCGCGCCGCCCGCACGAAGAAGATCTTCACGGTTGTGGTGTGCATCATCCTCGTTCTTGCCCTGGGTATTCCCACGGTTGCCATCATGGCGATGGGTGGGGCGTCGTAGAGCTCGTCTATAGCATTTTTGTAAAACCCCGCTTTGTGCTCAAGGCGGGGTTTTTTCGCGTATGATTGCGCGTGTTCAAGGCGACAATCATGTCAGAACGTATGTCGAAAGGAACCTTATGGCATTTCGGTCTTCGATAGCCGCTGCGTTGGGGAAAAGCGCCCATTGGGCGGGTAAAACGTTTATGCATCGTTCGCCGGGCAACCTGCCCGGGGTTCTTGCCATGAAGGCGGCGCCGCTCGTGCTGTGCGATTTGGCGAAGAAGGTCGATACGGTCGTGGTGATATCGGGGACCAACGGCAAGACCACCACGACAAACCTCGTTGCCGATTGCTTGGCGAAAGCCGGTCGTCCTTTGCATTGCAATCGCGACGGCAACAATCTCGAGTCAGGCGTTGTGACCGCCCTGCTTGTTCGTCCCGAAATGCAGCACGCCCAAGGCTGCCAGGAAAAACCCGTTGCTTGCTTCGAATGCGACGAGCTTTACACGAAATACGTTCTGCCTCGTGTGAAGCCCCGCTTTTTCATGCTGCTTAACCTATTTCGCGATCAGCTCGATCGCGTCGGAGAAATCGATAATGTGCAGCAGACTATCGCGCATGCGTTGGAGGCAACGCCCGATACTGTTTTTCTCTACAACGGCGACGATCCCCTGTGTGCGGCCATTGCCGATCGCATCCCCAACGAATCGATGGCGTTCGGTATCGCCTGCGATATGAAGCTCGATGGCGATCGCATAAGCGATAGCCGGTTTTGCCAGAAGTGCGGGGCGGCGCTCGAATATGAATACGTGCACTACGGTCAGCTCGGCGCGTATTGCTGTCCTGAGTGCGGGTGGCGACGTCCGAAGCTTTCGTTCGCAGCGGAGCATGTTCGCATGGAGGAGGACGGCCTCGTCTTCGTTATAGACGGGCATAAGGTTCGCACGGGCCAAATGGGCACGTACATGATTTATAACACGCTTGCAGCGTATGCGGCGTCGAAGGTTTCTGGCCTGGTCGAGTTCGACCAGTTCGAACGAGCGGTTGAGGCGTATCGTCCTACGAACGGCCGCCTGCAAACGTTTAATCTTGGGGATCGCTCGGTCATGACCAATCTTGCCAAAAATCCTACGGGGTTCAACCAGAATATTCGTATCGTCTTGAACGAAGGCGGGCGCGTTCTTGCGCTTTTCGTGAACGACGAAGAGGCTGACGGCATCGACGTATCGTGGTTCTGGGATATCGATTTCGAGCGATGGTCCGAAATCGAGGGGCTGAAGGCCTTTGTTGGCGGTTCGCGTGCCAACGACATGCAGGTTCGTTTGAAATACGCGGGAATCAAGGCTGATATCGTAAAGAATGCGGCCGATGTGCTCGAGCGAACCGAAGCAGGAGACGGCAAGGTGTACATCATCGCGAACTACACGGCATTGCCTCCGCTTCGTCGAGAGCTCGAGACTATGCAGGAAGAATGGGAGGACTAGTCGTGAAACCGTTGAACATCGTGCACCTCTTCCCAGAGCTTTTGAACCTTTACGGCGATGGCGGTAACGTCATGACACTTCGTCGCCGCTGCGAGTGGCGCAACATTCCCGTGCAGGTCACCGAAGTAGGAATGGGCGATTCCATCGACTTCTCTTCTGCCGATATCGTTTTCATCGGCGGCGGTGCCGACCGCGAACAGCTCATCGTGAAAGATGCCATGATGAGCCGCAAGGCCGACCTTTCTTCCTACGTTGCCGATGCCGGCGTGCTTTTGGCCGTATGCGGAGGATATCAATTCCTGGGCCACCATTACGCCATGGATGACGTGGTGGTGGACGGCTTGGGAATCGTCGACATGGAGACTGTGCGAGGCGAGGGCCGCTTGATCGGAAACGCCGTCGTGCAAAGCGACATTTCTGACATTCCCGTGATCGGCTTCGAAAACCACGGGGGCCGCACCACGCTCGGATCGGGCGTTGCTCCCTTCGGGCGGGTGCTCGCGCAGACGCGCGGCAACAATGGCGAAGACGGAGGGGAGGGCGTTCATCAGGGCAACTTGATCGGAACATATCTCCATGGTCCGCTTCTGCCCAAGAATCCGCAGGTTGCAGACCACCTGATTTCTCGTGCCCTCGAACGTCGCGGCGATTCTGCGGAGCTTGCGCCGCTTGACGACGCGGTTGAGCTCGAGGCGAATCGTATCATGCTCCATCGCTTAGGCGTTTTCTAGCGTGGCAGGAGGGCTCCTCGCCTTCCTGAACGCCTGAACCTTCTTTTTTGGATGTGAGATGGTTTTAACGCAAGGGAAACAAGGGCCGCTTCGCTAACATGATATGCTCTTACTTTAGCGCGATGGAGTGTATCCGATGCGTGCGATTTTCGTGGCATAAGGCGCGGCATCGCCCTCGCCTTTTTCGACGCCTCGGCCTCTATGCGCGACCACAGTGGGAAGGATACTTTCTATGATCGATACCAAGCAGTATGTCATCAAGCAGATCGAGGAGCGCGATATCCGCTTTCTCCGTCTTTGGTTCGTCGACATTCTGGGAAATCTCAAGAATATAGCCATTACCCCATCTGATATAGACGCGGCGTTCGAAGAGGGCATCGGATTCGACGGGTCGTCCATCGACGGGCTTGCATGCGTCCAAGACAGCGACATGCTGGCGCATCCCGAACCTTCCACGTTCCAGGTTCTTCCTTGGCGCCCGAGCAACAACGGCGTTGCGCGCATGTTCTGCGATATCTACACGCCTGATGGCGAGCCTGCCCATGCCGATTCCCGCCATATCCTCATGAAGATGCTGAAAAAGGCATCGAGCCTCGGGTATGCGGTCAACGTCGGCACGGCCGTGGAGTATTTCTGCTTCAAGGATTCGAAATCTCCCGATCCAATCGACAGGGGAGGCTATTTCGATTTGGCTCCGCTTGACGATGCGGCGGATCTTCGTCGCGATACGGTTCTGACGCTTGAGCAGATGGGTATTCCCGTCGAATATTCCCATCACGAAGCGGCTCCGGCGCAGCAGGAGATAGACCTGCGTTACTGCGACGCCCTTGCGGCGGCGGATGCCGTGATAACGGCTCGACTGGTCATCAAAGAGACGGCGTACGCTCAAGGGCTGCATGCAACCTTCATGCCGAAGCCTCTCGAAGGGTGTCCCGGCAGCGCTATGCATGTGCATCAGTCGCTTTTCGACGAAGAAGGCAATGCTTTCTTCGACATGAACGATCCTGACGGTTACGGTTTGTCCAGCGCTGCAAAGAGCTACATAGCCGGTCTGCTGAAATACGCTCCTGAATACATGCTGGTCACAAATCAATTCGTGAATTCTTACAAACGTTTCGTCCCCGATCTCGATGCCCCCCTTCATGCGTGCTGGGGTCAGGCGAACCGCTCGGCCATGGTTCGCGTGCCGCGCTATAAGCCGACGAAGGGCTCTTCGACGCGTGTCGAGGTTCGCAGCGTCGATTCGGCTGCAAATCCGTATCTGGCGTTCGCGGTGATGATCGGCGCCGGCTTGCGAGGCATGGAAGAGGGCTTGGAGCTTCCCGCGCCGGTTTTGAAGAACGCCTTCGCGCTCTCTTCGTCCGAGAGCGAGGAAATGGGTCTTGTTCCTCTGCCTTCCGATTTGTCCCGCGCAGTGGACGCCTTCGAGCAATCCGAGCTTATGCGCGAGGTGCTCGGGGATTCCGTGCATTCGTACCTTGCGAAGACGAAGAGGGCGGAATGGGAAGAGTACCGTGCTCACGTTACTTCGTGGGAAATCGACCGCTATCTCGCAACCTTGTAGGAGGGGCGCATGCATTCGAAGACCATTATTGTTTCGTGTGGAGATGCCGTTACCCCCGAACGCGCCGCAGCGCTTTTTTCGTCGATGGACGCGGACGTGCGAGCGCTTAAAGTGCCGCCCAACCAGGCTCTCGATGCCATGAGGGGCGCATCGTTCGATATGCTTTTGATAGACGATTCCGACGGGTCGTGCGATTTGGCAGAGGTGGAGGCGGCCCTTTCTCGCGGGGGCAGCACAACGGCGCTGTTCGTGGTGATGGAAGGGGGCCGTGCCGCTTCAGTGCGCCTCCCCGTCCAGATTCCCTTTGATTTCGCATGCGAGTACGCCTCCGATGACGAGGTAAAAGTGCGTTGCCGCAGATTGTTGTGGCCAGGTGAGATGACCTCCGACGCCGATTTCGTTCATGTGGGGTCCATGACAATCAATCTTGCCACATATCAAGTCAAAGTTGCGGGGGAGCCGGTCGACCTTACATTTATGGAATATGCGCTGCTTGCGTTCTTGGTGACGCATCCGGGCAGGATTTATTCGCGCGAGGTTTTGCTTTCGCAGGTGTGGGGCTTCGATTATTACGGCGGAACGCGCACGGTAGATGTGCATATCCGTCGCCTGAGGGCGAAGCTCGGCCCTGAAATGGCCCAGCATATCGAAACCGTGCGAGGTGCGGGGTATCTCTGGGAGAGCTAGTCGGTCTCTGCTTTTGCCGAATCGGTCCGCCTCGTTGCTTGGGAGCCTGTGAACGAATCGAATCTGATGGTTTGATTCGTTCGCAGGCTCCTTTTCATGTTCGGGCAGGCGGCGTATTTCCTCTTTGTTTCCGAATGATGTGCGCCATGTTACCGGCGTTTCTTTTTCGTTACGTCTTGCATACCGCAGTGTTAAACATACCATTGACCAGGAGTTACTTCAGGTTCTTTTCCCATAATTGCCTTGTTGTCAAGCGAAGGGAGAAGATGTGTACGATGAAGGAACGAGTGCATTCATGATGGTATGCACCATGCTTGTGTTTCTTATGACCCCTGCTTTGGCGTTTTTTTACGGCGGTCTTTCACGTCGTAAAAACGTGGTGAACACCATGATTATGGCGTTCTCGGTCATCGGAATCGTCGGCGTTTTGTGGGTCGTGCTCGGTTGGTCTCTTGCCTACGGAGGTGACGGGTCGTCGCCGTTTTTCGGAGGGTTCGACCAGCTGATGTGTTCGGGCGCCTTGTCCGAGGCTGTGTCCAACGCGCCGCTGGAAGATGCATCGTATCCGGGCGTAGTGGATATGGCGTTTCAGCTTGCTTTTGCAGCCATAACTGCAGCCATCATCACCGGTTCGCTTGCGGGACGTATGAAATTCGCCGCGGTGATCGCCTTTATAGCTATATGGTCTGTGGTGGTTTATGCGCCGCTTGCCCATATGGTCTGGGGCGGAGACGGCAGTTTTATCGGCGATAAGATCGGCGCCCTTGATTTCGCCGGCGGAGACGTCGTTCATATCTCCTCGGGCCTTACCGGTCTGGTTCTTGCCGTTCTTCTTGGGAAGCGCCGCGGCTTCGGCATGATGGCGTATCGTCCCCATAACGTTCCGTTCGTACTTTTGGGCGCCGGTCTTTTGTGGTTCGGTTGGTTCGGCTTCAATGCCGGCTCTGCTTTCGCCGCCGATGCCGTTGCCGCGCTCGCTCTGCTCAATACCATGGTTGCTCCTGCGGCAGCGATGCTCGCGTGGATGTTGGTCGAAGCCGCCCATACGCGCAAGGTGACCCTTGTCGGCGCGTGCACGGGAGTCGTGACCGGCTTGGTTGCCATTACGCCCGCCGCTGGATTCGTCGACGTGTGGGCCGCTGTTGTCATGGGCGTGGTTACGGCCCCTATCTGCTACGCGGCCATTGCGTTTCTTAAGCCGCGTTTCGGATACGACGATGCGCTTGACGCTTTCGGGTGCCATACCGTCGGCGGTATCGTAGGCGGCCTTTTGACGGGCGTGTTCTGCGTTCCCGAGCTGTCCTGGACCGAAGTGGGCGGTCTTTTGTACACGGGCGATCCGTCCCTGCTGGTTTCTCAGCTGCTCGGCATTCTCGTCACTATAGCCTTCGTGGCGGTTGCCACGCTGGTCATAGGGTTCGTGCTGAAGGCGGCGTTTCACGGGCTGCGCGTGGACGCTCGCGAGGAAGGGGAGGGCTTGGATGCCCGCCAGCATGGCGAGAGCGCCTATCCGTCGTTCAACGGTCTTGATTAGTCGATGTTGCCAGAGAGCAAGCGCGAGCGTTTGATTGAGGAAAGGAAACGCAATGAAGAAGATAGAGGCAATTGTCCGCCCGACGAAGCTCGAGGCGCTTAAGGAGGAGCTGCTGAGCGCAGGGCTGAAGGGAATGACCATCTCTCAGGTGCAGGGATGCGGGAAGCAGCATGGCTGGAAGGAGTACTACCGAGGAAGCGAGGTTCTCGTGAATATGCTTCCGAAGGTCATGGTGTCGGTTGTCGTGGACGATGCGCAGGTGGAAGAAATGGTGGAGGCCATATGCCGCATCGCCCGCACTGGCGATGTGGGGGACGGGAAGATTTTCATTCTTCCCGTTGAAGATGTGGTTCGCATTCGTACGGGGGAAAGAGGGTCTGCTGCCGTGTAGCGGACGGACGGAAGCCGCGCACTATAGCACGAAAAGCCTCTTGCTTCATGGTGAAGCCGTGATTTCAATCTGGCGTTTCGAAGGATTAAAAATGGAGAGGGTTCTGCGCCCTATTGGCGCGGAGCCCTCTTCGTGCATGTGGTAAGATTACGCAGTTAATCTACGAGAGTTTGAGAGGTTGGCTGTGTTCGGTATAGGTGGATTCGAGCTATTCCTTATCTTGCTGTTCGGGTTCCTGATTTTCGGCCCTGACAAGCTTCCCCAGCTTGCCAAGACCGTCGGTATGGCAGTTCAGAAATTCCGTAGCGCGCAAGACGAGATGAACAAGGTCGTTAAGACCGAGATTTACGACCCTGCGAGCGACAAGCCCGTGAAAAACCCGCTTGACGCTATCGACAAGGATAACAAGCAGAAGGTCGAGAAGAAGGAGTCCTTTGCCGCTCGTAAAGCGAAGTACGACAAAGAGCGCGAGGACAAGAAAAAACGCGAGGCCGCCAATGAGGCCGCCAAGGAAGTGCGCGCTGCTGCAGCAGCTGAGAAACAAGAGGCTGCGGAAAAGGCCGCCGTGGCCGGAGCCGCTGTTGCCGCCGCAAAAACCCCTTCCCAGGTTCATGAGGACGTCATGAGCGCGCGCAAGGAGGCAACTGCGAAGGTTGCTGCGGAGCAAGAAGCGAAAAAGGCCGCCGACAAAGATCTTGCCGATGAAATCTTCGGTGCAAAACCCGCCGTAAAGAAGGCTGCAAAAAAGCAGGACGCTTCCGGTGATGCATCTGACGTTTCTGCCAACGGCGCTGCTCAGGCATCCGATTCGGTCAAGAAGGAGGACAACTAATGCCTATCGGTCCGGCGCGTATGCCCCTTTTCGATCACTTGGGCGAGCTGCGCATGCGTCTTGTCCGTATTGTGGTCAGCCTGTTTATTGCCATGTGCATCTTCTACATGGCAACGCCCACGATCATTCAGTTCATGTGCCTTCCGGTGTATGACTATCTTCCCAAGGACGCAACCACGGGTGCCATAGCCCTGAACGTCTTTGACGTCTTCGGGTCGTTCACCATTCGTTTCAAGGTGGCGCTATGGACATCGGTCGTGGCCTGCATGCCCATTATCTTGTGGCAGATTCTGGCATTTTTCTTGCCCGCGCTTAAGCCGAATGAGCGCAAGTGGTTCATTCCCACGTTTGCTGCGGGTGTGGCGCTGTTCATCGGCGGTACCGTGTTCTGCTACGCCCTGATCCTGAATCCTGCGGTGCAGTGGCTGACCGACCAGGCCAACGGCTTTGCGAACATTTTCCCCGATGCCAAGGCGTGGATCGACGTCATCATCAACTTCGAGCTTGCTTTTGGCTTTGCCTTCGAGCTGCCCCTGGTTGTCTTCTACCTGGTGGTTTTCGAAATCATTCCGTATGCCAAGCTGCGCAATTCCTGGCGTACGGTCTACATTGTCCTCATGGTCATTTCCGCTATGGTCACGCTGGACGCTTCGCCGATCACCATGCTCATGATGTTTGCGGCGTTGCTCATGCTGTATGAGATTAGTCTGCTTGTCGCTCGTTTGGTGCTGGGCAAGCGCGTGAAGGAGCAGAAGGAAGAGGCCGAGCGCGAAGCTCGCGAAGAGGCCGAATGGCAAGAAGAATGGGGCCAGAAAAAGGCTGCCATTAAAAAGCGCCTTTCTGACGATTAACGACTCGACTGACGGACGAAACGTCTGGCAGGTACGGTGTCAAACGGATGTAGCAACTATTGCGGCCTGGTTCGTTTTCGAACCGGGCCGTTTTGCTAGCGGCACGTCTTCACACCTGCTTCGTGGCTGGCAAATATGGTCGAGGCGGGTTCGAGAAGCCTGTTGCGCGGAGATTCGGTTCGGATACTGAATGCTGCACAGGTGCGGTCTCGTTTCTGCGATAGGATGTCTTCGCATAAGAAGTTGCTTTTGAACGAAGGAGCTTGCCCGTTGGGGGGAAGGAACTCGTTCGGTCGGTTGCTCTCCGAAAGCAGCGGATGCTTTCAGGGCGCGAAGGGGCGTCTTTGTCATATGTTGAACGCGTCCATCCGCGAAAAGCGTGTGCTTCACATCGCTCGGACACGAAAGGATAAGCATGCACGAATTGGGTATTATGACGGGCGTTGTCGAGAGTGTGAGTTCGGCGGCGCGCGCGAACGGCGCAACCCGTGTGCTCAAAGTCTCGCTTTCTGTCGGAGAGATGACCGAGGCGATTGAAGATGCGCTGCAATTCGCTTTCGAAGTGCTGTGCGAAACGGAGCCGTTGCTCAAAGATGCCAAGCTTGAAATTACCATGGTGGAGCCGAAGAGCCGCTGTCTTGATTGCGGAAAAGAATTCCGCCACGATCGCTTTCATGTGACCTGCCCCGAATGCGGAGGGTTTGCCGAGCTGATAGAAGGCAAGGATTTGCGTATAGACAGTATCGAGATTGATCTTCCCGATGACGAAGAGGACGCCGATGCAAACGCGTCTTCTAACGGACACTAGACAGCGGGTCGTTCGTCAAGGCTTCGGCCCGCGAGCGTTGAAGCGTTTGCGCGACGTGCGCAGGAAGACATAGATGGTAGGAGGAACCATGAAAATAGATTTGAAACAGCCTATTCTCGATAAGAACGATCGTCTTGCGGCGGATAACCGTGCGCTGTTCAAGGAGAAGGGCGTGTTTGTGCTCGACCTTCTGGCGAGTCCTGGTTCTGGCAAGACGTCCACTATTCTTGCGACGATTGAAGCGCTGCGCGACGAATACAACATCGCCGTCATCGAAGGCGATATCGCCAGCAACGTCGATGCCGAACGCATCAGCGCGCAGGGCATTGCGGCGGTGCAGATCAATACGGGCGGTGCGTGCCATCTTGAAAGCGATATGATTCGCCGCGCCGTGGATGCGCTCGATCTGGACAACCTCGACCTCATCATCGTCGAGAATGTGGGCAACCTGGTGTGTCCGACCGACTTCGACTTGGGAGAGGGCGCCAAGGTCATGATTTTGTCGGTGCCCGAAGGAGACGATAAGCCGCTCAAGTATCCGGGCGTGTTCCAGGCGTCCGAGGCCATCATTCTGAACAAGGTTGATACTATGGAGGTGTTCAACTTCAATGAGCAGGCATTTCGCGATGCGGTGACGCAGCTCAATCCCGCGGCTCCGATTTTCCCGATTTCCGCCACCAAGGGTGCCGGCGTTGACGAATGGGCCGACTGGTTGCGTGCGAAAATCGAGGCGTTTCGCGCATAGAACGTGCGAGGCGGGCCGTTTGCGCTCAAGGCGCGAAAGACGGCCCGCCTTTCGTTTTCGTTCGTTTCTTCGCCCGCCTGAAACGCGACGTCGCCGCGTCGCAGGCGGACGGTTGGAACGGAAGAACGGCTAGAACGACAGCGGCATATCGAGCAGCATCGCGCTTGCGTAGCCGACGGTCGCACCGAGGACGACGGCTGCAATGCCGATTCCCAAGCCGCGTACGATCGCCTGCCAAAGCGGCTTCTCGCCGAAAGCTTTCTTCATTTTCGCCTGACGGGCGATAGCGCGGCTCGAACGGGTCGAGCGGTCGATCGCCTCGCCTTTCGTGAACGCCAGAACTTCGCGGAACGTCTGTACGTCGTTTTCCACCTTCATGCGCTCCACCATCACGCCCACCACCATCGAAGCGGCCCAGGGGACAAGCCCCAGCAAAACCCCGAGGGCGCCCCACAGCGCAATGCCTACCAGGGCGAAGGGAATCATCAGAACCAACAGCGCGTACATTCCTATGCCGAGGGTACGCATCTTCTTCGCATCGGCCGAAGCCACGGTTTTCTCCATCATTTCCAAGTCTCCCTTCACGAGCACGTCGATCGTCGTGTCGAAAAGAACGCTGAGCATCAGCAGGCTTTGGATGTCGGGATAGGTCTTGTCCGTTTCCCAGTTCGAAATGGTCTGGCGCGATACATAGATGCGCTCGGCGAGCTCTTCCTGGGAAAGCCCCATGTCGGTACGCCGCTTCTTGATCTGGTTGCTGATGTCCATGAACTTCCTTTCGACGCATCTATCGTATGAAGCGGTGCCGAACCGTGCAGCTAAAAGGTTTTGACATGTTCTTTACCAGGCTTTCTGCCATGTATGATAGCGCACGGAGCGTGTTTATCCGCCGCGCCGTCTTTCCTCTCGTGGTGTCGTGCGCGTTCCGCGCTACAATGAATGCGACCGATTCTATGCGCGAAAGGACGAACCATGGCCTATCTTCCGGAAGCTCAGCAGACCCCGTGGCAGCAATCTGAAGAGATTAATCTCAAGCGGACCGCCGTGCTCGTGATCGACGTGCTTGGCGGCAGCGGCGGGGTGGTTCCTGGTCTTGAGGAGATGGCTGAAAACGCGGTTCGCATCGTAAAAGCAGCCCACAAGGCCGGCGTGCCGGCGGTGTTTGTCAACGATGCCCATATCGCTGGGATTGATAAGGAAATCGAGCTGTGGGGCGAACACGGCATAGCGGGCAGCGATGCGGCCCGTCCGCTCGACGCTTTCGAGGTTCAGGAGGGCGATTTTCTTATTCCCAAGCGCCGCTACGACGGATTCTTCCAGACCGACCTCGACCTCACGCTGCGCGAGCTTGGCGTCGATACGCTGATTGCGTTTGGCTGCGATACCAACATTTGCGTGCTGCAGACGCTTGCGGGCGCGTATTTCCGAGGCTACAAAACGGTGGTTCCCGCCGATGCATGCGGGACGTTCCTCGTTGGAACGCAGGAACAGGGCCTAGAATACTTCGCACGCTGCTACGATAGCCGCGTTGTCGATACCGAAACCGCGCTCGGATACCTGGGTGCGGACGCATAGCCGCGAAGGGGGAATTTCATGGCGCAGCACTGGGGCAAAGAGGAAGTCATCGCGTTTCTGCGCGATGGTGGGTATGAGTTCAAGATGGTGGAGCACGAAGCGGTGTTCACCATGGAGGGCATGGAGGCGCTGAATCTGCCCTTTGGCGACGAAGTGGTGAAGAATCTCTTCTTGCGCGACGACAAGAAGCGCAACTACTACCTGGTGGTCATGCCCGAAGACAAGCCTGCAAACTTGAAAGAGCTGCGCACGAAGCTCGAAGCGCGCCCGCTGCGCTTCGCCTCCGAGGACGACCTCGTGCAATACCTTGGCCTGCGCGGAGGGGCGGTTTCTCCTTTCGGGGTGTTGAATGACGAAGAGGCCCTGGTCCAGGTGGTGTTCGATGAGGAGCTGCGGACCTACAAGGGCTTGGGTGTGCATCCGAACGACAATACGGCAACGTTGCATGTCGCTCTCGGCGACATGGTTCGTATCGTCGAGGAGCATGGCAATGCTTTTCGATTCGTCGAACTCTCAAGGCCCGAGCCTGAGGAATAAAGTTTTCTGACGAAGCGCGGCAAGTTGCGTTGTCTCGCTTCGCTTGGTGATATCTGGGCGATATTCTTGAGGGGCGCGCTTGCATTGGCCGAAGCGCGTTTGCGAATCGTCTTGCTAAGGAAAGGAAGCGTATCGTGCTCATCGAGGAAAAGTACCATGCATGCGTCGAAGGGCTCGCCTCGTTTGCGCGCGGCATCGGCATGACAGATGCGGTCATCGGTCTTTCGGGCGGAATAGATTCGAGCCTGGTCGCCTGCATGTGCGTCGACGCCTTCGGCGCCGAGCATGTCCACGGCTACATGCTTCCTGGTCCGTACTCGAGCGAGCATTCGCTGGTGGATGCCCAGGAGCTCGCCTTGAACTTGGGAATTCGCGCAGAGCGCATCTCAATCGGAAAGCCTTTCGAGGCGTTCGTCGACGTCCTTGGGGATCACTGCATCATGGCGCGGGGCCTCGCTGCCGAGAATACGCAGGCACGATGCCGCATGACCGTGCTCATGGCGCTTTCGAACGCCCATGGATGGATGATGGTCAACACCGGCAACAAAAGCGAAGCTATGATGGGTTATTCCACGCTTTACGGAGATACGGCGGGCGCCTATGCTCCTATTGGCGGGTTGTATAAGACTGATGTTTTTGCCATGTCTCGTTGGGTGAACGAAGAAGCTCTTCGTAAGGAGGGGCGTATCCTCATTCCTGAGCGTGTTCTTACGAAACCGCCAAGCGCAGAACTCGCCCCTGATCAGCGTGACGAGGATACGTTGGGGTCATATGATGAGCTTGATCGTCTTTTGATCGATTATTGCGAGCGCGGTATGGGTCGAAGCGCGCTTATCGCTGCTGGTTATGATGCTGCAGAGGTTGATCGAGTGAAGAATCGCGTTGATTCATATGCGTTCAAGCGCGCTCTGGAACCTCCGTTTCCCGCGATTGAATACGGTCTTAATTGAACAGGTCTATAAGTTCTTGGCGCTTGTGCACATCGAGCTTCGTGTAGATGTGGCGAATGTGGCCGCGCACGGTAGTGGGCGATATGGATAACTCCTCGGCTATATAGGTGTTCGTACGCCCTCGGGCAAGATATCTGAGCACTTCGGTCTCACGCTCGGTCAGTCCATGCTGAGCGGAGAGGAATTGGCACGTTTCCTCGAAGGCGTCCGTTTCGGATTCATTGGTCGATGGCGGCGCCTGGATGGAACTGGCGGAGGCTCCTTCGCGGGTGTAAGGAGTCGCTTCATCTGCCGGGATTTTTTCGCAAGTATAAGAGGGCGCTTCATCGGCGGCTTCGTCAGCCTTTGGGGTGTGCTCGAAAGAGGAAAGAGGTGCTTCGTCTTTTGAAACGCCTTTCTTGCGTTCGTGCCTTTTGCGGTCGCGCGAAAGCAGCACGATCGCCATGGCAAGCAGGTAGATGATGCCGCACGAAAGCACAAGAAACCTCACGGTGGAGGATGCTTGCTCAATATGCGGGCCGCCGAATGCGCTGCCCACGACGAGAGATGCAAACAGAGAAAACTTGGCGCACCCCGTAGTCAGGGCAAACAGTGCGTAGCTCGATACACCGAAGCGATTCGCGGCATAGGCAACCTGGTATACCACAAGCAGCGCCACGAAATCGTAGCTTACCAGCAGCATGGTGCTGAACAGGCGCGAGTAGCCTTCGCTCATAAAGGGGACGAAGACCACCATGGCCGCCAAGATGGGAAACGCGATGCGAAATGTCGCGGAAGCGGCGGGAATGCGCCGGGCGACGAGCAATGCCACGCAGAAGAGCACGGAGGCGATGGTCATGGCCATGCCGGGAACAAGCGCGGCGCCGGCGAATTCCATGGAAGCCGCCAGCATGAAGCTGTTGATGAGTCCGATGACCGCTTCGAGTGCGCAGAGCGTGAGCAGGGCGTCGCCTATTTCGTTCATCGCTTTACGACGGGCTTCGGCGCAAGGGCGTGCCGGAATGGGCTCGAAGGATTCGTCTGTGCGCAGACGGCGACGGGTCTCTTGCAGGCAGAGCGCGCTGCATACCAAAAACGCAATGGTAAGAACAGGCGTCAGGGAGCCGTTTGCGGGGGAAAGGGTGTATTGCAAGGCCGAGCTGGCAAGCGAAGCGCAGCCGATGTGAACGATCGCTTTCGTTGGATTCTCCATGGCGAATATCTCGATCCACGACAGCTTCATGGCGATCGACCCGATTGAGAAAACGGCCACGGACAGCCCGAGCGTCCACTGCTGGGGAACGAGGTCGCCAAGATTCGTGGTCGCTAGGAGCATGCCGACGACCAAAACGGCGGCGGCGGGCCATAGGGGCATGGAAAACCGCGGCAGGTTTTTAAAGGAACTCAGCAGCGCAATCGCGAGTGCGCAAACCGCCGTGGCGAATGCGGACGCCATGTTGAACGTCGCATCCGTCATGAAGATGAACGATCCGTCTGTCTGAGAGAAATGGGAGAGGTATATGGAAGAATTCGCGGACCGAAAAAGCCCGTATCCCATGACGACGAGCGCGCCGAAGACGAGCGAGGCATGGTGCGGCGTGCGCACAGCGGCGTCGTTCGACATAAGATTCCCCTCCCTGTTGTGTACGACGTATTGTAGCGGTTAGTCCATTGCGCAGGTACTGTTTCGAATCCTCGCACGATGCCCTCTTCGACAGATTGGGTGGAAATACGCATTTTCTTTATCCTGAGCTGGCACAACGGTGAAACAGTCCATTTTGTACGGTTCGCTTTCTGGCCGAAAAAGCCATGATGGAGACAACGACGCGGGGAAGCGTCGAAGCGTACCGAGGAGGGAAACTATGGATACTACGCTTAATCGTCGTAATTTTCTGAAAGGTGCTTTGGCATCCGGCGCAGTTCTTATGGCGGGCGGCGCGCTTGCAGGCTGCGCCTCCGAAGGCGGCAATTCCGGCGACACCGTTGTCGGCTTTGCTCCGGTTGAATTCGCCGAAGAAACTGACGTGTTGATTGTCGGCACTGGCATCGCCGGCCTTTCCGCTGCGATGGATCCGGTCGAGGCGGGCTACAAGGTCATGCTTGCCGACAAGCGCGATACCTATGGCGGCGAAAGCTTCATGGCGTGCGGCGTTATGAATGTTTCCGGTTCCGAAATGCAGAAACGAGCCGGCATCGAGGGCAGCGTCGAAGAGAAGTGGGAAAAGTACGCTCCCGTTCTTGAGAAAAAGGGCGAGACCGACGACATGGAGTATAAGAAGAACGTCTATCTGGGCCAGACCGAGTGGGCGAACCGTGTTGAGGCCGATTACGGCGCGCAGTTCCAGCCGCTTGAGGCCTATAAAGACACCGGGGCTCCCACGTCCATGCTGCTTCCGCTGAACGGCATCGGCGACATGACCTCTGTTCTTACGCCGCTCATCAACGGTCTCCAGGACAAAGGCGCCACGGTCGAGCTGAACCGCAAAGCGACCAACTTCATCGTCGATTCCGAAGGGACCGTCATTGGCGTTCGCTTCGTCGACTCCAAGACCGACAAAATCATAGACGTGAAGGCGAAGAAAATCGTCTTGGCTACGGGCGGTTTTTCCTGCAACCAGGTTATGGTTTCCGAATATATGCCGCAGCAGGCAGAGCTCTGCCCGCTGACGGTGTATTCCATGGGAGAGGGCCACGAGCTCGGTCGCTCCATCGGAGGCGTATATGCCCATATGGACATGGATTCCAACCGCATGAGCGACCTTGCGCAGGTTACGGTATGGGGCTATTTCGGCCGCAACGTGCAGGTAAGCCCGATGGGCCGTCGCTTCATCAAGGAAGACCAGTCCCATGACACGCCCGATGCCTGTGCGGAGCTGGGCTTGGGCTTTTGGTGGACCATCTTCGACAATCAGCTCATCGAGGGGTCTCAGGCATGGAATGTCGAGATGAACATGAAGGCTCACGAGGATCGTCTGGTCGGCCCCTGCAACACGCTCGACGAGCTCGCGCAGGCCATGGACGTTCCCGCCGAAAACCTCAAGGCCACCTTCGCCGAATACGACGGCTACGTGGATGCGGGCGAGGACGCGGCGTTCGGCAAAAAACTTTTCCTCGAGAAGCTCGAAGCTCCCTACTATGCGCTCAAGCATTTCCCGTTCCGCTACAAGACGCATGGTGGCTTGAAGATTGCAACCGACAGCCAGCTTGTCGACAATCAGGGCAATCCGATTGCGAACGTGTATTGCTGTGGGTCTACCACCCCGGACACGGGCAGCGACCTTTCCCCGAATGCGGGTTCCGGCCTTATCACGGGCAAGGCCGTCGTTGCTTCGCTTCAGTCCGAGCAGGCGTAGGCCGTTTGGTCTTGCATGCGGCTTCTTTGCTTTGACGAATCGCCTGCTTCGAACCGATGCATTGCTGCATAAGGGGCGCAGGCGCAAATCGACTTCATGGGCGTACCTCCTCCCTTCGCCCGCAACGAAAAAGGCTCCGAGTTTTCGGAGCCTTTGTTGCGATAGCGAGGTTGTATGCGGCGAAGCTATGCGATTGCATTACCGATGAGCGCACCGACAATGCCTGCGATTAGGCCGATGACGGCCGAGCACCCGACGCTTGCGATGACGGTGCGTGCGTCAACACCGAAACGCGCCTCGATTGACCCGAGGAGGCTTGCGTCTTTTCCGGGGGTTTTCGTCTGCGCAGCATTCGCCATCACGGCGTTGCGTCCAAGATCGGCAATGCCGAAGAAGAAAAACCCTTCTCCGACCTCGGCGCCTTCTATCATGCCTTTGCAAGCGAGAGAACGGTATAACTCGCAATACTCATGGTCGAAAGAGTTTTCCTCGCCTGTAGGGCAGAGGTGGCGAAACGCGGCGAGTGTCACGTCCTCGCCGTTGCTTTCGGCGGAAACGAGCATTTCGAGCTCGCTGTATTCTTCGGGCGTCAGAGCGATGCTGTACTGCAGGGCATCTGCTTCCGTATTGGCGGCAACGGGGTCGCCCGCGATTTCGTTGATATCTGCTTCAGGCATGGGTCCTCCTTGGTTCGCGTCTTATTTTACCAGGTTGTTTTGACGGCGCGCGCTTCGTCCTGCAACGGTGAATCGTATGTCGCAATAAACATATCTGCCGTTCGTCTCCTTCGGCATGCCGTCTCCCGCCGCATGCTTACCGTTTCCGTGAACAGGGGGCAAAGCTGCTCCTTCTTCCCTTACACTTGGCTTTGTCGCATGTCTTGATTCGAATGCGATTCCACGGATGAAACCTTTTCAAGGAGGAATGTCATGCCCAAGATCACTCGTGATCAGGTGAAGGTGCCCGTCGACGTAGCGCCCGAGGCCCGCGAAACGTACATCGACAACTACATGGCCGCCACGCGTGAAACCGGTCGTTTGATGCTGTTCGCATGCGACCAGAAGGTGGAGCATCTCAATGGCGATTTCTACGGTGAAGGAATCGATCCCGCCGACCTCGATCCCGAGCATCTGTTCAAAATCGGATCTCAGGGCGTTTGCGGCGTTCTGGCCGGTCAGCGCGGCCTGATCGCCCGCTATGCGGCTGACTATCCCGAAATCAACTATCTGGTCAAGATGAATTCCAAGACCAACCTGGTCAAGACCGCCCAGGACGATCCCTATAGCCCCCAGCTGCATGACCTCGAGGCCGTTCTTGCCATGCGCGAAGCCGGCGTTAACGTTGTCGGCCTTGGCTACACCCTGTATCTGGGCAGCGAATACGAGGCAACCATGATGGCGGAGGCGGGCCAGCTCATCGCCGAGGCTCATGCTGCGGGTCTGATCGTCGTTCTGTGGATTTACCCCCGCGGCAAGGCCGTTACCGACGAGAAGGCTCCTGCCCTGATCGCCGGTGCTGCGGGCGTTGCTCTGTGCCTGGGCGCGGACTTCGTCAAGGTCAATCCTCCCAAGGCAAGCGACGAGGCAACCTCTGCCGAAAACCTCAAGATTGCCGCTACTGCCGCAGGCCGCACCGGCTTGGTATGCGCAGGCGGTTCTACCGTTGATGCGGAAACCTTCCTTACCCAGCTGTATGATCAGATTCATATCGGCGGTGCTTGCGGCAACGCAACCGGCCGCAACATTCATCAGCGCAGCCTGGATGAGGCGGTTCGCCTGACCAAGGCCATTTCCGCTATTACGTTGGCGGATTACGAAGTCGCCGATGCTTTGGCCGTGTTCAACGGCGAAAAGGATTTCGCTCTGTAGGAAAAAGCGAGTCGTTTGTCGGCTGCTCGTTGCGCACGAAATTCGTAGAAGCGAGGTTCCATTCGGGGCCTCGCTTTTTAATTGCTGCGGGTTGAGGCAAGGGTGGAATACAGGGCAACGGCCAAAATGACGGCGCCGCCGATGACTTCGCGAACGCCGGGAATTTCGCCAAGGAATAAAAGGGCGGCTACGACCCCATATACCGATTCGAGTCCGGTGATAATGCCTGCGGTGCGCACCTTGACGGTACGCAATCCTCCAATGAAGAGGGTGTGGGCAATTGCCGTGAACACGATGCCCATAATGGCGAGCATGCCGATATCGAGAGCGGTGAAAGACGGCTTGAGCACGAACAAGGCGGGAAGAAGCACCACGGTGGCCGTGGCCTGTTCGTAAAACGATACGAGCGAAGCGGGGTAGCCGCTGGAGAACTTCCTATTGGCTAGCGAGAGAAGCGCGTAGGTGAACGCGCTGAGCAGCCCCCATAAAACGCCCTGAGCCATAGAGCCTTCCAGGCTGAAATCATCCACGATGCAAGCGACGCCTCCAAGCATGACCAGCGCGCACACGATGTCCGATGCGCGCATCTTTTCGTGAAAAAGAAGAGGCTCGAGCACGGCGCTGAACAGCGGGAACGTTGCAAGGGTAAGTGTTCCTACGGCTACGGTTGAAACTTGGATCGATTGCATGAAGCTTGTCCAATGTATAGCAAGGATGATGCCCGCGAAAATGATGAGCACATAGTCGCCCCGTGTTTTCAGGGCGAATTTCTGTCGTTTGACGGCAAGGTAGGCCCCGAGAAACGCTGACGAGAAAAACGTGCGTCCCAGAACAAGAATAATGGCCGGCAGAGCGACGACCTTGGCGAAAAGGCCCACGAGTCCGAAGAGCAATACTGCAACGTGCGTGGCTATGAGGCCGCTGTTTTTCGCAATCCACCCGGATGCGTCTTTTTCGATCGGCGCTTCGGAGCCCTGTCTATTCGTGCGCTCTTTTTCGAGCATTACAATCTCCTCCTGCAACCGATTTCATTTTGCTTCTCGCTCATCATACAATGCTGCTGGAATTTCGCGTACGCCGAGCTTTCGGCAGTCTGTTTCGCGTGTTTGCGAACTGTCGGAGGGCGGGTATGATGGACGAAGGCAACTTCACGAAGAAACGGAGGCGTGCTCATGATCGAGCTTTCCGACGACAAGATTCTGTATGCATTCTCGAAAGACCTGGAGCCTGCTCTGACGGTGAAATCGGGCGAGACGGTGCGCGTGCGCACGAAAGATTGCTTCGGTAATCAGGTTCAGACCCCCGAAGACGAGCTGGATAGCATCGACTGGGATGCCATCAATCCCGCGACGGGTCCGATTTATGTGGAAGGCGCCGTGGCGGGAGGCTCGCTGAAGGTTCGTATCGACGCGATCGAATTCGACGGCCAGACGGCGAGCTGCACGGGCAAAGACGAGGGCGTTTACGGCGATAAGCTGGAGTGCTGGAGCACTCGTTTGTGCAAAATAGAAGGAGACGAGTTGGTGTGGGATGATAAGGTCCGTCTGCCGCTTACTCCGATGATCGGCGTTATAGGCGTTGCCCCTGCGGGCGATCCAGTAAACTGCGGAACCCCCGGCGTTCATGGCGGCAACATGGATAACACGAAAATCGCCCCAGGCGCAACGCTATATTTCCCCGTGGCCGTCGACGGCGCGCTGTTCGGGTGCGGTGATATGCACGCGGTCATGGGCGATGGGGAGGTCAGTGTTTCCGGCGCCGAGGCCGCGGGCCATGCCACGGTTACGTTGACTGCTTTGCCCGATCTTTCCATCGATACACCCCTGATTGAGAATGGGACCGAATTCGGCGTCATCTACTCCGCTGAAACGCTGGATGCCGCTGCTGACGGCGCGGTGCATCGTATGGTCGATCTGGTTTCCGATCGCACGGGCAAAGACCCCGCTGAGCTCGTGATGCTGTTCAGCCTGTGCGGCAATGTCGAAGTGTGCCAGATGGTCGACCCCGAAAAGACCGTGCGTTTCATGGTTCCGAAGCACGTTCTTGATTCGTATGGTTTCGGACTGTAGGCTGTTCGATTAGGCGCAGGTTGCTCATAGTTTTCTTCTTTCTATGGGCAACCTGCTTTTTTAATAGTGAAAAACCGCAATAAAATAGTTAGTATAATTTGGAAACTAATTATTAGAACTGTTTCTATAGAGACGATGCCTATTCTTGGCGTAAATAGAGTAGCTATTACAGCGTAGCTAAGAAATAGAAAATAAGTTACTGAAGGAAAGTAAGATGCATTTTAAGAGCACATCGGTCGAAGAGACTAGAAAGCTTGCTTTCGATATGGCACAGAAGGCTCAGCCAGGGGATGTCATCCTGCTTACCGGTGACCTTGGTGCGGGAAAGACCCATTTCACGCAGGGGTTTGCGTGCGGCCTTGGCATGAGAGAGGTACCGACGAGCCCCACATTCAATCTGGTATGCGAATATCGCGACGGGCGTCTTCCTCTGTACCATTTCGATCTGTACCGTCTTGAGGACGCGGCGGAACTCGATGACATCGACTACTATGCCATCGTCGAGGGAGACGGAGTTTCCCTGGTGGAGTGGGGGAATAAGTTCGAGGAAGCGGCTCCTGACGACTATCTGCTGCTTGATTTTTCCGTTGATGAATACGGCGTGCGCGAAATCGAGGCCACTGCCTTCGGAATGCGGGCTCAAAATTTTCTTTCGTGACCGCGCCATCGCGAGAAGGGTAGAAGAAATCGGACGCACGTTTGTCCTATAAGCCCAAAGAAAAGAAGCCGGCTCATGGGGAGCCGGCTTCTTTTGCGTATGGGTTGGCGTAGCGAGTTAGGCTTCTTCGTCTTCCTTGACTACCAAAACGTCACAGCGCAAGTTGCGGATGAGGTACGTGGAGACGCTGCCCACGAACACATACTTGATGTTGGAGAGTCCGCGTTCTCCGCAGATAACCAAGTCGGGGTGATACGGCTCGATAATTTGCTCGCTCAGGGTTTCGGTGATGCGGCCCGCCTTGACGACTACCTGCACCTCGGGGATGTTGGGGTTGTTACGAGCCTCCTCGAGCAGGTCGGCGATCGACTCCTCGAGCTTGGCCTTCATGTCGGCAGCGAGCGCTGCAAAATCGGTGCCGGCCGCCTCGTAGGGAACCGAATCCACTACGTGGCCGAACATCAATGCGGCATGGGTATCGGCTGCAAGCTCGATAGCGCGCTCGGCAACCATGTTCTGGGTCTGCCCTCCATCGAGCGCGGCGAAAATGCGTTTGTACTGCTTTGCCATGATAACTCCTGACTTTGGGGTAATTCCAAGTTTTGGAATTACCGTCATTGTACCACTGGGCGCGTTGCTCTTAGGAAACGGTCGGGCTACGGCGATGCGCACCCGTTGACGGGTCTAAGCTTCTGCGTCCGCTTCTGCCTGGGAGAACATCGCTTCAACCTGATCGATGTCTTCTTGCGTCGTGGCCCACGAGCATGTCATGCGCACGACGGTGTGTTCGCTGTCGGGGTGGGAGATTTCGTCGGCATCGAAGGCGTGCATGAAATCCTGTGCAATGTGGTTCTCAAGAAGGAGGAATTGCTGGTTGGTGGGGGAGTCGCTGACGAAGCTATCGAACCCGTGGTGCTTCAGGACTTCTTTAAGGCGCATGGCCATGGCGTTGGAATGGCGGCCGAGCGAGAGGTAGAGGGGTTCGTCTTCAAGGGCTTCTTCGACGCCCGCGTGCGCGCCCGTGGTCGAAAAGAGCGCGTCGAACTGCACGCCAAGAAGGCGCCCCTTCGCCATGACGGCGCCTTTTTGCTTCATGACGTAGCGGAAATCGCGCTGGATGTCGGGGTTTTTCACGACGATCGCCTCCCCGAAGAGGGCGCCGTTCTTCGTGCCTCCTATGGTAAAGATGTCTGCGGCGGCACATATATCCGCAAGCGTGACATCGCAGTCTTTCGAGGTGAGGCCTACGGCAAGGCGCGCTCCATCTATGAAGAGCAGAAGATCTTTGCTGGTTGCGTATGCGCGAAGAGCGTTGAGTTCGCTCGATGAAAGCACGAGGCCTGTTTCGGTGGCAAAGGAGACGTAGAGCAGCCGCGGTTTTACCATATGAAAATTGCGGCCGTACTCGTGATCTTTCATGACGGCATCGATTCCGGCAACGCTCAGCAGGCCATCGGCGTCGTTGGTGACGAGTACTTTGTGCCCGCATGCCTCAATCGCTCCGGTCTCGTGTACGTTTATGTGGGCGTCGGGTGCTGCTACCGCGCATTCGTGCGGGCGAAGGGATGCGGCGATGCTGACGAGGTTCGCTATGGTGCCGCCTGCGACGAATTCGACCTGCAGCGCAGCAGGAATTATTCCTGCGCTGCGCAAGGCCCCCTTGTCGTCGCTGCGCACGATGGCGCTACGAATCGCCGATCGGCCCTTTTTGCAGAGACTGTCTTCGGTATATCCGATATGCTGCTCGCTATTTGTATTTACGAGCGCCTCAAGAACGAGAGGGTGCGCGCCCTCCATGTAGTCGTTGCGAAAGCTGTGCATGCGGGTGCCTTTCTTTGGGCGGTCGGTGTGCAGTATACTTTGTAAGCGGTTCTGATTACTTTAAGATACCAGCATATTATTTGTAATCTAGTGCTAAAGATAAATGGTTGGATTTTATAAAATACCGCAGGTAGAGAGTCGAAAATAAAAGAAAGAGTGCTAAAATGCTCAAAAGCAGCTGCAAAAGCGCTGTCTTTTGTGATGCCAAAATGAATTTTGTCTAATAGATAAAATATTTGGTAAAATATTCAGCTGCTGCTTGGCAAAGATGAGTGAAGAAGGAAGATTCTTGGCAAAAGAAGACGTCATCGAACTTGAGGGTAAGGTTCTCGAAGCGCTCCCGAATGCAATGTTTAAGGTGGAGCTCGAAAACGGCCATCAGATTTTGGCGCATATTTCCGGCAAAATGCGCATGCACTACATCAAAATCCTGCCGGGCGACAAAGTTACCGTCGAGCTGTCTGTGTATGACTTGTCTCGCGGTCGTATTACCTATCGTTCCAAATAGCTGCACCCTGCCTGTCGTTTCGAGGGTTTCAAGGGTGCATTACTGTGCTTAAAAGTACAGCGGCTGCATGTCCGACACATCGCAATATGACAACTATCGCCTGCGGCTGGGCGTGTTGCATAGAGTAAAAGAAAACAAAGGTTCCCCTGAGGCTGAACCGTCGGCCAAGGGAAGCCGCACATTCTAAGGAGACGAAAATGAAGGTCCGTCCTTCGGTCAAGAAAATGTGCGACAAGTGCAAAATCATTCGACGCCATGGCAAGGTGCTCGTGATCTGCGAGAACCCCCGTCATAAGCAGCGTCAGGGTTAAGAGAGGAAGGCTAGCTAAACTATGGCACGTCTTTTTGGTGTCGACCTCCCTCGCGAGAAGCGCATTGAGATCGGCTTGACTTACATCTACGGTATCGGCAACACCACCGCAAAAAAGATTATCGCTGAGACTGGCATCGACCCGAATGTCCGCGTGAAGGACATCTCCGAGGACGATCTCCAGAAGATTCGCGAGTACATCGATAAGAACCTCACCGTCGAGGGTGACCTCCATCGCGAGGTTTCTCAGAACGTTAAGCGCCTTATGGAAATCGGCTGCTACCGTGGCCTGCGTCACCGCAAGGGTCTTCCCGTTCGCGGTCAGCGCACCCACACCAACGCTCGTACCCGCAAGGGTCCCAAGCGTCAAATCGGCGGCAAGAAGAAGTAGGGGTTTTGACACATGGCTAAGAAGAACGTTCGTACGCGCATCAAGCGCTCCGAGCGCAAGAATATTGCGGTCGGTCAGGCTCATATCAAGAGCACCTTCAACAACACCATCGTTTCTATCACCGATCCTCAGGGTAACGTGATTTCCTGGAATTCTGCAGGCACCGTGGGTTTCAAGGGCTCCCGTAAGTCCACTCCGTTTGCTGCGCAGATGGCTGCCGAGCAGGCTGCTAAGACCGCTATGGAGCATGGCCTGAAGAAGGTCAGCGTTTTCGTGAAGGGCCCCGGCTCTGGTCGCGAGACCGCTATCCGCTCCCTGCAGGCTGCAGGCCTCGAAGTGGCAAGCATCCAGGATTGCACCCCCATCCCGCACAACGGCTGCCGTCAGTGCAAGCGCCGCCGCGTGTAGTTCAGAAAGGATCGAATCATTATGGCAATCAATAGGACTCCGGTTCTTAAGCGCTGCCGCCAGCTCGGTATTGATCCGGTTGTGCTGGGCTACAGCAGCAAGAAAGAATCTATCCGTCAGCCCAAGCGCCGCCGCAAGGAAAGCGAATACGGCATGCAGCTTCGCGAGAAGCAGAAGGCCAAGTTCATCTATGGCGTTCTCGAGAAGCAGTTCCGTGGCTACTTCAAGCAGGCTAAGCGCCAGCAGGGCATTACCGGCGAGAACCTCATGCGTATCCTCGAGTCCCGCCTCGATAACGTCGTGTTCCGTCTGGGCTTTGCTCGCACCCGCAAGGAAGCCCGCCAGACCGTGACCCATGGCCATATTCTGGTGAACGGCCGTCGCGTCGACATCCCGTCTTTCCGCGTCCGTCCTGGCGACCTCGTTTCCGTTGCTCCCAAGGCAAAGGAAATGCTCGTCATCAAGAGCGCTCTCGTCTCCAACGAGCGCATGCAGGTTCCTGCATGGCTTGAGGTTGACATCGAGAAGCTGCAGGGCAGCGTGCTCTCCCTTCCCAACCGTGATCAGATCGACCTGGATATCAACGAGCAGCTTATCGTCGAGCTCTACTCTAAGTAATAACCAGCGGCTGATTAGGAGGCTTACAAACTATGGCAGAGTTCATGAGGCCAACCGTCACAACCGAAGAAGTGAACGATACTGTCGCTCGCTTCGTCGTAGAGCCGCTTGAGCGTGGTTTCGGATATACGCTGGGCAATTGCATGCGTCGCGTGCTTCTGTCCTCCCTCGATGGTGCAAAAGCTACCGCTATTCAGATTGAAGGCGTTCAGCATGAGTTCACCACTGCCGAGGGTGTTATCGAAGATGTCACCGATATCGTCCTGAACGTAAAGGGCCTTGTTTTCTCGGCCCTTTCCGAGGACTACACCGAGGCGACCGCGACCATTTCCGTCGAGGGTCCCTGCACGGTAACCGGCGCTGACATCAAGGTGCCCGCCGAGTTCACGCTCGTCAATCCTGAGCATGTTATCGCCACTGTCGCCGATGGCGGTACGTTGAACATGAGCATTCGCATCGGTGTTGGTCGTGGGTATGTTTCGGCCGAGCGCAACAAGCGTACCGAAGACCCCATCGGCATCATCCATGTGGACAGCCTGTTCTCCCCGGTGCGTCGCTGCACGCTTGCTGTCAGCGATACGCGTGTGGGCCAGCGCGCCGACTTCGACAAGCTGGTTCTTGAGGTCGAGACTGACGGCTCCATCGTTCCTAACGAAGCGGTATGCCGTGCGGCTAATATCATCAACCAGTATATGGGCGCATTCTTGACCCTGGCTGATATCGCAGACGAAGAAGAAGGCGAGATTCCTTCCATCTTCGCTCCGGAAGGCCAGGAAGCGAATGCGGAGCTCGATAAGCAGATCGAGGATTTGGACCTTTCCGTCCGTTCCTACAACTGCCTGAAGCGTGCGGGCATTCACTCCGTGCGTCAGCTGGTCGAGTTCTCTGAGAATGACTTGCTCAATATCCGTAACTTTGGTGCGAAGTCCATTGAAGAGGTCAAAGACAAGCTGATCTCCATGGACCTCAATTTGAAGCAATAATAGGAGATACACGATGAGGCATTACAAGAAGGGCCGCAAGCTGGGTACTGACGCTTCCCACACTAAGGCCATGAAGAGGTCCTTGGTGAAGTCGCTGTTCCTCAACGACCGCATCAAGACCATCGAGTCTCGTGCCAAGGAGATTCGTCCCGACGTGGACAAAATCGTTACCTGGGCAAAGAAGGGCGACCTGCATTCCCGCCGTCTTGCCATTGCTGCTCTCGGCAATGACAAAGAGCTCGTTCGCGAGATTTTCGAGAAGGTCGAGCAGGGTATGTTCGCCGATCGCCAGGGTGGCTACACCCGCATCATGAAGCTTGGTCCCCGCAAGGGCGACAATGCTCCCATGGTCATCATGGAGCTCGTGACTGAGCCCGTCCAGAAGAAGACTGCTGAAGCTCCTGCCGAGAAGGCTGAACCGAAGAAGGTTGAAGCTCCCGCTGAGGAAGCTAAGGCTGAAGAGGTTGTCGAGGAAGCTGCTGAGGCTACCGAGGCTCCCGCAGAAGAGGCTGAAGAGAAGAAGGCTGAATAACCTTATTTTCTCGCAAGGAAACGCCGTCCTTTCCAGGGCGGCGTTTTTTATATGTATGCTGCGGAAATGGCGCTTGATGGTTCTCGATGGATTTCGAGGGGGCGTATCAAGTTGTCAACGTGTCGAATTCACCCTTCGACTCAACTGCTGCCGTGGTAGGATGAAATTGCCCGACGATACGGGGCGATAGAGGGATTTGCGCAGATGCGCATGATTCTCGGCACGAAGGGGGCATCATGTCCGAACTGGGAAAAATCATCAATGAAGCCATTGATAAGGCGCAGGAGCTCGCTGGAGAGCTGAAGGATGCGAATGATAAAATCATCGACGCAATTCAGGAGCAAGCCCCGGCTGTCATGGAGAGCGCGCGTGTTAAAACCGAAGAGCTTGCCAATGCCGCCCATGAGAGTTTTCCAGAAATGGTCGACGAGGCCAAAGCTGCGGCAGAAAAGGCCATGGACGCATCCAAGCAGGCGGCCGAGCATGTGATGGATGCCACTTCTCACATTGCTGATAAATCCGTTGAAACGGCGAAGGAGATGGGCGATCGTGCCGCTGAAGCCGCAAAGGCAACGGCAGAGCGCATTTCGAAAAAAGACGATACGGTCGAATAGCTCTTGCCTATCGGTGGCGGGCGTAAGCTTTTCTTGCGCCCGCCTTTTTGCGCAGGCTCTCCAAAGACCTTCATATGCATCTTGATGTTTGATGGAGGGCAGCAGTACCCTACGTGGCTCGCATATACTGAAAAGTATGTCATTTCGCTCAAACAACGTATCCCTGCATATCGACGCACGTATCGCCATCATATTGGTGTTCGTGTATTCCGTCGCGTTATTTTTGGCGGATTCATGGATGGCTCTCGGGCTCTTTGCCGTCGGCCTTTTTGCGGTTCTTGTTGCGGCTCGCGTTTCGTTCGTCAAGGTGATGCGCGGCATGGTGCCGTTGCTGTTTATTCTGGCGTTTACCGTGGTGGCTCATATTCCCCAGGGAATTATTGAAGGTTCTTTCTACGCGTTTCGCATCTTTCTTCTTGCCGTAGCGACATTGTCGGTGGCTTTTTCTTACGATGACACCCGCCTTGTACGAGCGTTTACGTTCTTCCTTTCCCCGTTTCGAAAAGCATGCGTGCCTGTCGACGATATTGCCACAATGTTTTCTATCGCCTTGAGGTTCATTCCGGTGAGCATGGACGAATTTCAGAGGGTCTCATCGGCCCAGCGTGCGCGAGGTGCGAATCTTGACGAAGGCGACGTGATCGAACGCGTCAAAAACTGGGGGAGCGTTCTGGTGCCGATGCTTGTGGGTTTGTTTCGCAGAGCCGGCGTGCTGGCTCAGGCGATGGAGGCGCGTTGTTACGGGGGATGCTCTCGTCGAACGAGTTTGCATGGCGATGAGAAGCTCGGTGCCCCCGCCGTTGCGTCTATGCTCCTTCTGTGTGTTGCAATCGTTTCGGTGGCGTTGCTGCTGTAGTTTACAAGGGTCGAAGGGCTGCGTGGCGGGGTCGTCTTCTTGCCTCGTACCATTCGCTTGCTGTTTCGTTGCCACCGCTCGCTTTGCGCTCGACGCCGCTTGCTGCAAATCCTGATACAATCGCTCTGTTCATACGGCATGCGAATCGCTGCCGTTTCAAAAGGCGGCAACCGTCTTGCCGCTTCAACCGAAAGAGGAGGCAATCTTCATGAGCATCATCTTCGACGTGTACGGTCGCGAAGTTCTGGATTCTCGTGGTAATCCGACCGTAGAGGTGGAAGTCACGCTGGACGACGGCTCGTTTGCCCGTGCTATCGTTCCGTCTGGTGCATCTACGGGCGCATTCGAGGCGGTTGAACTGCGCGATGGCGAAGCCGACCGTTATCTGGGCAAGGGTGTTACCAAAGCTGTGGCCCATGTGAATGAGGAAATCGCAGATGCCGTCATCGGCATGGATGCAACCGACCAGCGTTCTCTCGACGCCGAGATGATTGACCTGGACGGCACGCCGAATAAGGGCCGCTTGGGCGCAAACGCAATTCTGGGCGTTTCTTTGGCTGCTGCTCGCGCCGCTGCGGAATCCGTCGAACTTCCTCTGTACCGCTATGTCGGCGGCGTGAATGCCAACATGCTTCCCACTCCGATGATGAACATTCTCAACGGCGGCGTGCACGCCGATAACAACGTGGACTTCCAGGAGTTCATGATTATGCCCGTGGGCGCTCCCACGTTCGCAGAAGGCCTGCGTTGGTGTGCGGAAATCTATCACACCTTGAAGAAGGTTCTGCATGATGCGGGCCTCGGCGGCGGCGTGGGCGACGAAGGCGGCTTTGCTCCGAACCTCAAGACCAACGAAGAACCCTTGAAATACATTTCCGAAGCGTGCGAGAAGGCGGGCTACAAGCCGGGTGTCGATATCATGTTCGCCATGGATCCCGCTTCCACCGAATACTACGATGCGGAACGCGGAGTGTATGTTCTGGCTGGCGAGGGTGTCGAGTACACCAGCGAGGAAATGGTTGATTATTGGGAGAAGCTTGTCGATAAGTATCCCATCATCTCCATCGAAGACGGCATGGCCGAGGAGGATTGGGGTGGTTGGAAGCTTCTGACCGATCGTATCGGCGATCGCGTCCAGCTTGTTGGCGACGACCTCTTCGTCACCAATTCCGAGCGCCTGAAGAAAGGTATCGAGCTTGGCGTTGCTAACGCCATTCTGGTCAAGGTGAACCAGATCGGCAGCCTGACCGAGGCCATGGAGGCCATTCAGATGGCGAAGCAGGCTGGCTATGCGTGCGTCATGAGCCACCGTTCCGGCGAGTCCGAAGACACCACCATAGCCGACCTTTCCGTCGCATGCAACGCGGGCCAGATCAAGACCGGCGCACCGTGCCGCTCTGACCGTATTGCCAAGTACAACCAGCTTATCCGTATTGAGGAAGAGCTTGCCGACGCTGGCCAGTATGCCGGCATGAACGCGTTCTACAACATCAAGCGTTAATTCGGCGTACATATCGAAACGTGAAGCCGCCTGCGAGCCCTGGTGTTCGCAGGCGGCTTTTGCGTGTAGGTGAGGGAAGAAGGGACGCTGCGGGCAGTCGAGCGAAGCGCGGCACCCGCAGCGTCTCCTCGGGCTCAGCCGAATGGGTGTAAGACCGTACGCCTACTCCTCTTCGAGGTTCAGCCTGTTGATGCGGTCGATCAAGTCGTCGCCTCGCTCGTGGAACAACAGCTTTTCGTTGTGGGCGAAATAACGCTCGCAGCCGTGGTCGTTGATAAACGCCATGCTATAGCGGTTGACGGACAGGTCGGTCACCAACAGCAACATTTCCTGGCCGTCGCCGAACGCTTCTTCGACGAAGCGGAATACGTTGTCAAGTCCGCGCGCTGCACGGTCCAGGCGGCCATCGAGTGCATCGAGCATTTCCTCGAACTTCGCTTTGATATCGTCGAAGGAAAGCGCGGAGCCCTCTGCGTTGCGCACGGAGGATTCGAGAATCCCTGCCGCGCGTTCGTAGGAAAGCCTCTTGTCGGGGCTCAGTAGTCCCGCCGTTTTTTCGATGCCGGCCTTTTTGCGAATTTCAGCGGCGGCCTTCTGCGCTAGATCGCGCGCATCTTCCGCTCCGCCTTCGGCTATGCGGTCGCGCAATGCCGCAAGTTGTTCATGCGTGAATGCGACGGCTTTCTCCTCGGAAACGGCTTCGCGGACAACGCCGATCAGTGCATCGGTGATAAGACCCATGAGCGATACGCGCTCGTCGAATCCTGCTTCCTGTGCGCGTTCCACGATGCCCTGGTCGAACGTGCCTTCCACGATGCGGTCGATTTGGTAATCGGAGCGGTATTTCGTGAACAGCTCGTAGTAGACGGAGAAATGCTTGGCGATTTCGGGGCTTTGGACGTACTGTCCGATAAGGAGGTCGTCGACGGGCAGACCCTGCTCCTCATAGAGTTTGATGATGGCGGAAAGGTCATCCCAGCCGCGCGCCGTGACGAAGGACATGCCGTCGACCGTGGTCTCTACATGGTAGAAGTGCCCCTGCTCGATGTCGAGATACGTGAGCACGGCGGGATGCACTCCCGTTTCGACGGCGTAGTCGCGCCATGCGGTGTAATCGGGGTCGACGTCGATGCGCTTCAGACGATCCCATGTTGCCATGTCGAAGTCATGCACGGTGCGGTTGTACTCCGGGGGGTTGCCTGCCGTTACAACGATCCAGCCGTCGGGCACGCGATGACGGCCGAAGACCTTGTACTGCAGGAACTGCAGCATGGCAGGGGTCAGCGTCTCGGAGACGCAGTTGATTTCGTCAAGGAAGAGAATGCCTTCCTTCTTGCCGGTTGCTTCCATGGTTTCGTATACCGACGCGATGATTTCGCTCATGGTATATTCGGAAACGTCGTACTCTTCGCCGCCATAGGTCCTGTGAGAAATGAAAGGCAGTCCGAGGGCGCTTTGGCGCGTGTGATGCGTCATGGAGTAGGCAATGAAACCCACTTCGAGCTCTTGCGCGATTTGCTCCATGATGGCGGTCTTGCCGATGCCGGGTGCGCCGATCAAGAAGACGGGGCGTTGCCTGTTGATGGAAAGGCGATACTCCCCGAATTCGTCTTTGGCGAAATACGCTTTCATGGACCGTTCGA
>ERZ825896.368-NODE-368-length-60539-cov-17.044739_pt1:22500-47500 | contig 60539 bp, 53 predicted proteins | sample MGYA00519858_ERZ825896 | MGnify/ENA primary metagenome ERZ825896 (study PRJEB31778, sample SAMEA3449214) | human gut metagenome | biome: human gut; feature: human-associated habitat; material: faeces | place: United Kingdom | collected 2010/2012 ... | reverse complement strand
CTTACATCTCCTACTACTGGTGGGGTGACAGCTAGTTTTGGTATGTTGGGGGATATCATTATTGCTGAACCCAATGCCTACATTGCCTTTGCGGGTAAAAGAGTAATTGAACAAACATTGAATAAAACAGTACCTGAGGGCTCCCAAGCGGCTGAATATTTATTCCATAAGGGCCTATTCGATCCAATCGTACCGCGTAATCTTTTAAAAGGCGTTCTGAGTGAGTTATTTCAGCTTCATGCATTCTTTCCTCTGAATCAAAATTCAACCAAGTAGAGCCTTAATAAAAATTAAAAATATATATATATAATAAAAAAAAATCATTTCTCTTTTTTTTTGTGTGTAGAACAAGTAGTTATTTAGTTTATAGAAATCAAAGTAAAAATCCATTCTTCGGATTTGATTTTTACTTTGATAACATTTGGTAACATAAGATTTAATTGTAAAAAAAAAAGAGTGAATTCTTTCTTCCGCGAAATTCAAATTAGGCAAGGGGAATAAAACGAGAATTTCACGTTCCCTTCTTATGTGTATATAATTCACATATAGAAAATATAAAAGTATAGAAAGATGCAAGATTCTATATTTTTTGAGAATGTTCAGTTTTACTAAGAATCCCTAGTCCCGGATCGGATTCTAACAAATTTTTCGGGAATTTGTAAGAAACTCTTTCTTTATTTTATTCACGTTTATTAAATTCAAATTATTAGACAAAAACAAGATAATAAAAAATAATAAAAAAAGGAGATTATCATACACATACATATCTATATATTTCATGTAGAAAGATGAAAAATTCTATTTCGTTAGTTCTACATTCCTTGCACTTCTTTTCTTATCTTATTCTATTTATAAATTTTAGAAATTGTTATATTTATTATTTTATTTATATATTAATATTATGTACTTACATATACTCAATTATGTACTCACTTAGCTATACTTAGTATAATTATATATGAATTATAATGATTATACGATACCTTTATAACAATATAAATAACAATATAACAATAACAGGTACAAATATTAAATCCAGGTATCTATTTTATGACAACTTTCAATAACTTACCCTCTATTTTGGTGCCTTTAGTGGGCCTAGTATTTCCGGCAATTGCGATGGCTTCTTTATTTCTTCATGTTCAAAAAAACAAGATTTTTTAGATATAGATATGATAGGGCCAAATCTTATCTATTTTTTTTTTTCAAGACTTAGACCATAATACAGATATTGATTTCTTAGAATAAAATATGTGATGCAGTTTTCCCTGAACATAAGCTATTATGCATGCGTAAACATGATATATACATAAATGAATTATAGCTATTTGAAAAAAAATCGGGATTGGGGCGAATGTCTGAAATGTAAAGTAAATGTATCCATATGTAGATATCTATAGGGAATCATACGAAGTGGATCTTATTATTTTAGATCTAAGCAATTCGATGAATTACTCCTAAAAGTTCACATCGGAATAGTGCTAGTTGATGAGAGTTACTTCGGAAACACACAAAAAAAGTAAAATTCATTTGGGTTATTCTCTCAATTTCAATAAAATGCAACTAGATCTAGTATGAATTGGCGATCAGAACATATATGGATAGAACTTATAGCGGGGTCTCGAAAAACAAGTAATTTCTGCTGGGCCTTTATCCTTTTTTTAGGTTCATTAGGGTTTTTATTCGTTGGAATTTCCAGTTATCTTGGTAGGAATTTTATATCTTTATTTCCGTCTCCACAAATCATTTTTTTTCCGCAGGGGATCGTGATGTCTTTCTACGGGATTGCGGGTCTCTTTATTAGCTCCTATTTGTGGTGCACAATTTCATGGAATGTAGGTAGTGGTTATGATCGATTCGATAGAAAAGAAGGAATAGTGTGTATTTTTCGTTGGGGATTTCCTGGAAAAAATCGTCGCATCTTACTCCAATTCCTTATGAAAGACATCCAGTCCATCAGAATAGAAGTTAAAGAGGGTATTTATGCTCGTCGTGTCCTTTATATGGAAATCAGAGGCCATGGGGCTATTCCCCTGACTCGTACTGATGAGAATTTGACTCCACGAGAAATTGAGCAAAAAGCTGCTGAATTGGCTTATTTCTTGCGTGTACCAATTGAAGTATTTTGAAAAATGAACTGAAAAGAGTGAATGCTTTTTTTTTTTTTTCAAAAGATTTGATATTCTGATAGAAAGAGAATTCTTTTCTTTCAAAATCCGAATAATATTCATGGGCGCCTTTGTGCATTTATTTATCGAAAGGAGGCACTTTTTTCGAATTTGAGCAAATGATATATTTGGAAACAATATCTTTATTCGCATTTGAAGTGCGAATTTGGAGTGGACTCTTTCTTATTCCATTTCTGTATTATTTCTAAATTCAAGTAATAACCACTGAATCATACAGAAAAAAACAGGGAATAGATTCATGGGCTCGATGACTTGTAATAGAACTTATCCTTGATATGAATATTAGTTAGTATCGTATGGAGTCGACGAATGAGGTGAGTTCATTAAAAATTCAAAGACGAAAAAATGGCAAAAAAGAAAGCATTCATTCCCCTTCTATATCTTGCATCTATAGTATTTTTGCCCTGGTGGATCTCTCTCTCATTTACTAAAAGTCTGGAATCTTGGGTTACTAATTGGTGGGATACTATGGAATCCGAAATCTTCTTGAATATCATTCAAGAAAAGAGTATTCTAAAAAAATTCATAGAATTAGAGGAACTCTTCCTCTTGGACGAAATGATAAAGGAATACCCGGAAACACATCTAGAAAAGCTTCGTATCGGAATCGACAAAGAAACGATCCAATTGATCAAGATACACAATGGGGATTGTATCCATACGATTTTGAATTTCTCGACAAATATAATCTGTTTCGTTATTCTAAGTGGTTATTCTATTTTAGGTAATGAAAAACTTGTTATTCTTAACTCTTGGGTTCAAGAATTCCTATATAACTTAAGCGACACAATAAAAGCTTTTTCAATTCTTTTATTAACTGATTTATGTATAGGATTCCATTCGCCCCACGGTTGGGAACTAATGATTGGCTCTTTATACAAAGATTTTGGATTTGCTCATAACGATCAAATTATATCCGGTCTTGTTTCCACTTTTCCGGTCATTCTAGATACAATTTTAAAATATTTGATCTTCCGTTATTTAAATCGTGTATCTCCCTCACTTGTAGTGATTTATCATTCAATGAATGACTGAAAAATGATTCACTGATCAAATTATAATGGTTGTTACTTTGTACATAAGCAAAACATTCAAAATTGTACTTATTCTTTCTACTCCTACAAGGAATTCTTCCTATATTCCATTAATATTTTTTTAGTAAATAGCAGAATCATAGATAGGGAACTATACTAGACTAGGGACCTACCTAATTTTATTGTATAAATTTTCGATACCAATGATTGGACCATGCAAACTATAAATACTCTTTTTTCTTGGATAAAGGAAGAGATTACTCGATCCATTTCCATATCGCTCATGATATATATAATCACTAGGACACCCAGTTCAAACGCATATCCCATTTTTGCACAGCAGGGTTATGAAAATCCACGAGAAGCGACTGGCCGTATTGTATGTGCCAATTGCCATTTAGCTAATAAACCCGTAGATATCGAGGTTCCACAAGCGGTACTTCCTGATACTGTATTTGAAGCAGTTGTTCGAATTCCTTATGATATGCAACTGAAACAAGTTCTTGCTAATGGTAAAAAGGGAGCTTTGAATGTAGGGGCTGTTCTTATTTTACCTGAGGGGTTTGAATTAGCCCCTCCCGATCGTATTTCGCCCGAGATTAAAGAAAAGATAGGCAATCTGTCTTTTCAAAACTATCGCCCTACTAAAAAAAATATTCTTGTGATAGGTCCTGTTCCTGGTCAGAAATATAGCGAAGTAACCTTTCCTATTCTTTCTCCAGACCCCGCTACTAAGAAAGATGTTCACTTCTTAAAATATCCCATATATGTAGGCGGGAACAGGGGAAGGGGTCAGATTTATCCCGACGGTAGCAAGAGTAACAATAATGTTTATAATGCTACAACAGCGGGTATAGTAAGCAAAATAATACGCAAAGAAAAAGGAGGATACGAAATAACCATAGTGGATGCATCGGATGGACGTCAAGTGGTTGATATTATCCCCCCGGGACCGGAACTTCTTGTTTCAGAGGGCGAATCTATCAAACTTGATCAACCATTAACGAGTAATCCTAATGTGGGTGGATTTGGTCAGGGGGATGCTGAAATCGTACTTCAAGATCCATTACGTGTCCAAGGCCTTTTGTTCTTCTTGACATCTGTTATTTTGGCACAAATCTTTTTGGTTCTTAAAAAGAAACAGTTTGAGAAGGTTCAATTGTCTGAAATGAATTTCTAGAACCGTGAATTTATCAACATAAAGTTTGTAAAAAGAACCAAATATTTGTTGGCAATTCCATTATATTTATATATAAATTCAATATAAATTCAATTATATTATATTTATATAATTATAATTATATATAATCAAAAAAATTATGAAAAGCCTTTTGCTTTTTTATATTATTTTTTCCTTTTCGACCAGAGTTCGGTAATTCCTTGTACCGCCTATGTATATTGTGAAGAAGACTACTTGACTTTAATTTAACTTTTCTTTGTTTTTTTTTCAATCCAAATTAGATTAGAGCGGTATGATTATGTGATTATTGTCATATTGAAATGTCATAGAATGTATTAATAGTTTTGTATTCGAATAGAATCAAATTCGACTAGATACTCAACATAAGATAAGTAAGTGAAGAATATAAAGAAATGAATGGAACAAGGGATTCTAGGAGGGTGTTTTATTCGTCTTACCAGCCTTCGACACAATAACATAAGAAGTCATTTTCCATAGTCCTTTCTTGTATCGAAATAATAATGTAATGTCTTGTTTTATTTTTAGTTTCAAATTTTTCCAGATTTATCAGAACCTTTTTCAAATTTATTACGTAAGTAATGGACAAACAAAAAAATAGAGGTAAATTTATTGAGCAAATAGAACTTCTTCAATGAATTTATAAAAAAAATTTCAATTTGGTAAATTTGGATTAAATACTAAAATACATAGAGTAAGGTTCGATTAGTATAGAAAGAATTTGGATGATATCTGATCAACAGAAATATATATTATTGGTATATTGTGAGTGTGTCCTCCAGAAAAAAAGGAGGGGGTCGAGTGATTTTTTCTTTCTTTTAACTTTGAAAGTATCGACAGATACTATCAAGGAACAGATGTTCTGAATCAATCAATGAAGTTTATTTTTTAAAAACATCATCAGAAAGAAATAAAATAGGGTTTTTTCAAACATCGGAAAAAAAGTGATTCATTTTTTTCATTTATACGAATAAAATATTTTGATCATTAAAAACTTAAAAGAACTTAACGGGACCTACCCCCTCTTTATTTGTCTGATTCGAGGGGGATCCCGTTGAGTTCTTACGCTTTCATGTCTACAAGTCAATTCATCCGATTACTACAGGGATGAACCCAATCCGGAATATGAACCATAAAAGAAAATACCAATTAAACCAATCACAAGAATACCAGTTACAGTACCTATTACCCAAAGAGGAATCCTTCCAGTAGTATCGGCCATTTGTCCCGCGTCCCTCCACATTTCATCAAGTGGTCATGCTATAGACATAAACAGTCATAGATAATTATGAGATGATATCTTTCCGAATGGGATAAGAGAATTTCTAGTATTCTATTGTTTACTATTCTCTTTTCTTCTCTTAATTAAAGAAATAATTGGAAAATAAAACAGCAAGTACAAAAATGAGTAATAACCCCCAGTAGAGACTGGTACGATTCAATTCAACATTTTGTTCGTTCGGGTTTGATTGTGTCATAGATCTATAATTCGAATTAGGTTTATCGTTGTATGAACTGCATTGCTGATATTGACCCCAAAAAAGAAACGGTAGGTACAGCTAGTCCGTGAACAGCCAACCATCGCACTGTAAAAATTGGATAGGTTCTATCTATGGTCATTGGGGCCTCCTAAAAAGATCTACTAAATTCATCGAGTTGTTCCAAAGGATCAAAACGGCCAGTTATTAATGGAATTCCTTGTCGACTCTCTGTAAAATACTCGTTTGGACGAGGGCTTCCAAATACATCGTAAGCTAAACCCGTGCTGACGAATAACCAACCCGCAATGAAAAGGGAAGGTATAGTAATGCTATGAATGACCCAGTATCGAATACTGGTAATAATATCAGCAAAAGAACGTTCTCCTGTGCTTCCAGACATGCAGAGCTCCATATTCGTGTACAGTCAAAAGAAAAGGGGATCGATTCCGTAAAAGATGAGATCAGTAAATGGGAATTCACTGAAATGAAATCTTTGTGAGATCGTCAATAGTGTACCAAGGGTGTCTTTAGAGTATACCGAATCAGTATAGCTATCCTTCTTCTGACACAGCAACGCAATTTCACAATCAGTATCGAAATGGAGTGCTAGATAATTTATTTTTTTCTTTTATTGTTGCTTGTCGATGTTATATCATTCAATAGAAAATTTATCAAATTCCTGTAGTAGTATAATAGTAGTATAAGGGTTCTCTCCATTATTGGCTTCGGATTAGAAACTGAAAATCAGATATAATGTGAATCCGACGGATTGCTTTCGAATAATTCACGAGGGAGATTATCATATTCCTTTCTAATTCAATTAGATGCGAAATCTATAAATATTCTTTCTTTTTGTAGTTGTAGAAGATGTTTTTTGTTGGAACCCCCCTTTTTTTTCATTTTTAAGGAATTGATTAGTTGTCCAGTAACAAGTAAGACTAGTAGATAGTCTTCGATGAAAGAAAGAGAACAAGCAAGTAGAATAAGAATCAATATTCACGATGCAAGCATTGTTGTATTAGGCCCTTTGGGTCTTTCGTGACCTAATTAGAATTAGAAAGTCGGGGCTTTCTAATTTTAATTAGGTCACGATTAGATTCTGCAAAACTCTTTTTCTTCTTATTTGAGATATTATGTGAATGAACCTACTATTGAATCTAATGAGTTCAAATTAAAGTAAAAAAAAAGGAAAGTAATAAAGTAAGAGGCATTATACTATAAGGTCATTTTTGGTTCGAAAATACACAATATATTCGATACAATAATAAAAAAAAGATAAAAAAAATAGAAATGATTTTCCAATTTTAAATTTTAAGCGATTCAAATTCATTTATTTTTTGAATGAAGTTACCCAACACAGTTTTTTATTATTTAAAATTCTTTATTATTATTTATAATATTAATATAATATTAGTATAGTTATAGTAATTATTAATATAGATAGTAATTATTAGTATAATAATATTTGTTTTTAAGAGTTGCACAATGAATCGAATCTGTTGATTCGGAATCACGGGATGAATAGATATCACAGATGATGAATTGATTTCTTACCTATGTCACTCTATTTTTTTATTACTATTTATAATGATAATAATTGCTGAATCAAAAACTTTCAATTGAACTTATTCTTTCAATTGGTATTTTTGTTTATCTCTTTCAAAACCAAAATTGAGATTTAGGGAAGTGCTTTATAAACATATGTATAAAAAAAAAAAAATAACATATTTCATTTAGCCTCTTTATGCCTACCATAACTAGTTATTTCGGTTTTCTACTAGCGGTTTTAACTATAACTTCAGCTCTATTTATCAGTTTGAACAAGATACGACTTATTTGAAATTAATTGAATGAATAATTCATAAAAAAAAAGAAATCTTTCTGTGGTATTCCATATATTCTATAGTTTCTTACCGTGTCAATTTCAAATTCTTGGTCATTAAGATTCATGTGAAATACGAATTAATATTTAAGAATAGATATTACCTCTCCCTTTCTCCTTTCAAACAAATTGAAATGATTGAAGTTTTGCTATTTGGAATTGTCTTAGGTCTAATTCCTATTACTTTGGCTGGATTATTTGTAACTGCATATTTACAATACAGACGTGGTGATCAGTTGGACTTTTGATTAATTAATATCTCTTTTTTTTATTGACCCCCCCTACTTGTTTTAATTTTAATCCATAGGGGGTCAAATTTAGATTACTGTTCAATTATTTCATTGTAATTTTCGACCTAAGAATAACAAGAATGGAATCACGCTCTGTAGGATTTGAACCTACGACATCGGGTTTTGGAGACCCACGTTCTACCGAACTGAACTAAGAGCGCTTTCTAAATATTTTGAAACCCTAATATATTTTTGCATGCATCTACTATTATATTATATAGAATTATATAGAATATTGTAAAATGCAAGATTGATCATATTATGTATTGGATTATGGATACCCAATTTGAATCGATTTCAATTAATCCCTTGTTACTTCTCATAAGATAAGTAATAGGTAGGGATGACAGGATTTGAACCCGTGACATTTTGTACCCAAAACAAACGCGCTACCAAGCTGCGCTACATCCCTTTCCATTGGTCGACAGTGTCATTGTAGAGAATACCTGTATTGTTTTCCACATCTTTATTTTATCCATTCATATACAAAAATTATCTTGTCATTTATTTTTTTTATCTCATATCATATAACATATTTTTAAGTATAATAAAAGACTTATATACGTAACGTATAATTAAACCCGCTGTAAAAAAATGAATATAATATTTTTCGGGAATGTTGGGACATAAAAGGGTGTATTTTTTTTTCTTTTTTTTAAGAAAAGGAATAGCTACTGAATCGTTGTATATTTCCATTATAATTAGGCATTCCGCGTACAAATACAAGTGATCATTAATTACATATATGTCTGATCATATATGTATTACAAATTACAATAAATAAGGAGGATTTAAAATGCGAGATCTAAAAACATATCTCTCCGTGGCACCGGTAGTAAGTACTTTATGGTTTGGGTCTTTAGCAGGTCTATTGATAGAGATCAATCGTTTATTCCCGGATGCGTTGATATTCTCCTTTTTTTAATTATCGTTCTAGTTATTGACATGGGAGGGGGTGAAGAAGATTAGAGATATAATCAAATATCAGTGACTAATCCCTCCCCTTCCCTTCTTTGAATTTTCGAATTTATTAAATTATAATAAGTTCGAAAAGAGAAAGAATAAAAGTGGATTCAACTTCAGTAAAACTCGGAACTCGGACCGGGACTCTAAATTTAATTTAAATTAATAAGATAAGAGAATGAGAACGGAAATGGAAATTGATGGCTAGGTCAACAATATTATACAAAATACTTAAATGAAAAATGAAATACTTTACTGGGATTATAAATGTAGTTAGAAATTCTTCTATTACTTATTTAATTATATTACTATCTTGATTTCAACGAAATCTTTCAGAATTTTATTTCGAGTTAGCAACTTCTATTTTTTTTTGTTCCTTTCTTCTCTTTGGATTGGAAAATGGAATAGTTGGTTAAATAAAAAATCCAAAGGAGGTTCATGGCCAAGGGTAAAGATGTTCGAGTAACAGTTATTTTGGAATGTGCCAAATGTACTCGAAATGGTGCTAATAAGGAATCAATGAGTATTGGTATTTCCAGATATATTACTCAAAAGAATCGACATAATACGCCTAGTCGATTGGAATTGAGAAAATTCTGTCCCTTTTGTTACAAACATACAATTCATGGGGAGATAAAGAAATAGATCGAACTGATCCGATCGCCTGTATGTCACCCTTACAAGGAAGATTCAAAATGATATATATTATATATATATTCTATATAACATATATTTAAAGATAAACAACCCAAAATCCCTCATCAAAATTGGATTTTCGGGATAAGGAATAAACAAATCATGGATAAACCCAAGCGACTCTATTTTAAATCCAAGCGATCTTTTCGTAGGCGTTTGCCCCCGATTGGATCGGGGGATCGAATTGATTATAGAAACATGAGTTTAATTAGTCGATTTATTAGTGAACAAGGAAAAATATTATCTAGACGGGTGAATCGATTAAACTTAAAACAACAACGATTAATTGCTAGTGCTATAAAGCAAGCTCGTATTTTATCTTTGTTACCTTTTCTTAATAATGAGAAACAATTTGAAAGAGGTGAGTCGACCACTAGAACTACTGGTCTTAGAATCAAAAAGAAATAGGTTTATTCTTCACTTGAATCAAAATTCTAATACGAACTCAAAGGCGGATTGATGTTTTGTTCGAAAAATTCGCGAATCCAGATTTTGATTGTTGGATCATAAGAAAAAAAAGAATCAATCTTTTTTTATTGAACGTGTTGTTTGTTCATTTTGGCGACCTTATCATATTATTATATTGTATCATACTAATTTCTATTCTACCTTCCCGGAGTTAATTCTCCAGCGAACTCTATTTAAAATTTAAAACATTCCCATGAATTCCTTCCAATCTACTTATTTTATAATTTCATTGGAAATCATATAAAGACAATTTCTATTTAATATAGCTATTTGCGCAAGTATTTTACGATTAAGAAGCAACTGCCTCTTGTACAGATTGTGTATTAACTTATTATAACTATAGTATACACTATTACCGCGAATTACTGCATTTATCCGAGTGATCCACAAACGACGAAAATCTCTCTTTTTCCTACCTCTATCCCGATAAGCCGAAAACAAAGCTCTTATTTTCTGTTGAGTAATAGTTCTAGTAAGTCTTGAATGAGCCCCTCGAAAACTTGATGCAAATAAACGAATTTTTGTTCTACGTCTTCGAGCTATATATCCTCGTTTAATTCTGGTCATTGAATAAATGAAACTTCGATGAATAACTAATTGATTTCCCTTCTTTCAGTTATTCCTTTTCCCTTTCCTAATTTTTGAATAACAAAACGGATTCGTCCAATGTATAAAATAAAAACTCCAATGGCTTTTGCTACTATAACCTTCCTGACCACGATTTTCTCTTTTTTTCTTCTAGGCATTTCACCTCGAAATAAAAATAAGAAATTGTATGGATAGTGATACTAGATATTAAAAAAAGCATATTAAATAAAAACACAAAGTAGTAAATCTAAATGGATAAAAAAATCGTGGGTTCCATCGTTTCTATGGTTACTTTTTAAACGGCGAGGTCCCCTCTATACACCGGAGCCCCTTCTTTCATTTAATCAATGCTATTGTTAACTTGTACAGTTTACACTCTTTGGCTCTACCTATGAATTATCCAGTAATCGGTCTTTCACAACGAGATCTACCTATACAGTAACGATATTTAATTATGAAGATTAGCTGTGTAGCTGACCCTGTTAGTCCGTTGTTGCAAGAGTAAGGGCATAATCTTTTTGCCTTTTAATTTAAATAATATTTTCCCTGCTTAATGGATAACCATTTGCTACCAATGGGAAATTCTTTTTCATCTTAAATTGAAAATTGAGACGCTTGGATTTACGATTTACACCAATAGAAACCATAAAATTTGATAAACAGTAGAAGGATATGATAGATCCTTTTTATATAGTGAATGGATTTCTTCCATTTTATCCTATTTATTGGTACTGATCATTGATACTGGAAAAATGGGTTCTTTTCTTTTGTCCCAGTCCATGCTCTGAACGAGTCACACATACACCCTAGTACATGTTCCTCGTCGCTGAGGGCATCCCCCAAGGGCGGGGGATTTCGTGACATTTCTGATTGGCTGTCGTGTCTTTCTAATAAGTTGTTTAATAGTTGGCATGTTGACTCGTATACATAATGAATTGGTTTAGATCGATCCTAACCGGATGATTAGGAATTACTTCTATATTGATAATTCTATATTAATAGATTAATTAATATAATACTATATCAAACCCCGGTAGGTAAGAAGATAAAATTTTGAATTGCGTATTTTATTTTCGCGAAATACCTGTTATTTTTTATTCTACCGCTACAAGATCAACAATTCCATGAGCTTGGGCTTCTGTTGCTGACATAAAAACATCTCTTTCCATGTCTTCGGATACAACCCATAAAGGTTTGCCCGTTCTTTGTACATAAACCCTTGTGATGGTTTCGCGTAACTTCAGCAGTTCTTCCGCTTCCTGGATAAATTCTCCCGTTTGTGCCTCATAAAAAGAACTAGCAGGTTGATGGATCATTACCCTGATTATATAACATAAAAAATGGTTCTTCTATCTCGAAGATAAATCAAAGAGAACAAATCAAATAAAGAATAATAAATACTACGAAAAACAAGATAGAATTGAACAACCGTACAGGCATCTTTATCTTTTGCGCATTGCATACGGCTCTACAATGGAATTCACTTTTCCCTCCCATCGAAGAAACAGAAAATATAGGGTCTATCATACTAGACCCAGATCGGTAAATAATCCAATAATCATCCTTCCCTTTATTTTGGAGTAGTTAAAAAATACTATGATGGCTCCGTTGCTTTATATTTATATAGATATTTATTTAGTCTTTTATTCAACAATCCCAAAGTTTCTTTTTTTTTTATTCTTTCATAACATAATTAGTCTTCTGGGGGGAAAACAAAAAAGTTTGTGACGCTGCAATAGGCTTCCGATAGATCAGATAAAATCGGAAATGCCCCTTATCTCATACTACTCTTTCGATATATAATCGAATGGTTTTTTTTTTCTCATATCGAATTCAAAATGCCATGCTATTATTACTTAATAGTCATATTTCATATGGCGAAGGCATAGTCTTCTTTTTTCTCTCAAATACAAAACTCATTGGCGCCGAGCATGAGGGAATGCTAGACGTTTGGTAATTTCTCCTCCGACCAGAATAAAAGATCCCATTGAAGCGGCTAATCCCATGCATATTGTCTGTACATCTGGTCCTACAAATTGCATAGTATCATAAATAGCTACTCCGGGTATTACCCACCCCCCGGGAGAGTTTATAAACAAATACAGATCTTTGGTATCATCCTCTATACTAAGATATACCATAAGACCAATAAGTTGATTCGAAATCTCGCTATCAACCTCTTGGCCTAAAAAAAGTAATCTTTCTCGATAAAGGCGGTTGATTAGGATAAAATTGTATCTTTAGGAACCATACGCGCACCTTTTGATGCATACAGGTTATCAAAAATCGCGAAAAAAAGAATCAATGTGTAGATTACAGCCCGCATTCTTTTGGACTCCTTCTAACAAAGGACTTTTTTGATTCCATTTTTCTTTTTCAAGAAAGATTCGTTTTGGTCTGTTTACTTTACCTATAAATATCAAAAAATAGAAAAGTAATTGACTAAATTTATCGAACGAACTTCTCATTGATGTATTGTTTCATCGAGATTGAATACAAATCACGATGTCATTTTCTTGTTCCGGAATGGGTTTCTTCAATTTTGTTAGGTTTATGTTCTACTCCAAGTCAAGTAAAGATCGGCCCTATTTTTATTTGCACATATAGGACAAATGTCCCAATACCAAGTCTTTTTGATATGGCTTTTTTATTTTTCAATTTTTTTTTATGTCATGTCTTCCGCCAAATATTCAATGTATTCATTATATTACTCGATTGATTAAACAGTTTAAGATCACTCCTGTTTATAAATTAAAAATAGAATATGATAAAGGTAGTAATCATAGATATATTACCAATTGGGTTTTTTGTAAACGGAGCCTGGATACTTCATTTTATTGGTCCAATCGAGACAACTATAAAGTATTCTAAACCATAAATTATTCTAATTGATAATATTAATCTGGATACCTCCCTCCCCCAAAAAACAAAATCAATATAATTGCATTTCACGCTCCAAATTTTTGATAAGTCAATCAATCTTTCTTGGGCGAAAGAGAGGATATCTCGATCGGGGGAGAAAATGGGGGAATCCCATGTGACCCAATATATCTGACAAGTCGCACTATACGTCAACCCAAGATGCATCTTCCTCTCCAGGACTTCGAAAAGGTACTTTTGGAACACCAATAGGCATTAAAGAAAAAAAGAATTAAGTACTATATCTTACTTTGATGTGGAAGCGTAACAATGGGTTTATTGTCTTAATATTAATAAGATTAGCCTTTATCATAGTTTATCCATAAAGTGAATAAGTTCATAACATAAAATAAAAAAAGAAGACAGAATGACTATGACTAAAGGATAAAATTATTAGAAATAGGTCTTTTTAATGATATGAACAAATATGTATGCTTTCACTCATAGAAAATGAACGTGGGATCCCTCCCCCCTACCATTGCGTATTGGTACTTATCGGATATAGAATAGATCTGCTTCTTTTTGTTCCTACAAACAGAACTCTTCCATTATTACTAAAAGAATAAGAATACTAAAAGAATAAGAATAGAACAAATATTAATCCTTTCTTCGAGATAATCTACTGAAAAAAAGGGGGGGGGTACATAGCATAGTTTTTTCCAATGCAATAAAGTTACATAGTGTCTATTTTTCGTTGAGAAAGGGGTATTTCCATGGGTTTGCCTTGGTATCGTGTTCATACCGTCGTATTGAATGATCCGGGTCGTTTGCTTTCTGTCCATATAATGCATACAGCTCTAGTTGCTGGTTGGGCCGGTTCGATGGCTCTATACGAATTAGCGGTTTTTGATCCCTCTGACCCTGTTCTTGATCCAATGTGGAGACAAGGTATGTTTGTTATACCCTTCATGACTCGTTTAGGAATAACCAATTCGTGGGGCGGTTGGAGTATCACAGGAGGGACTATAACGAATCCGGGTATTTGGAGTTACGAAGGTGTGGCCGGTGCACATATTGTGTTTTCTGGCTTGTGCTTTTTGGCAGCTATTTGGCATTGGGTGTATTGGGATCTAGAAATATTTTGTGATGAACGCACAGGAAAACCTTCTTTAGATTTACCTAAGATTTTTGGAATTCATTTATTTCTTTCAGGACTGGCTTGTTTTGGGTTTGGCGCATTTCATGTAACGGGGTTGTATGGTCCTGGAATATGGGTGTCCGATCCTTATGGACTAACCGGAAGGGTACAATCTGTAAATCCAGCGTGGGGTGTGGAAGGTTTTGATCCTTTTGTTCCGGGAGGAATAGCCTCTCATCATATTGCAGCAGGTACATTGGGCATATTAGCAGGTCTATTCCATCTTAGTGTCCGTCCGCCCCAACGTCTATACAAAGGATTACGTATGGGAAATATTGAAACCGTCCTTTCCAGTAGTATCGCTGCTGTTTTTTTTGCCGCTTTTGTTGTTGCTGGAACTATGTGGTATGGTTCAGCAACTACCCCGATTGAATTATTTGGTCCCACTCGTTATCAATGGGATCAGGGATACTTCCAACAAGAAATATATCGAAGAGTTGGCGCTGGGCTAGCCGAAAATCAAAGTTTATCAGAAGCTTGGTCTAAAATTCCTGAAAAATTAGCTTTTTATGATTACATCGGCAATAATCCGGCAAAAGGGGGATTATTCAGAGCGGGCTCAATGGACAACGGGGATGGAATAGCTGTTGGGTGGTTAGGACACCCTATCTTTAGAGATAAAGAAGGTCGTGAACTTTTTGTACGTCGTATGCCTACTTTTTTTGAAACATTTCCGGTTGTTTTGGTAGACGGAGACGGAATTGTTAGAGCAGATGTTCCTTTTAGAAGGGCAGAATCGAAGTATAGTGTCGAACAAGTAGGTGTAACTGTGGAGTTCTATGGCGGCGAACTGAATGGAGTCAGTTATAGTGATCCTGCTACTGTGAAAAAATATGCTAGACGTGCTCAATTGGGAGAAATTTTTGAATTAGATCGTGCTACTTTGAAATCCGATGGTGTTTTTCGTAGCAGTCCAAGGGGTTGGTTTACTTTTGGACATGCTTCGTTTGCTCTACTCTTTTTCTTCGGACATATTTGGCATGGTGCTAGAACCTTGTTCAGAGATGTTTTTGCCGGTATTGACCCAGATTTGGATGCTCAAGTAGAATTTGGAGCATTCCAAAAACTTGGGGATCCGACTACAAGAAGACAAGTAGTCTGATATAAGATTGATTTCTTACTTTTCATCTTTCTTTTTGTGATTTAACATAGTTTAACATAAATAGGGTACCGGATAAATCTTGATTTGAATTGCTGACTTTCCTTTGACTCTTTCTTTTTAGTTATCCGGGAGACGATCCAAAATAAACAGGTATGGAAGCTATAATTGTAAACCACAATCGAATCTATGGAAGCATTGGTTTATACATTCCTCTTAGTCTCGACTTTAGGAATAATCTTTTTCGCTATCTTTTTTAGGGAACCGCCTAAAGTTCCAACTAAAAAGATGAAATGATTTTTGATTATCTCTATCTCAATTGAATTAATGAGCCTCCCAATATTGGGAGGCTCATTAATTCAACTAGTCTCCGTGTTCCTCGAATGGATCTCTTAGTTGTTGAGAGGGTTGCCCAAAAGCAGTATATAAGGCGTACCCAGTAAAACTTACAAGTAAACCAGATATAGAGATGGCAACTAAGGTTGCTGTTTCCATTATTATATAATTTTAAGACTACAACGGATCTATGATAAGATCATTTATTTACAATAGAATGGTATACAAAGTCAACGACTCTCAATGAATACAAAATCGGATTTATGGCTACACAAACCGTTGAGGATAGTTCTAGATCTGGTCCAAGACGAACTATTATAGGGGATTTATTGAAACCATTGAATTCGGAATATGGTAAAGTAGCTCCCGGTTGGGGAACTACTCCTTTGATGGGTATCGCAATGGCTCTATTTGCGATATTCTTATCTATTATTTTGGAGATTTATAATTCTTCCATTTTACTGGACGGAATTTCAATGAATTAGATTAACAAGAACTACTAAATAGCTTTTCAATACAAAACCAAGTGAAGCATTTAGGTCGCTTTTAGTCCATTCTATTTTTTGGTAGTTCGACCGTGGAATTTCTTTGTTTCTGTATTTCCGGAATATGAGTGTGTGACTTGTTATAATTGATCCTATGGATACTACAGAAATCGGTTCTGTCATCTTGATACAGATGGTTTTACCTCGTCGGATATTCATTCTAGTATCTGGAGCGCGCGGAATATATGAAATAGATTACAAACTATTATAACTATGATTCATATTTTATATTCAGACCTCGCTTGCCGGACTCCAAAAAAAGAATTAACCAAAAAGAGTTAAAAAAAAAGGGTTAGAAGTTATAAATTGAAATATTTTTATTCTTTTTCTGTTTCTGCTTTTTTTTATTTTGAATTAAAGGACAAACCGTTCTTTGTATTTTTATTCATTATATATATTCATTGAATAAATTCATTATATATATTCATTGAATAAGTGATGATCCACCGATTCTTACTCAGAGAATTTTGGGACTTATTTTGAAGGTTTTATTGAATCATCGTGGTTGTAGTATGAATCTGAGGTTTTAATCGATTCTATAGGGTCTTAACAAGAGAATTCCTATCAATAATAAAGAAAACAGAAGTAAAGCTGCATTACACACAAATAAAAGAAAAGAAAAAAAAAAATAGGTAAATAGAAGATTCAAGAGGCCTGTAACCATCAACATAAAGACGAATGAGCCAACTTGATAGTTTGGCATTATAACCACAAAGAAGAGCTTTCAGATTGTTATTCTTTCGTATCTTTAGAGAAAGATTGAATCATAGGATTAAAGAAGTTTCAAACTTTTTATTCCACATATCTGTTATAGCCAGTATTTGGGTGTTTCTGTTTGAGCCGTACGAGATGAAATTCTCATATACGGTTCTCAGAGGGGGAGTTCCTTGAGTTTACCTATCTCAATAAAGTCTATGATTGGTTCGAAGAACGTCTTGAGATTCAGGCGATTGCAGATGATATAACTAGTAAATACGTTCCTCCGCATGTCAATATATTTTATTGTTTAGGCGGAATTACGCTTACTTGTTTTTTAGTACAAGTAGCTACGGGATTTGCTATGACTTTTTACTATCGCCCGACCGTTACTGAAGCTTTTGCTTCTGTTCAATATATAATGACTGAAGCTAATTTTGGTTGGTTAATCCGATCAGTTCATCGATGGTCGGCAAGTATGATGGTCCTAATGATGATCCTGCACGTATTTCGTGTGTATCTCACCGGTGGCTTTAAAAAACCTCGTGAATTGACTTGGGTTACAGGTGTGGTTTTGGCTGTATTGACCGCATCTTTTGGTGTGACTGGTTATTCCTTACCTTGGGATCAAATTGGTTATTGGGCAGTAAAAATTGTAACAGGTGTACCGGAAGCTATTCCTGTAATAGGATCGCCTTTGGTAGAGTTATTACGTGGAAGTGCTAGTGTAGGACAATCCACTCTGACTCGTTTTTATAGTTTACACACTTTTGTATTACCTCTGCTTACTGCCGTATTTATGTTAATGCACTTCCCAATGATACGTAAGCAAGGCATTTCTGGTCCTTTATAGAGAATAAAGAATATAATATAGATCATAGATATTTGTAATCAGTCATTTATCACTTCACTCAGGGTAGGAACAATAGGATTTCATTGCTATAAATATGGATTATTGAAAAGAATAAAACATGTATTTGGATATTTCCCTTCAACCCCACAAAATTGTATTATTTCTTTGACACTAATGGTTGAAGTGAATTCTCCGAAGAGAAAATGGATTATGGGAGTGTGTGACTTGAACTATTGATTAGTCCGTGCAGATATATTCCTTATCTGCCACATTTGTTTGAATTCACAACTAAATGTGTCTTTGTTCCAACCACCGTGTAAGCCCCATACAGAGGATAGGCTGGTTCACTTGAAGAGAATCTTTTCTATGATCAGACTTGATTATGTGGTGCGTGAACAGGCTCCGTAAGATCCAGTAGAATAAGTGATGCGGCATAATACAGATTTTGTTTTATCTATTTCACTTACTTAATAGTATGGAAATGCACTCATTTCTTTTGCATTGACTCGATTTATGATATATCATACTATCGGAGTGCAACAAGGGATCTAAAGAAGAACAGAGGCTAGACTCTATTAGTAACAAGTAAATACTTTGTATGTAAAAAGTCTCAATTTTTTTTTTAATTTTTTGGGAATAAAATCCAATCGCAAGGTCTGAGACGACCCAGAAAGCACTTGATCATGGTCAATTTTTTAAGCCTACTTGGGTATTGAGCATTTACCTGTAAGAACTGAATCACTTGCATTCGTTTGATTTGTGCTCGAGCCGGATGATGAAAAATTATCATGTCCGGTTCCCTCGGGGGATGGATCCATAATAATTCACCTATCCCAATAACAAAAAAACCTGACTTGAATGATCCTGTATTAAGAGCTAAATTGGCTAAAGGTATGGGTCATAATTATTATGGAGAACCCGCATGGCCCAATGATCTTTTATATATTTTTCCAGTAGTAATTCTAGGCACTATTGCATGTAACGTAGGTTTAGCGGTTCTAGAACCATCAATGATTGGTGAACCCGCAGATCCATTTGCAACTCCTTTAGAAATATTGCCTGAATGGTATTTCTTTCCCGTATTTCAAATACTTCGTACAGTGCCCAATAAGTTATTGGGTGTTCTTTTAATGGTTTCAGTACCTGCGGGATTATTAACCGTACCCTTTTTGGAGAATGTTAATAAATTCCAAAATCCATTTCGTCGTCCCGTAGCGACAACTGTCTTTTTGATTGGTACTGCAGTAGCCCTTTGGTTGGGTATTGGAGCAACATTACCTATTGATAAATCCTTAACTTTAGGTCTTTTTTAAATTGATTCAGTTCTGAAATAATTGTGAAATAAAATATCACGACATATGTATCTAGGGAATAGTCGCTTCAAAGTGAATTCTCCCTAGATACATCTATTCAATTAAATTTTGAATCTATTCTGAGTATATGGATTGTGCTAAAGATTCAAAACCCATTTTCTTTTCATTTTTTTTTTAAGTTTTTTTTAAATAATCTAAATAATAATAAAAAATGAAATCCAATGGATTTCAAATTTATACGAAATGCTTTTCTATTTTTCTATTTCTAGAATGTCCAATATATGTTTTATGTCTTCGATGTGAAAATGTTGAATTTTCATAAGATCGTCTTGACTTTTATTTAAAAGATCCAATAGGGTATGTATATTGGACCTTTTGAGGCAATTATAAATCCTAGGAGGCAATTCTGATTGGTCTATAAAAATAGATTTCAATGCTATTTCTTTTTGATTTTTCTTTAGTTTAGCCAATCTATCATGAAAAGTAAAAAGGGGTAAAGTAACTTTGTGTTGCTTGTTTTCTAAATTGAATTTTTCTTCTTTCGCATGTAAAAAAGGAATAAATAACTCAATCAAATGACGTGAGGCTTCATGAAGTGCTTCTTTAGGAGTTAAACTTCCATTTGTCCATATTTCGAGAAAAAGTATCTCTTGTTTTTCATTCCCATTTACATAAGAATGAATACTATGGTTTGCATTTCGAACAGGCATGAATACAGCGTCTATAGGATAACTTCCGTCTTGAGAGTTATTTGGTGTTCTTATACGATATCCGCGATTCCTCTCGATTTGTAATTCAATACACAAATTAATTGGTTCCGTTAGGTTAGCTATATGCTGTGTATTATCAACAATTTCCACAGAAGGTGGTAAGATGATGTCTTGAGCAGTTATAGATCGGGGACCCTTGACACAAATAGACGCACCACGAATTCCATACAGATTACTTCTCAATACAATTTCTTTCAAATTCATTAAAATCTCATGTACTGATTCTTGAATACCCACTATGGTCGAATATTCATGTGGTATTTTCTCAGATTTTGCGCGTGTGATACATGTTCCTTCTATTTCTCCAAGCAAAGCTCTTCGCATTGCAATGCCTATTGTATCAGCTTGACCTTTCATAAGTGGAGACAGAATAAAGCGTCCATAATATAGACGATTACTATCTGCTCTTGATTCAACACACTTCCATTGTAGTGTCCGAGTCGATACTATTACTTTCTCTCGAACCATAGTAATATTATTCTTTGTTCAAATCATTAAATTATTTCTTTCTCTTGAAATGTTTTGTTTATTTTTACACACGTCTTTTTTTAGGGGGCCTACATCCATTATGTGGCATAGGGGTTATATCTCGTATGAAACTTAATATTATACCACTTCTACGAATCGCTCTTAATGCCGCATCTCTTCCGAGACCGGGGCCTTTTATCATGACTTCTGCTCGTTGCATACCTTGATCCACTACTGTCCGAATAGCATTTCCTGCTGCCGTTTGTGCGGCAAACGGTGTCCCTCTTCTTGTACCCTTGAATCCACAAGTACCAGCGGAGGACCAAGAAATTACCCGACCCCGTACATCTGTAACAGTCACAATGGTATTGTTGAAACTTGCTTGAACATGAATAACTCCTTTTGGTATTCTACGCGCACTCTTACGTAAACCAATACGCCCATTCCTACGTGAACCAATTCTTGGTACAGGTTTTGCCATATTTTATCATCTCATAAATATAAGTCAGAGATATATGGATATATCCATTTCATGTCAAAACGGATCCTTTCTTTTTTTTTTTTTATTTGTATATCCAGTCCCTTAGAAAGTCTCTTTTATTTTAGAAAGATTATCCTTGTCTTTGTTTATGTCTCGGGTTGGTACAAATTACTATAATTCGTCCCCGTCTACGGATCAGTCGACATTTTTCACAAATTTTACGAACAGAGGCTCTTATTTTCATATTTGTCATTCCTTAACTTAATTTCGAATTTACTTATTGGAAGAAAATAAGTTTCTTGAAATTTTGAACTTTCGAATTGTATCTCTTCGAAAGCAATATTGAAGTTGAAAAAATAAATCAACTAATCGTTTGAATCCTTGTTTCAGAGTCTATAAATTATATGCCCTTTGGTTGAATCATAACGACTTATTTAAATTTTTACTCTATCTTCCAGTAGTATACGTATAAAACTACGCCGAATCCTTCCTGAACCATAACCTAGAATCCGATCTTCATTATCTAATCGAATCTTAAGTATACCATTCGGAAGTGATTCAGTAATTAAATTTTCATGAATCCATTTTTTTTCCTTTTATTCCAGGTAAAACAAAACCTCTTTGAAGTATTAACTAATGTAGTAGGAGAGTTATATTAGAAACCCGTTTTTTTTTCACAAATTAATAGGAAAGTTCCATATCTAAGTTGGATATAAGAAAGCTTACCATATATAACATAAGATTTCTCCGCCAATTCCTTCTAGTCGGGCCTCTCTGTCCGTTATTATACCCCGAGAAGTGGAAAGAATTACAATTCCCATCCCGCCTAAAATTCTAGGAATTCGTTGATAGTTCGAATAGATTCGTAGACCGGGTCGACTGATCCGTTTTAAATTTAAAACATTTTTATATGGCCCTTTCCTATTCCTTCTATGTCGTAGGGTTAAAACCAAAAAATATTTGTTGCTTTCCTGATGTTTCCTCACGTTTTCAATAAAACCTTCTCTTAACAGTATTTTAAGAAGGTTTTCGGTGATGTTAGTAGATGGTATTCGAACCGTTCCTTTTCTATTCATGTCAGCGTTTCGTATAGAAGTTATTATATCAGCAATAGTGTCTTTACCCATGATAAACTAAAATTATTGTTGCCCCCGAATTTTGATATGATCAACATGTTTTTTTTCTTTATATATTTTTTTTATGATATGAATTGTTAAAGATATATGCGTGAGAAAAATCTACTAATTCATTTTATCTATTTTATTCATATTTTATTCAAATGCTATAACTATATTATATTGGAGTCTCATCTTTATTATACTTATAGTACTTCAGGTGCTAACGAAACTATTTTAGTGAAATTTAACTGTCTCAATTCCCGTGCGATCGCACCAAAAATTCTAGTTCCTTTGGGATTTCCTTCTTGATCAATAAGAACCGCAGCATTGTCATCATATCGTAGTATCATACCATTGTCACGTTTGAGTTCTTTACAAGTACGTACAATTACAGCTCTGATCACTTCAGATTTTTCTAAAGGTGTATTTGGTATTGCTTCCTTGATTACAGCAACAATAACGTCACCAATATGAGCATATCGTCGATTACTAGCTCCTATGATTCGAATACACATCAATTCTCGGGCCCCGCTGTTGTCCGCTACATTTAAATGGGTTTGAGGTTGAATCATATCATTTTTTTTATTTGCTCTTTTGATGCAAAGGGGCGAATTAAAAAAAAAAGAAATATTGTTTGTCCAAAATAAATAAAAAAAAAAGAAACCTACAATTGTTTTTTTTTCATTCCAAAGACTTCTTTCCTTTGGTTCTACATTCCTATCCTGAAATAATTAATTGAGTTCGTATAGGCATTTTGGATCCCGCTATTGAAATAGCCCTTCTGGCTACATTTTCTGCTACTCCGCCCATTTCATAAAGTATTCTACCCGGTTTAACGATAGCTACCCAATATTCGGGAGATCCTTTCCCTGAACCCATACGCGTTTCTGCGGGTCTTACTGTAACTGGTTTGTCTGGAAATATACGTACCCATATTTTTCCACCACGGCGCACGTTTCGTGTCATTGCTCGCCGCCCTGCTTCTATTTGTCTAGATGTGATCCACGCGGGTTCAAGTGCCTGAAGAGCATATCTACCGAAGCAAATACGATTACCTCTATAAGATATTCCTTTCATTCTTCCTCTATGTTGTTTACGGAATCTGGTTCTTTTGGGGTTATAGTTGATGGTTGTTTCTCAATTAATTCCATCTCTACTACAGAACCGGACATGAGAGTTTCTTCTCATCCAGCTCCTCGCGAATGAAACAATTATAAAATAATATAGATGTATTTAATGATATTTTAGATAATATAATGTCATTTTTTTATAACGAGTCTTTATTTGGTTTTGTCTTTTTTATTATCATATCGGATCGACAAAAATTTTTAAATCCAATAAAATAAAAACTTTCGCGAACGGATATTTACTCTTTCAATATCTATTTCAATTGTAGGGTTATCCCATGACAGGACCTCTCAGAATAAAAGTGGATTGGTCCCGGGTTTGTTCCGCCATCCTACCCAAGGAATCATTAGGATTCGTTTTCAATAGAATCTTATGCATCCACAGGTTCCGTCGTTCCCATCGCTTCTCAATTAATGGTTAGGCCTGAATTCGACAATGGAGCTCCCAATGAAAATGAAATGTGTTCGTGAGTAAATTTTCTCAGTCTTTATTGACTCGGGGCTCTTGATTTTTTTGTTCTATGAACAAATTCATCTAATTATAGATCAATCAAATTAGTATTGATGCTTTATTACACTATCCTTTCTAAGATCACTCATAGACCTTACATATTACATATTGGAATCATATAGCATTGATATTCTTTTTCTCTCTTTCTCTCATCCTTCCATTTATCTGCATTTTGATTGTTATTGCTTTACAACTTATAATCAGATTGGTTTTTCTTTTTTTATGCAAAAAAAACTTTCCGTTGCTACAATGATAGAACCAATATATCATATCGTGACCGATTCTTTAGATCCAGATAATATGAAGCGATGAGTTGGTTATTAGTTCTATAGTTATTAGTTCATACTATGTATGGGCCGTCCCGTTTTTTTGAATCCTAACCCGAAAAAACCAACGAGTCACACACTAAGCATAGCAATTTTATCAATATCAAAAAATTAATCGAATTTTTATTCAACTTTATAGAATTGCCCATTTTTGTTTTGATTTAACCAAAAAAGAATGAAAGAGTTTGTCATTTTTTGCTTTTTTTTTTATTGCCGATAGAACGTAAAGACAAGTCAAATAAAGGTTTATTCTTCCTCATCTACAAATATCCAAATTTTGATGCCTAATACCCCATAGATCGTTCCAACTGTATAGGAACAATAATCAATTTTAGCTCGAATAGTTTGTAGAGGAACCCTACCTTCTCTGATCCATTCGACACGCGCAATTTCTTTTCCGTCGATACGTCCTGCAATTTGTACTTGAATTCCTTTTGTACCTGCCTGTTCAGTTAATTCAATAGCCTTTTTCATTGCTTTTCGAAATGAAACTCTATTCTTTAATTGTCCG
>ERZ825896.368-NODE-368-length-60539-cov-17.044739_pt1:0-2500 | contig 60539 bp, 53 predicted proteins | sample MGYA00519858_ERZ825896 | MGnify/ENA primary metagenome ERZ825896 (study PRJEB31778, sample SAMEA3449214) | human gut metagenome | biome: human gut; feature: human-associated habitat; material: faeces | place: United Kingdom | collected 2010/2012 ... | reverse complement strand
CGAGAAAATGCTCTCTTTTTAGGCTCATTCAACTATAGCAAAGTCTAGAGCAGCGAATCCCTGATTATCTCCTCCTTCTGGTCACAGGAATCTGTCCAACCTCTATCGGTCATCTGGAAAGGGTCATCCCTTGCAATTCCATTGGGAAATGTTTCACGCTATTGCGTGAAACATTTGTTTGGTCTCCCACTGCTATCTATGCTAGCTTGAAAGGTATGGCTACTCTCTTGTTTCCTGCTGAACCTCCTTCCCAATACAGGCTTCGCAGCCATCCCAGCTTGCATTTTTTTGCAGTGTGGTCCGTCCACTTCATTAAGTTACGGGGTTGGATGAAATAGCTATGCGCTACGGTGCTCGGTGCCGAAGTTAGCTTAGCCGCCCTAAGTGGCTGATTCTTCCTTACTTTAGCTGGTCGACAAACTGAATTGCACTCGGTCTGAATCCTAACTCGAGGAAGGGTTCGCTTGTGCTTCTATCTTAAGGTGGAAAAAGGCATGAGGATGAGGAGACCCTTGATCCTAACCCTCGAGAGAGCCCTTTTTGCTATGGGGAAGGAATCAAACGAAGCCGGACAAGTTTATTATCACTATGTCAGACAGGCCGCAGGCAAAAAGAGAATGAAACCTGATACTAAGACAGACCTTGACTACGATTTAACTAAGCATCATCTATCGGTCAGATCGATTACTCTGATGGATGGACCACAAGTCAGTTTTTGGCTTGCCACGTTACGTTAAGTAAGGATCATCACCTTTAGGTAGAGGAAGTCCCCTCCTATTTGAAGCAGAGAATGATCGCTCGAAGACTGAGAAGATAGAATCATATGTTTTAAGCATCGGTTGCGACATCGAATGAGACTTATCCAGGGAGCAAAGACTCCGGTTGTCTTTTGTCTTTTTTGAAGGAGTCGAACGCAGCCTAAAAAGACGCTACGAAGCGGTCGAGGGTTGAGGGCGAGTGGACAGTTAGGCGGCTACTCTCCAGCCTTGGAATAAGACAGGACAGAAAGAAGAGCATACCGCGCCATTATGAGGCTAAATCGAGTCGCTGGCCAATCAACTAATTCCATTGTCGTCTTCTTTTGCTCTTCCAGTTCGTCAAGGATCTTCGCTCACACCGGACCGGTTACCGACCTCCTCGTTCGTAGGCCTTTTTGGCTGTGGGGTGTATGTATCGATGCCTTTCTTTACAAGAAGAGCCTCGAAGAGCGGAAAGAAGACCACTGATCATATATTTTCTTACATATTTGATTCAATAAGGACTTCACCTTATCTAACTAAGATAAGAAAATGAACCATTATAGGCAGAAAGGTAGCCCTTCAGGTGATCCGGTTTGATTGAATATTTGATTCATCACCCAGGTCTTGGTATGAAGGAAGCTAAGTATAGGCCTTGTCTGTAGGCGGAATAGAGTACGCCGTTAGGCAATACGGCAAGCAGTAAGTACTGTTTTATAATTATTGGACAGAAGGGTCCTTGGAAGGAAGGCGAGCAAGCCGGTACAGATACCTCCGGTTTCAGAGCTGGCACCGGAGAAAGCAGCCAACCAGCAAGAGGAAGGCCAGTGAATAAATCAAGTACTGTTCTTGAAGTCTCAGAGCTGAGCAGTAGCATCGGAGCTAGCTTGGCAAGAGATGAGCTCGAGCTTCATCATTATCTGAGTCGAGCGAGAGCGTCTTTCTTCTTCTCGAGTGAAGTAGCTTACTATTGCTCTGCGCGCTAGCCCCTCTATGTCTTTGTTTCGTGCTAATGCCCTTTTGTTTGCGCTGTGTGCTCTGCGCGTTCTAGCTAGCAAGCAAGCACAGCAAAGCAGCATGAGTCTTTCGCGCTAATGCCATCAGTTGTTGGGGGAGGGATTGATAGATTCACTGATAAGCCATCCCATCTCGAATGAGATGTCGGAGGGAGAACGAATGGGACTGAGGGGAGAACATCCCCGCAAATATTGATGCATGATAAACTAGACTTGCTATTCTTTTCCTCCCCTCTCTCCGAGAGGATCCGGTGAGACACGAGAGGACGGAGAGAACGGTTCCAATTGTCACAGGTTTGCCTACGGGACTGAATGCCTTATCGTAGTTAATACCATGAAGTTGGGTGATTTTGCCACTAATCTGGCCTTGAGGGGCGTGATACTCTTTCAAGTAGCTTGGTTTGAAAAGCCATTTGCTACCAAGGAAATTCGATTCGGATAGGCAAAAGTGTCCAGGTCGAGTTGCCCTCTCTCTTCACAGAATGGCTTTACCCATCTCTTAGTTGCAAGGTGGTGGCATTCTCATCAATCTCCAAGGCGGAAGGATAAAGCAAGGGGTGAATTGAAAGGGCTTTCTCTGGTCTAGAAAGGCTCCCTCTCCTATGTTCTGAGATAGAGGTTCTATAATATAAGGTCTTCGTTCTTCCTACACCGCAAAGAGAGGAATGAGATTGCAATTTAGTTTAGTTTTATGAGTGATCCATCCTTGCGTCTAATGCTTCCGAGCTTGACTTCCTTTACTTGCCT
>ERZ825896.366-NODE-366-length-60652-cov-12.618479_pt1 | contig 60652 bp, 50 predicted proteins | sample MGYA00519858_ERZ825896 | MGnify/ENA primary metagenome ERZ825896 (study PRJEB31778, sample SAMEA3449214) | human gut metagenome | biome: human gut; feature: human-associated habitat; material: faeces | place: United Kingdom | collected 2010/2012 ... | reverse complement strand
GCATAAAAGTTTTTTGCTTACTTTTTTTCAAAATCTTTTTCTTTTATTCCCTGCAAAATTAACTTTGCGAGTCTTTAAAAACAAAATCAAGTCAATAAAATTTGGCATAAAAGTTTTTTGCTTACTTTTTTTCAAAATCTTTTTCTTTTATTCCCTGCAAAATTAACTTTGCAAGTCTTTAAAAAGAAAATCAGGTCAATAAAATTTGGCATAAAAGTTTTTTGCTTACTTTTTTTCAAAAAAGTAAGAGAAAGGAAAATACAAATGACAACAAGAATAACAGAATTATTAGGTATAAAATACCCTATCATACAAGGCGGCATGGCATGGATAGCTGAAAGCACTCTTGCCGCTGCCGTGTCAAACGCAGGCGGTCTGGGACTGATCGCAGGCGGTTCTGCTCCGATTGATTATCTGCGTGACCAGATAAGAAAAACAAAGGAATTAACAGATAAGCCTTTCGGTGTAAATATAATGCTAATGAGTCCAAACGCGGAAGAACTTGCACAGCTGGTTATAGACGAAAATGTACCCGTTGTAACAACAGGCGCAGGAAATCCGGGAAAATTTATAGCAGCATGGAAAGAAGCAGGAATCAAGATCATTCCTGTTATACCATCTGTTGCACTGGCAAAGAGAATGGAAAGGGCAGGAGCTGACGCAGTTGTTGCCGAAGGAACTGAATCAGGCGGACATATCGGCGAAAACACGACTATGTGCCTTGTACCACAGGTTGCGGACGCTGTTGAGATTCCTGTTATCGCTGCCGGAGGTATTGCAGACGGCAGAGGTATTGCCGCTTCATTTATGTTGGGAGCCGAAGGCGTTCAGGTTGGAACACGCTTCTTAGCTTCCGAAGAATGTCAGATTCACTCTACTTATAAGCAGCTCGTCGTTGACGCTAAAGATACAGACAACGTTGTAACAGGCAGAACTACGGGTCACCCTTGCAGAAATGTAAAGACAAAATTTTCCAAGAAACTTGCAAGCGGAGAAATGAACGGTACTATCACTCCTGATGAGTTTGAGGAAATTACTCTGGGTTCTCTTAGAAAAGCCGTTCAGGACGGTAATCTTGAAGAAGGCTCATTCCTCTGCGGACTGATTGCAGGAATGGTAAATGATGTAAAGCCTTGCAAGGATATAATTGAGGAAATGTTTGAACAAGCGCAAAAGCTTATGAATAAATGATTTTTATATAAAAAAACAGGAGGTAACAAAAATGGCTACAGCCTTGATCACAGGCTCGTCAAGAGGAATCGGTGCGGCAATCGCACTGAGACTTGCACAGGACGGATTTAATATCGCTCTCAACGACTTAAATGAGAGTATGTTTGAAAATAACGAAATAATTGAACAAATTAAGGAAACAGGCGTAGAATGCGAATATTTCTGTGCTGACGTTTCAAATTATAATCAATGTGAAGAAATGGTAAACGCAGTTAAGGAACGCTTCGGCGGTCTTGACGTATTAGTTAACAATGCTGGTATAACAAAAGACGGTCTTATGGCGAGAATGTCAGAAGAACAGTATGACATGGTTATAAACGTAAATCAAAAGAGCGTGTTCAATATGATGAAGCTTGCCGGTAAGATCATGATGAAGCAAAGAAGCGGAAAGATAGTAAATCTTGCTTCTGTTGCGGGACTTTACGGCAATCCGGGACAGATAAATTATTCAGCTTCAAAAGCCGCTATAATCGGCATGACAAAAACAATCGCAAAAGAGCTTGGTCCAAGAGGAATCAACGTAAATGCTGTAGCTCCGGGATTTATTAAAACTCCTATGACCGATGCTCTCACAGAAGAGCAGAGAAATATGATGCTGAATCTTATAGCCATGAAACGTTACGGACTTCCGGAAGAAATAGCAGGCGTTGTGTCATTCTTGGTATCAAAGGACGCAAGCTATGTAACCGGTCAGGTTATTGAAATTTCCGGCGGATTATCAATGTAATAAAAAGAAAGGAAACTGTTAAATGAGCAGAAGAGTTGTAATTACAGGACTTGGAACTGTTAACCCATTGGGAAATAACGTTCATGATTTCTGGGAAGGCGTCAAGGAAAACCGTCTTGGAATTTCTAAGGTTGAACAGTTTGATACCGATTCGATTGGTATCAGCGTTGCAGGACAGGTAAAAGACTTTGAACCTACTGATTTTATAGATAAAAAAGAAGCAAAGCGTATGGAACGCTTTACTCAGTTTGCAGTTGTAGCGTCAGACGAAGCTATAAAGGACAGCGGTACTGACTTTAAGGATATCGATCCTTACAGGGCAGGCGTTATAATCGGCTGCGGTATCGGCGGTATCGGTCTTACACTAAGCGAATATGAAAAGTTTTTGAATAAAGGACCAAACAGAGTTTCTCCTTTTTATGTACCTATGATGATCGGTAACATGGCAGCAGGTCAGGTTTCAATGAAAACAGGCTTTAAGGGAGACAACTTCTCTACTGTTACCGCATGCGCTTCCGGTACTCATGCAATAGGCGAATCCTTCAGAAAAATCAAGGACGGTTATCTTGACGTATGTCTTTGCGGCGGTACTGAATCTACAGTACTTCAGTTTACACTTGCAGGATTTAACAATATGAAAGCGTTGTCAAAAACAGCAGACCCTGCAAAAGCTTCAATTCCTTTTGATAAGGAAAGAAACGGATTTGTATTGGGCGAGGGCTGCGGAATGCTGGTGCTTGAGGAATATGAACACGCTAAGGCAAGAGGTGCTGAAATCTATGCAGAAATAGCAGGTTACGGTGCAACATGTGACGGTTATCATATGACATCTCCCGACCCTGAAGGCGAGGGTGCTGCTCAGGCAATGAGAGATGCATTTAAGGAAGCTGGTCTTAAACCTGAAGAAGTAACATATATTAATGCACACGGTACGTCAACAGGATTAAACGATAAATATGAAACAATAGCTATCAAAAAGGCTTTGGGAGATGCTGCAAAGACTGTTAAAATCAATTCTACAAAGTCTATGATAGGACATCTGTTGGGAGCTGCCGGCGGAGTTGAAGCAGTTGTTACAGCTTTAAGTATTAAAAATAATCTTATCCATAAAACTATCGGATATCAGACACCTGATGAAGAATGTGATCTTGATTACTGCGTAAACGGCAATGTTGAAACAGAAATTAACGCCGCACTGTCTAACTCACTGGGCTTCGGCGGACACAATGCAACGATTTGCATGAAAAAGATTACTGATTAAGGAGAACTTATATGAGTGAAAATATGATTGCCTGTAATCTCACCTTTGAGGACATTAATAAACTGGCTGAAAGAGTTGAAAACGGTAAGCTTTCAAAAATTAAGATTAAAAACGGTAATTGTGAAATAGTAATTGAAAAGGAAAGCAAAATCCTGCCTCCTCCGCCGATGCCTCCTATGGGAGTTTCCGTTAATACTGCAGCGGCTGTACAGCCGGCAGTTACTGCTGAAACTTCATCAGAACCTGCACCTACAAGCGGAAATGTTGTAAAAGCACCGATTGTCGGTACTTATTACTCTGCTCCGGGACCTGATAAAGCTCCTTTCGTTGAGATAGGTAAAAAGGTTAAAAAGGGCGACGTTTTAATGATTATTGAGTCCATGAAGCTTATGAATGAGGTTCAGAGTGATTTTGACGGCGTTGTAAAAGAAATATTGGTGGAAAATGGAACAGCGGTTGAATTTGATCAGCCAATTATGATAATTGAATAAGGAGTAATAAAATGGCTGATGTAGTTTACAATAAAGAACAGATAATGGAAATAATTCCCCATCGTGACCCATTTCTGCTTATAGACGAAATTAATGAAATCGAACCCGGCAAAAAAGTTACAGCAACAAAATATATAAAGGAAGATGATTTCTGGTTTAAGGGACATTTTCCTGAATATCCGGTAACTCCCGGAGTACTTATGATAGAAATGCTGGCGCAGGCAGGCTGTGTCGCAATGCTTTCACTTCCCGAAAACAAAGGCAAGTTGGGACTTTTTGCAGGTATTGATAAAGCAAAGTTCAAGCGTCAGGTAGTACCGGGAGACGTTTTAAAACTGGAAGTTGAAATAATCAAAGTAAAAGGTCCGATCGGTGTGGGTAAAGGTATTGCCACTGTGGACGGAGTAAAAGCAGTTTCCGCTGAAATTACTTTTGCAATTAAATAAGAAGCCGCTGCTGCTTTCCCCTAAGGGAAAGCTTAGCAAATGGCGAATTTACATAAAATTATTATACATCTACAAAATCGCCATTTGCATGGCGTCCCGTGTACGGGACGCCGGCAGCGGCACTGAATTCAATGCTTAATTTACATTTGAAAGAGAGCAGAAAATATGTTTAAAAAGGTATTAATCGCCAATAGAGGCGAAATTGCCGTACGAATAATAAGAGCCTGCCGTGAATTGGGAATTCGCTGCGTTGCAGTTTATTCAACTGCTGATAAAACCGCACTTCATGCACAAATTGCCGATGAAGCAGTATGTATAGGTCCTGCGGACACTAAAGACAGCTATCTGAATATGAAGGCTATTATCTCCGCATGCGAAATTACAGGCTGTGATGCCGTTCATCCCGGATTTGGGTTTCTGTCTGAAAATGCCGCATTCGCAAAAATGTGCAGAAAATGCGGTATAGAATTTATCGGACCGTCTCCTGAGTCTATTGAAATGCTGGGAGATAAGGCAACGGCAAAGGAAACAATGAAAAAAGCAGGCGTTCCTGTTATTCCCGGTTCTGAAGGAGCTGTGCGGTCCGTAGAGGAAGCAATGGAAGCAGCAAAATCAATTGGATTTCCGCTCCTTGTAAAGGCTTCGGCAGGCGGAGGCGGCAGAGGCATAAGAATGGTCGAATCAGAAGATCAGTTGGCTTCACAAATTGAAATCGCTCGCCAGGAAGCTAAAAATTTCTTCGGTGACGACGCTGTCTATATGGAACGCTTTGTTAAAAATCCACGCCATGTTGAAATTCAAATTCTTGCAGATAAACAGGGAAATGTTATTCATCTGGGCGAACGTGACTGTAGTATGCAAAGGCGTAATCAAAAAGTTCTGGAGGAAAGCCCAAGCCCTGTGATGACTGATGAACTTCGCCGTAAAATGGGAGAAGCAGCAGTTAAAGCGGCTAAAGTATGCGGTTATCATAATGCGGGAACTATAGAATTTTTGGTTGAAAACGGCAAAGACTTTTACTTCATGGAAATGAACACACGTATTCAGGTCGAACACCCTGTTACTGAATTTGTCACAGGAGTAGATCTCGTTAAAGCGCAGATTAAAATCGCTGCCGGAGAATCACTTGATTATACTCAAGATGATATTCAAGTAAAAGGTCATTCCATTGAATGCCGTATTAATGCAGAAAACCCAAAACTTAATTTCAGACCGTCACCTGGTAAAATTCTGGCTCTTCATACTCCGGGGGGGCCGGGAATACGTATCGACAGTGCCGCTTATCAGGGCTACACCATATCCCCTTACTACGATTCTATGATCGCAAAGCTCATTGTTTACGCTCCAACCAGACAAGAAGCTATTATGAAAATGAAATGGGCACTTTCAGAATTTATAGTTGAAGGAATAGATACAAATATTGATTTTCAATTAGCACTTGTTAAATGTAATGAATTTCAATCCGGAGATTACAACAACAGATTTCTGGATACATTTAAATTTGAATGAAAGGCAGGCGGATTTTAAAACATGGCATTAGAAAATCTTTTCAAAGTGGTAACGACCAGATTTAATGGTAATACCGAAAAAACAGACCAAAAGCCTGTAAATTCAAATAATATACCGGACGATCTGCTGTTTAAATGCCCCAGATGCCGTAATGTGGTATTTGAAGACGAATATAGAGCATTGAATATGGTATGCCCGAAATGCGGATACCATGGCAGAATTACCGCTTCAGAAAGAATTGAACTGACAGTTGATAAAGGCAGCTTTATTGAAACTAACGGCAGTATGCTCAGCAAAAATCCTATAAATTTTCCGGATTATGATGAAAAACAACAAGCTCTCAGAGATAAAACCGGTCTGTCAGACGCAATAGTTACAGGTGAAGCTACTATAAGAGGTATTCCTGTTGTAATTGGTGTTATGGACTCAAGATATATGATGGCGTCAATGGGCAGTGTTGTAGGTGAAAAAATTGTACGTGCCTTTGAATTGGCAACACAAAAGAAAAAACCTATTATTCTGTTTACAGCGTCAGGTGGCGCAAGAATGCAGGAAGGTACCGTTTCTCTGATGCAGATGGCAAAGACTTCCGGTGCAGCGGCAAAACACAGCGAAGCCGGTCAGCTTTATATAACGGTTCTCACAGACCCCACTACAGGAGGCGTGACAGCGTCTTTCGCATCTCTGGGCGATATAATAATAGCAGAACCAAAGGCTCTTGTAGGCTTTGCAGGACGCCGTGTAATCGAAGGTACAATAAAGCAAAGACTTCCCGATGATTTTCAGCTTGCTGAATTTCTTTTGGAAAAAGGATTTGTTGACATGATAGTTGAACGCAAACGTATGAGAAGTGTTTTGTCTCATGTTATGAAGCTTCACGGATATGAAAAGGAGGTTCTCTGATATGAATGATAAAACAGCATGGGAACGTCAGTGTCTTATACGAGAAAAGAATCGTCCTACTGTAAACGACTATATCCCGCTTATATTTGAGGAATTTTACGAATTGCACGGTGACAGACATTATGGTGATGATGCCGCACTTATGGGCGGTATTGCAAGAATCAACGGTATGCCTGTAACGGTTCTTGCCGAAGTAAAGGGCAGAGACCTGAATGAAAACAAGAAAACTAACTTTGCTATGCCCCACCCCGAGGGTTACAGAAAGGCGCTGAGACTCGCCAAACAGGCGGAAAAATTTCACCGTCCGGTAATTTGCTTTATAGACAGTCCCGGAGCATTCTGCGGTATTGAAGCAGAGGAAAGAGGTCAGGGAGAAGCAATTGCAAAAAATATTATGGAATTTATGCGTCTTAAAACGCCTGTAACATCTGTGGTACTGGGTGAGGCAGGCAGCGGCGGCGCTTTAGCCCTTGGAGTATGCGACAGACTTGCTATGCTTGAAAATGCATTGTATTCAGTCATTTCACCAAGAGGCTGCGCAAGTATTCTCTGGAAGGACGCTTCAAAAGAGCAGGAAGCCTGCGAAGTACTTAAAATGACCGCAGAGGATATGGTTGAATTCGGTATTGCTGAAGCAATCATAGATGAGCCGAATGGCAGTGCGCACTATGACGTGTACAAAATTGCAGAAAATATAAAAGAATTTTTGGTAGAAACGCTGAAAGAAAATTCTTCAAAAAATATTGACATTTTGCTCGAAGAACGTTATAGTAAATTTAGAAAAATCGGTGAGTTTACAGAATAGTAAATTCTAACAAAAGTTATATTGGTGAACCACACCTATATATATAAAATAGACAATGGAGGTCTTAAACATGGTATTTGAAAAAGTAAAAAGCATAGTTGCAGATCAGCTGGATGTTGAAGAAGAAAAGGTAACTGCGGAAGCAAGTATTACTGAAGATCTTGGTGCTGATTCACTGGACGTAGTTGATTTGGTTATGTCTATCGAAGAGGAATTTGATATTGAAATCCCTGATGAAGCTGTTGAAAACATTAAAACTGTAGGCGACATCGTAAGCTACATTGAAAGCAATCAGTAATAAAAAATCAAAATGTATAATCCCTCGCTTTTTAAAAGCGAGGGATTATTTTTATACTGGAGCTCATTTAATTTTACTTTCTTATTCTCACATATCGGTTTTTTAAAAAACGGACGGAATAAAAATTTGAAATATCTCGTATAGTACCTGCAAAGATCATTAGGAAAAACGGAGTAAAATTCACTAAATATCTCGAACGTGATTCCCATATCACAAGGAAAAAATAAATTCCGCAGAAAATAATTTTCAGCAATATTTCTCTGTTGATTCGTTTTGAAAAAGCGCCCCGGATAAATGAATAAATAATTGAAAATAATAAAGAAACATGAAAAACAGTACAATATATCTTAAACGTCTTGCTATGACATATAAAATTACGCAGCATGCTGTCAGAACCCTTTTTTATATAATAGCCTATCATATATGTTCCATCCCACCAAGTCCAGGAAAGCTTGACTGCAAGATGTTCAATATTTCCGTATAAACCGTAATCAGACACTCGTTTTTTTATTTCCTCAATATTGGCTTTCTTTTTTTGTTCGTAATTACCACTGTTTACTGTAAACCAAAAATCATCGCTATTATAATTGCCTCTTCCGTGGAGTCCCATCATAACCCAGTGAGTAGGCGGAAATTGTATTTCCTCCAATTCTTCCTTTTCAGCTATATTAAATGAACCAATTACTATTCCTGACAAAACTGACATTATCACGCATCCGGCTAAAAATAATGAAAATTGACAAATGTGCTTTAAAATATTAAACTTTTTTGTAAACACAATAAAGTAAATCAGAAATGCAGGAATAAGTATTATAACGCTTCCTTTAATTTTATATCCTATAAACACTAAAAATCCCGACATAATCAGCTGAATTGCAGAATAAAGCTTCCTTTTTGAATCTATTCCTCTTAAAAACAGTAAAACAGAACTCATTACAAACGGCATGCTTAATGAATCAGTGTAATAAAATGGAGTATATGTGTAAAAAACTGAAAATATTGACGCTAAAATTCCTGTAAATAAAGCAGTAGTAGGATTTCTGAAAATTTTTTTAGCTGTAAAATACATTAAAATGACCGAAATATTAAGTCCAAAAGTATTTATCATTACCGGAACAAGATAAGGCATTTTACCCAAAACCGTATTACACACGCTGTAAATAACAGAAAGTATTATTAATATTGCCTGATTGTTCGTATATCTTACAAAATAATTTTCATGTCTTTCCGGAAGATGAGTGTATAAATCTTTCTTATCCCATGTCAGACAAAAATCCCGTGCGGCTTTATCAACAAATCCCAAATCAGACCATGGTTTATAGCAAAGAATAACTGCAAATATAATCTGTATTATCAGCATCAAACCTGCAATAATAAAAAATATCCTGTCTGATTGTTTTTCAGTAAGTTTTTTGGCTTTGAGTTTTTGATAAAGAATAACTAATCCGCCAATACTGACAAGTGAAACAAAAATCAATAAAATTTCCGCCCATATCGGTATGTTTTCTTTTATACCTCTGATAATTACGGAAATAATGGTAAGTCCGAAAATTGCCGCAAAACCGCCTTGTACAATTCTTATTGTTTTATTCATTTTGTTGTCCCTCTTTTATGAACTGTCCTTACAAGAATTATGAACATAAAGTTTCATGCATATACTCTCATAAAGAACGGTTCTTATATCTTTATATTAATAATTATAAACATTTTGGACAAAAAAGTAAATCGGCAAACTAACCGATATTATAGAACTGTACCAAATCATTATTGTGTATTATGACACATAATACAGTTAATCCACTTTTTGAATACTTCAACATTGTTTTCAACAGCTTGTTGAAAACAATGTTGAAATATATTTTAATACTCATGACAAAAGTCGAATAAATCCCATGAATACTGGCATAATAAGACTGTTAACATGTTGAAAAGCTTTCAAGAGTGAAATGTTGAGTATTTTATATGAAAATTTGTTGAAAATGCATATTGACACGAAAACCATGGATAAATTAATGGATATGGGGAAAAAATAATATTGTATTGCAGAAGATTATGATGCAATATCAAAAATGAAAGGAATGAATAAGAAGATGAAAAAGACTTTACCTCTTATTTTAGGTTTAACCTTACTCTGCTGTTCAATGACAGCATGCGGAAACAAGGATAACAGCAGCAATAACTCTGAGGCAAAAACTTCTGAAACTATGAACAATTCAAATGAAACGTCCGGATTAAATTCTGCAACAGACGCTTCCATGGAATCAGAATCAGGCAACAATAATAATAACAACGGTAATAACAATAATAACAATGGTAATAATAACGACAATAACGGAAATATTGTTACCAAAGCAGGAAATGTTGTTGATGATCTGGTCTCTACAGGAGAGGACATAGTTGATGACGCAGGTTCTGTTGTTGAAGACGCCGGCGACGCAATTTTAGGAACAGACAGGGATCATAACAACAATAACAACAGATAATCAAAGGACGGGTCAGCCGTCCTTTTTTTTACATTCTTTTATAATACCTCCAATTAAAAACAGAAAAGCGGCAAAAATACACGAACTCATTATAATAATCATAATGTTGCCGTTTAAATATGTTTCATTCCATATTTTAAAATTGATCGGATCTAATTTAAAAGGTTTTTTGTCAATTATGACATTTAATGCAGGCTGTTCTATTAGTGCATAAATTCCAAATAAAACCAGACAAACAGCTGTTTTAAAGAATCCGTTTATTCTTATATAGCGTATTACTATCATACTCAGCCATACAAGTATCAGTTCAAAGGCACAGATAGCAAGTGCTTGTATTTTATCAGTCACTAAAAACATACATAATACGATCAATAGAACCGAATCAATACTCAAAGATATCAAAGCATTATGTTTTCGTATTTTTTCCGGAAATGTTTTATCCAGAAGTATTAAAGGTACAAAAACAACAGCCATTCCAAATGTTACAGATAAAAATGCTGTAAAAAACCAGTCTCCTCCGGTATAAATGCAGCAGCCGGCAAGAAGTGCGTTTAAGGATACATAAAAGCTGCCGATAGTCCATAAACCCTTATGACTTTTGACTATAACAGGAACGTTAAGAAGTGTAAAGGCAACCGCCTCAGACAAGAGAACTATAAAAAACCATGATAATTTATGACTTACTGCAATATTGGTTATAAAACACGGTACTAATGAACAAATATATGCAGCATATAGAATATAACTGTAGATCTTTGTGGTCTTCACAAAACTTTTTGCATTCTTTTCTATTTCTCTCTGGCGGTAGTCATCGCTTGCAGTAAACAACTCATGTTCAGTTATTTCAAGAACTTCACATATTCCCTGAATCATTGAAATGTCAGGATACGAAATTCCTCTTTCCCATTTGCTTACAGCAGATTCAGTAACGTAAAGTTTATCAGCCAATTCTTTTTGTGAAATACCTTTTGCTCTTCTTTTGGATTGTATAAATTTTCCGAGATTTTTCTTCTCTTCCATTATAAAGCCCCCTTTAAAATTACTTGTGATCACGTCTTTATTGTATCACAGAGAAGTAATATTGTAAATAAAACTGTTGGAAATAGTAACAGGATTATTAAGCCAGTTACGTATTTGCGTGGTTTACAGGGAAATTAATAAAAAAACTTACCCGACTTCTTTAAGCGGGTAAGTAATTTTTTATTCAGCCGAATATACGGTCATTGAAACGCCGACATCATTTACCAGAATGTCTGCCGGCAGACGACTCATCTTATATGTAACATAAATATCCCCTGCTGCTCCGGAAATATTTATAATCTGTATAAAATATACGATCCATGCCCATGAATCAGGTACGGCAAACTGCAAAACCGCAAGTACAATTCCCCATATAACAATTGGTGCTAAAGCTATAATAATATAATGTTTTCTGTCAAAATAAGCAGTACTTCCGGCATAGGCATAAAGTCCTGTAAAACCGTATTTGGGCTTTACGCCGCTGAATTTTTTCATTAAAATTCCGTGTACAAGCTCATGGAGAATCATATATACAACCATGCCGACTGACATTGCAGCCAGTTTTATATAGCTTTTTTCAAAAGCGGATTTAAAAACAGCAGTCCGAATACTCTCTGAAAGCAGAGGAATCAGCATCACAACACCGATAATCAAAGCCATAACGTTTACCAATACAGCAAGCTTTGTGTTTTTCTGCAAATCAATTTTCAGTATTTCTTTATAACCGTTTGGAAGTTCGGTAAAATTATTCACATTTACCTCCTTAAATAACAGTAAAGAATCTCTGATTTGCTTCAAAGGCTTCCTGCGGTTTTATTTCACGATATCCTGTCATTTCGGCAGGCATTGAAAGATTCGGAGCATCGATCATAGCGGTCATAGGTTCAGGACAGAAATAACCGTTAAATCCCTTATCGTTCCAGATGATCCAGAACTTATATTCATCTGATACTTCATAAGCGATCTTCTTTCCGCTTTCTGTATCCTCAGCAATCACGCCATGAAAATCCTGACCGTTAAGCTTTGTACAGCCGGTTACATACATTTCATTGTCCACATTCTGCAAAACCGGTTTTCTTCCTCCATTTATATATTCGAGATCTGTACCGCTTAATTCAACAGGTTCGCCGTCAGGCAGACAGCGTTCGTTTAACAGACATCTTTTCTGTACCGGTACGGTAAGACGTATATTTTCTTCCTTACCGCCGTCAACGAACGGAGAATTAATAGTAGTATGCGTAGCAAAGGATATCGGCATCATTTTATCTGAAAGATTTGTCAGTTTGATTTTATGTTCAAGTCCGCACTCTGAAAGGGTAAATGTAAATTCAGCAAGAAATCTTACAGGAAAGTACTGAAAGAATTCGTCATTTTCATCATATCTGTATTTGGTCTTTACAACTGCACAATTATCATCAGCATAATGCTCGGCAAGAGTATGGACTCTTTTCTGTAAAAATCCGTGAATATGATTGTTATACGGAGCTTTTTCATTTACAGGCAGCTGATATACTGCATCTGACGTTTTCAGCACACCGTCTGCAAAACGGTTAGGAAGATAAAGTGAAGGCAGTCCCCAAACCTCGGCAGACTGTTTTATTACCTCCGCAGGATTATCTTTCTTAAAACGGAAAAATTCAATCCCATTTTTATCATCATGTAGTCTGATCACATTTGAACCCAATTCGTATGCGATCATTGCTGTGTATCCTCCGGCAGAAATTTCTGCAACAGGAGTTCCGTTAAAGTCAGTAAGCTTTGAGTAATTCATAGTTTTCTCCTCTTTATATTTTATTATTTTAATTTTAACATACTTTTATTTATATGTCCATACTTTTATAGTCTCTGATTTTAGTCAAAGTTTAAAAATCTTCATTTCAAAAACAACTCCGCATACAAAATCTCCGGCGGATTAAAAACCCTGAGCTTACCTATCCCAGTAGAAACAAGCATATATTGACTGTCCTTTTTATACAATCCCTTTGTATACTTCGGGAAAAAATTTCTTTCAGGTGAAAGAATCCCTCCGATAAAGGGAACATAAACTGCTCCGCCGTGTACATGCCCCGAAAAAGTCAGATCAGCACCCCATTTTGCATATTCCTCAAAGAAAAACGGATTATGAGCAAGCAGAATATTAAATCCTTCCTTTGCATCACCTAAACTTTGAGTAAGCTCGGCAGAAGTTATTCTGTCCAGTGCCGCATATCCTCCGTTTTCATTTTTATATACGGATTTTTTCAGATCAGTACCGTAAATATTTATTTTTCGTCCGTCTTTTTCAAATACTGTACTGTCGTTTTCTAAGAATACTGCTCCTGCATTTTTCATCATTTTACGGTACTTTTCCATCATTTCCGCACTCAAATCAAGTTCATGATTACCCTTTGAACAGTAAACAGGACATATCAGGCAAAGCTTTTCAAGCAGTATCTGAGTACTTTCCAATGATGTTTCGGTACGGGAAACAAGGTCGCCTGTTATAAAAATCATATCCGGTGAAAGCTCTTTAACACGCATAACAAATCTGCTCCAGCCGTTTGAATACTTTCTTTTATGAATATCTGAAATCTGTACTATTTTTATAGACTCCTGACTGCTGAAATTATCAGTACTGATTTTATAACGTCTTACAATAAGCATACGGTTTTCTACGCCAACATAAAGCAAAAACATAACGCCAAGCAATAATAAACAGATAAAAATTCTCATTTAACGTTATCCTTTTCCTCTTGATAAAACCTTTCTCAAGGTTGATGTTACGGCGCTGAAATTGGTACACACAACAAATACTGTCAGAAGTATCAGGCAGATTATATAATAATCCGGTTTTTTTATGGTAAGCAGACTCATTCCCAGAAGAACCGATATATTTATAAAAGTTGTAAAATGATTAACTCTAAAGTAAATATACCGTCTTGCATCTACAATTCTTATCAGATAGCAAGCAACGTAACTTATAAATGTTGTTGCAACCGCACCGTGAACGCCGAACTTCGGAATAAGAATTATATTCAGAATAAGATTTAAAACCGTTGATACAAAGCTGGTCCAGAAGGAATTTTTCGTATGCTGTGCGGCAGTATAGATACTGCTTAAAAACAAATTAAAACAGGACATAAGAACCGACAGGATCAATACGGGAGTATACTGAACTGCCTGAGCATATTCAGGGTGAACGCTGTCGTTTAACAGAATTGAGGACAGCGGCTTTACTAAAAGTATCAGGCTTGCAGCTGCAATATACATTATAGACTGATATGCGGAATAAACCTTTTCATAAAATCTTCCTATACCCTTTGAACCGTATTCCGAAATGGCAGACATATTCCAAGCCTGAAAAAATATAGTTGAAACCATTGACACAAGATTTGGTATCTTTGATGCTGCGGTATAAATTCCGGCAGCAGAGTCTCCGGTTGTTCCGACTGGTCCGTCAAGATATTTTATAAACAGTCTGTCCGAAAAGCCTGTTATTATCCACATTACAGATGTTGGGATCATAGGTATTGAAAATCTCAGCATAGTATGCATAACATCTCTGTCGGCATATCTGATACTGAAATATTTTCTCAAGCTTGCAATACACCACAAAAAAACTGTTGAACAAAGATCTGAGGCAATTACAGCCAGAAAAAATCCTTTAAGTCCCAGTTTCAGACCGGAAATAAAGATTATATTAAAAATGAAAATAGTTACAGTAGCAAGTATACCGTCAAAAGCGTATAGCTTTACATAACCTATTGAACGTACAAACAGCGAACAGGTCTGTCTGAAGCTTGAAACAATTACATATATCGCAAGCAGCGGAGTAAATCCCTTTACGAATGGAATAAGGGACAAAAAAGGCGATAAAAGACCCATTATCAGCAGTCCCATGACCTGAATCATAATGGCTGTAGAAAAAACCTGACGGTTATCATATTCCCTGTCAAGTCCGAATCTGATAACCGCTTCGGATATGGCAAAAGTAAAAACTGGTATAAGGAAATTAGCGGTTGTTTCAATAAGCTCCTTTGTACCAAGCGTTTCCGACGGCATGTAAGTAGTATAAAGTCTTGTGAGGAAAAATGACAGTATCTTTGAACCGAATGTTCCCACTGCTAGTATTATAGTATTAAACGCAAGATTTTTATATTTATTCATCAGCAATATCTCCGTATTTATTATTGACCTTAAAAACGTATATTACTAATTATAACAAAAAATTCATAAAAAGAAAATAGTAATTTAAAAAAATATTTTTTATTTTGCTTATATCATAATACTCACGCAGCTTTCAATGATTCACCTCAGAGTATGTACTGTAATATAATGTCAATATATGGACTGAAATAATTTCTGATATACAGGTTTAAAAATTAAAATTCAGGCAATGATAATTACATAAGATTCTTTTATTTTAAAGAATGGAGATTAAGATTATGTCTATTAAAAGAGGAGAAATATATTATGCGGATTTAAGCCCTGTTGTGGGTTCGGAACAGGGCGGAATAAGACCGGTACTTATCGTTCAGAATGACGTTGGCAACAGACACAGTCCTACTGTTATTGCTGCTGCTATAACCAGTCAGAAAGAAAAAGCAAAGCTTCCTACACATATAGAACTAAGCGCTGACGGCTGCGGTCTCGCTAAGGACAGCGTCGTTCTTCTTGAACAGATAAGAACTATTGATAAAAAACGTCTGAAAGAACGTATGGGAGAACTTGACAACGGTTCTATGAATAAAGTAAACAATGCTCTTTCTATTAGTTTTGGTCTTATGTAACCAGCCTTTTGAAAAAGGCTGGGCGAAAACTTTTATGCCCAACAAAATCAACTTAAAACACTTTTTAAGTCTCGCAAAGCCGCTCAAAAAATTTTACCCCACTTTTAAAAAAGTGGGGTTTTTAAATTAATCCTTATATACTGAATCTATTCCCAGAAATTCTTCCAGACAAAGTCCGCTTTCATACACTTCCGTAGCTTTTTCAACGCCAAGATAACGAATATGCCAAGGCTCGTACTGATAACCGGTTATTTCATCTTTTCCTTCGGGAAATCTGATAATAAATCCGTATTTATGTGCATTTACTGCGACCCAGTCGCTTTCCGGAGTAAGTCCGAAGGAATCGTCAATACTATTTAAATCAAAGGCAAGACCCGTCTGATGATCAGAATGCCCCGGACGGGAAGAATATGTATCGGCGGCCTCCTGACCGTCTCTTTCAACATAATTATTATAAATTCTTTCCTGATCATAATAGGAACGGTAATCTGAAGAAATATAAATACTTAATCCCTCGTCTGCGGCATCTGACGCCATTTCATTGAATGCGTCCAATGCTTCCTGATTTACACCCGGATCATAATCCGCCGGTAGCGAATAGGACTTATTTGCGATCAGTATACCATCAATATATGTAAGACCGTCTTCTTCAATGACTTCATGTCCGTTTCCGTCCGCCGGAACAACATTTACTTTTAAACTCAACAAAGTATCGGTATTGCGAATGCTGACGGTAATCTCACATGTTCCCTCGCCTATACCTGTAATTTCACCGCTTTCCCCTACTACAGCTACTGCATTATTGGAGCTTACCCAGTTAAAAACATCATCGCTGCTGCGGAGATTTTTAAGCTTTGGAGTATACTTTTCTCCCACCTTTATTGTAATCTCATTTTCCTCAAAGGTTATACTGTTATAATAATCGGAATTACTTTCCTGAGCATCCGCTGGAACAGCTTCTGTACTTCCGGATGAAGAAGCCGAAATTGATTTGTTTCCGATTTCTTTCCTATCTCTAAAAATAAACAAGTACACCAATAATATGATTACAGCTACAAGAATCACTACTATACACAGTAAAAGAACTTGTTGTCTTTTTCTATAAACGTCTTTACTTTTTTTCATTTTGTTTCTCCTTTTATCTATAATTAACTCATTAAATATAGCATAATATATAAATTTTGTCAACTGAATTCTACATATCGTATAAAAATTATTCTTGCTTTTTTAACATAAATAATGTATAATTATATAAAGATATTGTTGAGTTCTGACAATATGCAAGAAAAAATCAAAATATAGACGGGAGAATGATAGCTATGAAATTAAAAACTAAAGCACTTTCAGTCATTACTGCCTGTGCACTGGTTGTGTCCGCTTCAGTCGGAATAAAACCATCTGTATCATTTGCCGAACCATCTTCTAAAGATATTTCCAATACAATGGAATGGGGATCAGTGGAAATCGGCGGAGGCGGCTTTGTTACCGGTATAATAACAGGTCAGAAAGAAATGTACCTCAGAACAGACGTAGGCGGCGCATATAAATACAACTACGAAACAAACAGATGGGATCAACTTTTTGCATTCATTAATGAAGCAGACAGGGGACTTTTAAGTGTAAAAGGAATTGCAATTGATCCTACCGACGATGATACCGTTTATTTCCTCTGCGGCTGTGCTTACTTTTCAGACGCAAGAACAGAAATCATAAAAACTACCGACGGCGGCAAGACGTTTACCCGTGTCGATGTTACAGATATGATTCAAGTTCACGGAAACGGCGATGGTCGTGAATGCAGCGAACCTATAGCAATCGACCCTGATGATCCTGACATTATTTATGCCGGAGGCGATGTTACCGCAGGGGATTCCGCTTTGATCAAGTCTACTGACGGCGGCAAGACATGGAAACCCGTTAAAGGTTATGACGACCTTGGTTTGTATAAAAATGACGTTAAATGGCCTACATGGACAGATCATATAGCAAGAGGTACAGGCTCAGGAGAATATAATACACAAAATGGCGTTGCAACAATCAAAGTTTTAGACGGCAAGGTTTATGTAGGTACATCTGTTACAGGACAAACCAATATTCATGTAGCTGATGTTGATACAGATGAATTTACAGAGCTTAGCTCTGATCTTCCTACAGCTAATTATCCTGTAACTATCAGTGATGACGGAAACGGAAATATCTTTGTAACTTATATTGCAGGTCTTGCATTCGGCGGCTCTGCCGGCGGTGCTTACAAATACAATATCGCAAGCGGTAAAGTAACCGATATCTCACCGTCAGGCAATGCTATCGGTATGATTACGGCTGATAAATCAGATCCAAACAAACTTTTGGCAAGAACTTGTGGATTATGGTCAGATCAGTGGTATGAAGAAGAATGGACTGAAACTAGTATTGCTTGGGGCGATCATTTCTTCAGATCAACTGACGGCGGCGAAAATTGGACAGATATTACGCCAGGTCAGCAGGAAGGTCAGTACACAGATAATCATTACTTTGTTTCAGAACCGATCGATACAAACGGATATGCATGGATCTACGGCAAGGCTGTACATTGGGGCAGCGGTATACTCATCGATCCGAGAAATTCGGACAAAATCCTTATGACATCCGGTAACGGTGTTTTTGCTTGTGATAATGTATGGGATGAAAAAGGTATTCAGTTCTATTTTGATCCGGCAGGAATCGAAGAAGTCGTTGCACTGGATATGGTAAGTATTCCGGAAAGAAACGCATACTCAGCAATCGGTGATTATGACGGATTTATTCATACAGATGTTAATGAAATTCCGGAACAGTATCAGCCGAATATGGGTTCAACAAGCGCTATAGCATATTGCCCTCAGAATCCTGATGTTATGATAAGAATTGCTAAGGATCAAAATGATACTGCTCCCGGATTCTATACCCTTGACGGCGGAAAAACATGGAATAAAATGGCTAATGCAAACGGCGGAAGAGCTGCTATTACCCAGCTTGAAGACGGTTCATACCGTTTCTTTAAGAGCGCACACGAAAATGATAAAACCTCAGCGGTTTTTTATTCTGATGATTTAGGTCAGACATGGGAAACTTGTACAGGTATACCAAGCGCATACGGTTCAAAGATGACCAACATGTTCATTGAACCAAACAAACCAAATATAGTATATGCTTATGTAACATACTATAATGAATCATGGTTCTATTCAAAAGATAAACCGGATATGTCTGATGCTCATTATACGCTCTGTGTAAGCACAGACTACGGAAAAACATTTACCGGTATTGATGTAGCTATGTACGACCAGTGTGACAGCGCCGGAAGAATTGCTTACCTCGGTGAAGATAACCTTATTATCGGCGCCGGCTGGTATGGTATGTATAGTGTAACTGACAACGGCAAAACAATTAATAAGCTTGAAAATGTATCTTACTGCAAAACTGTTGGCTACGGCGCTCCTGAAAAGAAAGGTGACGTAAATACTCTTTATATGTACGGCAAGCCCCAGGATTCAGATCCTGAAGGTGTATACCGTTCTCAGGACGGCGGTGAAACATGGGTGCTTATTAACAGCGAAATGCTATACGGCGGTACAGGAAACGGTAATTTCCTTGTAGGCGATATGAACGAATTCGGCACAGTTTATATGTCAACAGTTGGCTGCGGAATTATTTACGGCAGACTTTCCGAAGAACCGATTCCTCCTGAAACTTCTGAAACTTCTGAAACAACTATACCTACGACTACAACAACTACTGTTACAACTGAAGAAACAGGAAATACAATCCCATCAGGAAGTTTTGATCCGAAAGATCTTATGTATGGTGACACAAACCGTGATATGTCTGTTGACTCAGCAGATATAGTTGTTCTTAACAAATATCTGATTAATAGCGTTGATTACCCGCTTAAGGACGCACAGGCATATGAACAGGCTCAGACTGTTTATGATGATGAAATTGATACAAAGGATTCAATAGCTATTATTAATTACGTTCTTCAGCTTATTGATTTAGATGATTTAGGTCCTGCAAGATAATATTAAATTTAAACTGCTGAGTTTATTGCTCAGCAGTTTTTATTATAACTAAAAAAGTACCGTATCTAATTGAATCGGTACTTTTTATAAGTTAATAAATATTTTCTTATTATTTTTTCTTCTTTCCAAACCTTACTTTAGAAAGAACAGCCGCACAAGCAGTAACTGCAAGACCGGCAACAGCAACTGCCGCTACTCCTCCGTCACCAGTCACAGCCGCCTCAACTGTAGTAGTATTATTTTGACTTGAAAATCCATTATCAGAAATCTGCGTCAGTAAACCGTCAGGTTGAGTTTCAGAAGGCTGTGTTGTTTCCGGTATAACTCCAGTTCCGGTAACCGTAAACACTACTCTGACATTGTCAGTAACTGATGTATTTAAAGGCACATCAGCAACACCTGTATTGTCCCAGCCGTCGTAAAGATAAATTCTTGTTCCCGGCTCCTGACCAATGGCAGCATACGCCGTATTTATGGCATTAGGACTTGTTATGTAATTTAATTGATTACCGTCAATATAAACTGAGTCAACATTAATTTTCAGTCCTGAATACCGAGCCGTTGATATATCAGGAATATTAACATACAGACATTCAATATTATTTACAGTTCCTTCAGCTACTTTCCATACAACCTCATACTGTCCGTCACCGTTGATAATAGCAGTTTTAGAACCGGCAGGAATATCTGAAAGCTCTTTTACCTCGGCCGTTCCCATATCACCGCAAAGATATGCATATGCGGATAATTCAACTGCATTTACATTAACTGACATAGCTGCCGCTGAAACTGCTGCACAAGCAGACATAGCTGCAATAAATCTCTTTAAATTCATTTTGACACCTCATAATTAATTATTTGTTTTTCTTTCTTTTGATCTTTGATGCAATTGCCGCAAGACCGGTAACAGCCAAACCGACAAAAGCAATGTTAATGCCTTTTGAACCCGTTAAGGGAGCACCTGTTCTTTGAGTAGTAGTCAAGCCAACCCCCGCATTACGGCTTACAGTCGTCGTATTGTTAGACAATACATTATAGCTGACTGATGAAGATGATTCCGATACAGACGCTGATGCAGAAGTCTCCGACGTAATGGAGCTTTCATATGTAACCAATTCCGCACCGCTTGTTTTCGGTGCCGAAGTAGTAACGGCAGTCTCTGACGAAGACTGTGTCGGTTCTGCAGAAGGTTCTGTCGTTTCAGGCTGTGCGCCGTGCTTGTCAACAAATAACGGACCATCCGTTGGCATACCTTTTACCGTAAAAATTATTTCAATTGATTCGTTTACTTTTGTTTGTACAGGCAGAAACGGATAATTGCTGTCTTCGTTTGCAATATAAATTCTGGTACCGTTAAAACTTCCTTCTTCATACTGAATATCTACAGCCGGAGTAGAATTCATTTCATATTCTTCACCGTCAATTCTTACCTTATCTACAGTCACTGCAAGATGTTCATAAACGGTATTGTTAAGGCCGTCGATATCCAGAACAAAATATTCAACGGTTTTCGTCTGTGCAAGAGGAATATAAGCGGAATACGTAGCGTTACCTGTAATTTCCGGCAATTCTGCGTCTGTAATCCTTTCCAATTGGTTTTGACCGGCCTTGCCTTTTACAGTTGTTTTATAAGTATCGTCAGCAGCAGTAACTGCCGCAGACGTCAAAGTCATAAAAACAGAAGCAGTACATAAACCTGCACAGACAGCAAATCTTCTGAATTTCAATATAACACCTCTTATTTTTCACTGATTTGTTTTTTTATAAGATTAAAAAATACTTCTATACTTTTAAAGTATAACATTAATTATGTCAAAATGTCTATATAAAAATTATATAAATTTATGTGATTTAAAACGGCAAAACAGTTAAAACTGTACAAAGAATCACATTGCATTTTTCATAACAGACAATACCGACTCCATTAGTCTTTCCGGTTTCTGTCCCCTATCAAGTTTTACGCTTATATACGGCTTTGAAAGACAATTAAATGCTACCCTTCCTTTATAAGCTGAAGAAATAGCGTCGATCTGTTCGGGAGACGGTCGTTCAATATAGAATATCATATTCTCTTTTCTCTGCTGAATCTCCGTAATACCAAGACTTGCCGCTGTATTTCTAAGCAACGAAGCATTTATCAGTCCCTCAACGGATTTAGGCGGATCGCCGTAACGATCAATAAGTTCATCAATCATTTCCATTTTATCTTCTTCATTCTGCACTGCCGCAATTTTTTTGTATATATCAAGACGCTGGGCAAGGCTTTCAATGTAATTTTCCGGTATATGTGCGTCGATCTGGATATCCACAGCACAGTCAGCCGCCTTTTTGACAGGTTCTCCCTTTTCCTCGGCAATAGCCTCGGTAAGCAGACGAATATACATATCATATCCTACCGATTCCATATGCCCGTGCTGTCGCCCGCCTAAAATACTTCCGGCACCTCTTATTTCAAGGTCACGCATAGCAATCCTGAAACCGCTGCCGAACTGCGTAAACTCTCTCATGGCATTCAAACGCTTAGACGCTACTTCAGTAAGTATCTTTTCCCGTCTGAATGTAAAATAAGCAAAAGCTCTTCTGTTGGAGCGTCCCACACGGCCTCTTAGCTGATAAAGCTGTGACAGACCGAAATAATCGGAGTCCTCAATAATAAGGGTATTTACATTCGGAACATCCACTCCGGTTTCGATAATAGTAGTGCATACCAGAATATCAATTTCATGCTCCACAAGCTGACGCCATATTTCTGACATCGCTTCTTCGGTCATCTGACCGTGAGCGTAGGCTATTCTTGCGTCCGGAACCCACTCCTGAAGCTTTGCGGCACATGAGGAGATCGTTTCAACACGGTTATGGATATAGTAAACCTGACCGCCCCTTTTAAGCTCCTTATTTATTGCCTGTATGAGCATTCCCGGATTGTATTCAACAACATAAGTCTGAACCGGATGCCTGTCCTGAGGCGGTTCGTCTATGACTGACATATCCCTGATACCGCTCATCGCCATGTTAAGCGTACGTGGAATAGGCGTAGCGGAAAGGGTCAGCATATCAACTCCTGTAAAGTGCTCCTTGAATTTTTCCTTGTGAGCAACACCGAATCGTTGTTCCTCATCTATAATGGCAAGTCCCAGACTTTTAAATTCCACGTCTTTCTGAACTAATCTATGCGTACCTATTATAATATCAATCAGACCTTTTTTCAGTTTCTTTAAAATTTCCTGCTGCTGCTTCGGAGTACGGAATCTTGAAAGCAGTTCGATGGTTACAGGAAAATGCTCAAATCGTCTTAAAGCGGTCTGAAAATGCTGCATTGCCAGTACGGTTGTAGGCGCTAAAATTGCACACTGCTTTCCGCTTGCCACGCATTTCATAGCAGCGCGGAAAGCTACTTCCGTTTTACCGAAGCCAACGTCTCCGCACAAAAGTCTGTCCATAGGACGGATTCTTTCCATATCCTCTTTTATTTCGTTAATAGACTGAAGCTGATCGTCTGTTTCCGTATAAGGAAAACGGGATTCAAAATCTCTCTGCATTTCATCGTCGGGCAGAAAAGCGAAGCCTTTGCTTTTTTCACGCTTAGCATACAAAGCGGTAAGCTCGTGAGCCATGTCCTTTACCGCACGCTTTACGTTGTTTCTTGTTTTCTGCCATTCCGAAGATGAAAGCTTATTGAGTTTTACTCCTGTATCGTCTCTGGGACCGATATATCTTGATACCATATCCAGCTGAGTTACAGGAACATAAAGCACGTCCTTACCGGCATACTGAATTGTAATATAGTCCTTTGTAACACCCTCAAGTTCAAGCTTTCTGATACCGACAAATCTTCCTATACCGTGCATGGAATGAACTACTAAGTCCCCTGCGGTTATATCGGAAAGACTTCTTATTTCCTCTCCCTTTTTATGTTTCTTTTTCTTCTTTTTTGAACTTGCCGCTTTGGATTGAGTGATTACAGCCGTTTTATTTTCAGGGTATTCATAACCTCCGGAAAGACTTCCCGTCATTAGCAGTACTCTGCCCGGCAGACACTGTGAATCCTCCTTTGCAATATCGCATTTTATTCCGTCGTCCAGAAGATCCTGACGAATGATCGGAAGCGTTTTTTCACTTCCTGCAATAAGCATTGTACGATATCCTCTTTCGCACAAGCTTTTCAGATCTTCGTCCAATTGACGCATTTCACCGCCCCAAGGAGCGTTATGAAGAGCCTCAAAGCTGATAATTTTCTTGTACCCTACCCTGTCAAGTCCCTGAATGAAATTACTCAAAAATATCTGCTGTCCTTTACTCGTTTCGGATAGAACATCGGAAAGCTCACAGTAATGTCCCTCAAGACCTTTGCACAATTCACCTTCTTCAAGGAGTATTTTGCAGTCCTCATTATACTGTGCCGTAACACCCTTTGCATGCTCGGCTGCATTGACATATTCGCAGAAAACAGTTATTCCGTTAAAATAATCAAAGATCAACGGTATTTTATCATAAATAAGCGGTATATATTTATCTATGCACTGAACCTCCGCTCCCTCTCTCAAAAGCTCCGAGTCCTCTGCAAGACGTGCCCTTACAATATCAGACTTTCTGCTTCTTATTTTCTTTGCAAGACTGTCGATTTTATCTGCCAAAGCCAAACGGTCTGTTACAGTTTCCACTGCCGGTGCGATCTCTATTGATTCAAGAGAATCGGTTCTGCGTTGAGTTTCCGGATCAAAATACGAAATACTGTCAACATCGTCGCCCCAAAATTCCATTCTTACAGGCATCGCCGACTGTACCGGAAAAATGTCGGCAATAGAGCCTCTGACCGAAAACTGAGACGGTCCTTCAACCTTATCGCAACGGATATATCCCATATTAATAAGTTTGGTTTTAAGTTCTTCAAGATTTACTTCTGCTCCGCTTTTTATTGCAATGGTACTGTTTTTTAAAATGTCTTTAGGGATAACAGGTTCCATTACCGCTTCAATACTTGCCGCTATTATCTTACTTTTTCCTCTTATAAGCTTTGAAAGTGCGGAAATTCTCTGATGTTCATATTCTCTTGAGAAGCCCTCGACTTTGGTAAGAGCAAGCTCTCTGGAGGGAAAAAGTACTGCGTAATTTTCATCCCCCGACATAACGGCAATATCGTCGCAGAGTTTTTTTGCCGCCGCTTCGCTTTCCGTTATAACCAGTATCGGACTTTCATTATAAATGGAATAAATGAACTGAGCCTTATGAATATGAGAAAGTCCGGTAGCGCACACAGGACTTATTTTACTTTTTATACACTTCTCAATATCCTTCCAGCTTTCAAGCTCACGGAAGGTTTCGCTGAAAAATTTCATTGTCAACTCCTTTTTATTAATACATATTTTATAGTTCACAAATATTTGTAATTTCTAATATACTTATTAATTTGAAAACTTTACAAGCACAAATACAGCAACCCCCAGTTACAGGGGGATTGCTGTTTGATCAATTATATTTTTTTGTTTTAAGAATTATATTTATTCATTGCCTCATCAATTTTTCCGTCGATCATAAGCTCCAGACTGTCACATGCTTTTTTGCATGACTCCTGGATCTTTTCCATATCCTCTTTGTTAAAGCGGCTTAAAACCCAGTCTGCAAGGTCGAATTTAGGGTGCGGCTTTCTGCCGACGCCCATTTTTATTCTTGGAAAAGTGTCTGCACCGGTCAGATAAATAATACTTTTTATCCCGTTATGACCGCCGTCGCTTCCCTTTCGTCTGATACGCAGCGTACCAGGTTCAAGTGATATATCGTCATAAACGATTATAACATGCTCAATATCCAGCTTATAAAATGCCATTGCCTCGGAAACCGCCTGACCGCTGTTGTTCATATAAGTTTCAGGCTTCATGAGAATACAGTGCTTTCCGCTTATCGTCACATCACTGCAAAGTGACTTGAATTTAAATCTTTTTACATCTGTCTCCAGACGTTCAGCCATAGCGTCAATAACCATAAACCCTGCATTATGACGTGTGTATGCATACTGCTCCCCGGGATTTCCCAGACCTACGATAAGATATTCAACAGGTCCGGTAGGTACTGATTCTGATTTTGAAATTTCTCTGAATCTGTCAAAAATACTCATTTAATATCACGCTTTTTCCAATCTTTTCTTAAGTTTAGTCAGGCTATAGCCTTCTTTTATTTTAACAACTCCCCTGTCAATTGCAAGAGCATAGTCGGGAACGTCCCTTGTAATTGTAGTTCCGGCAGCAGTATATACAGCCTTACCCAGCTTTACAGGAGCAATAAGATTTGTATTACAGCCAATAAAACAGTTGTCTCCGATCTCACAGCGGCTCTTTACAATACCGTCATAGTTAACGGTCACTGTACCGCAGCCGAAGTTGACCTTTTTACCCACATCGCTGTCGCCCACATAAGTGAGATGTGCAACAGCAGTACCTTCGCCGATCGTGGAATTCTTGATCTCAACAAAGTCGCCGATTTTAACTCCGCTCTTTATATGGCTGCCCGGACGGATATGAACCCACGGTCCGATCTTAACACCGGCGTCAATCGTGGACTTGAACGCCTGAACATAGTTTAGACTTACACCGTCTTTAATGTCACAATCGTCAATTATGCAGTTTGGACCGATACGGCAGTCCTTACCGATTTTTGTCTTTCCCCTCAGATGAGTTCCCGCCATGATTTCAGTACCTGCCTCGATTTCAACATCTCTGCCGATCACAATACCGTCAATACAGTTAAACTCAACGCCGTTTTCCAAATGCTTCTCAATTACTGCCATTCTTGCAGCAGTATTAAGAGCCAAAAGACCTTTTCTGTCGTTTGCACCTAAAACCACATTCGGATTTTCCGAAATATATGCGTTAACATTTCTGCCCTTATTAAGAGCAATGAAAACACTGTCTGTCAGATAATATTCACCCTGAGAATTATTCTGAGTAAGTTCTCCCAGATATTCAATAAGGTCGGAGGTTTTAAACCAGTAAGCTCCGGAATTTACTTCCTTTATCTCACGCTGTGCAGCAGTAGCGTCTTTTTCCTCAACAATTGAAGTGATGCCGCTTTCGCCTCTTACGATTCTGCCATAGCCCTTTGGTTCGTCTATCTCAGCGGTAATGACAGTTATTGAATTATCTTCCTTTTCATGAAGCTCAAGGGACTTTTTTATAGTTTCAGAGTCGATAAAAGGAGCGTCACCGCACAGTACGAGAGTATGCCCTCCGCCGTTTTTTTCCATAAACGGTACTGCCTGCATTACCGCATGACCTGTACCCAATCTTTCGCTTTGAAGAACCGTTTCATATCTTCCGTTTAAATATTCATCAATTTTTTCAGCCATATATCCCTTGACAATACAAAGATTTGAAAGCTCGGCTTCCTCACACGCTTTTATTACCCATTCAAGCATAGGTTCTTCCAATACCTTAAACATAGGCTTGGGAATATCCGCTTTCATTCTCTTTCCCTGACCGCCTGCCAGTATAACAGCATTATTCATCATGATCTTTCCTCTCAAAATATATTGAAATTTACTTTTTATGTATGCGCTTTGCTACGTTCAATAATACTCATATTGTTTTAGGTAAATTAAAATATTAAATCATGCGTTTTAATTTAAATAATGTTTTCCTATGAAACTTAAATTAAACAATTAAATAAGCACACAACAATCATTATAAATATATTATGACAGCTATTCAGTCATTTTTCAAGGGATTTTTAAAAAAAATTAAAATTTTAATATTTTTTGTGAATATTGCTACAAATTAACCTGTAAGATTTTTTTTAAAAATATATGGAAATTTTTCCACTTATATGTTATAATAATAATTAACAGACCGACATGGGTTTTCCGTCGGACTGAAAGACAAAAAATATCTGGAGGTATAAAACCAATGGCAAAGAAATATTGCTACCTTTTCTCTGAAGGTAATGCTAACATGAGAGAACTCCTGGGCGGCAAGGGCGCTAACCTTGCTGAAATGACAGGTATGGGTCTTCCCGTTCCGCAGGGTTTCACTATTTCAACTGAAGCGTGTACACAGTACTATGAGGACGGCCGTCAGATCAATCCTGATATCATGGCTGAAATTAATGAATACATCGGTAAGATGGAAGAAATCACCGGCAAGAAGTTCGGCGATCACGAAAATCCACTCCTCGTTTCTGTTCGTTCAGGCGCTAGAGCATCAATGCCTGGTATGATGGATACTATCCTGAACCTCGGTCTTAACGAAGAGGTTGTTGAAGTTATTGCTGAAAAGTCCAATAACCCAAGATGGGCTTGGGACTGCTACAGAAGATTCATTCAGATGTATTCCGACGTAGTTATGGAAGTCGGCAAGAAATACTTTGAAGAACTTATTGACGAAATGAAGGCTAAGAAGGGCGTTACTCAGGACGTTGACCTTGATGCTGACGACCTTAAGGAACTGGCTGCACAGTTCAAAGCTGAATATAAGGAAAAAATCGGTACAGACTTCCCTTCTGATCCTAAGGAACAGTTAATGGGCGCTGTACAGGCTGTATTCCGTTCATGGGACAACCCAAGAGCTAACGTTTACAGAAGAGACAACGATATCCCTTATTCATGGGGTACTGCCGTAAACGTACAGTCAATGGCTTTCGGTAACATGGGTGACGACTGCGGTACAGGCGTTGCGTTTACACGTGATCCTGCTACAGGCGAAAAGAAGCTCATGGGCGAATTCCTTACAAACGCACAGGGCGAAGACGTTGTTGCCGGCGTTCGTACACCTATGCCTATCGCTCAGATGGCTGAAAAGTTCCCTGCTGCTTTTGAAAAGTTCCAGAATGTATGCAAGACTCTTGAAGATCACTACAGAGACATGCAGGATATGGAATTTACTGTAGAACACGGCGAACTCTTCATGCTCCAGACAAGAAATGGTAAGAGAACAGCTCAGGCTGCTCTGAAGATCGCATGCGATCTCGTTGACGAAGGTATGAGAACAGAAGAAGAAGCAGTTGCTATGATCGATCCTAGAAACCTCGACACACTGCTCCACCCTCAGTTTGACGCTAAGGCTCTTAAGGCTGCTACACCTGTAGGCAAGGGCTTGGGTGCTTCTCCAGGCGCTGCATGCGGTAAGGTTGTATTCACAGCTGACGATGCTGTTGCTTGGCATGAAAAAGGCGAAAAGGTTGTTCTTGTTCGTCTTGAAACATCACCTGAAGATATTACAGGTATGAAGGCTTCTCAGGGTATCCTGACAGTAAGAGGCGGTATGACTTCTCACGCTGCCGTTGTTGCTCGTGGTATGGGTACATGCTGCGTATCAGGCTGCGGCGATATCAAGATGGACGAAGCTAACAAGAAATTTGAACTTGCAGGCAAAACATATACTGAAGGCGATTATATCTCAATCGACGGTTCAACAGGTAACATCTACGACGGCGTTATCCCTACAGTAGACGCTACGATTGCCGGCGAATTCGGCAGAATCATGGCTTGGGCTGACAAGTACAGAGTTCTTAAGGTAAGAACAAATGCTGATACTCCTGCTGACGCTAAGAAGGCTCGTGAACTGGGTGCTGAAGGTATCGGTCTCTGCCGTACAGAGCACATGTTCTTTGAACCGGACAGAATCGGTGCATTCCGTGAAATGATCTGCTCAGATACAGTTGAAGAAAGAGAAGCTGCTCTTGCTAAGATCGAACCTATGCAGCAGGCTGACTTTGAAGCTCTTTATGAAGCTCTGGAAGGCTGCCCTGTAACAATCAGATTCTTAGATCCTCCGCTTCACGAATTCGTTCCTACAGAAGAAGCTGACATTAAGGCTCTTGCTGATACTCAGGGTAAATCTGTTGAAACAATCAAGAATATCATCGCTTCACTTCACGAATTTAACCCAATGATGGGTCACAGAGGCTGCCGTCTTGCTGTAACATACCCTGAAATCGCTATTATGCAGACAAAGGCTGTTATCAAGGCTGCTATCGCAGTTTCTAAGAAGCACCCTGACTGGAATATCGTTCCTGAAATCATGATCCCGCTGGTTGGCGAAATCAAGGAACTTAAATATGTTAAGAATTTCGTTGTTGAAACTGCTGACGCAGTTATCAAGGAAGCCGGCGTTGACCTCAAGTATGAAGTAGGTACAATGATCGAAATCCCAAGAGCTGCTCTGACAGCTGACGAAATTGCTAAGGAAGCTGAATTCTTCTGCTTCGGTACAAACGACCTGACACAGATGACATTCGGTTTCTCAAGAGATGACGCTGGTAAGTTCTTAGACGCTTACTATGACGCTAAGATTTTCGAAAACGATCCATTTGCTAAACTCGACCAGACCGGTGTTGGCAAGCTCATGGATATGGCTGTTAAGATGGGCAAGGAAGTTCGTCCTGAAATGCACATCGGTATCTGCGGTGAACACGGCGGCGATCCTTCATCTGTTGAATTCTGCCACAAGCTTGGTTTGACTTATGTTTCCTGCTCACCATTCCGTGTTCCAATTGCAAGACTCGCTGCAGCACAGGCGGCTATACAAAGTAGGTAGGAGTTCTCTTTCCTTTGGATTACCGCTATCTTTCGAGCAGGCGGCGGCTTATCGAAAGGCTAACGGACAGTATGTAAGGAAAAATCAATGGAGAGAAACGAATGTAACCGTTTATATCGACCTTGATTAGAGAATGAATTATGATAAGCGTATCATTAGAAATAGTGGTACGCTTATTTTTTTGTCCAAATCATACCTTTGATTGGTTTATTGTTTCTCTATATAATGAAATCAAAAAAGGTTGGTGTTGATTATGAGAGAAAAGAAAAATCATTTGTATGTGGACAGTGGGGAACGGAGCATTTTGCTACATAGCCTTGTGGAACTGAAAAATCAGCTCATACAGCAGGGCAGATATACAGATTGTGTTGACGAACTTATTTTTAAGGTTATCCATGCACCTATAAAAAAATTAAGAGTAGAGCTTGTAGGGGGAAGTGATGTACGATAAGGAATTTAAAGAACTGGTGAAGATAGCAGTAGAGAAATTAAAAGACGAATCCGTATTGAAACTGTTACAGGCTGATGTCAGTTATCAAAAAGACAGTAAGGATGAGGGATATGCGGAGGATGCCTTTAACCAGCTTGATTTGACGGAGAAACAGAGGGAAGTTTGTCAACATCTTATAGATTGCAGGGAAAAGCAGGATTTTGAATACGGTACTCATGCGTATATTGCAGGACTAATGGATGCGTTTCATATTATGGCAGTGTTGTTTCCAGAAAAATGGGATATAGAGAGAATAAGGAAAGCCTTATCATATAAGAACAGATAAAAACAGAATAGACTTTTACATAGCCGATTGGTGTAGTTTTAAAAACAGCCAGTCGGCTTTTTTTATTGCCATGAATCCTTTACATAGCCACCTTGACAAAGTGGCTAAATCTATGCGAAAGGAGGACGCACCTATGTCAAATTGCAAAGTAATCGCTTTAACCAACCAGAAAGGCGGCGTTGGAAAGACGACCACGGCGGTCAATCTGGGCGTGGCTCTGGCACAGCAGGGCAAAAAAGTCCTGCTCATTGATGCCGATGCACAGGCAAACCTAACCATGTCGCTCGGTTACAGCCGACCAGACGACTTGCCCGACACGCTCTCCACCATCATGCAGGACATCATTGATGATAAACCCGTCGATGTTTCCAGAAGCATCCTGCACCATGACGAGGGCGTTGACCTGCTCCCGTCCAACATTGAATTGTCGGGACTGGAAGTAAGGCTGATAAACGCCATAAGCCGTGAAAGCGTGCTGAAAACCTGCATCAATGAGGTAAAAAAGAATTATGATACTGTCCTCGTTGATTGTATGCCGAGTTTAGGTATGCTGACTATCAACGCACTTGCGGCGGCTGACAGTGTGGTTATCCCGACACAGCCGCATTATCTTTCTGCAAAAGGCTTAGAGCTGTTGCTTCGCTCCGTGTCTAAGGTCAAACGGCAAATCAATCCCCATCTGCGGATTGATGGTATCTTAATGACGATGGTAATGCCACGCACGAACATCTCAAAAGAAATTATGGCAACGGTAAAGAGTGCCTACGGGCAGAGGATTAAAGTGTTTGATACCCAAATACCCCACTCTATCCGTGCAGTAGAAGCCACCGCAGAGGGAAAGAGTATTTTTGCCTACGACAAAGGCGGCAAGGTAGCCGCCGCTTACGAGCAGTTCGGAAAGGAGGTGGCGGAGCTTGGCGAGAAACAGAGAAAGCAAAATCGAGCTGACCGCATACGATGACCTTTTTGAAACGGACGAGAGCCGTGCGGAAGCGAATCTAAGCAAGATTAGGGAAATCCTGATTGCGGAGATTGACGAGTTCCCAGACCATCCGTTCAAAGTTTTAATGGACGAGGACATGGAGCAGCTTGTGGACAGCGTAAGGCGGAGCGGCGTGATGACCCCTGCCACAGTCCGCCCAAAAGAAGATGGGCGGTATGAGCTTATCAGCGGTCACAGGAGGAAAAAGGCTTGCGAGCTTGCAGGGCTTGAAACGCTCAAATGCGAGGTTAAGGAGCTGACCCGTGACGAAGCGATTATTGTTATGGTTGAGAGTAATCTCCAACGAACGACCATCTTGCCGAGTGAGAAAGCCTTTGCTTATAAGATGCGGCTTGAAGCTATGAAACGGCAGGGACAGCGAAGTGACTTAACTTCGTCGCCAGTGGCGACTAAGTTACAAAGTGGGCGTTCTGATAAAGAATTAGGCGAACTCGTTGGAGAAAGCAAAGACCAGATACGCCGCTATATCCGATTGACAGAGCTTGTACCCGAAATCCTGCAAATGGTTGATGAACGCCAGATTGCTTTCCGCCCTGCGGTGGAAATCTCCTATCTTTCCGAGGAACAGCAGTACACGCTTTTAGAAGCGATGGGTTACAATGATGCCACGCCCTCTCTTGCACAGGCTATCAAGATGAAGAAGTTCATGCAGGAGGGAAAGCTCACGGACGGGGTTATCCAGAGCATCATGCAGGAGGAAAAGCCGAACCAGAAAGAGAAGCCTGCCTTTAAGGACGAGCGGATAACCAAGCTCATACCGAAATCCATCCCCAGAGGGCAGGAAACGGATTTTGTCGTAAAAGCGTTGGAATTCTATAACCGCCATTTGCAGCGGAACAAGGCTCACGAGAGGTAAGGCAGGAAAAATAGGGATTTTAGGATGGGACACCGAGGGGGAAGTCTGCCCTTTGGGAAACAGAAAAATTTTTTGACTTCCCCCTCTCCACACCTCTCCCCCTAGATACTGCCAGTAACTATCCGAGAAAAGAACAATTAAAGCTGTCCACATGGGCGGCTTTTTTTCTGCCAGAAAGTCAACTATCAACATGAGAACGAACAGGAGGTAATGAATGAAGATTCGTAAATTATTCAAGAGGGCTGCGGCGTTTGCTTTGGCTGCGGTCACGGCACTGTCCGCCGTCCCTGCCACGACAGCGTTTGCAGCGGGCGACATCGGCACGATTAGCTTTACCCACACCTATGACGGCGCAGGGAACGCAATCAGATATAATTCCAGTGCGAACATCGGCGGTCATACCGCAGGAGGCACGGGCGAATACAAGTACCGCATGTATGTGGACGGGGAAACGGCGTTCTGCCTTCAGCCGGGCGTACCCTTAAAAACAGGGAACACGCTGGCAAAGGCATCTTCCAACACATGGAACGCCCTTTCCGCAGAACAGAAAAAGGCGGTGGGGCTTGCCCTGCTCTACGGCTATCAGGGAAACAGCGGGAATCTGTCTGGAAGCGACGACGAGAAATGGCTTGCCACCCAGACCCTTGTATGGGAGTTCGTCACGGGATGCCGCAATTCTGCAAGCCCGTACAGCCAGACAAGCACGACCGTTTACAGCCTGCACTTTGGTTCTAATTATGCCAACAGCGGGGCGAGGGCGGCTTACGACCAGATTGTGTCATTCATGACAAGGCACAGCACGATTCCGAGCTTTATGTCAACAGGCAAAAAGGATATTACAAAAGAACTTGCCTATAAGGACGGGAAGTACAGCTTGACGCTGACGGATAAAAACAATTCCCTCTCCGAATATTCCTTTACCAGTTCCGACAGCAGCGTGAAAGTTTCCAAGTCTGGGAACAAGCTCACCATCACGTCAAAAAAGGCGATTGACGGCAAGGCGAGGATTACGGCTACAAGGAACAACACGCCGACGGTCAGCAGCGGTGCGAAGATGATTGCCTACGGCGACCCGAACCTGCAGGACGTCATTACGGGCGTGGAAAACGTGGATTCTATGATGGCATATATCAACGTGGAAACGCCGACAGGGACGGTCGCATTGAAAAAGACTTCCGAGGACGGCGTTGTTGCGGGGATTTCCTTTACCATCAAGGGCGACGGCTTCAACAAGACCGTAAAGACAGATAAAGACGGAAATATCACGGTGGAGGGCTTATTCCCCGGCACTTACACCGTCACGGAGCAGTCCATCGACCGCTACGAGCCGCAGAAAACCCAGACCGTGACAATCATCGGCGGGAAAACCTCTACGGTGACGTTCAGCAATACCCTGAAGCGTGGCAGTCTGGAAGTCGTGAAAACATCCGAGGACAATCTGGTGGAGGGTGTGAAGTTCCACCTTTACGGCACTTCTTTAAGCGGATTGGCGGTTGATGAGTATGCCGTGACCGATAAGAATGGATTGGCGAAGTTTGAGAACGTCCTTATCAGCGGCAGCACGCCGTATACCCTTGAGGAAGTGGACACGGCTATCCGCTACGTTGTCCCCGCATCCCAGACCGCCCCGATTGAGTGGAAAAAGGTCACGAAACGCAGCTTTACCAATATCTTGAAGAAATTCAACGTCACGGTATTAAAGACCGACGTGGAAACGGGGAAGAAGCCGCAGGGCGATGCCACCCTTGCAGGTGCGGTTTACGGCATCTATAAGGGCGAGGAGCTTGTGGACACCTACACTACCGATGAAAACGGGCAGTTCACTACGAAATATTATATCTGCGGCAACGATTGGAGCGTCCGTGAGATTGCCCCGTCCGAGGGCTATCTGTTAGATACTACAATCCACCATGTAGGGGCAGAGCCAGAGCTTTACACCGTAGAATATAATTCTGCAAAGAATGATGTGAATGAGCAGGTTATCAAAGGCAATATCGTCATCATCAAGCACACCGACAACGGCGAAACCCAGATTGAAACGCCAGAGGAGGGGGCTGTCTTTGAAGTGTATTTAAAATCCGCAGGCAGCTTCGATGCGGCGGAGGAAACCGAGCGTGACACGCTTATCTGCAACGAAAACGGCTTTGCCCAGACAAAAGATATGCCATACGGCATTTATACCGTGCATCAGACCTCTGGATGGGATGGGCGTGAGCTGATGAAAGACTTTGACGTGTTCATCTGCAAGGACAGCCAGACCTACCGCTACCTTATCAACAACGCCAGCTTTGAGAGCTATATTAAAATCGTTAAGAAAGACGTGGAAACGGGCAAAGTTATCCCGTATGCAGGCGCAGGCTTCCAGATTTACGACCCAGAGGGAAACCTTGTAACAATGAAATTCACTTATCCCGAAGTGACGGAGATTGACACGTTCTACACGACAGCGGACGGCGGTCTTATCACGCCGCAGACCTTAGAATACGGCAAGGGCTATTCCCTCGTGGAAGTGCAAGCCCCATACGGCTATGTTTTAGACTCCGAGCCAGTTTATTTTGACGTGGAGCAGGAAAACTCCGAGGAAGAAAGCGGCATCACTATTGTAAAGGTGGAACGCTCCAACGTGGCACAGAGGGGCAAGATTACTGTATCCAAGTCTGGCGAGGTATTCAGCAGGGTATCGGGAAACAAGGGATTATACCAGCCGATTTTTGCCGTAGATAATTTAGAGGGTGCGGTCTATGAGATTACCGCAGCCGAGGACATTATTACAACGGACGGAACGGTCAGAGCCGAAAAAGGCGAGGTCGTGGACACGCTTACCACAGGAGAAGATGGCACGGCGGAAAGCAAAGAGCTTTATCTCGGAAAGTATGAGGTAAAGGAAGTGACCGCCCCGTTTGGCATGGTATTAAACGATGAAATCCATGCGGTCGAGCTTGTGTATGCGGGGCAGGAAATCGAAGTGACGGAAACAGGCACGGATTTTTACAACGAGCGTCAGCGTGTGGAAATCGACGTAATCAAGAGCCTTGAGGTGGACGAAGCATACGGCGTGGGAAATAACGGGGAAATCAAAGACGTTACGTTCGGTCTGTATGCCGCCGAGGAACTGACCGCAGCCGACGGCTCTGTTATCCCTGCGGACGGATTGATTGAAGTCATCTTCCTTGACGAGAACGGTCACGGAAAAGCTATCAGCGACCTGCCGATGGGCAGCTACTATGTGCAGGAAATCAGCACAAACGCCGCTTACCTTGTCAGCGACGAGAAATACCCTGTTGACTTTGAGTACGCAGGGCAGGAAACAGCCATTGTAACCATTACGGCAAATGAGGGCGAAGCCATTGAAAACGAACTGATTTACGGCTCTGTCAGCGGCAAAAAGTCCAATGAGGACGGCGAAGATTTAGGCGGTGCGTTCATCGGCATCTTTCAGATGGGGACAACGGAATATACAAAGGAAAATGCGATTGCGACTGCCACATCCGAGGATGACGGCAGTTTTTCTTTTGGGGAAGTTCCGTATGGCACATGGGTAATCCGTGAAATCGAAAGCCCGAAAGGATATGTACTCTCCCAGGAAGAAATCAGCGTGACAATCAGTGAGGTTGATGAAGTTGTGGAGACCACGCTTGTCAACTATTTCATCAAAGGCACTATCGCTCTGACGAAAGTAGACAAGGACTATCCCGACAACAAGCTCACAGGTGCGGTATTCGAGGTCTACTCTGATACAAACGAAGATGGAAAACTGGACAAGAAAGACGAGCTGCTCGGCGAGATGGGCGAGGTGGAGAAAGGCGTGTACCAGATGAACGACCTCAGATACGGCAAATACCTTGTCCGTGAGAAAACCGCCCCAACGGGCTTTGTGCTTGATGAGAACGTCTATCCCGTATCCATTGAGGAAAACGGCAAGACCTACAACGTGGAGAATGAAGCGGGCAAAGGCTTTTTAAATGAAGCACAGAAAGGCTCACTCAAAATCGTCAAGACATCCTCTGACGGCAAGGTGGAGGGCTTCTCTTTCCGAGTGATTGGCAAAGATTACGACCAGACGTTTAAGACGGACAAAAACGGCGAAATCGTCATTGACGGCTTGCGTATCGGCGAGTACACCGTGTCCGAGGTCAGCGACAAGGCATCCTCTGGCTATATCCTGCCCGCCGACCAGAAAGTGACCATCAAGACGGATGAAACGGCAACCGTAACCATGCACAACGAGCTGCGTGACACACCGAAAACGGGCGACGACTTCAGCCTCGGTTTTTGGGTGAGCCTTGCGGCGGCATGTACGGTCGGTGCGGGAATCTTCGGGTTTGCAGGCTATCAGTGCGGAAGAAAGAAAAAGGAGGACTAAGCAGGATGAGGGGAAAAACCATCATCGCCATTGTGCTTGTGGCGTTTATCGGCGGAGCGGCTGCGTGGCTGCATCTCCGCAGGAAATAGTTTGAGAAATATTTTACTGATGTGGATTGGGGCGGTTTTAATGACCGCCCTCTTTCCATTTATAAAGGATGTTTGTGTGGAGAAACGCACGGAACGGAGGAATTTATGGACAGTCTGAAAACCATTGAGGGCAAAGTCAGAGCCGTCCTGCAAGAGAATGAGGACGCCAGAAATGACGACATGGTGCTGTACCTTGCCCTCTGCAACCTTTATTTGAAAGATGCGGGAGCTATGCCGCTCGCCCAGATACTTTTGAACCATAAGGAGCTTGGCTTGCCGAGCTTTGAGAGCGTGGGCAGGACACGCCGCAAATTGCAGGAGAAATGCCCAGAGCTTTTAGGGAGCGTGCGGATGCAGAAAATCAGAGCCAAAGGGGAAAAGGCATACCGCAGATATGCGAAAGAATCGTAAGATATGTAAAAAATTCAAAGAGAGGAGGAACGCCTATGAACGGTGGAACACGCTCCAATCAGGGCTATGAAATCATAGAGGGCTGCACTATCGGGAACACGGAGCTTGTCATCGGGCATCACCCGAAAGCCCCGAACCCTTATGTATGCTGGTACTGCAAGGGCGGCGACAACTACTATTGGGGCTGCTACTGCAATACCCTTGAAGCGGCGAGGGAGAAACTGAATGAACGCTACCAGTCGGAGTGCCAGATGCCATACAACCAGCAGCCCGATAAAAAGGCGAAGCAGCACAATGACCGAGAGCGGTAAGGAAAAGAAATATGACTGCACGGACTGTCCTTACCCCCGATATAAGGACAGCCGTGTCATCTTCTGCGACGTCTGCATCCGAAAGGTTTTAGACTGGCAGAGGGAAAAAAAGAAAAGAAAGGAGAAGCCCGATGGAGAATGAAGAAAAACGGATGATTAGCTCCTACGAGGTCACGCAGAGCATCCACATCGGCAAAAAGGAAGTCGTGTTCGGCATAGATGAGAAAGAGGAATACCCGTATCTTGTCTGTTACTGCACTTACGACAACCCGCTGTCCGCAGAATGGGTGACGGATGCGGTCGGCTCTGACGATTATCTGGAAGCCATGCAGATTTTTACCGACAGGGTGCAGGAACAGATAGAAAGCGTAAGAGCCGAGCAGGAACAGTTCAAGTTTGACATGACCCCGTTTACCATAGACGACTGCATCCCAGACGATAAGTGCGGCAGCATTGTGGGAAAGGTCGTCGTCATCAATGCCGAGGTCAACCGCCATGAATATCGGCATTCTGCCTACCAGCTTGTACTGGCGGACGGCGGTCACGGTGCGTTGGGCGGCAGGGGACAGGCGGTGTTCGGCACTTCCCTTGCGGACGGCAAGCACGCCCGATGGGAACGGTGCGACGTGCTTGGGGAAATCAAGCCAGAGAAGATGCCTGTCTGGGCAAAGGAAGCACTTGCAAAAATCCAGACGCAGGAAAAGGCGAAGAAATCAAAGAGCAGGGAGGAACGCTGATGGAGGTACGGGCTTTGACGCAATCTGAACAGAAATACACCTACGCCCAGAGTATGCAGCTTGAGGGGCAGACGGGATGTATTGGGCATCTCCGAGGTGATTTTGCCCCCTCTGGATATGGATTTCATACAACTTGGTTTGATACAAGGGAACAATGGAAAACCGATGAATTTAAGTCGGGGCTTGACGATGTAATCAACGCCCTGCGTGAAGATAAGGGGCTTCTGCACAACCGCTATGACATGGCGGCGTTTGCGAGGGAAAAACCCGAAAGCTCATTTAAGGGCAGCTATTGTACCGAGTACGGCTTCCGTGTGGATACCGACAGGCACGCTTTCCTGCTCCGCTGCAACCCGACAAAGGGCGACTACAACTTTTACTGCTACTGCTATGTGAAAGAATGGCTCGATAAGCATATATCCAGAGCGGAAAAGGGAATCCGATTTATTGACCCCCATTACAAAGAACTGTTCCGCATCCCAGACGGCGGGAAAATCATCATTACGACGGAGTGGAAAGAAAAATTTGAACACGCCTGCCGCTATATCGACGAAACCCATTTAGAATTAAGCTCTGGCAGGGGCGGCGACATTTACCACATCTGCGAGTTTGCCGAGCGCATGGAGAAAAACGGGGCAACCTGCGAACCGAAGCCGCAAGAGCCGCCGTCCGCACAGAAAGCCCCGAAACACAAAGACCATGAACGATAGGAGGTATGGGATATGCCAGTCAACCCAAAAGCCGTCAGAGCCTTAAACAAGGTTCTGGACGCAGGCTTTACCGAAGAAAAAGCCATCGCCGCCATGACAATGGACGACATTCTCTCCATGCATGGCATCACGGTGGCAGACATCACGCTCATCAATGAGCTGCAAAAGAGCATCAAGGGAAATAAGGTCATCTCTTTTCTGGGAGGTGGCACGGAATGAGTACGGAGCTAATCAACCGCATCACGGTAAAGAAAGACGGCGTGTATGTGTCTTCCCACAGCTCCAACGACACTTCTCCGTACCATTCATGGAGATGTAAGGGACTGTCGGAAATCTATGACGCCGAGGGGCAGAAAGGGCTTGACCGTGAGGTTATCCGTATGCTCTATGAGTATGCAGAGCTTCGTGGGACGCATAAGAGCCTTGCACGTTACCGCTACGCAAAGGATACCCCCGCCGCCCATGCTATCTACAAGAAGTATATGGACAAAATAGATGACCGCTATGAGGGCTTAGATGAAGCAGATAAAAAGAGTGTCTGGTACAAGATCACGGAAAAGGCAAAGGAATACCGAGCCTATGAGCGGGACATGCGGGACAAGATGTATTCCGAAATCGCCGAGCGGTGCGGGGAATACGACAGGAAGCAGAAAAACAGAGATTTGGAACGATAAGGAGGTGTGAGCCTATGGCTGCAAAGTACCAGCTTATTACGGAGCTGTACCGCCGCACGGGGATGGCGGTCGCAAAGAACCCGCAGGCTTGGCAGGGCTTTCTATCCTCTGCCTGCCACAATTACAAGTGCCGCTTTGACGAGCAGCTCTTGATTTACGCCCAACGCCCAGACGCTACCGCCGTAGCCGAGATTGGCACATGGAACAGGCTTTTTAAAAGATGGGTAAATAAGGACAGCAAAGGCATAGCGGTCTTTGACCCAAAAGGGCGCAGGAACACGCTGAAATACTATTTTGACGTTTCCGACACCCATGAGGGCTACTACGGCAGCCGAGCCGTCCCGATATGGCAGATGGATAAGCGGTATGAGCAGCCGGTCATGGAGCGGCTTGCGGACAGGTTCGGCGGCACGGAGGGCGGAGATTTTGCCACGTTTTTAATAGGGACGGCGGAGAACGCCGTGGAGGACAACTTACCCGATTACCTTTCACAGCTAAAGGGCTGCACGAAAGACAGCTTTTTAGAGGAACTGGACGACTATAATATAGAAGTGATTTATAAGCGGCTTGCCGCAAACAGCGTCGCTTATATGCTTCTCTCCCGCTGCGGTTTGGATGCGGACGGATATTTTGAGCGTGAGGACTTTGCGGAGATTATAAATTTCAACACGCCCCAGACGCTGAACGCCATCGGCATCGCCACAAGCGACATCTCCGAGATGGCGTTGCGGGAAATCTCTGCGGCAGTCCGAAATGTGCAAATCGAAGCGAAACGGCAGAACCGCACATTTGCAAGGAATATTACAAGCCAGTATGATAAAGGCAGGAAACAACCCGAAAGGAGTGAAGATAATGGGCGAAATCACTTACACGAAGCAGGCGGACTACCTTATACCCGACCTGACATTACCGACAGAGCCAGAGCTTCCGCTTGGCAGGTACGCTTTGATGCACAGGGATTATCTGGAAAACCACAAGAGGGTGACATACCTCAACCTGCTGACAGCGGGCAGGCTGAACGAACACTTACACCAGACCGAGCAGACGGCGTTGCGGCGGCTGGAGCTTCTGACGAAGCAGTTAGCAGCCGAGCAGGGAGTGACGGAGGAGTTGAAAGAGAAAGCTCCGATGCAGTGGCTCGGCATGATGAACAACATCCGCAGCCAAGCGGAGGAAGTGATACTGGAAGAACTGATTTTCAATTAGAAAATCCAGAATCAGAGCCGCAATCGGATGGCGGCAGGCAGGAAGAAAAAGCGGCTGCGGCACAGACAGCAGAGCCAGAGGGACAGACAGAAAAAAGCAGCGTTGCCAATGAGGAAGAAGTTGCCGCCAATCTCCCAACCGTAGATGAACAGATTGAAAGGATAGCTGAAGCAGAGGACGAAAAAGCCTCTGCTTTTGCCGTTTCACAGGAGGACATTGATGCCATCCTTATAAAAGGGAACAGCGTTGCCAACGGGAAATACCGCATTTACCACCAGTTCCAGAAGCAGGAAGATAAAAAGAAGAACATTGATTTTCTGAAAAGGGAATACGGCACGGGCGGCTTTTTCGTTGATTTTTCAGACGGCACGGAGGGGTATGTGTGGTACAGCGGCAAGGGCATCTCCATTGACCGTGACGGCATTTCCACCGAACACGACCTTGTTTTGAGCTGGTCGAAAGTGGAAAAACGGCTGCGGGAGCTGGTTAAGGATAACCGCTACCTCAATCCCAAAGAGAAAGACCATTACGCCGACTATCTGGAAAGCGTGTCTGCCCCGCAGCATGAAATCGACACCCAGAGGAAACTGGCAAGGCAGCGTTTTATTGAGGAAAAAAGGGAGCTGCCCCCTGCGGACAAGCGGGACACGCTCGCCCTGCGGCTCTCTGACTTTATCCGTGACTTGGACGGCTATGAGAAAGACCTGTTGGGCGTGATTGGATGCAGGGATTTTGCAGATATGCCCGCCGACCTTATGGAACAGGCATTGCAGCATCCCGACAACGTGCAGGAGCTTTTAGACTTCCTCTCGCTTGTGCAGAAAAAGACGACCAGCGTTTACAGCCGCAGCAATGCGTGGCGTTTCTCGCAGGAGCTTACGGAGCTGTACCCTCTCCGCTATCTCTACCATGAGGGCGACGTGGTGTATATCGGGGCGGACAAATATGAGATTATCGCCTTAGATGAGAATGCCGTTTCTCTGCGAAATGCGGAGTTCCCATTGTTCGGAAAGGAGTTTGGCAGGGAGGATTTTGAGAAAAAGCTAAAGGAAAACCCTGCGAACGACCATTTAAAAACGGTCATTACCGAGAGCCAGAAAACAGAAACGCTTGCCGAGGAAAAGCCCGACAGCATTACCCTCTCAATCGGCTTCTCCGAGCATCCCGCCTTTTATGACAAGGAGCTGAATGACCGATTTACGGATTTGAGTTTCGCTCTGGGAAATAAGCTGCTCGGCGTTCTGGACGAAAAGCAGCACCGTGAAAGGGAGAATGAGGATAATCATGTCGGCTGGTATCATAAGACCGATTTTGAAATCCATGCCGTCATTGGCGGCGAGGAATTTAACTACGAGGGACGGTTTGACATTGGCGACGGCGAGGGGGATTTAATCGCCCATATCCGAAATTTTTATGAATATTCCCTCTCCCCCGACTGCCCGTTTATCCCAGAGTGGAAACGGCAGGGCGAAGATTACTACCGAGAGAAAATGGAATCCCTGCATCTGGGGCATGACGTATTTATCCCATTCTTGGAGCGGAACACCGAGCTGACCCCAGAGGATGAAAAGCGGCTTGGCGAGATAATGTCCTTTGAAAATGAATGGTTTGTATCTGCTGAAAAGGAAAAAAACCTTGCCACAGACAGGGAAATAGATATTCTGCATGACGTCCTCTCCCAGATGAAAATGGATGATATAGGGCTTTCCTACGAAGATGGAATGATTGTTGCAAGGAGTGCAGGCGATAAATGGCAGGGGGCAGATTTCTATCACTTCTTAGTGGACGAAGCCATGAATTTTGACGGGAATGGCAATTTATCTGGAATGGAACTCGATGCAGATACGCTTGCTGACTTCAAACAGCTTGCAGAGCATAATGGCGTGGAAATTCCTATGAGCCGCAGCATACGGGACGAAGAAAAATTGCCCCATTACACGGTAGAGCAGACTTCCGATGCTTTTGCCGACCCGTTTATCATACGGAATAACCAAGCCCCAGAGGACAGTGCCGACCGATACTATGACGTAGGCGGCATCTACCAGACTTTTGAAACCGAGGAAGAAGCGCAGGAATACGCCGACACTTTAAATCATGCGGAGCGTGAGGAACAGCAGAAATTAGAGCCTGCCCCGTCTGGAACAGATGAAAAGCAGGATAATTTTGACCTTATCGGCAAAGAGCTTATGATTGACAACCGCCGCTACCTTATCGAGAGCGCCGGGGAAATCAGCGGCGACGTTTCCATGCGTGACATCACGTTTCAGAACAGCGTGGGCTTCCCGATAAACCGTGTGGAGAAAGTTGGCTATGTCCGCAGGATTTTAGAGCAGGAAGAAGAACAGAGCCAACAGCAAAGGCAGTCACAGAACGAAATACTGACCGAAGAAAAATCAGAATCCCCCGCAGAGCCGACCACGGAAACCGTGGCGGAATACCCCGCCGTGGAGAACGGGCTTCCCTATGACATTGTGGTGGAGAAGATACGCTTTGACGAGCCAGAGCATGGGCAGACGATGGAAACGCCCGTTACGGCGAAACCGTCCGCCCCTGCCCTCTCCGCTGACCGCCGCAACTACCGCATTACTGATGACAATTTAGGCGTTGGCGGCGCAAAAGAGAAGTTCCGCAACAACATGTCCGCAATAAGGCTTCTCCACGACCTTCAGATAGAAAACCGCCTTGCCACGCCCGAAGAACAGGAAACCCTTGCAAAGTACGTCGGCTGGGGCGGTCTGTCGATGGCGTTTGACAGCAATAATGCGGCATGGGAGAACGAATATAAAGAATTAAAATCAGCACTCTCCAACGAGGAATACCATGCCGCTATGGAATCCACGCTGACAGCTTTTTATACGCCGCCTGTTGTCATTAAGGCAATGTACGAAGCACTTGACCGTCTGGGATTTTCACAGGGGAATATTTTAGAGCCGTCCTGCGGCACTGGCAATTTTTTAGGGTTGTTACCCGACAGCATGGAGAAATCAAAGCTGCACGGCATCGAGATTGACCCGTTATCGGGCAGGATTGCAAAGCAGCTCTACCAGAAAGCCAGTATCGCCATTGAAGGGTTTGAGGAAACGAAGCTCCCAGACAACCACTTTGACGTGGTGCTTGGCAACATCCCATTCGGGGAGTTCAAAGTCAACGACAGCCGTTACAACGCCCAGAAGTTCCTAATCCACGACTATTTTATCGCAAAGGCACTGGACAAGGTGCGCTCAGGCGGCGTTGTGATGTTCATCACCTCTAAGGGGACGATGGACAAGGCAAGCCCAGAGGTGCGGAAATATATCGCACGGAGAGCCGAGCTTTTAGGGGCTGTCCGTCTGCCAGACAACACGTTTCGGGCAAACGCAGGCACGGAGGTCACGAGCGACATCCTTATTTTACAGAAACGTGACCGCATGATAGAGATAGAGCCAGAGTGGGTACACCTTGACACCAATGAGGACGGCATTACGATGAACAGCTATTTTGTCCAGCATCCAGAGATGGTGCTTGGCGAGATGAGGATGGAAAGCACAAGGTTCGGCATGGACAGTGCCTGCAAAGCCTACCCAGACGTGACGCTTGCGGGGCTTCTCCATGAAGCCATGCAGCGGATAGACGGCGAAATCCCAGAGATAGAAAATGAGGTTGACCGTATCTCTGATGAGCAGGAGAAAGCCATCCCCGCCGACCCGAATGTGCGGAACTTCTCTTTTGCCCTTGTGGGAGGAAAGGTCTACTTCCGAGAGAATAACGAGATGACCCCCGCCAACGTGTCCATGACGGCGGAGAACCGCATTAAGGGATTATTGGAAATCCGTGATTGTGTCCGAAAGCTCATCCAGTACCAGACCGACGACTGCCCAGAGGAAATGATACAGACCGAGCAGGAAAACCTAAACCGATTATACGATGCCTTTACAAAAAAATACGGCTTAATCAACAGCAGGGGGAACTACCTCGCTTTTGCGGCAGACGAGAGCTACTTCCTTTTATGCTCTTTGGAAGTGCTTGACGATGAGGGGAAATTCAAACGCAAAGCGGATATGTTCACGAAGCGGACGATAAAGCCCCACCGAGAAGTGACCTTTGTGGAAACGGCGAGCGAAGCCCTCGCCCTCTCCATCGGGGAGAAAGCCCGTGTCGATTTGGAGTATATGGCACGGCTCACCTGCAGGTCGGAGGAAGAAATCATCAAGGAATTGCAGGGCGTTATCTACAAAGTGCCGTCTTCCGAGCCTGCAAGGTATGTGACCGCAGACGAGTATTTGTCGGGGAATGTGCGGGAGAAACTGAAAGTTGCAGAGATAGCGGCGAAGTCAGACCCAGAGCTTGCCGTCAATGTGTCGGCTCTGGAAAAGGTCATCCCAAAGGATTTGCCCGCAAGCGAAATCTCCGTCCGTCTGGGTACGACGTGGATACCGCAGGAGGATATACAGCAGTTCATGGTGGAGCTTTTAACGCCGTCAAGCTATGCGGCGGGCAGGCTGCAAGTGCGCTACACGGCATATAACGGCGACTGGTTCATCGAGAATAAGAGTTCCGACATTGGGAATGTCAAGGCGGACAGCACTTACGGCACAAAGCGGGCGAGCGCATACCGCATCATGGAGGACACTTTAAATCTCCGTGACACCCGCATCTTTGATTATATTTATGATGAACACAACAACAAGAAAGCGGTGCTGAACCATAAGGAAACCACGGCGGCGCAGGCAAAGCAGGAGGTGATAAAGCAGGCGTTTCAGGACTGGATTTGGAAAGACCCAGAGCGGAGGAACAGGCTTGTACGCTATTATAATGACACATTTAACTCTATCCGTCCCCGTGAATACGACGGAAGCCATATCACGTTCGGCGGCATCAGCCCAGAAATCCAGCTACGACCCCACCAAGTCAATGCGATTGCCCATATCCTTTACGGCGGCAACACGCTCCTTGCACACAAGGTAGGGGCGGGAAAAACCTTTGAAATGGTAGCCGCAGCTCAGGAAAGCAAGCGGTTAGGGCTATGCCAGAAATCCATGTTTGTCGTGCCAAACCACCTTGTCGGGCAGTGGGCGTCGGAGTATTTACGGCTCTACCCATCTGCCAACATCCTTGTCACGACCAAGCGGGATTTTGAAACGGGAAACCGCAAGAAGTTCTGCGGCAGGATTGCGACGGGGGCGTATGATGCGGTGATTATCGGGCATAGCCAGTTCGAGAAAATCCCCATCAGCGAGGAACGACAGCGGGAACAGCTCATGCGCCAGCTTGACGATATTGAGCGTGGCATTGACGACGTGCAGGCATCCCACGGGGAGCAGTTCACGGTCAAGCAGCTCATGAAAACGAGGAAAGCAATCAAGGCAAAACTTGACAAGCTGAACGACACCAAGCGGAAAGACAGCGTGATAAACTTTGAGGAACTGGGCATAGACAGGCTCTTTATAGATGAGAGCCATTTTTATAAGAACCGTGCGAAACGTTGTCGCACAAGGGAAGTCTGATAAACTGACCGAAAACGACCGGCAGAAATCACTTAGAAATAAGAATGAGCTGCCAGAACTTAAATCTCGAAATCAAGGGGGAAGTACCCTTGCCACACGGAATCAACGCTGATGATGGCATATCAAAGCCGTAGGCGGTGTGCGAGATAATACTTCACTATGCGAGGCGGCTGTATCCGCCCACGTATAAAGCGTGAAGAAGTCGTAACTTGATGTCCTAAGTCCTTATGGATACGGAATATATAGTGCGGTCTTCCGAAGACTATGGTTACACGCAGAATAAGCTATGCAGCATCGTAAGAGTGAACGGCATCTGAAAGGGTGAAAGATTAGGGAAGAATGTACCGCTGGTTTTTCGGTACATTCCTGCATGGGTGGAATACCGTGCAGAATACACGGCAACTATGATTCAAAGTGTATTTGTCCCTACGGTGTAAGGTAGCGACCTAAGGTCTTCAAGCAGTTAAATCTGCAAAAGGATAGAGATTTAGGAACGTTTGAGAGCCTGTGTTGGAGCCGTACAGGGCGACGAAGATACAGGCAGTCAGCAGTCCCATAGTAGTCTGAGATTGGAATAAGCCAGTTACATGGGCTGAAATGCCCACGGCGAAGGGGACTAGTCAGACCAATTTACAAATTTCACAAAACAAAGAAGATAATAACTCCCTGAAATATGGGTGACGAACTGCGAGGTGATAGCCTTGTGCATTTGAACGTCAGATTTTCAACAGAAGCGGAAATGAAGCAGACCTTAGATTTCCTCTATGAAAAATCAAAAGAGGGAACCGCTTTCACAGGTCTTGTAGAGGCTATGGTAAATGAAGTGACCATAGTGACTGCAATCCATAACATTAAGTCGAACAAAGGCAGTAAGACGGCTGGCGTTGACCAAGCGAAAATGGATAAATATCTGCAAATGCCAAGAGAAGAATTGATTGCACTGATAAGAGACAGTTTCAGTAATTACAGACCAAAGCCTGCAAGACGGGTATATATTGCGAAAAGGAATGGAAAACTGCGCCCACTGGGTATTCCAACAGTTTTGGACAGAATCATACAGGAATGTGTGAGGATTGTCATAGAGCCGATATGCGAAGCAAAATTTTATCCGCACAGTTACGGTTTCCGCCCTTATAGGGCGCAGAAACATGCAATACGTGACATTATAAATATGATAAATGCGGCGACACGCTCCCCAGACCAGCCAGTATGGGCGGTTGAGGGGGACATTAAGGGCTGTTTTGACAATATCGACCATAGAGTTCTGTTAAAGAAGATATGGCGCATTGGAATCCATGACAAAAGGGTAATCAAGATGATACAGCAGATGTTAAAGGCTGGGTATATTGAAAGCGGAATGCTGAACGATACGAAACTCGGCACAATGCAGGGCGGGATTTTATCACCGCTGCTGTCAAATGTGTATCTGAATGATTTTGACTGGTTTGTAGGAAGAATGTATATGGAACCGCACAGGCAATGCAAGCACAAGTGTAATGATACACGGCGGCTGAAATGGTCTGGCGTAACTCCGAAGTACAACTTCCGTTTTGCCGATGACTGGGTAATCCTCACGTCAACGGAGCAGGAAGCATATAGATTGAAACGTATGCTCACAAAATATTTCAAGAACAGGCTGAAGCTGGAACTGTCACAAGAAAAGACGTTTGTAACAGACCTTAGGACAGAGGGAATACACTTCCTCGGTTTTGTGGTCAAAGCGGAGAGAAAGCGGAAAACCCCAGACCCGAAAACATGGACGGAAAATCTGGTAGGAAAACCATTGCCAGATATGGAACGGCTGAAAGAGAAGATTCAGAAGATAGCCGATGAAGTCCGTGTGATAGGGGAAATCACAGAAAGGAGCGTACAGGCGGCACAGATACAGCGTGTCAATTCCATGATAGTAGGATTGGCGCAATACCTGCAACCCTCGATATGTTCCCATGCGTTCCATGCCATTGACAGGAGAATCAACAACACAGCATTGGCGGTATGGAAAAAGAGATTTCCAAAGCACTACAATAAATATCAAGTCCCGATGGAAAAGCTTTGTAATCTCCCGCACAGGCATGAGGGGTATAAAAGCAAGACATTTGCTGTCCCGATTGAGGGAGAATGGTTTGGAATCACCTATGCTTTTATCACGCATAGTAAATATGAAACCAGACCATTCGACCAGCGTATGACACCCTACACGGAGGAGGGCAGGCGCATTTACAGTTACTATCGTAGCAAAAGTAAGCCGCTCCCATGCGACAGACCATCCGTGAACACAGCAAGGGACATACAGCTATCGGTCTACGCAAAGACCGTGTTCAATTTTGAATACTTCATGAACAGAGAATATGCGTATAACAGGGATAAAGGCAAATGTAAATGCTGCAAAAAGCCGCTGTTTTTAGATGACAAGAAGTTTTGTTACCATGTCAAAGGGGAACTTCCGCTGGAGAAAGTGAATAAAGTGCAGAATCTCATATGGCTATGCAATGACTGTTACCGAATGGTCAACAATGGTCCGATACCGCCAAATATAGACGAAAAGGTATTAAAGAAGATTCAGAAGTATAAAAATAAGTGAAATTTGTAAGCACGATATGTACCGTGAGGGCATAAAGTGTTGAACCCCGATGGAGGGCAGTAAGTTGGTTTGATGGAACGCCGGGTGCGGTGAAAGCTGCATGCCCGGTGTGGAGCGGGGGAAAAGGCGGAGATAACTTCAAAACCTTACCTATCGCTATTCTATTTATTCACCAAGATGCGGAACGTGGGCGGCATCGCCCAGACCGAAGCCCAGAAAAGCTCCGACCTCTTTATGAAATGCCGCTATCTGGACGAAATCACGGGCAACCGTGGCGTGGTTTTTGCAACGGGGACGCCCATCAGTAACTCGATGGTCGAGATGTATTCCGTACAGAGGTACTTGCAGTATGACACCCTTGCAAGGAACGGTTTGCAGCATTTTGACAGTTGGGCTTCCACCTTCGGCGAAACGGTCACGGCTCTGGAACTCGCCCCAGAGGGGACAAATTACCGAGCAAAGACGAGGTTTGCGAAGTTCTACAACCTGCCAGAGCTGATGCAGATGTTCCGTGAGGTTGCGGACATCCAGACCGCCGATATGCTGAAGCTCCCCGTGCCAAAGGTCAATTACCACAACATCAAGACAAAGCCGAGCCAAATCCAGACGGAAATGGTGGCGGGGCTTGCGAAGCGGGCAGAGAAAATCCGTGCAAGGCTCGTCAAGCCACAAATAGATAACATGCTCAAAGTGACAAACGACGGGCGGCAGCTTGCCTTAGACCAGAGATTGATTGACCCGATGCTGCCAGACGACCCAAACAGCAAAGTCAACGCCTGCGTGGACAATATCTACCGCATCTGGGAAGAATACGCCGACACAAGGGCGGCACAACTCTTGTTTTGCGACCTCAGCACACCGAAAAATAACGGCATGTTCAACGTCTACGACGACATGAGGGAAAAATTGATACGGCGTGGAATCCCTGCGGAGCAGGTGCGTTTCATCCATGAAGCGAATACAGACGCACAGAAAAAGGAGCTGTTCGCAAAGGTAAGGAGCGGCGAGGTGCGTGTATTGTTCGGCTCTACCCAGAAGATGGGCGCAGGTACAAACGTGCAGGACAGATTGATTGCCATCCATAACCTCGACTGCCCGTGGAAGCCGTCGTGCTTGGAACAGCGTCAAGGTCGTCTGGAAAGGCAAGGCAATATGTTCCCAGAGGTTGAAGTCTACCGCTATGTGACGGAACAGACATTTGATGCGTACCTCTACCAGCTCGTGGAGGGAAAGCAGAAATTCATCTCCCAGATAATGACGAGCAAAAGCCCCGTGCGTTCTGCCGAGGACGTGGACGAGGTCGCCCTCTCCTTTGCGGAGGTGAAAATGCTTGCCACGGGCGACGAACGCTTTAAGGAAAAAATGGATTTGGATATGCAGGTGGCGAAGCTGAAAGTCTTGAAGCAAAGCTACCTTTCCGAGCATTACGACCTTGAGGACAGGATACTGAAGCACTACCCGCAGGAGATTAAGGAGTATGAGGAACGCATTATAGGTTATGGAAATGATGCGGAGATTGCCAGCCAGCACAAGCCGCAGGGCGAGGATAAGTTCTGCCCGATGACCTTAAACGGCGTGACCTACAAAGAAAAAGCGGACGCAGGCGGGATGCTGCTTGCCATCTGCAAGGAAAACCCGCTGTCACAGCCGATACAAATCGGCAGCTACCGTGGCTTTCAGATGGAGGTTTTCTATGATACGGTCAATGCCCACTACTGCTTAAATTTATGCGGAATGAGGAAGTATAAAGTGGATTTAGGGACGGATGCCCTCGGCAATCTGACCCGAATCGAGAATGAGATTGCCAAGCTCCCCGCAAGACTGGAAGTCGCCAAGACCAGAAAGGAGGAAACCACCGCACAGCTTGAAACCGCAAAAGAGGAAGTGAAGAAGCCGTTTGCCTTTGAAAACGAGCTGAAAGAAAAGACGGAGCGGCTCAACGTCCTCAATATCGAACTGAATCTGAATGAAAAAGACAAGTCTGTTATTGACGATGAGCCAGAGCAGGACGACGGGCAGCCAGAGAAAAAATGCATGGACAGGGAGCGTTAAAATCCAGTTTGCACATTTGTACTGCTGATTTTGGGGTATTATAATAGAGGACGATAAGAAAAAGTCGGAGGTGAGGAAGAATGTCTGATGCGTTCAGATTTGAAACTTTTGTAGATGTTCATGACAATGTTTTTAATGAATATCTCGGCTCTGTTATCGCAAAGCTGTCCAGAGAAAACGAGGAATACCGTGCCGTGAGAGCCGAGATTGAGGGCTTGTATGAGAAATATCCGAAAGTCTTAGGCATATTTGACACGGAAACGGCGGAGGAACTGACCGAGGAAGAATGTGCCGCACTGATTAAAGTGATGGAGCTTAGGAACAAACTTACGGACATGGAGATGCAGTCGGTTTACTTCCGTGGCTGCTATGACAGCGTTGGGTATCTGAAAAAGGCAGGGATTTTATAACGGACTGACTGAGGGAAAGGCGGTGTCGGCGTGAGTGCTGATGCCGTCTTTTACATAGCCGAGAGGTGGAAAAATTCACATATATATGGTATATTTTAATAAAGAAATGGAGAGTGAGGACTATAATGGATTATAAATGGATACGCCCAGATATGAATTTATATCATATTGGGGGAAGCAGTAAATATATTATTACCGTTGCCAATAGCGGTAGTTTGGATGTTGATTTTTATAAGTATGCACAAAATTTTTATGAGGCGGCTGAAACCGTAATTCACTATTTAGGAGAAGAAGCGGCTGAAAATCAAGATATAGCAAAACTTGATTTGTGGTATTTCGCCACAGTTTATTTATATAGGCAAAGTTTGGAACTGTTATTGAAAGCAAGTATTTTTCAAGTAGTAACTGATACTACTGATAGAAAAGACATTATAGGTCAAATTCGCCATGACCTTAAACAATCTTTTGAAAAGCTAATTGAGATACGAGGATTAACGATAGACGAAAATGAAAATGCTAAATGGGTACTGGATTATTTAGCTGATATTTCTCGAATTGATAAGGAATCAGATATGTTTCGGTATCCGTTTGGAAGTAATTTTAAGGCATTATTTGAAAAACAGACTCATATTTCGTTGGTTGCGACGCACGACAATATGAATAAAGCCTATATGGTTATTAAAGAGATTTACGATGTAGAGACTTTCTCTACACAAAATTATGAAGCATATTCTCCACGACTAATAATAGAAGGGGGACATTATTACCAACAAAGTGTGGTAGGATATAAATATTCCAGAAACTCCTTTTATCCTTATTTCTCATCATATTCAGAAGTTGGGAATTTCTTAAAGGATAAAATTATCACACAAAGGAAATCTAATTTGTTTATGCCAATGTGTTATTTGTATAGAAATGCTGTTGAGCTTGGATTAAAAAGAGTGATTGTTGAAGATAGTCATATAGATAATGCTAAAGCAATAAGGGTTACACAAAAGAAAAAACATAGCATCCTTGGTCTTTGGAACAGTATCGCAGATGAAATAAGAGAGTATGCAAATGCCCCAGACGATGACACAACTTTAGAGGATACCCAACAATATATCCAGACATTCCATGATTTTGACCAAAGTTCTGATTTGTTTCGATATCCGTGCAATAAAAATATGAAGCCGTACTTTCTTAAAGCAAGGAAATTTGATATTGAGAATGTAGCTTCTTGCTTTGAAGAATTGTGTAATTTCTTGGATGCTGTTGATAGTATGCTAAGTGAAATTAAGGATTATGAAGCAGAAATGGCATCATATTATGATTACTATTAAACTGATAAATCAGACAAAAACGATTGTCAATATGATTTTAACAATAAAGATTTTGGAGATGGCTTATGGAGAATATAATACAAATTCAATCTATCATTAGTGCGTTTATAGGATTTGGAAGTGCTGTTATTGTAGCAATATTAGCAGGTATATTTCAATTAAGAATAGCAAAGAAGAATAGAGAAATTCAAGAAAAGCAACTTGAGGAATCGAGAAAACAATTTTTTGCACAGATGGAACAATCTCAAAAAGAAAATAGTGAAAGAATAGAGCAATTTCTTGAAGAACAAAGAAAAGCTAATTTAGAAAAGGCTAATGAAAAAGTGCAGGCAGAAACAAAGAGATTTTATAATAATCTTATTGAAGAAATGTTGTTCTATGACCGTTTGTTGAATGAATTGCACTATCTTAATAACATTGCAAATCCAAAATGGAGAGAATTTCGTGTTAATGGAGCATATCCATATATTGATGATAATGTAAAAGATATAATTGGAAGTGTATCTTTGCATCAAGATATAGCAAAGCTTTTGGGTGCTTTAAGAGCTAATATTTCTTTATATAATTCAGCATTAGAACGAGGTGCAGATTCCGAGATATTGGAAGAAGCATTAGAACGAGTATATAACTTAATTGACCCAATTAACACAGAAAGATTTGAAAACTATTCTAATGCTCAAGCCAACTTGAGAAAACATGAAATTGATATAGCTAAACGGATTATACAAGAATGATAAAATAATAATATGCGATTAAAGATAAGGAGATAAAATAGTGTTGCTATATAAATATAGAACTGATTCTGAAAGGACAGAAGAAATAATAAAAAAGAATGAAGTCTGGTTTGCCAAACCAGAAACATTAAATGACCCACTTGAATGTTCTATTCAAGAAATTGCTGAAAAAAGCATTATAAAATGTTGTGAGCAAGAAAAAAAGGAACAACTTGAAGGTTTTGTGTTGGCATATGTTATGACTAATGAGCATGATTTAATGTGGGGATTACCAAAAAATGAGATTAAACAAGTGTTATCAGAAATTGGTAATATTAAAGACTTTGATGAGAAGTATCGTATTTTTGCTGACTTTATTAAATCAAGAACGGGCAATTATCCATCAAATCCAGCGTCAAAATATATGTATATTACTGACATTTTAAGAAATGTTGGTATTTTTAGCCTATCAGAGACTTGTGATAATGAACTGATGTGGGGGCATTATGCAGATGGAGGAAAGGGGATTGCAATTGGATTTGATATACAGGATGAGAGTAGCATTACACCCAATAGCCTTTGCCTAAAAGTAAATTATACTAATGAAGCTCTCATATTAAAAGATAGAATCAAGCCCACTTTGGCATTTACCGTTGATGAGAATGGCAATCAACTGTTTTTTCAAGCTGTGGCATTTGACGACCCGTTTCTAAAAACTGTAATGTCAACTAAAAATACAACATGGGCATACGAAAAAGAGTGGCGTTGTGTGGAGCAAATGCAAGGATTAAAGGAAATAATATCTCCAATTGTTGAAATTGTGTTTGGATTGAAGTGTCCATTAAAAACAAGAAAAAAATATATAGACCTTGCTAATGAACGCTATGGCGAGTCAATCTGTTTTTTTGAGATAGTTCTTAGAGGAAGGACATTAGAAAAGAAACCCTTGATAATGAACTGAAAAAATAGATGCGTTATTATAAAAAGATATAGGTAGATAAATTACATAGCCGAGAGGTTTTTTTACCGAAAGCCCCTCGGCTAAATTCATTTCTGGAGGTGATTTTATTTGGATGAGAAGTAACAGACCCTATGTGCAGATTGACCCAGATGTACTTGAGCAGGCAAGGCAGATAGATTTGTTGTCTTATCTTAGAGCCTACGAACCGAGCAACCTTGTCAAAGTCAAAGGCACGACGAACGTCTACTGTACCGCCGAGCATGACAGCCTAAAGATTTCCAACGGCAAATGGTACTGGTGGTCAAGGGGATTTGGCGGCTACTCTGCCCTCGACTATCTGATGAAAGTCAAGGAATACGGCTTTGTGGAAGCCGTGGAAACCCTCACAGGGCAGACGATGGCGGACTGGAAGCCACCGCCCCCTGCCGTGAAGAAAGACGAGCCAAAGGTGCTTCTCCTGCCGCCGAAAAATAAGGACTGCGGTAAAGTGACAGAGTATCTTTTCGGGCGTGGCATTGACTACCAGATTATCCAAGAGTGCATTACCGAGGGGATTATTTTTGAAAGTGCCGACTACCACAACGCTGTTTTTATCGGAAAGGATGAAAGCGGAACACCAAAATACGCCGCCTGCCGTGGCACGATGGGGAGCTTCAAGCGTGACGCATCGGGCAGCGACAAGCGGTATTCGTTTCGGCTTCTGTCGAGAGAACCATGTGCTTCGGTGCATTTATTTGAAGCCGCCATTGATTTACTCTCCTATGCCACCTATTTAAAATGTGAGGGAAAGGATTATAAGGCAGAGAATCTTCTCTCCCTGTCGGGCGTGTACCAGCCGAAGAAAGAGCTGAAAGAAAGCAAAATCCCCGTTGCCCTCACGACTTTTTTGAAAGCAAACCCGCAAATCAAGACCATATTTCTGCATCTGGATAAGGACAGGGCAGGTCGTTTATGTACCGCTGCCTTGAAAGAATTATTGAAGAAAGACTACCGAATCGTTGATGAACCGCCGCCAGCCGGCAAGGACTTCAACGATTTTTTAATGTCCTATCTGGGGATTGCAAGGCAGAAAACGAGCCATGAAAGGAGAGATGCCCGCTGACTATATGAGCATTTTTCAGTAAGAAATGACCGTAACCACAACAAAATTTCAGACCGAAGGGAGGAAAGACCGATTGAAAAATTATGAAGTGACCCTTGTCGCCCACTATGCAAAGACCGTTTCCATCCATGCCGACAGCCCAGAACAGGCAGCGGAGAAGTTAAAAATTATCCTGTATGACACCGACCTTGTGAGGTTTTCTGACGGGGATTTTGTCTGCGGCGAAGCCGAGATTAACGACCCTATGGAGGACGCAGGGGAAGAAAGCGAATCCGAGGAAGATGATTTTGAGGACGATTGTTGTTCGGAATGTCCGTGCTTCAGAACGGTATGTAAAGGATGCTGTCACGAGGGCGGGGATTAAAGACACGTCTTACCAAGCACTGAATTTGGTTATCCATCTGCCGATGGAAACAAAATTCGCTTGTTAGGGGAAAGCTCCCCTAATACCCTGTAAAAAGAACAATGCCAAAGTATGCCGCCATGCCGTGTGCGGCACGGCGGTCACAGAAAGGAATCCAAGAATGAGTGAGTTTTTATATTTTATCCTCGGTGCAACGCTCGGCGGCATGGTCGGCGTGGCGTGCATGTGCGTGCTGCAGATTAACAGGCTCTCCGAGGGAAAGGGGGATTTGGATGCGGAAACGAAACGTGCAGATACTGTTCCGACTGACCGAGGAAGAAGCTGAATACCTCTGCTCCCTTGCGGAGCGGGCGGGGCATTCCAGACAAGCCCTGCTCCAGTCGATGGTCATGGGCTACCGCCTATGTGAGAAGCCAGACCCAGAGTTCTATAAAATCATGCGGGAGCTGTCCGCCATCGGAAACCGAATCAACCAGCTTGCGGCAAAGGCGAACGCCCTAAACTTTGTGGACACGCCGATGCTCTACGACGAAGCAAAGCGGTGGCGGGACTTCCGTCTGGACGTGGGCAGGTGCTACCTTGTTCCGAGGAAGATGTCGGGCTGATGGCGGTCTGCGAGATATGGGACGTAAGGGGCAGGCTCGACCATCCCATCGACTACGCCGAGAACCCAGAAAAGACCGCCAACCCCAAATACACCGAAGCGGACTTGCAGGCGATGGGCGACGTGATGAAGTACGCCACCAACGGGGACAAGACCGAGCGGCAGTTTTTCGTCACGGGCGTGAACTGCGACCCGACTACCGCAAGGGACGAGATGATGATGGCAAAAGCCCAATGGAACGACCAGAGCAAAATAGTATGTTATCACGGCTTCCAGAGCTTCAAGGCGGGCGAGGTCACGCCAGAGCAGGCACACGAGGTCGGCGTGAAGCTGGCGGAGAAGATGTGGGGCGGCAGGTTTCAAGTGATTGTGGCGACGCATCTGAACACGGAATGCCTGCACAACCACTTTGTCGTCAACTCGGTTTCTTATATTGACGGCAGGCATTACCACGACAACAAGAAGAACCTGCGGCTGCTCCGCCAGCGTTCGGATGAATTGTGCCGTGAGTATTCCCTATCGGTCATCGAACACCCAAGCGGCAGGAAGAAGCCCTATGTCCTCTGCCAAGCCGAAAAGCAGGGATTACCCACAAGGGACAGCGTGGCACGGCAGGCGGTGGACGAAGCCATCTCAAAATCGTTCACGCTGAAAGACTTCGACCGCCAGTTGTCGGAAATGGGATACCGCATCAATTTCGACCCTAACAGAAAATACTGGACGATAATCGGGAAAGGGTGGCAAAGACCGAAGCGGCTCTACAAGCTCGGCGACGACTACACCAACGAGAGGATAACGGAACGCATCAAGGAAAATTCCTATGCGGTGAAGTTTCAGAACTTTTCCAAAGAACAGCCGCAGGTCAGAGTGCTAAAGGTAAAAGGCACATTAAAGGACGCCAAGAAAATCGGCGGCTTGCGTGGGCTGTATCTCCACTACTGCTACAAGCTCGGCATCCTGCCAAAAAAGAAACAACAGAACTATTCAAGGCTTCACTATCTTCTGAAAGACGACTTGCTGAAGATGGAAGCCATCACAAATGAAACAAGGCTGCTCTGCCGCAACCATATCGACACGGCGGAGCAGCTTTTGTCTTATAAAAGCTCTCTGGAATCCGAGATGCAGGAGCTGACCGAACAGCGCAAGGGGCTTTACTCCCAATCCCGAAAATCTGTCGGGGAAGAAAAAGAAGCGGTCAAGGCTCGGCTCTCGGAAATCACGGGGCGTATGAAAACACTGCGGAGGGAGGTCAGATTATGCGACGGTGTGCTTGCCCGAAGCGACACCCTCAAAGAAAAATTAAATGTCATACGGGCAGACGAGAACAAAGAAAAAGGAAAGGAGCTGATGAAGCATGAACACAGGCGGCGAAGCGGCGGAGCAAATCGTAAGGATGAGCTTGGAGGGATTTGAGGTCGCAGCCAGAATCACGGGGGCGGGTGCAAAGAACATCGCCATCCTCTTATATTCCATCTTAAAAGAAGAACAGAAAACAAAAGGAAAGGCAAGGCTCACAAACATGCTCCGCTCTGGCAAGGAGCTGAAAGTCTTTACCGTAAAGAGCGGCGACTTGAAGAAGTTCACGCAGGAAGCGAAGAAATACGGCGTACTCTACTGCGTCCTTGCAGACCGTAAGAACAAAGACCCTGATGCGGAGGTGGACGTGATTGCCCGTGCGGAGGATGCATCAAAAATCAGCCGCATCGTGGAGCGGTTCAGCCTTGCGTCCGTAGATACTGCTTCCATCGTGACCGAAGCGGAGAAATCGAAAGGGGCAAAGGGCAAAACGAAAGAAGAAAAGAGCAAGCCGAAAGATGCCAAGCCCGCAGGAGAAAAAGATGCAGGGGCAAAGGACGGTCAGCCAGAGTCAGACATCGGCGTGGAGGAAAAGGCGGAGAAAGACAGGCTGATGGACGCCCTTATGGGAAAGCCCATGCAGAAAGAGGAAAACGCCCCAAACCCCTCGGTGGCAAAGACAGAAAAATCCCCTCTGTCCGAGCCTACCTCAAAGCAGCAAAGGAAGCCCGCAGAGGGGGCTACTATGGCTAAGGCAGAAAAGCCGTCAGTCAGGGAGGAACTGCGGAAAATCAAGGAGGGCAGAAAGGAGCAGGAAGCGGATGTTTCCCCTGCAAAAGAGAAATCTCCCGACAGGGGAAAGAAACCGCCCGCAGGAAAGACGGAGCATAAGCAGCCCCAGAAGCGGAAACGGAAACCAAAATCGAAAGGAGCGAGATGAGCATGAGCATTTACGACGTATTCAGCGGCGGCGGCAGACCTTTTAACAAAGAGGAATGGGCGGCGCAGAAACAGGAGCAGCGGAAAGCAGCCTATGAGCTGATAGACATGACCTGCGAAAAGATGATGGCGGACGGAGGTGCGTTTCAGCAGTACCTTGACGTGCAGGGGCATTTTGACCGCTACTCCGTCAATAACGCAATCTTGGTTTCGGCACAGATGCCCGAAGCGACGCAGTTAAAAGACTACGGCAGTTGGAAACAGAGCCGTGCCTATGTGGACAGGGACGCACAGAAAATCACCATCCTTGAGCCAGGGAAAGAATACGAGCGGGAGGACGGCTCAAAGGCGGTCGGCTACAACGCCAAGATTGTCTATGACATTTCCCAGACTTCGGCAAAGGACAGGCAGCAGCCGCAGGAGCAGAAAACCATGCGGGAGCTTGTGTCGGCGATGATTGACGCAAGCCCCGTTTCCTTTGTGCCAGTGGACGACCTTGAGCTGCCTGCGTTCTACGACAGCGCACAGCAGACCATCTTCATCAAGACGGGATTGAATGAGGAACAGCTCTTTGTCAGCATGGCAAAGGAAGTGTCGGCGGCGGTCTTTGACTTCAAGCACAAGGAGAGCCGTGACGCTTCGGACTTCAAGTCGTTCTGCGTCGCCTATATGGTAAGCTCCCGCTACGGCGTGGACACAAAAGGCTTCCGCTTCGACAATCTTCCGAAAGAGTTTGAGGGCATGGAAACGCAGGAATTTAAAGGGCAGCTCGGCTCAATGCGTGACGTACTCGGCGAAATCCAGTCGGACATGTATAAGAGCCTTGAGAAGAACAAGCCGCCCAAATCCAAAGAGCAGGAACGCTAATCGGAGGTGCAGCCCATGAAAGAAGAACGATACCACTTGGCATTGGACAAATACGATAAGAACATCGTCCTCAACGCCCTCAACACCCTGCGGACGCAGCAGATACAGGAGGAACGCCCCACCGAGCCTGTTGACGAGCTGATAAGCAGGGTGGCATTCGCCCCGACCAAGAAAGTAAAGGTCGCCCCATGCAAGTGCCATGAAGAACGGTGATGATTACAAAGCAGACTTAATCCTCTCCCTCTGCGGAATCGTGCCTGTCGTGTGGCTTGCCCTGCTGACTGCCCCTTATGTCAGCGGCGGCATCGTGGAGATAA
>ERZ825896.358-NODE-358-length-61114-cov-6.736632_pt1 | contig 61114 bp, 60 predicted proteins | sample MGYA00519858_ERZ825896 | MGnify/ENA primary metagenome ERZ825896 (study PRJEB31778, sample SAMEA3449214) | human gut metagenome | biome: human gut; feature: human-associated habitat; material: faeces | place: United Kingdom | collected 2010/2012 ... | reverse complement strand
GCTCACCCATGAGCGCCACTTCGCAAGGTGCTTTTGTCGTGATTCCGGAAATATCGCTATGCGATATTTCCGGAATAACAAAAGCGCTGTCGCTCCGGTCGACTCATTCAATCGACTGTGCGACAGCGCCTTTGACTATCTTATTCATTTCTCGGTTTATCTGCCGCCGGGGTATGGCCCGCTTCCCAAAGCCGATCCGCGACCGGTCCCCATGCCTTCGCGTATTCCGTACACTTGCCGCAAAGATGCTCGCAGGTTTCCGGCGCCTCAAGATCTGTGGACTTCGCACCGGTACGCTTGACGAGTTCCTGCAGGATCTCCGGGTTTTCAAGCATTGGACATGGTTTCAGGAAATTATCGTTGAACGGCTGCCCTTCTTTGTATGCCATAAACAGTGGCTGCTGCAGACATTCAAGTAATGACTTCTCCTTAATATTGGCATTGGAATAGTGAATGAATACACATGGCTCTACATCGCCGTTGGCATTGATGTGGCAGTAACGCTCACCGCCCGCTACGCAGCCGTGTACAAATTCGCCGTCGTTCTGGAAGTCGATGGCAAACAACTCTTTGCCGCCCTCGATACCACGGATTTCACGAATTTTATGATACATATACTCTCTCTGCTCCGGACTTAAAAGCAAATCCGGACTTGCATTCACGCCTACCGGCATATAATGGAAGAACCACGCGAACACGCAGCCCTTATCGATCAGCATATCCAGAAACTCGTCACTGGTAACTGTCAAATAGTTCTGGCTGGTATAGCAGATAGAAACGCCAAACGGAATGTGATGCTCGTGCATCAGATCCATCGCCGCAAGCGCTTTCCGATAATGTCCCGCGCCTCTCCTGCCGTCGTTACTTTCTTCAAAGCCCTCGATGCTGACGGACACGAAGAAATTACCAACTCTCAAAAGATCCTGGCAGAACTTTTCATCGATCAAGGTGCCGTTTGTAAACGCGTGGAAAGCCACGTCTTTATGCTTCTCGCAGAGGCGGATGATATCATCCTTTCTGATCAGCGGCTCACCGCCTGTAAAAAGATAGGCGTAAATACCGAGTTCCTTGCCTTCAGTGATGATCTTATCCATCATTTCGTAGGAAAGATTCATCTTATTGCCGTACTCCGCGGCCCAGCAGCCTGTGCAGTGCAGATTGCACGCGGTCGTCGGATCCATCAAAATAATCCACGGAATGTTACATCCGTATTTTTTCTTCATTTTCAGCGATGTCTTGTAGCCCATAAAGCCGGCCTCAAAACCCGCGTTTAAGAGGAAAGTCTTCAAAATGTGCGGATCTACCTCTCTAAGGATTCTCTGCGTATAATGCGTCCATTTACTGTCTGGGTTCTTTGCAAGACTGCGGAGCATCTCGTAAGACGACGCCTCCCAATCATCCCCCATGATTTTTTCTACTTTGTCTACCAAAGGCAGCATCACTTCCGAAAGATCTTGTGTCTGGCTCTTTTTGATAATAGAGTCCAAAGTCATTTCAAATGCTTTTCTTTCTGCGATATGTGCTAAACTCTTTGCCATATAGATTCACCCTTTCTTCAATCATCATTGACTACCCTTTTGTTTCAGTGGCATGTTTTTTATGTAGGAAATATCACTCGCAATATTTCCGGAATCACTGCAAAAGCACCTTACGAAACGATCCTCATGCATGAGCGACATGCATGCATAGAAATCTCAGCTTTCGTTACGCGCTTTTATCGGAACTCACTTTGAAGTTCAAGCCTACTCCACTTTATATTATAGTCAATTTTTTTGCGTCCATCCATGGGACAAAGCCTTAAAAATGTCCGATTTTTACACTTCACAGTTTTTTTGTAACTTTTTTTGGACAAATTCCGTATTTTGTCCAAAAAAATAATCTTTCGTTTGCTTATTGTTCTGTATATCCAGTATAATGGTATATAACTCATAGAGAATTATAGTACGTTTTTCGTAGGAAGGAAACCATCGCAATGGCTGATTCGAATATTACAAAACGAGCCTTGGCTGCCGCACTGAAGGAACTCATGGAGCAAAAGCCTTTTTCCAAAATCAATGTCGCGGAAATCTGCGAAAAATGCGGCATGAATCGGAAGAGCTTCTACTATCATTTCAAAGATAAGTATGATCTTGTAAACTGGATTTTTGATATGGATTTTGCAAAGGTTCTGGAAGCGCATGAAAAAAAAGATTATTTTACATGGCCGTTTTTGGAAGCGCTCTGCGAATGTTTTTATGAAAATCGCTGTTTTTATCGCAAGGCACTCAAGATTCGCGAACAAAATTGCCTCATCGACCATTATCGTGAAAAATTAGAGCCATTCATGCAGGCAGGTATGCGCAAAATTCTGCATGAAACGGAATATATGGATTTTCAAATCAACTTTTTTGCAGATGCCTTCATCGGTTCTTTGGAACGCTGGCTTTCGGAGAGCGACTGCATGTCGGCGTCCGAACTGATTGCCCGCGTCAAAGCCTGCATCAAATCCTGCGCGGAGATCGCGGAGATTTCGGAAGGCGCGGAATAAAAATTACGCCGCAACCTCATGCAAACGCCTGCGCGATCTGCTTTGCCCAACATTTTTCTCTGCTTTATCAAAACAGCCGCTTTTCCCAGCGGCTGTTTTTTCAACACTTCTCAAACGGCATGGTTGCAAGCCCTTCAAGCTTTATCCACATACCTGTTCAATATTGTATACAATTTATTTCACATCCTCATGTGGATAACTTTTGTGATCATGATGCTTGAAATTTCAACATGTTTCATATAATCTCTTTTTTGTCAAGAGCAAGTTATCCACAGATTTTCGCGATCACATAGTCTGCGAACGCTTCGCAGGTCGCGCCCTCGCGCGTGCCGGTCACAACCACAGCTTTTTCGGTCTCATTGCAGGTCGTCAGTGCCGCCGCCAGTTGGTCCGCTTTAGCAATCAGGCCGATATGACGCAGCAGCATCTCGGCTGCCTTGAAGATACTGGCAGGGTTCGCGTAATCCGCCAGTCCCTCCTCTACCATACGCGGCGCGGAGCCATGAATAGCTTCAAACATCGCGTAATGGTCGCCGATATTGGCGCTGCCTGCTGTACCGACGCCGCCCTGGATCTCCGCTGCTTCGTCAGTGATGATGTCGCCGTACAGATTCGGCAGGACGAATACCTGAAACTTGCTTCTGATGGCCGGATTGACCAGATTCGCCGTCATGATGTCGATATACCAGTCCTCCGCGGTGATGCCCGGATAATCCGCGGCAACCTCATGGCAGATCCGCGTAAAATTGCCATCGGTCTTTTTCATAATATTGGCTTTGGTCACGATCGCCACATTGTCCTTGCCGTTTGCCTTGGCGTATTCAAAGGCTGCGCGAGCGATGCGTCTGGTGCCAGGCTCGGTGGTTACCTTAAAATCCATGGCAAGCATGCCCGGAATTTCCACACCGCGGCTGCCCAGGACGTATTCTCCCTCAGTGTTTTCCCGATAGAACATCCAGTCGATCCCCTCTGCCGGAACAGAAACCGGTCTGACATTGGCATATAAGTCCAGCTCTCTTCTGAGCGTGACATTGGCGCTCTCCATCGTGCCGCCCTTCGGGGTTGTTGTCGGTCCTTTGAGGATGACATCACATGCTTTGATAGCTTCCAGAACATCGGTTGGAACTGCTTCTCCCAGCGCCATTCTGTTTTCAAGCGTCAACCCCTCGATCTCTCGAAGTACGATATGTCCTGTGGCGATTTCGTCCGCAAGCAAAGTCTCCAGCAGCCGTTTTGCCTGTTTCATAATGATCGGTCCGATGCCGTCGCCGCCGCAAAGCCCAACGGTTACAGTTTGGAGCGCCGCGTAATCCTTAGCCGGCTCCGCTTTTGCCATGCGATCTGTTCTCGCGAGCTGCTCTCTGAGCAGTGCTTCAAACTGCGCGGCAGCTTCTTGTATGTATGCTTCTCGGTTTTTTTCACTCATAATTCTTGTCCTTCTTCTGTTTATCGCGCTTCCTGCCACAGGAACCGACCATAGCCGGCCCGGCAGTCCTTATTCCCTTTATGACAGCGATGCTTCCGCTATCAATCGCAAGATCTGCTAATGGTTTCCCTGTCCGACATATTTGAGCAGTCCGCCTGCCTTGAGGATCGCTTTCTGTCTTTCGGAAAAACTGCAGAGCAACGGAATGTTGTCGCCTGTTGTCTCGTCAACCAGCGTCATTTCGCCGCTGTCCATGCCGGCATAGACGTTTTCGATCCGCAGCACGTCATCCTGATGCAGTTTTTCATAATCTTCCGGATTTTTGAATGTCAGCGGCATAATACCTGCGTTGATCAGGTTTGCCACATGGATTCTCGCGAAACTCTTGGTAATGACCGCTCTCACGCCCAAATACAGCGGAACCAGCGCCGCGTGCTCTCTGGAAGACCCCTGCCCGTAGTTGCTGCCGCCGACGATGATGCTTGTTCCGGCTGCCTTCGCTCTTTCTGGGAAGGTGGTGTCACAAACCCCGAAGCAGAACTGCGACAGGTGTGGAATATTGGAACGGTACGGCAGGATCTTGGAGCCCGCCGGCATGATATGGTCTGTTGTGATATTGTCGCCTACCTTCAGAACCAGTGGTGCCTGCAGCGTATCTTCCTGCGGCATGCTGTCCGGGAAAGGTTTGATGTTCGGTCCTCTGAGAATTTCGACCTGATCGGCCTCGTCTGCCGGCGCCGGAGCCAGCACTGCGCTGTCATCGATCTTAAACGCTTCCGGCATCGTGATCTGCGGCATGGTGCCAAGGAGCATCGGATTGGTGATCTCGCCGGTCAAAGCTGCTGCTACTGCGGTTTCCGGTGATACCAGATATACCTGCCCGTCTGCGGTACCGGAACGCCCTTCGAAGTTGCGGTTAAAGGTCCGCAGGGAAACACCGCCGGAGTTTGGCGAAAAACCCATGCCAATGCAAGGTCCGCAGGCACATTCCAGCACTCTTGCGCCGCTGGCGATGATGTCGGTCAGTGCGCCGCAGTCTGCCAGCATTTCCAACACCTGCTTGGAGCCCGGTGATACGGAAAGGCTGACCTCCGGACGGATGGTCTTGCCCTTAAGGAGTGCCGCAACTTTCAGCATATCATACAACGAAGAGTTCGTGCAGGAACCGATGCAGACCTGATCGACTTTCGTTCCTTTCAGGCTTTCCACCGTAACGACGTTGTCCGGGCTGTGCGGGCACGCGATCAGCGGTTTCAAGGTAGAAAGATCGATGTCGATCACCTTATCGTACACCGCGTCTGCATCGCTCTTGAGCTCCACATAGGCATCACCCCTGCCCTCTGCTTCGAGGAAGGCCTTGGTTACTTCGTCAGAAGGGAAAATCGAAGTCGTGGCACCCAGCTCTGTCCCCATGTTGGTAATTGTCGCACGTTCCGGTACGGATAAGGTCTTGATACCCTCGCCGCCCCATTCGATAATCGCGCCGACGCCGCCCTTGACGGACAGGATGCGGAGAATTTCCAGACTGATGTCCTTAGCAGTCACGAAATCCCGCAGCTTACCGGTCAGATTAACCTTATACATCTTCGGCATGGTGATATAGTATGCACCGCCGCCCATAGCAACCGCTACGTCCAGACCGCCCGCACCCATGGCGAGCATACCGATGCCGCCGCCGGTCGGCGTATGACTGTCGGAACCGATCAGCGTTTTGCCCGGTTTGCCGAAACGCTCCAAATGTACCTGATGACAGATGCCGTTGCCCGGTCTGCTGAAGTACAGGCCGTACTTCTTCGCCATAGACTGAATAAATCTATGATCGTCAGCGTTCTCGAAACCGGACTGCAAGGTATTGTGGTCGATATACGCAACGGAAAGTTCTGTTTTGACTCTCGGTACACCCATGGTTTCAAATTCTAAATATGCCATCGTTCCGGTCGCGTCCTGCGTTAAGGTCTGATCGATACGCAGCGCGATTTCGCTGCCCGGCGTCATATCGCCGCTGACTAAGTGTTCTTTGATGATTTTTTGCGCAATTGTAAGTCCCATATTCTATTCATCTCCCTGCATAATACTTTCATAGGCGTGCTCCACATGGGTCAGCATCAGCCCTTCAACCTTGGCAGCGTCGCGTTCACGAATCGCCTCAAAAATGTCCCGATGTTCTTCCACAGAATGCAGAATTCTTCCTTCATGGCATAGGGAAGCTTGTCGATACTTCATCAGCTTGTGGTGAATCGGCGAAAGGATTGCCCTAAAGATCGGACTGCCGCATTCAGCGTAGATAATGTCATGGAATTCTGTGTCAAGATCTCTGACCTTGTCCGCGTTATCCTTGCTCGCATAGAATTCCTGCTGCTCCAAAATATCCTTCAGCTTCGCGATGCCTGCCTCGCTGATGTTCTTCGCGGTCATCGTTGTCGCGATGACCTCAAGTTTTCGCTTGACGATAAACATATCTTTGACATCATTTTCGGTAATGCCCAGCACAATCGTGCCGACCGGAGAATCACCGATCAAAAGGTCGCTTTCCAGCTTTGCCATGGCCTCGCGAATCGGCGTTCTGCTGACCCCCAGTTCCTCCGAAAGCTTGCTTTCGCTGATGATTTCTCCTTTGGCGTAAACGCCGTTTAAGATATTACTCTCGATTCGCGCATATACCTGATTGGCCAGTGATACGGTTTTATAATCTAACATTTTGCGTTCCTTTCTTAACGATATCCCTGCGCTTTGAGCGCCGCGATTTTTTCTTCCATTTCTCCGGTAGACAAACTTGTTGTTCTGCCATCGGCATACATTTCATCCACCCATTCTTTGAGCTGTTTGACTAGTTCGTCGTCCTTCGTCTTTTTGTCACTTCCCGTCAGACGATAATGCTCATTCATCCAGTACGCGATGCCGGCAAGTCCGGATGTCTTGCTGACCGATACGCCCGGCGCGCGATTGAGAATCTTCGTCGTGTTAAAGATATTGTAGATTTCTTCGTCCTTCATCAGACCGTCCGCGTGAATGCCGGCTTTTGTGACATTAAAGTTTTCTCCGACAAACGGTGTCATCGGCGGAATGTCGTATCCCATTTCGTTTTTAAAATATTCTCCGATTTCCGTCACGACAGTCGGATCCATGCCGTCGAGTGACCCCTTCAGCGAGGCGTATTCAAACACCATGGCCTCCAGCGGAATATTACCGGTTCGCTCGCCGATGCCAAGCAGGGAACAGTTGACTGCGCAGGCCCCGTACAGCCACGCGGTCGTCGCGTTGGCAACCGCCTTGTAGAAATCGTTGTGTCCGTGCCATTCGAGCATCTCACTCGGCACACCCGCATAGTGCTGCAGGCCGTAGATGATGCCGGCAACGCTGCGCGGAAGCGCCGCACCGGAATACGGAACGCCATAGCCCATCGTATCACAGGCCCGGATCTTGACCGGAATGCCTGCATCCTCCGAAAGCTTCATAATTTCGTTGACAAACGGTACAACAAAGCCGTAGAAGTCCGCACGGGTAATATCCTCCAAATGGCAGCGCGGAACGACGCCCGCGTCAAAAGCGTCCTTAATGGTTTCCATATAGAAATCCACCGCCTGTCTTCTGGTCATATTCATCTTTTTAAAAATGTGGTAATCGCTGCAAGAAACTAGAATACCGGTTTCTTTGATGCCAAGCTCCTTTACCATCTGGAAGTCCTTCTTCTGCGCGCGAATCCAAGTCGTAATCTCCGGAAAGGTATAGCCAAGCGACATACATTGATCGATAGCTTCCCGGTCCTTCTTGGTGTAAATAAAAAACTCGGACTGCCGGATCAGCCCATAAGAACCTCCTAGTTTTGCCAAGAGCTTGTAAAGATCTACAATCTGCTTGACTGTATAGGGTGCCATCGATTGCTGCCCGTCTCGAAATGAGGTATCTGTAATCCAAACGTCCTCCGGCATATTCATCGGTACGCGTCTCTGGTTGAAGGCCAGCTTCGGCACTTCTTCGTAATTAAACATCTCTCGATATAAATTCGGTTCGTCCACATCTTGCAGGCTGTATTTGTAGATACTTTGTTCCAACAGATTGGTTTTTTTGGAAATCTCAAGCATTTCATGACCTCTCTTTCAAATGATGATATGACAGCCACATCCGATGCGGCTGTCAAGTTTTCAGTCAAGTTCTTTATTGCGTTAAATCGTTTTCTTGCACTGTATACAAGTATACTTCTGTCGTTTCACGATGTCAATAGCTTTTGTTAAAATTGTTTAAAAAATGTTTTTAATATACAAGTGTACGTCAATATGTCATAAAAACCGCCTGCCTCAAACGCGAAAAGGAGAACCACAGTCCTCCTTTTCGCTTGCGGCGCGCTTCTCGCAAAGCAACGCGCGGTCTAATTCTTATGATATTCCTGAATGAAGTTAGCAAGCAATGCTACCGTCTGCTCCATATCCTCCATATGCACGGTACCAACTGCGGTATGCATATAACGCTGCGGAATACTAATGCCGCCTGCCAGCACGCTCCCTCCCGCCATCGCTGCAGACCAAGCGTCCGTACCGCCTCCAGTGATGACCTCTCTCTGAAATGGAATGTTGTGACGTTTCGCGACATCGATAATCTTTTTTGTCAGCCTGCGCGGTACATTGTTTCCGGTCGCGCCCAGAATCGGATCCCAGTCATAAAACTTGACCGCCGGACCTTTTCCCATCATGCAAGAGCATTTGCTTTCCTCCACACCCGGTGTGCCGCCTGTGAGTGTGACATCAATTGCCATAAACAACTCCGGATTCAGCCGGTTGACCAACGGACCGCCTGCGCGCATGCCGACTTCTTCCTGTACTGAGCCGACCATCACGATGGTGTTCTCCAATTCCACATTTTTGAGTCTCTTAAGTGTTTCCACGAGTACCGCGCAACCCGCTCTGTCATCAATCGCCTTGCCGGTATAATATTTTCCGCCGTTGAGCACATAGCCTTCTCTGGCGAAGCCCATGTAACAGCCGATTTCCACCCCGAGTGCTCTGGTTTCTTCCGCGCTTTCGGTACCGAAATCCACGAACAAATCCTCAATTTTGATAACCTGATGGTGCTCCTCTTCGCTCATAATATGCGCCGGCTTGGAACCGGTTACACCGTAAACCGCCTTACCGTCATCGGTCATAACGACCATGTCCTGGTTGACCGCGGTTCTGTCGTCATGATAGCCAACCGGAAAGAAACGTGCGAGACCGTTTTCTTCGATATAATTGATGATAAAGCCAATTTCGTCCATGTGCGCGGAGAAAACGAGTTTGCGGTCTCTGTTCTTGCCGTATTTCACAAAAATCTGGTTACCCATCGGATCCTCGATATGTTCGTCATACAGCCCTTCCATTTCTTTACGAAGGACAGCGGCTACTGCGCTTTCATCACCGGAAACACCGTAAGTATTGTCCAAATTTTTTAATGTTTGTAATAATGATTCGTAAGCCATTTTATTCCTCTTTTCTACAGATACTGATTATACCATCATAAAGCCGCAAATCAGATACAGCACAACTGAGATGGCAGCTGATATGGTCGCATAGGGCAGCGTTGCGAACATCAAATCCATGGACTTGATTTCGCATCCCTGCGCGCACATGATGACGCCGTCACCGTACAGGCAGGTATTGCTTCCGAATGCCGCGCCGGAGAATACCGCAGCGGAGGCCAAAATCGGATCTACGCCCATCGCCTGTGCCAGCGGTACAACGATTGGTAAAATGATAGCCGCCAGATCCCAGAAACATCCGGTTGCGTAAGCGTACACGCCGCATACCAAAAATACTACCGCAGGCAGGAAAGCGCCTTTCATAATCGGCTGCGTCACGCTGATCACGTAATCCGCAAGACCAAGGTCAATATTGATCGCCTGCACCGCGAACGCCAGCACCGTCAGAATCATAACGAAGCTCATGCTGACAACACCGTCATAGCACGCCTCCAAAAGCTCCTTGAAGCTCATCTTCTTTTCGAGTAGATACAGGATGAAGGCGGACAGTACACCGGCCGCGGAGCCGTAAAGCACCTCTGTTCCCATGGCCAGTGTGACCACGATCATAACGATCAGCGGAATCAGGAAGTTCCAAGGATGCGCCTGATAACCCTCCGGAATCTCAAATTGATTGGCGTGGATGACATCTTCCGGCGTTCCTTCCGGAAAAACATTTCCAGTCAGTGCAACTCTTTCGTAGTCTTTTTTAATCAAACCGAGTTTCGGGATGATGCCGATGATCTGCAGGACACAAACAATCAGCGAAATATACGCGTAGAAGGTCAGCGGCAGCGCTTTTAAATACGCGCCCATACCGGTCCCGTCAACCACAACGCCTTGGTTTTCCATCAGCATCGCGAAATATGCCGCCCAGGATGAAAGCGGGATCAGAATACAGACCGGCGCGGCGACCGCGTTTACGACATAGGCAAGCTGTGTTCTCGGAATGCCCTGTCTGTCGGTAATGCCCTTCATCGTCGTACCGACTGCCAAATTGTTCAAATAATCGTCTAAGAAAATAATTACACCTAAAATAAAGGTGCCGAATAAGGACTGTTTCTTTGTCTTAATAAATTTTCCGGCCCAGATTCCAAAATCAGTGACCGCGTTGGATCTTTCAAATAGGACGATGAGCATGCCAAACATGGCAACGACCATCGCGATCCATTGAAAGCTCTCATTGGCCATGGATGCGTATAAATAGCCAAACCAACTGTTCACAAATCCTTCATTTGCGCTTGCCAAAATAATTGCGCCGACTGTCAGACCGCAAGTCATGGCAAACAAGGTTCTTTTCGTCGCTACCGCGATGATCAAAATCACCAGTACCGGCAGCAAACTGATAAAACCGTACTCCATTGTCTTTTACCTCCAAAATGCTATTAATTCATGCAGACACTACTTTAACACATCCATGAAAAAAAGCAAAGAGAGATAATTGTTTTTTTCAACAAACATTCTTTTTATTTTTTGTTCCTTGACAAAATAAAAATTATTTCAAATTATTTTAAAAAAAGACTACGAAAAATTCGAAAAGTATGGTACAATAACTGCATGACGTCAGTCAGCTATGGGCCATTAGCTCAACGGATAGAGTAACGCTCTCCGAAGGCGTTGATCGGGGTTCGATTCCCCGATGGCTCACCAATTTTATAAATCGGGGCATTCATCCCCGATGACTTAAAAAACCGCGGAGCTTCATCGCTTCCGCGGCTTTTTTTATTTATCCTCTCCCATATCGGTGAAGCCCTTTCCTTCTCCCCATACGGTATTCACTTGCAGAATCGTAACGAATGCCTGTGGGTCAGTTTCAAGCAGGAATTTTTTGATAACCATGCTCTCGCGCGGAGAGCAGAGAATTATGAGTTGTTTGCGATGCTTACCGGTGTATTCCCCTACGATATCATAACTGGATACTCCGCGACGGATTTCGTGCATGACATAATCCGCGACCTCCTTACCCTTTGCGGTAATGATCTGCATCTGCACGATCTTCGTCTCAAATCCGTACATGATGAAATCAACAACCTTGGATGCGATGATCTGCGTTACCAAGGCGTACAGCGCGATATTGCGCCCAAAGATAAATGCGGAAATCACGATGATACCGCAGTCCAGCACAAGCAGAATGCGGCTGATATCCACCTGAGGCATCCACTTTTTCTTCACAATCTTCGCGATGGATTCCGTTCCGCAGAACGAATAGCCTCTCCAAAAGACGAAGCCGTTGCATGCCCCCGCGAAAATACCGCAAAAAATTGCGGCCAGCAGCAGGTCTTTTTCCTCAAGCAGCTGAAAATCCAATTTTTCAAACACGAACAGAACCGCCGGATACAGCAATGTTACGAGCAATACCTTTTTGCCCTCTCGGAAGCCCAGCGTCAGGATCACGACAATCCAGATCACGATGGCCAGCGCGTAGTACAGCACCGAAAAATCAATGCTGATGTAATTTTGCACGATTCTGACGATACCCGTCAGGCCGCCGCAGGTCAAGCCATTGGGGATCATGACCGCCGTTGTTGAAAACGCGCCGATCGCGCATCCGAGAATTAAAAAAATCATATCCGCGATGGTGCGTTTTACATGCGTATGCTTCTCATTATGCATCTGTTTCTCCTTTCTTCGCCAAAAGCCGTCCATGTCGGATACATGGATACGGAAGCCCCGGATTTTTTTCTTTATATGGAGCAAGGCTCTGCTTCCTGCAGCGCATAAAAAGCCGTATTTCCAAACACATCCACAGCCTTAACCATCATCGCTGCCTGCCTGCTTTGGGCCTCCGCCTCCCAGGATAAGGAAAGCTCCAGCTTACCTTTGACACGCGCCGCGAAATGACGAGCGCAAAAGATCTTGCCGTCGTACTGATCATCGACACACCAATAATCCACCAACGCGAACACATCCTTCGCGAGCGCCGCTTCGACGTCGGCTCTCGCCTTGCTGCGCAAATTTTCGGACATCTCCGTCAGCTGATATGCCGACAAGCGAACGGTGACCTTGCAGGGCTCTGTTTGGAATCCGGACGTGTACGGCTCGCGCGAAAGCTCCGCGGCAATCCGTATTTTTGGCTCCACGTCCTGTAATGCATCACAAACAGTCTCTTCGGCAACAAGCTCCACAGCGAGCCCTTCTCTCTGAAAACGTTTCAGCGCTCCCGCTGCGGCCGGCGCGCCGTTGTCGCAGCAGATCCATCTGCGTCCGCACTTTCCCGCGACCGCACCCAACGTGCCGGAACCGCAAAAAAAGTCGCAAACCAAATCATCCGGCCTGCTGCCTGCTTCCAAAATACGCAGCAGCAGGGCCTCCGGCTTCTGGGTCGCGTAACCGGTACGTTCCGCGGAGGTGCGCCCGACCATATCAATATTCCAAACATCCTTCATATTGACCATCGTATACCAGCCCCGCTCATCGCAAAATTCCGCCACCCCCTTAAAACGATAGGGTTTCAAACCGCGATTATAGGATTTTTCCTTCGGCAGCTGCAGATAATACCGGGGCGTTTTGCTGTAAACCAAAATGGTGTCATGTTTTCTGGCAAAGTGCCGTTTGCTGCTGCCACCGGACTTATACTGCCAGATAATTTCATTGACAAAATTACGGTCGCCAAAAATTTCATCCAAAAGGATTTTGACATAATGCACGCTGTGCCAGTCCAGATGCACCCAAATGGTGCCCTCATCAGCGAGGAGGTCGCGCATATACAGCAGCCGCACGCAAAGCATGCGAAGATAAGCCTCCATGCCGGTTTCCCATACGTCCTCATAGGCGCGATGACGCACGCGTCTGGTCTTGGCGGTGGCTTTTTCACTTTCCGAACCTGCCTTCGCGTCCTTGTCCGACATCAGCGGGATTTCCGCGATTGCCTCATAATTCGCCTTGCTGAAAAACGGCGGATCCAGATAAATGAGCTGTACCTTTCCGTCAAGCTCTTTTTCAGAAAGCAGCCAGCGCATACAGGCCGCGTTATCGCCATAGGCCAGCATCCCGACCCCGCGTTCCTCCTTTTCGCCGTTTCCTGCCTCCAAACGTTCGATCAAACGAAAAGCGCCGCTTTTTTGTTGTTCGTATTCAATGCGGCTTTGCTCATAAATTTCGGCCAAATGCTGAATCAATCCCATCGTTCTCGTCCTTTCAAGCCGATTTGTTCCGACAAAAAATGCACCATGTAATATGGTGCATTTCGCCGGTACTGCGTTATTTCCATGAATTACATGGTACAATTATAACATAATTCGCTGTCCTGTTGCGCGTTTATCTTCTCAATTTCCGGAATTCTTTTGACTTTCTGCGTCGTTGTCTTGATCATCGGTTCGTCAGTGAGAATGAAATGGTTGACATGCTTGTATTTTGGCATTGCCTCATTGATCGCCCCCAAATCACGGCGCACCTGTTCCGCCAATTGGTCGACGTTCCATTGCTTTTCTTTGAGATAGTCCTCCTGGTACACAATTTTTGCCCAAAGTACCAGATCGTTGTGCTTTTCGCGTGAAAAGACCAGACATTCCGCCACATACGGCAGTCTGGAGAGCTTTTCCTCGATTTCCTCAGGGAAAATATTTTTACCGTTTTTCATGACGATTACATTCTTTTTGCGACCGGTGATGTACAGATTTCCATGTTTATCGAAACGTCCAAGGTCTCCGGTATAGAACCATCCGTCCTTGATGGCTTCTGCGGTTTCGTCCTGCTGATTCAGATAACCCAGCATGATGTTTGGTCCGCGCGCCACGATTTCGCCGATTCCGTTTTCATCCTCTCCAAAAAGCTGAATATTGACGCTCGGCATCGGCTTGCCAACAGAGCCTGCGGCGATATCCTCCGGGCGCTCTGCCGCGAGTACCGGAGAAGTTTCCGTCAACCCGTATCCCTGAATGGTCGCAATGCCAAAGCCGTTCATACCGGCGGAGGTTTCCGGCGTCAGCGGCGCGGCTCCGCAGATAATCAGTCTCAGCCGTCCGCCTAGACCATCAATCACCTGTTTAAAAATTTTGCGGCGAACCGGAAGGCCGAATATTTCCGCGAACTTCGCGAGCTTTAAGCCCGTTTGAATTTTGCTCTGCTTGCCTTCTTTTTCAATCTGTCTGCAGATTTTTTTGTACATATTTTCTACAATCAGCGGAACGCCTACAAAAACGGTCACGCCATACTCACCTAAATTCTTTGTCACATAGCGTAAGCCATCGCAGAATACGCTGCACGCGCAGGACGCCATGAATACCAGCGCGCCGACCAGCCCGAAGCTGTGGTGGAACGGCAAAAACGCCATATTCACATCCCAGGGGTAAAAGCGCTCGAACGCCTGCATGTCTCGGATATTACTCATAATGTTGCCGTGACTGAGCATCACAGCCTTGGAATTAGCGGTGGTTCCGGAGGTGAACAGAATGACCGCCGTTTGCTTTTCGGAGACCTCCGCGTCCAAAAATCTGCGCTCACCGGAACGAACCTTCTGCTCGCCGTCCAGTTTCATCTGTTCCAATACGCTGCCTTCACCGTTCATCTGCAGCAAAATCGGCTTTTCTATCCCACAGTGCTCTGCCGCTTCTTCGGCAACAACCTTGTGCTTGTCATCATAGAACAAGACTGTGATCTCACTGCGGCCGATGCAGGAGGCCAGTTCTTCCGCGGTAAAACCCTTGTCAAACGGTACCGCCACGCCGCCGCCGTTGACTGTCGCCAAAAATGCCTGCATCCAAGGATAGCTGTTCTCGCCGATGATACCGACGCGCAGCGGTTTCCCCTGCAGCGCATCCATGCAGAGCAGCTCTGTCCCCAAATTCTGCGCGTCCTTATGCATTTGAAAGAAAGAGATATGTTTGATCACACCGTTTTCCTTCACTTGAAACGCGTCATTGCTCGGCGTTTCTTCAATACAGCAGGTCACCATTTCCTTGATCGTTCTTGCCGGATTCTGATAGCAGTAACGCTTGCTTTTTTTGCGGTTTATACTCATAGTACTTATCTTCTCCCAATATTACTTTTAGATGTGAGGATTTCCTCACGCTCCCTGTCATCGCGATATGAAAGGGACTTTATCCCCGCGCGAAATAATCTAGTTTTTAAAACTAGATTACTTTCTATTATATAGAAGATACGGGATCAAGTCAACTCTATGGGCTTTTTTTAACGCTTTCATCACCAAATCTACATTTTCTTTTTTATGATAATGCATCAATACCCGCTGCATCCGCTTCTCTTCCGTACTTTTCGCCACATAGACCGGCCGCATGGTAAACGGGTCAAGTTCCGTATAGTACATGCAGGTCGCCAGCGTACCCGGCGTCGGATAGAAGTCCTGCACCTGGTCAGGTACGAATCCGTATTCCTTGAGAAAACAAGCCAGCTCAATCGCATCGTCGAGACTGCTGCCCGGATGCGAGGAAATCAGATACGGGATCAGATATTGCTTCAGCCCGAGGCGCTTGTTCATCTGTCGGTACTTCTTGTCGAAGGCCAAAAAAACCTCTTTGCCCGGCTTGCGCATGTGACAGAGTACCTGCGGCGAAATATGCTCCGGCGCGACTTTGAGCGTTCCGCTGACGTGATAGCGGCAAAGTTCCTCGATGAATTTGTCCGCCTTCGGGTCCGCCATCAGATAGTCATAGCGGATACCGGAACGAATGAATACTTTTTTGATCCCATCAAGGTTTCGTACTGCCCGCAGGACATCCAGATAATCACTGTGATCCACCTTCATGTTCGGGCAAACACCCGGATACAGACAATCCTTATCCGCGCAAACGCCGACTTTGAGCTGCTTCTTACAGGCCGGAAAGCGAAAATTAGCGGTCGGTCCCCCGACATCGTGGATATAACCCTTAAAGTCCTTTTTTTGCGTCAGTGCTTTTGCCTCCCGCACGATTGACTCCTTGCTGCGGCTGCGCACCTGCCTGCCCTGATGATAGGTGATCGCGCAGAAGCTGCAGCCTCCGAAGCAGCCGCGCGAACTGACCAGACTGAACTTTATCTCGCGAAATGCCGGAATCCCTCCGGCGGCCGCGTAAGAAGGATGATATTCGTTCTCAAACGGCAGGTCATACAAATCGTCCAGCTCCTCGCGTTCCAGAGGCGGCTGCGGCGGGTTCTGCACCACATAGACCGTATCGCTGTACTTCTCCGTCAGTATCTTAGCCGAAATCGCGTCGTGATTACGGTACTGGATCGCAAAGCTCTCAGCGTACGCTCGCTTATCCTCTGCGATCCGCGCGAAATCCGGCAAGACGATTGCTTCCTCCAGCCCTGGCAGGCTCAGATTCTTCGTGCGGTAGCAGGTGCCACGCACCCATGTGATATCCCGCGCCGAGATGCCGGAATCCAATGCCTCGGCAATTTCCAGAATCGCGCGTTCTCCCATGCCGTAGATCAAAAGATCAGCCTTGGCATCCAGCAGGATCGACCTGCGCACCTTGTCGCTCCAGTAATCATAATGCCCCAATCTGCGCAGGCTGGCCTCCAGGCCACCGATGATGACCGGCACATCCTTATAGGCCTCTTTTGCCCGATTCGCGTAGACGATGACTGCCCGGTCCGGCCGCCTGCCCGCCTTGCCGCCCGGCGCGTATTCATCCACCTTACGCTTATGGCGAAAGACAGAATAATTGTTGACCATCGAGTCCACCACGCCGCTGTTAATCAAAAATCCCAAACGCGGTTTCCCGAATACGCGAAAATCCTCAGCCGTTTTGTAGTTCGGCTGAGGTAAGATCGCTACCTTATATCCATATCGTTCTAATAGTCTGCTGATGATCGCAGTCCCGAACGAGTGATGGTCCACATAGGCGTCCCCTGTGACGAGCACAAAGTCCGGCTGCTGCCATCCTCGTTCTTCCATCTCTTTTCGATTGATCGGTAAAAAACTCATACAATTATCTCTAGCTTATCTTTGACCCTTGTCATACGGAATTCCCTCCGCCTTCGGAACACGCGAACTCTTGGACGTAAACGCCAAAACAATCAGCGTGATCACATACGGCAGCATCCGGTAAACATACGGGCTGATGCCGATTTCTGCCAGCAGATAGACTCCGTCACCGTTGATATCCAATGACGCGTAGATTGCCGCGATGCACTTGAACAATCCGAACAACAGACTTCCGAGCGCGATGTTCAGCGGTGTCCAGTTTCCGAAGATCATAACGGCCAGCGCAAGGAAACCATAGCCTGCGACCTCTCCGGTCGAGGTGCAGTTCGCAGTCGTCATCGAATACGTAAATCCACCGATCCCGGCAAGAAAGCCGGATAATCCGACACCCAAATACCGCATCTTGAATACGTTGATGCCGAGAGAATCCGCAGCCTGTGGGTTTTCACCGCAGGACCGCAGGCGAAGACCGGTCCTGGTCTTATACAAGAATATGGAAACCAGTATAAAAATGATCAAGCATACATACGTACTCGGATAAACCTTGTTCAAGAACAGGTCAAGTACCGGACCCCAACTATAATCCTTCGGAAGCCCGAAGGTGGACGGACGGATCATGAACCAGCCTGCCGCGCCGCCGCTGGCCATACCCAGCGTACTCTGCTGCGCAATCATATAGATGAAAAACAGTACCACTGCCGGCGCCAGCATGTTCAGCGCAGTGCCGCCGATGGTCTGGTCCGCGCGCAGATTAATCGCAGAAAACGCGAGCAGCATGGAGAACGCTACGCCGCAGATTCCCGTCAGCAGCATGGAGATCAGCATGACAATCTGTCCCTGTTCCTGTACAAAGCCCATTCCCTGGAACATCCGGATAAAGATTACGCCCATAAAAGCGCCGAAGATCATAATACCCTCTAACGCCAGGTTGATGACACCGGAACGTTCCGCGCATACACCCGCAAGCGCTACAATCATAAGTGGAACTGCATAAAGCATGGTTTGCTGAATCAAGAATACCATTATTGCTGTCCTCCTTCCTCTTCGGCATCCACCGCGTCTTCCGCTTCTGCCGCGGCTTCATCGGTCTCTGCCGATTCAATTTCCGGTTTCGCTTCTTCGGTTGTAACCGCGATCTGAACCTCCTTCGCCTTTTTGCGTTTGGTGTTAAGCAGCATCTTGAAGAACATCGCGAAGGCAGATAGATATACGATTGTCGCAATGATAATATTGGCAATATATTCGTTATATGCGGTCAGGTATTTGAGCTGCAGACCGGCAATGTTGAGCGCGGACATGAACAGACCCGCAAAAATAACCCCAATCGGATGGTTTGATGCCAGCAGCGCTACCGGAATGCCGTTGAACCCGTCCGCCGGAAGAGACATATAGGTAGACCAATAAAATTCCGTATTTCCGGAAAGAAAATACAGACAACCGCCGGCAGAGGCCAAAGCGCCTGCGATGACCATCGACAATACAATATTTCTCTTATCGTTGATGCCCGCGTACCTCGCGGCGTGTCGGTTGAGACCGCAGGCACGCAGTTCAAAGCCAAAGGTTGTTTTGGTCATGATGACCCACATGAGGACCGCGATCAGGCAGGCGATCCAAAAGCCGCCGTTTGCCTGAGAATCCGGAAAGAGGATGTCCATCCCCAACTTCGGCGTTACGACATCGACATTCTTAAGCGGAATGATATAGCCAACCTTCCCGCCTTCTGCCGCATTCTTAAATTCTTCATGCACATCAAACCACCATGTCACCAGATTGGCTGCGATCCAGTTGGTCATGATACAGGTGATAACTTCATTGATGTTGAGAAATGCTTTGAACAATCCCGGGATGGCGCCCCACAGCGCGCCCAGCACGATACCGGTAAGAAACGCGCAAATCCACGCCAGCCATGAAGGGCAGCCGGACCACCCCAGCCACAGACCAACCGACAGAGTTCCCATGGTTCCCATCAGATACTGCCCTGCCGCGCCGATATTAAACAGACCGGTTTTGAACGCGACCGCGACCGAAAGGCCTGTCATGATCAGCGGTGTCGCGCGGAACAGCATATTGCCCATGTTGACCGGATTGAAGCCGAAGGTCAGTTGACCGTCCGTTCTTCCGGTACTAAACACACCTAAAAAGACAAGACGTACGCCGTCCCAGATTCCTTTCGGCGAAATGTTGCTCTTGAGAAGTCCTACGATAATAATGACCAGCGTTCCGACCGCGAGGCCGATGAGGATGGAGATCAAAGAGGCGTAAACAGATTTTGCGCCGTCGGATTTATACCATTTTATTTTTCCGCTTTCAGGTTCAATTCTAGGCATTCTGTTTCTCCTCCTTTCCCTGTCGTTTCGCGCCGGACATGTACAGTCCGAGTTCTTCCGGCGTCGTATGCTTTGGATCCAGTTCGCCGACTAACTCGCCCTCATAAATGACAAGGATCCGGTCGGAAAGTCCAAGCACTTCATCCAGTTCCAGAGAAACCAGCAAAATCGCTTTCCCCTCGTCCCGTTCCGCGACCAGCTGCGCATGAATATGTTCAATTGCGCCGACGTCCAGACCTCTGGTCGGCTGCACCGCGACGACCAAAGGTTCATCGCGATCCAGTTCTCTGGCAATAATGGCTTTCTGCTGGTTTCCTCCGGACATCGAGCGTGCGATCGTGATCGGACCCTGTCCTGAACGGACGTCATATTCTTCAATCAGTTTTTCCGCGTATTTGCGCACTTCTCCAAAACGGATAAAACCGTGGTTTTGGAAGCGCGGTTCTTTATATTTCTGCAGCACCAGATTTTGTTCCAGTGTATAGCCGAGCACCAGACCATGCTTGTGCCGATCCTCCGGAATATGTGCCATACCGGCCCGGCTTCTCTTGCGGATCGACGCGTTAGAAATATCCTCTCCGCAGAGGGTAATCTTTCCGGCGGAAGCCTTCTCCAGTCCGGTCAATCCGTGAATCAGTTCTGTCTGACCGTTTCCGTCGATGCCGGCAATGCAAAGGATTTCCCCTTTGTGTACCTGAAAAGAAACTCCGCGTACCGCGTCGTTCTTGTGAATCTTGGACGGAACCGTCAGATTCCGCACATCCAAAACTGTTTCGCCCGGGACGGCATCCTTTTTGTGTATTTCCAACTGTACCGGACGGCCAACCATCATATTGGAAAGCTCCTGCTTATTGGTTTTTTGCGTATTGACGGTACCGATATACTTGCCCTTGCGCAGCACCGTAACGCGATCCGAAACAGCCATAATTTCGTTTAATTTATGCGTGATGAATAAGATCGATTTGCCTTCCCTGGCAAATTCCCTCATAATTTCCATAAGTTCATCGATTTCCTGCGGAGTCAAAACCGCAGTTGGTTCATCAAAGATCAGAATATCGTTGTCACGATACAGCATCTTCAGAATTTCGACGCGCTGCTGCATGCCAACCGTAATGTCCTCCACTTTTGCGTCTACGTCAACCTTCAGCCCATAACGCTCCGAAAGCGCGATCACTTTTTCTCGGGCTTCTTTTTTCTTCAAAAATCCAAGCTTGTCGGTCGTTTCGGCGCCGAGGATGATATTATCCAGCACCGTAAAAACATCGACCAGCTTAAAATGCTGATGCACCATCCCGATTCCCAGCGCGGTCGCGTCATTCGGATCATGAATCTCTACTACTTTTCCGTCTTTTTTAATTTCACCTGCTTCCGGCTGGTATAGTCCGAAAAGCACACTCATCAAGGTGGACTTCCCTGCTCCGTTTTCACCCAAAAGCGCATGAATCTCGCCCTTCTTCAGCTGCAGGGTGATGTCGTCGTTTGCCACGATTCCCGGAAATTCCTTGCGGATGTGGTTCATTTCTATTACATACTCAGACATGTCTTTTCCTTATCTTCCTTCGATTCTTTCCCGATATGCCCCACCGAACATCTCAGAATCGAACGATATTTGTCAATATTCAAGCTGTGCCGATTGTGTTTTTCTATTGAGAAAAGGGGGAATACATGATTCCCCCTTATGTTTTGGTTTCAAACCTATGCATTCGCCGCCATTATTTTACGAATGTAACGTTTTCAAGTCCCGCTTTGCTTGGGTCCTTCATTGTATCGTCGTTGTCGATTTTGATTTCGCCTGCGACAACCTTTTCGTACAGAGCTTTGTAATCGTCAACGCTCCAGTTTTCGAGCTGCCAAGTATCTGTCGGGATACCGACTGCGTTGTCAGCTGCGCCGAGCTTCATGGAACCGCCGTAAACTTCGCCGCCGTCATAGTACTTTGTCAGCGCTTCGATTACAGATTCCGCCAAGCCCTTCATCGCGGAAGTGATAACTGTGTCGGACTGCGTGGACTGGTCAACGTCAACGCCAACGATCTTCTTTTCAGCTGCTTCCGCTGCCGCGACTCCGGAGTTAAACATCGTACCACCGCACATGAAGATAACTTCTGTACCCGCATTGTACCAACCGGATAACATCGCCTGCAGGTCAGGAGAAGCGGAGAAGCTGGAGCCGTGTTCCCAGGAATATCTCATTTCAACAGTTTCACCCTTTGCTGCTGCGGCATCGTTCGCGCCCTGTGCAAAGCCATAACCGTACCGGATACAAGCCGGGTTGTTACCGCCGCCGCCACCGGAGAAGCCTAACTTCGTGTAACCTTCCATAACGGTTGCATAGCCTGCAAAGTAGCCGGCCTGTTCTTCCTGATAAGATACGCCTACCAGGTTCGGCATTCCCATATCCCATCCATCGATGAATACGAACTGAACGTCAGGATATTTCGGTGCTACTGCCTTTAAGGCTGTTTCCTGAAGGTAACCAGGAGTTACGAGAACTTCAGCGCCTGCATCGCAAGCGTCAGTCATCGCTTTGATTCTGTCTTCATCGGTTGCGTTAGCATCGTTAGCCGGCTGATAATACTTATAGGACTTGTTGTTGTCATAAGCATACTTCTTGACGCCGTTCCATGTGAACTGGTTAAAAGAACCGTCTTTTAACTGACCAACGTCGGTTACCATGGCGATCTGATAAGTACCATCTTCGGATTCGTAGTTATCGGAGATGTCGTCGAAGCTGACTTCGGCGTTGCCGCCGTCACCCTGATCGCCGCCATTTCCGCAAGCCGCGAAAGTGAATACCATCACCAGGATGAGCAATACTGTTAAAAACTTTTTCATTTGTTCCCTCCTAAATGAATTAAGAATTAAGTACAAATCAATTATAATACACTTAACGGAAAAGGGAAAGTTATTTTTTTCATAATCCGTATTTTTTGTGAAATTTTTGTGAAATCCCTTCGAAGCAAGACTGTTTTTCTGTCAGACTTCCTTATCCGGCGAAAATCTGCACCCAGTACGGTGTGCCGTCCGCGGAAACCGCATAGCCGACACCGATTTTTTCGTAGCTCGTGTGCAGGATATTCGCGAGATGTCCGGAAGAATGCATCCAGCCGTCCATCACAGATGCTGCGCTCTTTTGTCCCATCGCGATGTTCTCTCCTGCGGTTTTGTAGCTGTAGCCTGCAGCCTTGAGCATGTCAAACGCAGAGCCGTAGGTTGGTGAGGTATGGGAAAAATATTGGTTCTTTGCCATATCCTCTGCTTTTTGCTGCGCGATCTCAGATAACTTACTGTCGTTTTGCAGCGCGGCAATCCCCTGTGCAGCTCTTTCACTGTTGACCAGACTGACCACCTGCGACGTCATGCTGCTCTGTCCGGCGCTTACCGGTTCGTCTTTACTGCTGTCATCTCGGTCGTCTTTATTTTCTTTATCGTTCTTGTTTGCCTGATCGCTCTTGTTCTGCGTATTGCCCGCATTTTGATCCTGATTCGTGTTCTGATCTTTGCAGTCCGTCTTTATCTGGCATACTGACGCAAAGTCAAAGTTTTCTTTGCAGATATTCTCAAGATCCGGTTTTTTCTTGCAGAGCATCTCGAAGTCCTGCACCGTCTGCGCATCGCAGAACTTTGCGGCTGTCACAGTCTGTCCCGGTCCTGCGGTATTGGTGCAGGATACGGTTTTGTCTGCTGCGTAAGCGGCGCTGCCTGCCCCCAGGACCATACTCATCGCTAAGACTGCGGTTATCATTTTGTTTTTCATGTTTTTGCCTCCTTATCTCTTGCGCAGGTGTGGTTTTATGAACCTCCGGAGGATCTTGCCCGCGCATTTGCATCAGGTACCATACAAAAACTATAACCGCTGACCCCAGGGGATGTCACCCCCTCAAAATTTGGTAATCCCTAATTCTTCCACTAAATGACGCACAAAGGAAGCCGTCAGACCCCAGATGATCTTGTCCTCATAGCGATAGATCACGATCTGCTTATGGCCCACGCGCCACTTGTAATCACTGCGGATGCCCAGCATCTCATAAGGGAAACCCGCCGTGTCCTGCACGATGTCCTGCTCGTAGATATACGGCTCGGTTTCGGCAAAAAAACGTACCGGAACGGTAAAAACTTCCGCGACTTCCGCCTCGCTGAGCCTGAGATTTTTGAGTTCCGCCTCCGGCACGATGCCGACTACCGCGTGCATCGCAATCGACGCGAGCTCGTACTGCGTTCCATATTTTCCTAAGATTTCAATATGCCGCAGCCCTATTTCCTCATAGGTTTCCCGCAGCGCGCAGGCTTCGACGCTCTCCCCTGCCTCCAGTCTTCCTCCCGGAAAACAGACATCGCCGGGCTGTTTGATCGTCGCGGTTCTCTTTTCGAACAAAAAGTACAGTCCGTCCGCCTTTTGCACCAAAAGAATCAGCACAGCGAACTCGCGCATGATATCGATGGTATCTCTGCCGCGCCGCGCCAAAAAATCACGAATTTTCTCTTTTTGTGAAGTTTGCAAATCCTTGCCCATCTTTGTGTCCTCTTTATATCCTCCTGCCAACCTTTTGAACAAAAGAAAGGCGATGGATTCCCATCGCCGCAGGTTTCTTATTATGTAGGAATATCTCTCAGTGATATTTCCGGAATCACGACAAAAGCACCTTGCGAAACGCTGCGCATCCATGAACGTCATGCGAACATAAAAATCACAGATTTCGTTATGTGCACTTTGGTCCTTACGCTTTAGTTGAGGATCTCGCATCCGGTGAAGTCTACGCCGATCATCTCTTCCTTGTCCGCGCTCAGACTGACAACGAAGTCCATGCCGTAATCCTTGGAGATATTCTTTAATCTTTCCACGAATTCCGGCAGATCACCCAGCGTGAAGTCCGCGTGCTTCAAAATGCTGTCGATAAAGATTGTTTCAATATCATGGTCGGAACTGATGATCCCGTATAAAAAACCGATGTATTCGTCGCAATTCGTTACATGCTCAAAGTCCTCCATGCAGATGACCCTGATTCTGTATTTCAAGTCGTACATCAGTCTATGGTTCTTGTTAATAAAAATAATGCTGCCTTTGCTTGTTTCAACGGACTCGTTCGCCAGTTCAATCATCTGTTTCGTCTTGCCGCTGCCTTTATGTCCTACCAAAAGTTTCACCATGGTTATCGCCTCCAAAATTATTATTGCTTTCCGCGTTTTGTTCATTATACACTAAATTCACGTGGCTTTCAAGCACAAAATCGGACTTGCATGCAGAATTATCAATGTCAAGGAAAAGTTAAAAGCATTATCTTATCTTTTTGTTGATTTTCAGAGCATCGTGAGGGAATTCAGTTCGGCAATGGTCATAAAAACAGCAAACCCGTCACCTTTACCGCCGAGTCGCGCTAGGCAAAAATCTTAATCAGCAGCAATTTGCCGCGCGCAACCGTCACTTCAGCGGTTTCGCCCGGCAGCACTTCATTGCTGACGCCGTACTGATACTCACAGTGAATAGCAGCATCTTGCAGCGGATATTTGGCGTGTGTGATCGTCACACCCTCCGCCTGTCCGCTGAGGTTGAGCAGTGAAAAATAGGCACAGGTATCGTCAATCCGAACAGGCCTTCCGGATACGAGCTGCATCTCGGAGTAATCGTCCAAAATCCTGCCCTGTTTGCCCGCTTCGTCCAGCATATAGAGGATGGACACATTGGCGAGCGTATGATCCAGCCGCTGTCCGATGACGCCGACCAGCAGGAACTCCGCAAAGTTCCGCCGCAGTGCCTCTTTGACCGCAAAGACCGTATCGGTATCGTCTTTTTCGCAAGGCAGCACGATCAGCTCCGGTATACTGTCCCTTGCTGCTGTATTCGCGTCCGCAGGTATAGCTGCGGCACCCGCACGCTGATACTTCTGCTCCATTTCGTCTTTGGCATACGAATCGAAGTCGCCGATGATCAGATCCGGCCAGACACCGAGCCGCGCCTGATGTTTCAGTCCGGCATCGCAGTAAATGTAATAATCGTCATTTCTGAAATATTTTTTGATCTTCTCGTAATTCTGGATCTCGGCCGCGCCAATGATCACACATCTTTGTTTCTGTTCCATGCTCTGTCATTTTCCTATGCTGCAAAATCTTTCCCTTACGGCCGCTCCAGCTTACCGATCCGGTCAGCCCAGTAGCCCCAGACCTCCTGCAAAAGTTTGCGGCCCGCGAACATGGCGGCCAGAGAAGGGTCCAGCGGCGGCGCGATTTCAACCACATCAAAACCGATGATGTTCAGGTTTTGAAATAACTTTTCGAGCAGTGTCAGTGCCATCCGCGGAGTCAGTCCGCCGAACTGCGGTGTGCCGGTCCCTGCCGCGAAGCCCGGGTCTAAGGCGTCGATATCAAAGGTGATATAAACCTTGTCAAAACGCTTCATTTTTTCGATGCAGGCCTCCGCCACCGCCTCGATCCCCTCATGATAGCAGTCGTAAGCAGTTTTGACCTGGATCTTGTTTGTCTTATGGAATTCGAACTCATCCAGCTCGATGGAGCGGATGCCGATGAAAAAGAGATTTTCCAGCGAGCTGACATGCTCCAGTTCCAAAGCCCTGCGTTCGGTATTGCCGTGAGAAAGATAATCCCCCTCCAGCGCGTCGCATAGATCCATGTGCGCGTCGATGTGAATGATGCCGAATTCTTCGTTCAAAGCGTCGTTGATCCCGCGTTCCACCGGAATCGTTACGGAATGATCGCCGCCGACCATGGTAAATTTCACGCCCTGCGCAACCAGAGTTTTGACATAAGCCTGCACCTCCGCGAACAAGGCATCGCGGTCTTCATTGACAAAATCACCGGCATCCAAGAGTTCAAAGCTGTCGTAATAGTATAGTCTTTCGGTTGATGGCGTGGAATGCTTCGTATTGGCACGCAGGACTTCCGGTGCCTGCGCCGCGCCGCCGCGATAGCTGACGCCGCCGTCAAACGGGATGCCAAAGATGACAGCATCGACTTCTGTTTCTTTTTTATCCGGCCGGTTCAAGCCGCACCAGGATTGTGGATCTAAGACGTCTTTACTTTTTTTCAGCATAATTTTTCTCCTCCGTTTTTCTATCTGAAACATGGTTCAGATATCTTCCAATTGTTCTGCATCGAGTTTCGCAAGCTGCGCATCACGCTCCTGCGCGGCATCCCGCACACTCCGCCATGCCGCAATCAGCCTTTCCATACTCCATGCTGCGTTAGCGGGTGAAGTGGATGGCAGACAGATGGCCGCACGCCCGGTTGCCGCTTCCGTGTACTTCCGATAATATTTTTCCGCGGTCTTCCCATTGACAAAGATCTGCCGGATATCTGCTGCCGCGAGGATCGGCGATAAGTCGTTCGCGACCGCGTTTTTGATAGAACTGTCCGCACTGCCCGTAATCTCGCAGGACGCAATCACATCCCACAACGCAATGCCATGAGAAAGCAGAAACCTACGTTTTTCTGCTACCGTCTGCGGTGTCTCGCTTGCAAAGACCGCCGCCAGTACACGCCAGAAACGGTTTTGCGGATGTCCGTAAAAGAACTTCTGCTCCCTTGACTTCACCGAAGGGAAACTTCCCAGGATCAGTACCCTGGAATTCTCGTCATACAACGGCGGGAACGGGTGGAGCACATGCTTCGGTTCGTTCATTTCATTCCCTCACAAACTCAGCGCACGCGAAATTTAACGCCCAGTTTCCGCGCGATATCCCGGCAGTCTTCAATATCCTGCTGCGAGATAGAAAAGCCAACTACGGACATCGTCACATCCGGCACGTATTGTTTGACCTCTTCCGTAAAGCGCAGGATTTCCTCAAATGCGGCCGTACCGTATTTCGGTCTGCACAGTTCATGATATTTCTCTGCGGTCGGCGCGTTCAGACTGATGGAGATCGCATCCAATCTGCCGGCGAATTCTTTCGCGATCGCTTTTTGGTTGATCAGATCTGCTAAGCCGTTCGTATTGAGCCTTGTCTTTAAGCGACCTTTCAGTTCCTCATCACGTTTTACGAAATCGCAGATCGCGAGCAGACAGTCCAGCCGCTCGGTTGGTTCGCCGTAGCCACAGAATACGATCTCGTCATAAGCGAAGAGATCCTGTTCTGCCAACCTGGTCAGAAGTTCCTCCTTGCTCGGTTCCCGTTTCAACCAGAGGCTGTCCGCGTCACCCAGAGAATCCACCATATCGCGGATACAGAACGTGCAGCGGCACGGGCAGCGATTGGTCATATTCACATAAAGTCCTCCGCCGTAATCATAAAAAACGTCTCCGATGTATTCCATTTTTATCTGCCTCCTTCTTATGGCCTGATCGTTTCTTTGCTGCCGGGCTTCGCATCACACCTGACAACTTCTGTTTACGCTTTTCCTACGCATATCTTAATCCTTTTGGCACAAAAAAACAAGCACCGCCTTCTAAGAAGCACAGTGCCTGCTGATGATCTCTGTCATTTTTCTCATAAAGTTGATCGATCCGTCCGCATCTCTCTAATAATTCTCCGGTTTGACCTGAAAAAATGCCTGCATGTGTCCGCAGACCGGACAGATCTGCGGCGCGTCGGCGCCCTCATATTCGTGGCCGCAGTTGCGGCACTGCCACTTGACACGCTCCGGCTTTTGGAATACCTCTTGGTTTTGGATATTATTTAAAAGCGCTGTATAGCGTTCTTCGTGCGTCTTTTCGATGGCGCCCACCATACGGAACTTCGCCGCGATCTCGGTGAAGCCTTCCGCATCCGCTTCCTTCGCGAAATCATCGTACATGATGCTCCATTCATACTTTTCACCGGCAATGCCTGCCAGGAGATTTGCCTTCGTATCGCCGATACCGCCGAGTAGTTTGAACCAGATTTCGGCGTGCGCTTTCTCGTCATCCGCTGTTTTGGTAAACAGCGCTGCGATCTGCTCATAGCCGTCATTCTTTGCGATATCCGCGTAATAGGTGTATTTATTTCGTGCCTGCGATTCCCCCGCGAACGCTGCCATGAGATTGGCTTCTGTTTTTGAACCTTCGAATTCCATTCGTTGTACCTCGTTTCATACGGATTTTCTTTTTAGTCTTTGTTCTCGTACGAAAAATATACACCTCACAAAAAAAGATCAGAACGCGCCTATCCCTTTTCTGCAAGCCGCAGCTGGCCGCAGGCCGCGTCGATGTCATCGCCGAGCTCCCGCCGAATGGTCGCCGGAATCCCGCATTCTGTCAGCACCTGCTGGAATCGCAGCACCGCGCCGCGCTCGCTTGTATCGTAGCCGGTTTCTTCCACCTTGTTCAGTGGAATCAGATTAACATGGCAGAGCATGCCCTGCAGACGTGCCGCCAGCTTTCTCGCGTACTCCGCACTGTCATTGACGCCTTTGACCAAGGTGTATTCGAAAGTTACCCGTCTCGCGGTCTTCTGGGTATAATCCCGACAGGCAGAAAGCAGAGTTTCCATCGGGTAAGCCTTGTTGACCGGCATGATTTCGTCACGCATCTCGTTGCTGACTGCGTGCAGAGAAATGGCAAGATTGACCTGCGGAAAATCCTCCGCGAACCGCGCGATCATCGGCACCAGCCCGCAGGTCGAAACGGTGATATTGCGCATGCCGAGGTTGAGACCGTTTGGATCATGGATGATGTGTAAAAACTTTGCCAGATTCTCATAGTTGTCAAAGGGCTCACCGGTACCCATCACCACCACATGGCTGATACGCTGCCCGGTCTCTCGCTGCGCGGCCAGGATTTGTCCTGCGATTTCTCCGGGCGTCAGATTCCGTTTCAGACCGCCGATGGTCGAGGCGCAAAAGCGGCAGCCCATGCGGCAGCCTGCCTGCGAGGAAACGCAGATGGAATTGCCGAATTTGTAACGCATAAACACGCTTTCGATCGCGTTGCCGTCTGCGAGCCGAAAGAGAAATTTTCGCGTACCGTCCAGTTTGGAGACCTGCGTCCGCAGGACATCCAAAGAAGTCAAAAATGCCTGCGCGGTGAGTTTTTCACGCAGCGTTTTTGGCAGATTATTCATTTCATCAAAGCTTTGCGCGCCGCTGCGAAAGCTGCCGTCTTTCGTGGGACCGCCATAGATCCAGCCGAAGATCTGTTTCGCGCGGAACTTAGGCTCGTTTAAGGTTTCCGTCACAAAGCGCGCAAGCTCCTGATATGTCAAATTGCTCAAATTGATCATTGATTCATTTCCTTTTGTTTTTAAACAGGTTCTGCTGCCAGCTGGTAGGCGATACGCGGTGTGCCGTCAGCAACGTAGATCACGCCACAGCGCTGAAATCCCAAGTGTTCGCAAGCCTGCTGCATGGAAAGGTTTTTTTCATGTGTGTCCATACGGATCTCAGATACAAGGCTCCTGCAATAGTCCAGACACTCCCGCAGCATGTCCCTGCGTGTTCCGTCGCTTGCCATTCTGTGAATCGTGCCGTAAGGCTTCTCATTCAACCAGCTTCCGTTCTCGATGTGGGCATAGGTCGGATCCTCTCCGATAATGAAAGAAAAAGCACCATGGATGGCTTGTTGCCGATCCGTCTGTTCTTCCGCTTCATCGATCCAGACAAAAAACTGTCCCTGCTCGATATCCCGCCTGATCAGCTCCGGAGACGGGTATCCGTTTATCCACTGCGCGGCATTTCCTTCGCCGCGCATATGCTGCCGACCGGCATCCAGGACCTGCATGGCTCTCTCAAGATCTTCAATCTCTGCTTCTCTTACAATCATACGCTGACTCCTTTTAGTTTTATTCCGCGTTTTCATCCAGTCTGCGTCCGCATTTACGGCAGAACGTGTAAGTTTCCTTCACCGGCGCGCCGCAATACGGGCAGAAATTGTTTTCACCCTGCGGTACGGCATGAATCCGTTCCTCCCGCGATCCCGGCGTTTCGGCATCTGTTTGTCCGGCACTGTCGGCTTTGACGTTCCTGCCGAATCTTTCGTTCAGCGGGTCCGCTTCTTCCCCCTCATCGACAATGTCGAACGCGGAGTATCGCTGTTCTCCGGTGGCGTTATTCATATTGTAGATCACGCCGACGATCGCTGTCACAACGAAAATAATGCCAAACGCGGCAAAAAAGATCGGCGCACCCATCTGTACGGCCATAATGGTCCAAAATATGCCGAAAATCACAGCGCCGATCCCGGCGATCCCGCTCATCATCGATGGGCCTCTGCCCGGTTTGATACTTTTCATTTTTCTTCCTCCCCCTTAAATTGTATGAAATTTCTACTTGTATTCCAATCTATGCTATGCTAAAATAAAAACAAGAGGAAGCCAAACGGCTACCGGTGTAGATTATTTAAAGAAATAACCGCCACTTTTGACCTGGGGGCGGTTATTTTTTTATGTAAGCAATCAGCAGAGTTACAACTAAACTTGTGAAGGTCAGACCTATCATCAGTATTTCATAATCCGTCATTTGCTCACCCCCTTTCGGGGTAACCGCTCTTGGGCTCGTCCTCTTGCTGCATCTATTTTACCACAGATTGTATTCAAGAACAAGCGTTCTTTTTCTGGTATCCTATTTTTCTATCTTTTTCAAGGCTTTTCGCACGATCTCGGCGGCCTTGTCCACTGCTACTATTCTAATCTATCCGCCCTTTTTTGTCTACCGATTTATAACAAACTTCTCCTACGCTGCAGAGCCGGACCGAAGCGCACATCACGCAGGCAAAAAAGATACAGCACGAGTTTTCCATGCTGTATCTCAATCTCAGCTCATCTTCGCTGATTTTTTCGTTTCTTTGCTATACGCGCTCCACCTGAATGCCGGTCTTGTGTCTGTTCAGATCATACGTATTCTCGCATGCGCCGTCCTTGAGCTCGACTGCCAGTGTTTCGCTCTTGATATAGTCCGCGTGTTTCGCCACAGCCGCCTTGACTGCGTCGTCCGCGTCCAAGGTAATCACGATCTGATCCATCATCTCGTAATCTGCCTGCTTGCGCAGCTGCTGTACCTTGGAGATCAATTCTCTTGCCAGTCCTTCATCAATCAGCTCCGGTGTCAGCGTCGTGTCAAGAATGGTGAAAATATTGTTTTCCATCGCGACCGCAAAGCCTTCCTTCGCGGTAATGCGAATATCTAAGAATTCCTTTGTGATCTCAAATTCCTCGCCATCCAAGCTCATCACAGTCTTTCCCTCTGCCTCAATGCTTGCGATGAAGGAAGCAGGTTCTTCCTTGCCGAGCGCTGCCGCAAAAACTTTGATCTTGCTGCCCAGCACCGGACCTGCCGTCTTGAAGTTCGGCTTCAGAGAGAAGTTCATATACTGGTCAAGGTTCTGTTCAAAGACTACCTTCTTGACGTTCAGTTCTTCCATGATCAGCGGTACCAGATCGCCGATCAGCGCTTCGTACTTGCCGTCTACCAAAACCTCCGAAAGCGGCTGTCTTACCTTGATTCTTTCCTTTTCACGCGTACCGCGGCCAAGTCCTACCAGGGCTCTGACGATATCCATACGTTCTTCCACGCCCTTGTCTACCAGTGACATATCGGCCTTCGGGAAGAATGCAACGTGAACGGTATCCTCACCGGTCAGATCGGTATAGATCTCGTCCGCGATGAATGGCGCGATCGGCGCAATCAGCTTCGCGACGCCAACCAGAATTTCGTAAGTCGTGGCGTAAACGCTCTTCTTATCTTCCGTCAGTTCTTCTGCGTAGAATCTGCGACGCGCGCGGCGGATATACCAGTTGGACAGATCTTCCGCCACAAAGTCTGTGATGGCTCTGACGGTTCTCATGTGATCATACTGATCCATGTATTCTGTCACATCGTGAATCAGCTGATTGTATTTGCTGAGGATCCAGCGATCCAGCTCCGGTCTCTTCGCGTAATCGACCGTAAAGCTTCTCGGATCGATATTGTCCTGATTCGCGTAAAGCACGAAGAAATTATATACATTTCTTAAGGTTCCGAAGAATTTGCTGACGATATCTTTCAAACCTTCTTCATCGAACTTGGTCGGTGTCCATGCCGGAGAAACATAGAGCAAATACCATCTGGTCGCGTCCGCGCCGTATTTGTCGAGCATCTCGAACGGAGATACGGTATTTCCCTTATGTTTGGACATTTTCTTGCCCTCTTTGTCGAGGATCAGGTCGTTGACCAGTACGTTCTTATACGGCGCGCAGCCCTTGACGATCGTGGAGACCGCCATCAGTGAATAGAACCAGCCTCTGGTCTGGTCGATCCCCTCGCAGATGAAGTCCGCCGGGAAGAGCTGATCGAAGTCCTCGGTGTGTTCAAACGGATAATGCCACTGCGCGAACGGCATGGAGCCGGAGTCAAACCAACAGTCCATGACCTCCGGAATTCTGTGCATCGGCTTGCCGCATTCCGGACAGGTCAAGGTCACATCATCCACGTACGGTCTGTGCAGTTCAATCGATTCGTCGATCTTCTCGTTCGCGAGCTCCACCAGTTCCTTACGGGAACCGACACAGTGCAGATGACCGCATTCGCATCTCCAGATCGGAATCGGGGTACCCCAGTATCTAGAACGGGAAATCGCCCAGTCCTTGACCTCCGCGAGCCAGTTGCCGAAGCGCTTCTCGCCGACATACTCCGGATACCAGTTAACGGTATTGTTGTTCGCGACGAGCTGATCCTTCAGCTTGGACATTTCGATATACCAGGACGGCTTCGCGTAGTAAACCAGAGGGGTATCGCATCTCCAGCAGTGCGGATAATTATGCTCCAATTTTTCTTTTTTGTAGATTTTATCGCCTTCCGCGAGGTATTTGATGATATCGACATCCAAACCGTCTTCCATAACGAAGCGACCCTTCCAAGGGGTTTCGGTATATTCGCCTCTTTCATCAACCGGCTGCAGCACCGCGAGGTTGTATTTGCGGCCGCACTGATAGTCGTCTTCACCGAAGGCCGGCGCGGTGTGTACGATGCCGGTACCGTCTTCTGTGGAAACATAGTCCATGCAGGTAACGATGAACGCGTTTTTATTTTTGTCCGGTACGCAGAACGGCATCAGCTGCTCATATTCCCAGTATTCCATGTCGCGGCCCTTGAGTTCCTCGAGCACTTCGTATTCGTCGCCCGCGAGCACCTTGGCTGCCAGACCTTTCGCGACATAGAAGATATTGCCCTCGTTGTCTCCGGAGGTCATGCGCACCTTGACGTAGTCGATATCCGGTCCGACCGTCAGCGCGATATTGGATGCCAGCGTCCAAGGAGTCGTCGTCCACGCGAGAAAATATTCGTTGTCTGTACCTTTTTTCTTGAATTTACAGGTCAGAGTGTTGACTTTAACCATCTTATACCCTTGCGCGACCTCGTGGGATGCCAGTCCGGTTCCGCAGCGCGGGCAGTACGGCAGGATCTTGTGACCCTCGTAGATCAGTCCCATATCGAAGGCTTTTTTGAGGATCCACCAGCCGGTTTCAATATAGTCGTTGTCCAGCGTGATATACGGGTGATCCATGTCAGCCATATAAGCCATGCGGTCGGACATCTCCGTCCACATATTCGTGTAGGTAAAGACAGATTCGCGGCATTTTTCGTTAAATTCTTTGATGCCGTACGCTTCGATATCCTGCTTGCCGGAGAATCCGAGCTGTTTTTCCACTTCGATCTCGACCGGAAGTCCATGGGTATCCCAGCCGCCCTTTCTCTTCACCTGATAGCCCTGCATGGTCTTGTAGCGGTTGATGGAATCCTTGAGCGTTCTTGCCATCACGTGGTGGATGCCAGGCTTGCCGTTCGCTGTCGGAGGTCCTTCATAGAATACAAAGGACGGCGCGCCCTCGCGCGCAGAGACGCATTTGTGCAGCAGGTCTTCTTCCTTCCATTTCGCGACCTGTTCCTTCTGCACTTCCGCAATCGGTTTTTCTGATAAATTTTTAAACATATCTGATCCTTTCTTCATTGGTTCTCTACAAGAAAAAATCCCTAAACCAATGATTGCATTGATTTAGGGACGATTATACATAAACCGCGGTACCACCCTAATTGCGAGCCTCAAACAAGACCGCCTCTCTTTAGTGTGTCAGACTCCGGAGTGATATTCACACAGGACGCTTCGCCATGATCCTCTCAGCCTGCGCGTTCGGTCTCGTAAGCCGCGCCTGCGCCGCTTAACTGATTCCACACGCTTGGGATCACTCTCTGTAAGGTTTCTCGTCCGGCTACTGGTTCCTTCACCGTCTGAAAATATCTTATTCACCACACTATTCTACTTGCCTTGTCAGCAAAAGTCAAGAGGTTTCCGGGCAGTTTTGCTTCGTTTTTGAAGAAAGTTTTTACGCTTCCCACAGACCATGCAGATTGCAGTACGCATAAACAGCTTCTACAGTATCTCGTTCCGCGAGCGCGAAATAAACCTCCGGCTTTTGACCCGGCACCAGATGTTTCATCTGCGTACCGTTTTGTGTCGTTAAGCTGATCCATTCGATGAAATGCTCCGCGAGCATCGGATGCTCCACACTGCCAACGGTAACCTTCACCTGTCTGCCGCACACGCTGTAGACCGGAACGTGTTTTTCTACTGCCGCGTCAACGGTACCCGGCACCAATTCCTGCATCACCTCGCCGCAGCATACGACCGGTACACCTTTATCCTCGATCTTTTCGATGATGTTTCCGCAATGTGCGCATTTGTAAAATTTCTGTTTCATTTTTTGTCCTCCCGAATTAAGTTTTAATCCTTGTTTCTGCCCACAAAGAGCGTTTACTCTAATAATTTTCAGCGTGTACTTCAAAATAGCTTCGCGGATGATCACAGGTCGGACATACCTCCGGTGCCTCGGTGCCGACAACGATATGGCCGCAGTTTCTGCATTCCCAGACTTTAACGTCGCTCTTCGCGAAAACCTCTTTTGCTTCTACATTGTGCAGGAGCGCGCGGTATCTTTCTTCATGGTGCTTTTCGATTTCACCGACCAGACGGAATTTTGCCGCCAGCTCCGGGAAGCCCTCAGCCTCAGCTGTCTTGGCAAAGCCTTCGTACATGTCGGTCCATTCATAGTTTTCACCTTCCGCGGCTGCCGCGAGATTCTCTGCGGTATCTCCGATGCCCGCAAGCTCCTTGAACCACATCTTCGCATGCTCCTTTTCATTATCCGCTGTCTTTAAGAATAAAGCCGCGATCTGTTCGAAGCCCTGTTTCTTCGCGACAGAAGCGAAATATGTGTATTTGTTTCTCGCCTGTGATTCTCCCGCGAATGCCGTCTCCAGATTCTTTTCGGTTTGCGTTCCTGCGTATTTTGTTTGCTTTGTCATACCCTTCATCTCCTTTTTCTTTTTCATTCCTGATTCGTATCTTTGTCTTTTAGCCTCCGGCATGCTGGACAAATCGCGCGGACCATCAGCTGGTAGGACGCGATTTCGTATCCAAGCTGTCTTTCAATGTCTGAAGTCAGATCTGCGAGGCAAATATCGAAGAGTTCCCCGCATTGTGTGCAGATCATATGATCATGCCTTGTTGTGTTATCGTATCGATCCGGCTGTCCCGGATTTGAAATACGAATGACCCGTCCCTGAGCCAGCAAGTTCTTCAGATTATTGTAGACCGTTGCCTGCACAATTTTTGGATTTCTTTTTTTTGCTTCGATGAAAATCTGCTCTGCAGTCGGATGCTCTTTTGACTGTAAAATGATCTCCAGAAGCAATTCGCTGTACTTTGCCATGATCTTTACCATGCTTTCCAAATTTTTAGAATTAGAATAATTCTAAATTTATAATATACAAATTCCTTTCGTTTGTCAAGTGCTTTTTTGCAAAAATATCGTTCCGCACAAAAAAACGCAAAAAAGAGAGTGATCGCTCACTCTCCGATTTATAGAAACTTCAAACCCATTTCCTTCAACTCTCTGCGGATGCGTTCCTGACGCTTCAGGTAACGCATGCATCCGTAGAGAAGCAGCAGCGGCAGCAGAAGCAAGGCGCCGATTCGTAGGAAGGCATGACGACTGATGCTCGTGCCTCCGAAAAAAATGTTTTCATCCTTCACAAAATCCACCGGCATACTGTCCCCTTGCAGCGCGTACTTTTTTGCAAACCATGACGCAGCGCTCGGATAACGCGAAAGGATTGTTTCATCCTGTATCAGAATCTGATCCGTATCTCGCAGCGTTCCGTCTTGATCTTCGATCTCTAAATCACTGAATACCAGCTTGTTTCGCTCTGCATCCTGCTTGATCGTCATTGACGCAGTCATCCCGTTTGTCATCGGATAAGCATCTGTAAAGATCTGATAGCCTCTATATTGCTGTTCCATGTAGGATTCCAGCCCGCAGGCACAGAGTCCGACAATGAGAATCGGTATAAGGCCTGCTTGCCATGCTTTCTTTTTTGATAAGTAAAATTCCAGCAGCAAAAGCCCACTCCCAAGACACAAGCTGACGCACATGCTGATCATCCAGTTCATGTTTCTCCTCCTACAAATCCGTCAGTTTCATTTTTTTCAACAGCTGTTCTTTTTTACGTTTTCGCGACACAAGCAGCCAGCGTAAAATCAGGATCAATTCCGGCAGAAACGCCAATCCTGCTTTCAAAACAGCTACCCATGGCAGACCGTCCGCATTCGGCGCGGCTTCCCCCATTTTCGCGAGCAGTTCCCGATAAGAGCAAGATTGACCGCTGAACCCATCGGTTTTGACCTTCTGTACCCGCATCGTCTGCGCGATCGTTTCCGCATACTCCGGCGCGTCCTCGCAGATAAATTTCCCATGCTCCGCACGGACTGTCAAATACCGGCTGTTGTCATCTTCCTGCAGGACCAGTTCTCCCAATGCGATCAATTCTTTTTTTGCGTTGCCTGCACTCCGTTCGATCATCGCGATCTGCATGCCCGTCGTGCTGCCATTGCTTTTTACTTCCATCTTCACAATATCACGCGGCGCGGCGGTCGAACTTACCGGACAAGCCGCAAAGATTCCAAACGAAAGCACGCCCACAAGAAGCAGGAAAAGCAGCAATCCGCGACGGTTTCCTCTTCTTATCAGCAGATTTTCTGTTATCATAAGACCTGCGCAGATGCCCAGATAAGTTACGATGAAATAAAAGAGCAGCAAGTTCTGTATCACCAGTTCCATCATCTGCATTTAGCTTCCTCGTTTTTTTCTTTCCGATAAGTGCTGATCAGAATTTTCGCCGCTTCAAAATCAATGCGGTCCTCCAGCGCCAGTTTTTTGATCAGTTTAACATAAGGCGCGGTTTCCTCCTGTTCCTGCGCCCGGATCTTGTCGATCAATTTGTCCAGCCTGAGGCGTACGGTCGGATAAGTGACCTCGTAGCTCTCGGCCAGCTTCTTCAGCGATCCGCTGTACAGGACGAATTTTTTAATGAAAACAAGGTCTTCTTCTTCTAAATTTTCCATCCATTCCGGTACGGTTGTGATTGCCATAGGTAACTCCTCTCTTCACTTTTTTTAGTATATACTTTGATTTAATTGAAGTCAAGTTTAATTTTATTCAATTCTATCTTCATTCGCCTGGCTGATATGCCGCAAGCTCCCCTTCCCCGCGGCATAGGAAGCAAAGCTTCAGACAAGCCTCGATGAAGATGGCAGCGGCAGTCAGATGTGGAGGTTGGATGGGAAGAGATGCAATATGAGCACGAATCCGCGGTTTCTTTGGATGCAAAAAAAAATGGCATCAGCCCCTGTGATTTCACACGCGTCGCGGTAATCGCGACTGTGAGACTGCGCCATTTTGTTTTATTTATTGCATTCGGGCAGAGCTGTAAGCCGGGTTCTGTATTAGACGATCATCTATCTCGACTTGCCATTGCTGACAAGCTCCAGCGACCTACCTGCCGGGAGGTGACGGGCAGCCACCCTTAGCCCCTCTTTGGTCTTGCTCCGGATGGGGTTTACACGGCCGACATGTCTCCATGCCGCCGGTGAGCTCTTACCTCACCATTTCAACCTTACCACAGCCGTACTGTTTCGGCGGAATGTTTCTGTTGCACTTTCCCTATAGTTACCTACGCCGGACGTTATCCGGCATCCTTGCCCTGTGGAGCCCGGACTTTCCTCATAGACCTCCTGGATCCACGCGACCGTCTGCTCTACCCGAAAAACAATGCGTTAATAAAAGATTGCACCCACAAACGTGATGCTGTATGTAACCACGACTGCCGCGATCAAAAGGATCACAGCAACCTGAATCACTCGTTTTTTTGTCTTTTCATTCATCAAAATCCTTCTCCCCTCTCAGATCTTCTCCCCGCGGAGGATGTCCCGCGTCAGTCTGTCTCCCTTATCTTTTGCAGGGAAACAAACGGATTCAGATTAACCTGCGAAATCAAAAGCTGCAGGGCATCTTCGTCCTCCAAACAAGCGCGAAGCCGCGCCGCCATGTTTTCGCAAAAAATCGCCTCGGTTGCATAGTGTCCGCAATCCAGCAGGTTCATCCCGATATCCCTGGCGTGCTGCGCGGTATGATACTTCACATCTCCGGTCAGGAATAAATCACATCCGGCATCCATCGCCGCATCCAAAAAATCAGCACCGGCGCCGCTGCACCAACCGATTTTGCAAATCATCTCTTCCGGATCGCCCGCAAAGGTAAAAAAGCTTTTGTCTATCCGCAAGGCCTTAGCCGCGTAATCCGCGAAATCTGCCGCGGACATGCCGCGCGCAAGACGGCCGCACCTGCAAAAACCCTCAGCGTCAGTTTCCATCGGCTGTACCTCCCGCAGCGTGAGAAGCTCGCCGATATAGTCATTATTGCCGCCCGCGCATTTATCGAACGGCGTATGCGTGGCATAGACGCTGATCTGATGCTGCATCAGCTTCATGATATGATTCCCGAGAACGGTATTGCAGTCAATTTCCGCGATTGGGGTAAACAAAAGCGGATGATGGGTCAGAATGAGTTCGGCACCCCTGCCAATGGCTTCATCGATGACCTGTTCGTTGATTTCCAGCGCGATCAAAACGCTGTGAATCTCCCCATCGGTCAAACGCAGCTGCCAGCCGGAATGATCCCATGGCTCCTGCATGGTCAACGGCGCGATGGTCTCTATTCTTGCTGCCAAATTATCAATTTTCATGCGAGACACCTCCTAAGCAAGGTTTGCAGATAATAAACTCTGTATTCCTGTCGCTGCAGCGCCTTCGGCGTGGTCAGCGAGCCTTTTTGCATGGAGTCTAAAATTTCTGTTTCCAAACGCAGCTTGCCCCGCAGATAATCCTCAGTCAGCGGATTGCGAAACCGAAGCAGGCTCAGCGGAAATTCATACTCAATATCGTCTGCGTTCATCTGGCGTGTGATGGCGACCTCCTTCGGCACGACGGTCAGTATCTCGCAGATAAACTTGCCTTCGCGGACCAATTGTTCGTTTATAATACTGAAACCGTTGTCATACAGCCAAAAACGAAGTCTGCCGATGTGGCGGCGCGGCTGCAGGATATATTTCGAAAACGACCATGATTTTTGCAGGTCTTTACCCAAGAGCTCGCTCATCAAATTACCGCCCATGCCGGCCATTACGACAGCATCCACTTCTCCCGGGGCAAGAACCTCCAGTCCGCTGCCAAGCCGCAAATCAAACGCCGCAGCCGGCGCGAAAAAACGGCAGTTTTCCGCGGCTTTTTCTAAGGAACCGCGGCTGATATCCGCCATAATCACCTGTGGTGAAATACCTTTTTCCCAAAGATAGAGGGGTAGAAAACCATGATCGGTGCCGATATCCGCCATCGTTTCTCCCTGTTGAATCTCATTCGCAATCACCTGCAGTCTTGGTGTCAGCTTCATTATTCCAAATAATCCTTTAATTTTTTACTTCTGCTCGGATGGCGCAGTTTGCGCAGAGCTTTCGCTTCAATCTGACGAATTCTCTCGCGCGTGACATCAAACTCCTTGCCTACTTCCTCTAAGGTTCTGGCTCTGCCGTCCTCCAATCCGAAGCGAAGCTTCAGCACCTTTTGCTCCCTTTCGGTCAAGGTATCCAAAACCTCGATCAACTGTTCCTTGAGCATAGAGAAAGCCGCTGCTTCTGCCGGAGCCGGCACATCATCATCCGGTATGAAATCACCCAGATGGCTGTCCTCTTCCTCACCGATCGGTGTTTCCAAAGAGACAGGCTCCTGCGCGATTTTTTGAATTTCTCTGACCTTTTCGACGGAGATATTCATCTCCGCGGCGATTTCTTCCGGGGTCGGTTCACGCCCGTAGGTCTGCAAGAGCTGTCTGGAAACGCGAATTAATTTATTGATCGTCTCGACCATGTGTACCGGAATACGAATCGTTCTCGCCTGATCGGCGATGGAACGTGTGATGGCCTGGCGAATCCACCAGGTCGCGTAGGTCGAAAACTTATATCCTTTGCGATAATCGAATTTATCTACGGCTTTGATCAAGCCGAGGTTTCCCTCTTGAATCAAATCCAAGAACAGCATGCCTCTGCCGACATAGCGTTTGGCGATGCTGACAACCAGTCTGAGATTCGCTTCACAAAGACGTTTTTTTGCTTCCTCGTCGCCCTGCTCCATACGCTTGGCAAGCTCAATTTCCTCGTCCGCGGACAACAGCGGCACCTTGCCGATTTCCTTAAGATACATGCGCACCGGATCGTCAACCGCGATTCCCTTTGGAATGGAGGCTTCCAAATCGATTTCTTCCGCCTCGTCCATGATCACGTCGGGATCCTCTGAAATATCGACATCATTCTCCAATAAAATTTCAAAATCATCCGGTTCCGTTTCGGAAACGATCTCGATGCCCTTAGACATCAGCGCCTCGTAGAGATCATCCATCTGATTTTTATCTAAATCCGTATTTTCCAAAACATCCGCAATCATCGTATAGGTCAGCTGATTCTTGGACTGTTTCCCTTTTTCTAAAAGAACACTCAGCAGCTCCTGCTTTTTTTCTTCCGGGGTCAGCGTCACACTTTCCGTCTGAGCGGCTTCTTGATTCTGTGGGCTGCTCTGATTTTCGTTTTGTTTTTTTTCTGTTGTCATGAATTAGTTCCCCCATGCGACTTCATTTTATCTTGAACTTCCATCAGTTCTTTGGTCAATTGTTGTACCGCGTTTTCATCCGCGCTTTCATCCGCCAAGGACAGGCGGTCGATCAGTTCGCGTTCCTTGCTCCGCAACTTGTCGTACTCTTTTTTGTGCAGACACTCCGCGAAAACCTGTTCTTCGTTGCCCGCGATTATGACCTGCTCCAGCCTCCGCAAGAGCTGCTGGCCTTCCTCAGGCTCCAGTCTGTCCAAAATGTCTTCCTTGTGAAAATCCCCCCGCGTGCCGTAAAGCTCAAACGCCGCGTTCATTACCTTGCGGCTGAGGCTGCTTTCCAGCAGGTCTTCGTGCTCCAGGAGCGTCTCCGAAAAAAAAGGATTCATCAAGAGCAGCTTGAGTACGGTTGCCTCCAAAAGCGGCAGTTCTGAATTTTTGGCTTGCGATTCTTCACGTCCGTAGGCCGGCTCCCGCTTGTCAGGCGGCGTTTCTCCACCGTAACCTCCAAAGGTCTCCATGCGAATCGCGCCCTCAGAAATCTTAAGCTCCCTCGCGATTTTTTGTATATAGATATCTGCCTCTACCGGTCCTAGATTTTTGAGGATCGGCGCAGCTTTTTTCATAAAGTCCAGCTTCCCTTCCTCTGTACTCAGATTCAGGTCTTTTTGCGCTCCCAGGAGCTTATAGTCAATCATCGGCAAGGCTTGATCCACAAGCTTTAAGAAAGCGTCCTTGCCGTTTTTTTTGATAAAATCATCCGGATCCTTGCCATCTGTCACGTGCAGAACCTTGACTTTGCAGTCCTGCTTGCTGAGTACCTCAATACCGCGCAGCGCGGCGTTACGGCCTGCGCTGTCCGCGTCATAGGAAAGTACGACATTTTTGGTATAGCGGTTGAGCAGGCGCGCCTGATTGTCCGTCAAGGCTGTGCCAAGAGAAGCGCCGACGTTTCGCACGCCGTTCTGGTACAGAGAAATCGCGTCCATATAGCCTTCAACAAGAATGGCGTAACCTTCCTTGCCGATGTCCTGCTTCGTGATGTTAAGCGCGTATAGATTGTTTTTTTTCTGAAAAACCTTGTTCTCCGGGGAATTCAGATACTTAGGCTCTGCTTGTCCGATCGCGCGTCCGCCGAAGCCGATGACCTTGCCGCTGGTATTGATAATCGGAAACATCACGCGATTGCGGAACTTATCATAATATTTCCCCTTACTTTCGGAAATTAAACCCAATTCCAGTAAAATTTTTTCGGAAATCCCTTTTTTCTTAAAAAACAGATACAAGCTGTCCCAGCTTTCATCCGCGTAACCAATCCCGAATTTTTTTAGAATCGCGTCATCCATGCCGCGATTTTTCATATAGGTATAGCCTGCGTTCTGCTGCTCGGTAAAGGCACGATAAAAGAAACGCGCGGCTTCCTTATTAATCTCATAATACTTCTCACGGTCTCCGTTCCCTTTGTGCAGGCTGATTGACAGACCGTTCTCCGCCGCGAGCTTTTCGACGGCTTCCTGAAACTCCAAATTGTAGTAACGCTTGGTAAATTCAATTGCGTCTCCGCTCGCGCCGCAGCCGAAGCAGGTAAAAATCTGTTTTTGCTCCGAAACAACAAAAGACGGCGTCTTCTCGTTATGGAACGGACAAACGCCCTTAAAATTTGATCCGGCGCGGCGCAGTGGCACAACCCGGCCAATGACATCAACGATATTCAGTCTGCTTTTCAGTTCCTCCAGCGTAGCCTGCGGAAAAGATTGACTCATGCGTACTCCCTCAAATCGAAAGATCCCCTTTATAAATAGGCACAAACTGCCTTTCATTCATAATATACAAGATAAATCCTTCTTTTCCTTTTTTCTTTTTTTTGATTTTGTGTGAAGATTCGGTGATTTTTTTACATAAAAAATACCGAAGCGTTCACTCCGGTATTCCATTCCTCTTTTGCTTTAATAGGTAAAGTCAGCTTTCGCTTCATTCAGCTCTGCAAGACCGTTTTCAATCGTCTTTTCGATTTCTTCATCGGTAAACTTACAGCCTTCTCTTTCGGCGTAGGCTTTCATACCGACTTTCAGAGTTTCTTTCGCGACATCCGCCTGCAAAGAATTCGGATTTAAATCGTTAACTGCTTCCTCAAACGCGAATCTTAAAAAATCATTTTGTGTCATGTCCATGGACCTCCCTTTTACGTTCTAAAACGGTTTCATAGGTTTCAATTTTCCTTTTTTATTTTACACAAAACCATTTTTATTGTCAATAAATAAACAAGTAAAACTGCCTGCAAAAGCGTCGATATCCATTTCTTAGCGTTTTCTTTATCCCTCGCGCTATTTCCACGCGCGCGGCACAAAAAGCTCCGTATAAGTGTTCAGTGCGAAGCGGTCGGTCATGCCCGCGATGTAGTCCTTGACCGCCTCATTCGTGCCATCTAGCGCCGCGATGACCTGCAGATCTTCCGGCAGTGCCTCTACATGCTCCAAAAAATAATCATACAGCGAGCTCAACACAACATCTACCTTGTTCAAATCCTCTTCCCGTTTGACCCTGCTGCTCTTGTATACATTGGCAAACATAAAAGTTCGCAAAAGATCAAGTTCTGTCTTGTAGTCACTGCTCTGTGAGACGCGGTTTTTCCCATCGCTGTTTCTCACCACATCATTCACCATATTATCGATGCGTTCTCTATGACTCCGACCGAAAAGCGTGAGTGAAGAGCTTGGAATATCCTCTAAACTGATGACGCCGCTGCGCAGCGCGTCGTCAATATCGTGATTGATGTAGGCGATACGGTCGCTGAGCTTCACAACCTGCCCCTCCAGCGTGAACGGAAGCTGTCCGCCGGTGTGATTTATAATGCCGTCCCGCACTTCCATCGTCAGGTTCATCCCCTTGCGCGAATCTGTGCTTTCGAGCACATCTACCACGCGCAGGCTCTGCACATTGTGTTCAAAGCCGCCGGGATGAATCTTATTGAGGATTTCCTCACCGTTATGCCCGAACGGGGTGTGCCCGAGGTCATGGCCGAGCGCGATAGCTTCCGTCAGGTCTTCATTGAGATTTAAGGATCTGGCGATGGTTCTCGCGATCTGCGAAACCTCAAAAGTATGCGTCAATCTGGTGCGAAAATGGTCACCCTCCGGCGCCAAAAACACCTGTGTCTTGTGCATCAAACGCCGAAAGGCTTTCGAATGAACGATGCGGTCTCGGTCGCGCTGGAAATCCGTACGGATTTCACATTTTTCCTCCGGAAACCGTCTGCCCTTGGATGCCGCGCTCTTTGTCGCGTTCTCCGCAAGAATTTGAAATTCACGCTGCTCTAAATCCGTTCTTTTTAACATTTGCCTTCACTCCTCTATTGCTTCTTGATATCCGGTATGTCCGAAGCCGCCTGCGCCGCGTTTCGTCTGGCTGATGCTCTCGGTCAGGCAAAATTCCGCCCGCTCGTACCGAGCGAACACTGCCTGCGCGATACGGTCACCGTCATGGATCGTATAGGCCTCCTGCCCCCAATTGATCAGCGGGATATTCCATTCTCCCCGATAATCGCTGTCTACGGTGCCGACTCCGTTGACCAAGCCAATCCCGTGTTTGATAGACAGCCCGGATCTGGCTCGGATCTGGGCTTCCACACCTTGCGGAATTTCAATAAAAAGTCCTGTCGGAATCAATCTGCGTTCCCCCGGCTGTAAGGTGACGGGCTCCGGCAGATAAGCGCAAAGATCGGCGCCCGCCGCGCCGTCCGTCGCGTAAACCGGAAATCTGCCGCTCTTGCTGATGATTTGGATTGTCACTGTACTTTCTTTCATATATCTGCTTTCTTTTCCTCCTGGCCGCGAAATTTAAGCGTTCCACATTTTTTTGAGATTGACACGCTTTGCGCTGACGCAGACGCCGCTATAGGCAGCCGGATCCGCGACACGTTTTTTGACATCAGCCAGGCTCTCCTCACTGACTGCTTCGATAGAAGCCAATACTTCCTCCGGAAGATATACACGATTACAAAGCAGAAGATTTTTTCCATTCGCGAACATGCGATTCGCGATATTTTCCTGACCGAAGGTATAGCCTGCTTTGAGCTGTTCTTTTGCCATCGAGATCTCATCCCTCGTGATTTCTCCATGATCCAGCATTTCCAGCTCTGCCAAAATCCCGTCAATCGCGTCATGAATTTTATCGTGCGCGACACCGGCGTAGATATTGTAGTATCCGTCTTGACTGTATGCGGTAAACATGGAGTAGACACTGTACGCCAGCCCCTTTTCCTCGCGGATATTTTGAAACAGTCGTGAACTCATGCTGCCGCCCATGATGTTGTTCAGCACAAAAAAGCTGTAATAGGCCGGATCGGTAAGGCTGACCGCCTTCGTGGCGAGGCAGAGATGAGATTGTTGGATTTCCTTAACCAGAACTTTAAAGTCCGGCGTATAGGGAATCGGCTTCTCCTGCTTCTGTTCTTTGGTCGGACGCAGTTTCGCGAACTGTCCCTCCAGAAAATCGCAAAAGCGTTCTTCGTCAAAGTTGCCGGCAATGGACACGACGATGCTGTCTCGGGTATATTCCGCTTCCTTATAGGCTGTCATCACGTTACGGCTGATGCCGCGAAGCGATGTTGCGTTACCGATAATGGATTTGCCAAGCGGATTTCCTTTAAAGACCAGCTCGGTTACCGTGTCATGTGCCAAATCGTCCGGTTGGTCCTCAATCATCTTCATTTCCTCAAAGATAACGGTACGTTCTTTGGTCATCTCGTGTTTATCGAATACCGAATCATTCAGCATATCGAGAATGACCTCCGCGCCCTTTTCAAGATTCGCGCCGATGGTTTTGACATAATAGCAGGTTGCTTCCTTGCCGGTGAACGCGTTGATCTGTCCTCCGATGCGGTCGATTTCCTCCGCAATCTGCCGCGCATTTCTTTTTTCGGTTCCCTTAAACATCATATGTTCGATAAAATGGGATACGCCGGCATTTTGTTTGTTTTCGTCGCAGGCTCCGGCTTTTACCCACACGCCGAAGGCCGTGGACTGCACATAATCTATTTTTTCTATAACGACGCGCACACCGCACGTCAGGGTTCTGATATCGATTTTGCTCACTTTTGTTTATTTCTCCTTCCTTGCCCGGATCAGTCCGACAACTAAAATGACAGCGATGACACCGAGAGCAATATTTTCTCCGGTCTTGCCGAAGCCCGCGCCAACGGAATCCGCTGCCCATAAAATCAGACAAAAGCCGAATAAGACGGCGATAACGATGCCAATACTTGCTTTGTTCATACGATACTAACCACCTATGTTGAATTTTGGTCTGTTTTGCCATTCAAACTTCGCTTACGCTCGTTTTCATGGAACAGAACCATTGTATCACACTTTTGGGTGGTTGCATATATTAAGAATGAAAGATATTGAACTATTTAAGGAGGTAATTTTATGAGCTGCTTTGGTGGAAGAGTATCCCAAGACCTCTATCAAAATTGCTGCAATGCCAATGTCCTCTGTGAGTTTGACGGTGATATGAGCCGTGTCGTTTCCGAACCAATCTATGTGCAGAAAGTGTACGATGCCGTTCTTGTGCATCTGCAAGGCATGAAAACGGTTCAGAATCAAAGCTTTGTGCCGGCGCTCCCATGTGGACATCGTGTCAAAAGAGTCATAGATATCAGATGCAGACGGAGCTTTAACCCGCAAAATGTAGATGATCCTACGAACCTCAAACTGGATGTGAACACCTCGATTTCCGGGGCGACCTTCCTCAAAAACGCGTCCGGCGACGAACTGACCGTTGTTGGCGCAGACGGAAACTTTTCGGAAAAACTGCTGTACGCAGAGACCAGCGAATGTGATGATAAATGTATGGGTACCCCGATCTTCGGGACGCAGAACATCAGCATCACAGGCAATGTCATCATCGAGCTAGATCTGCTGCTTGCTGACAGCTGCGGCATCGAATCCGTGTTTACAGTCGCGACCACAGTCAATGTGGCAAACGCCTGCCAGCCTCTGGTACTTACAAACTTCTTTGAAATCTGCATGCCGTCTACAACGGACACTGCGTTTCTGCCGCGTTTCACGGAGTTCTGCAATTCTGCCTGCGAGGCAAGGCTGGCGACCAACAACTGCGGCAGAGACCTGACAATCGATGCAGATGGTCAAGTCACCGCTAACCTCATCATCGCGCTGTGCATCAGCTGCGAAAAGAAAATCGTCGTTCCGGTGCAGCTCTGTGTGCTCTCGACTGGCTTCGTGACAGTGGAATCGCAGCAGAACGCGATCTGCACGACTTTCCCGAGTCTGTTCCCGAAACAGATCAAGCCGTCTGACACATTGGAGAACTGCGGCGCAGTATCCGGCGATACAGATGCGGACGACATCTGCAAACCATGTGATCCATGCTGTGACCCATGTTGTGATCCTTGCAGACCGCAGCCGGATCCTTGCAGCTGCGGCGAGCATCATCATAAACGTCCGCAGCCGAGAAGATAACGCGTTCCGTTACGCGTTTCCGATCATCCGCAATCAGATCCGAGACACCGTCCTCCCGCAGGGCGGTGTCCTTTTACCGATACAAAACACTTTTTAGAAAAATGTTTAAAAAATGTTTATATTCTTCTTTACATTTGTATACCGGTATGCTATCATGATAAAGTGTTAAATATCAAACACAAAGTGTTTAAAACTTCAGTATGATTCATGGAGGAAACTATGAAAAAGAACTTATCAAAGATTTTATCTCTGCTCTTGATCGCAGTCATGATCTTCACATTTGCAGCCTGCGGCAGCAATGATAATTCCGGCGATGCGGAAGGTCCTGTATCCTTAAGCATCGCAACAGGCGGTACTTCCGGTACCTACTACGGCTACTGCGGTATCATCGCACAGGTGTTCAATCAGGAGCTCGGTGACACGATGAACCTCTCTGCTGTTTCCACCGGTGCATCCATGGCAAATATCCAGCAGATGCAGGTCGGAGCAAGCCAGATCGCGATCGTACAGAATGACGTTATGGACTATGCGTACAACGCAACGGACCTTTTCGAAGGACAGGACCCGTACACCGACTTCTCCACGATCATGGTATGCTATCCGGAGACTATCCAGATCATCGCACAGAAGAACATTACTTCGATCGACCAGTTAAAAGGCAAGCGCGTATCCACCGGTGACGCAGGTTCCGGTGTAGAATTCAACGCACGTCAGATCCTGGCTGCTTACGGTCTGGACATCGATGCCGATATCGTTAAGAACAGTCAGTCCTTCGCGGACTCCGCTGACGCACTGAAGAACGGTCAGATCGATGCAGCTTTCGTTGTTGCAGGCGCACCGACGACCGCAGTTACGGAGCTTGCTGCAAGCGGCTACAAGTTCAATCTGCTCGAAATAGACGCTGAGCATGCAGAACAGTTAAAATCCCAGTACGGTTTCTATACGGACATCACAGTTCCTGCCGGTACCTATACGCCGGTTGACAAGGACGTCAAGACGGTTGCCGTTATGGCGACTCTGGCATGCAGAAACGATGTGCCGACAGAAGTCGTATACGAGTTCACAAAAGGCATGTTTGAGCTGAAGGACAAGCTCGGTGCTGCCGGTTTCAAGGACAAATTCGATCTGGTCGACCAGACCACAGCAGTAACCGGTTCCACCGTTCCGTTCCACCCGGGCGCTGAACAGTACTTCAAGGAAATCGGTGCAATGTAAGCATCTTCGTGATTCATGAAAGCATTGCAATCTAAAAAGCTTTTGATCATCATAACCGTAGTGTTCCTATGCGCTGCGGTTATCGTTGTAATCATGGCGAAAAAAAATTCTAACGAAACCTTAACGATCACAGATGTTGACTCCGGCAAAGAATATGCCGCGCTCACCCTTCCCGCAAACCGGGAATTCTCGATCACTTTTATACACTCGGTCAACAAATCTCCCGTCACCGATGTTTACATCGCCAAAGACGACGAGATCTACCTCGACCGTACGCTGTATTACGGATTCGGCGCCGGTGTCCCGACGACCATCTCCGAAGGTCAGCACTTTGCTTACGGTGAAAACGGCGAAATGATCATCTCCGGCTATGATATGTACATTCCCGATCTGATCTACGTGGTCGGTACGGTTTCGGATCACGTGCTTGCCATCGGCGAGGACGAGATCAGTCTGCGCGATCTGTGCGGCCGCAACGCCAAGGTTCGGCTGGCTGTTCGCTGACAAATTTTCTATCCCCTGCTTGAAAGGAGTATGCAATTTGACATTTTTGAAAAAACAAAAAGAAGAACCGATTCAGGATACCCCTACACCTGAAACCGCTTCCGGCACGACTGAGTTCGACGAAGAACTCACAATGGAGGAAATGGAAGCCAAAGTCCAGGAGGTTATGGAAAAATATGACCGCGAATCCAATACCCGTAAATGGGTCGGACTTCCGAACTCCGTCATCCGTTACTTAATGGTTGCTTTCGCGATCTATTGCGTATTGATCAACTTTCTGTTCAACTGGGAAACAAGAATCGAAAGAGCCTCTTTCGTCGGATGCATCGTCGTATTCATCTTCCTCTTGTTCCCGGCCAGAAAGAATGCCGCAAAAAAACAGAACTACGTCCCATGGTATGATGTGCTGCTGGCGATCGCGGGCGGCGTTTCCTACTTCTATTTCGTCTTTAACTGCACGAAAATCATCAATCAAGGCATCATGATCGGTACCACTGAAATGATCTTCGGCATTATTGGTATCCTGGTGACCCTCGAAGCCTGCAGACGTTCTGTCGGTTTTCCGATCGTCATCGTAGCTTCTGTATTCATCATTTACGCGATGACCCAGCGGACACTGCTTCTGAATGTATATAACCTCTTTTACACGACAGAGGGTGTCATCGGTACCCCGATCCGGGCCTGCTCGACCTTCATTGTACTGTTCGTTATGTTCGGCAGCTTCTTAGGAAAAACCGGCATCACGGACTTCTTCATCGAGCTGGCGAATTCCATCGCGGGCAGTTCTGACGGCGGTCCTGCGAAGGTCGCGGTCATCTCCTCTGCCCTCTGCGGTATGGTTTCCGGCTCCTCGGTCGGCAATACCGTTACTACAGGTGCGATCACCATTCCAATGATGAAACGAACCGGTTACAAACCGGAATTCGCAGGCGCGGTAGAAGCGGCTGCATCTACCGGCGGACAGATCATGCCGCCGATTATGGGCGCTGCTGCCTTCCTGATGGCAGAATACGCAAGTACGCCTTACAGCACGATTGCGGTCAAAGCGATCATCCCGGCCTTCCTGTATTTTTCCGGTGTATTCATCGCAGTCCACCTGGAAGCAAAGAAAACCGGGCTGAAGGGACTCTCCAAAGAGCATCTGCCGAAGTTCTTCCAGACCCTGTTCACCAAGGGCTATCTGCTGGTTCCGCTGATCGCACTGGTCATCTTCATTCTCAAGACGACCATGGCTATGGCCGCTATCATCGGTACGCTTCTGGCTATCGTAGTCAGCCTGTTCCGCAAGGAAACACGCATCACACCGAGCAAGTTCTTTGATGCGCTGCAGGATACCGCAAAAAGCACCTTGACCGTAGGCGCCGCTTGCGCGGTTGCCGGTATGATCGCCTGCGTCATCACAACGACAGGTATCGGCACCAAACTGATTTCCGCGATTGTCGGACTGGCGGGCGGCAATTTGTTTATCGCGATGTTCTTGACCATGGTGACCTGCATCATCCTCGGCATGGGCGTTCCGACCACCGCAAACTATGTCATTATGGCGACCACCTGCGCGCCGATCCTGATGCAGATGAATATGCCGGTACTCTGTGCGCACATGTTCGTATTCTACTTCGGTATCGTTGCCGATATCACACCACCGGTCGCGTTGGCAGCCTACGCAGGCAGTGCGATCGCGGGCTCCAGACCGATGAAGACCGCGCTCAACGCGACCTCGCTGGCAATCGCAGCCTTCATTGTACCATATTGCTTCGGTTTGAATCCTGCCCTTCTGCTGATCGATCTCACAAGCCCGCTGCAGGGCGTACAGGTCATCTGCACCGCCTTCATCGGCGTCTTCGGCGTTGCCGCGGGACTCAGAGGCTATGCCTTTGACCACATGAACTGGCCGCTGCGCATCGCGAGTATCGCCGGTGGACTGCTCCTGATCGACCCGGGCGCTGTCACCGACCTGATCGGTATCGCCATCGTACTCGGCATCTGCGCTTTCCAGGAGATCACCAAGAGACGCAGACACGCAGCCGCGTAACACATAACGAAACGTTAATACGAAAGGCAAAACCCCTGACGGCTTCCTTGCTGTCAGGGGTTTCGTATTTGTCATATCTTATTTGTTTTCATGCTTCAGGAAGCCTGCTCCTCCAAGGCTTCTTTTGCCATCTTTTCGCCCAGATGCAGCGCCTTGATGTTCTTTTCTTCGGTCCCTTTCGGGATATGGTTGAGGACCGCTTCTTCCAGCGAGGCTTCGGACGCGATCTGCATGATCTCATTGACCGCGCCGACCGAAATGATATTGGCCGCCATCGGATTCTTGATGACCTCGACCGCGGAGTTCAGAATCGGCAGGCTGATCACCTGATGATGCGCTTGAACCTCTTCCGGCACCGTAATGCCGCTGTCCACCACGACAATTGCGTGCTCCTGCAGCGTACCGACATATTTATCCAGGGATGCCTGCGTCAGAGAAAGCAGCAGATTCGGCCGTACCACCTTGGTGTAAGCGATTGGTTTCTCATCGATAATACACTCTGCTTTGCAGAGGCCGCCTCTGGCCTCCGGTCCGTAAGACTGCGACTGCACCGCCTGCAGCTTATCCGCGTAAGCTGCCTCTGCCAGAATAATCGTCGCCATGATGACTCCCTGTCCGCCGGAGCCTGTAAATCTCAATTCTGCCTTTTTCATTCCTTGTCACCTCCGCATTTGTGGATAATCTCCATGTACATGTCTGTATATTCCGGTTTTTCACAGCGGGACATTTCACCGATGATAACTTTGCCTTCGAGTTCTTCCGGTGTCATCTTCGTTGCCTTGGCGGTATCGATACAGTGATCCTTCTGCCAGTTGTACATATCGACTGCGCTGCCCTTCTTATTCTTACGCCCGTAATAGGTCGGGCAGACGCTCAGACCCTCGATCACGGAGAAGCCCTTATGCTTGATGCCGTTTTCGATTAAGCGTATCATTTGCGGCACATGGAAGGCACTGCCTCTGGCGGTATAGGTCGCACCTGCAGCCTCCGCCAGCTTCGGAATGTCAAAGTTATAGTCGATATTGCCGTAAGGTGCGGTCGTTCCTTTTTCACCGTGCGGCGTGGTCGGAGAATACTGTCCGCCGGTCATACCGTAGATGTTATTATTGAATACCACGACGGTCAGGTCGATGTTCCTTCTGCACGCGTGAATCAGATGGTTGCCGCCGATCGCGGTCGCGTCACCGTCACCGGTAATGACGATCACGTGCAGCTCCGGATTTGCAAGCTTCACACCGGTCGCAAACGCGATTGCTCTGCCGTGGGTGGTATGTAAGGTGTTGTAGTTCATATAGCCCGCAGCTCTGGAGGAACAGCCGATACCGGAAACAATCACGACCTTATCCGGATCCAACTCGCAGTTTTCAATCGCCTGCGCGACGTCACGCATCAGAATGCCGTGTCCGCAGCCCGGGCACCAAATGTGTGGCAGACGATTTACACGCATTGTTTTTTCAATCAATTGACTCGGCATATTAATACACCTCCTTGATTTTTGCAAGAATTTCTGTCGGCGTGATGGTCGTACCATCGATTTTCCCGAGGAAATCGACAGGCACTCTGCCTTCTACGACCCGCTGCACCTCCAGCAGCATTTGGCCGTCGTTGTGTTCGCAGACGACGATTTGTCTGAGATGCTTATTATCACGAATGATCTTGAGCAGCGCTCTGTCCGGGAATGGCCAAACTGTAATCGGGCGGAAGACACCGACTCTTAAAAAATCTGTCTTTTTGGATTCTTCGACAGCGCCGGCAACCGCTCTCGCCGTACCGCCATAGCAAATGATCAGCGTTTCACACTCGTCGCAGTCCGTTTCTTCCCATTTTTCGATACGGTCTCTTCTGAAACGTATCTTATCCAAAAGCCTTCTCTCCTGTGACTGCGTCATATTGTTATCATTGGTCGGAAAGCCGTCCAAATCATGGAACAGACCGGTGACGTTGAAGTGGTCGCCCTCGCCGAACGGCGCGTATTCCGGTACATAGTTTCCCTCTTGCACCGCGTAAGCCAGTGTGCCGTTGAACTCACGGTCGATACGCCGGTTTTGGATCTCCAGTTCCTCTGTCGGAATCAGCTCGCAGCCCTCCCTGAGATGTCCGATGATTTCATCCATCAGGAAAATAACCGGTACGCGGAAGCGTTCCGCCATATTAAAGGCGCGAACAATTTCGTTATAGCATTCCTGCACCGACGATGGGGAAATCACGATGACCGGATGGTCGCCGTGCGTGCCCCATTTGGACTGCATCAGATCTCCTTGTGACGGCGAAGTCGGAAGTCCTGTGGAAGGTCCCTCTCGCTGAACGTCCACGACCACGATCGGGATTTCCGCGATCGCCGCATAGCCGATGTTTTCCTGTTTGAGCGAAAATCCGGGACCGGAGGTCGCTGTCATGGCTTTGAGTCCGGCAACGGACGCGCCGAGTGCCGCCGCGATCCCTCCGATCTCATCCTCCATCTGGATAAATTTACCGCCGACCTGTGGCAGTCTGACCGCGCTTCGCTCTGCGATCTCAGTCGAAGGGGTAATCGGGTATCCTGCATAAAAACGCATGCCTGCCGCGATAGCGCCTTCGACGCAGGCTTCATTTCCCTGCAGCAGTTGAAATCTCTTTTCCATTACGCTTCCTCCTTCTCGATATATATCGCATAATCCGGACAGCGCAGCTCGCAAAGCCCGCATTTGATACAGGCTGCTTCGTCTTTGATTTTGACCTTTTCGTGGACGATTTCAAGCACATTTTTCGGACAAAACGCCGCGCAGATACCGCAGCCCTTGCACCATTTCGGATTGATGACCAATCGTTTGTTTTCCATTTTGCATCACCTCATACAGCGTCATTTCATTTTAATAAAGCAATCATATCACAACTGATTTCGTATGCAAGGTTTTCTCCAAAAAAGGACTTTTTTCAAACATTTAGACAATAATTCAATTCTTTTTTTGTTATTTCGGAAATTCATAAAATTGGAAGGGCAAAAGTGCACATAACGAAATCTGAGATTTCTATGCGCATATGGCGCTCATTTCTGAGCGTCGCTTTGCAAGATGCTTTTGTCGTGATTCCGGAAATACCGCATGGCGATATTTCCATGCATAATAAAAGAGCCGATTCCTCGACTCTTACAATGGATATAGAATTTTGGGAGCAAATTCTATTTTTGTTACGAGACTTGCTTCCCAATATGAATCTTATTTAGGATTCTATTGTTTCCCAACAACGTTCTTTCATAAATGCCGCAATCACAGATATATCTTCGCTTTCATAGTATTTTACAAGTAGTTTCTTAGACTCCGGTACTTCCTTTTTGGAAATCACCAAAATACTCCCTGTAGCAAAAAAATCTTGATACATTTCGCTATCCATATCACCGCCTGAACCTCGTCCGTCCACGGGAAAAGTTCAACTTTTTTATTCGTTTCTACTATTATAGTGATTTCAACATAAAAGTCAAATCTTGCGAGGAACCGCCATCGCCTCAACCTTGTCCGTTCTTCCTACAAAGAACAGGTCAAAGGCTATTTTTAGACCTAACTGATGTCCATGTTTCCATGCACTCGACCTTATCATGCCTGAAAATCCAGCATTGAAAAGGAGAAACAATCCTATTACTTCTTCGCATTCTCTTCCAATTCCAGCATGTACTTATCAAAATCGGACATAAACAGTCTGTCCTGAATAACACGATACTTTTCAAATTCAGTTTCGGCTTTAGCCTTGGCAATCTCTGCCGTGATCTTTCCTGCATCCTGAAGGACCTCTCTGTCATCAGCCATCAGGAATAGATCCAGACGCTTTGTCCAGTCCTCCATTGTCATTGGAATATGACGCTCTGCACGATCCTCTGCCAGATCCAGATACGCCGAAACAATACGCTCTAATGAACGCATTTCCTGCTCAGAAAGATAGTTCTTCGCAACACTCACATCACTTTTTACAATCTTACCTTCCGGTGCTGCTGCCCAAGTGGTTAATCCCATATGTGGCTTATCTGCATCGGCTCGCTCATAAATTAACTCCGCTGCTGTATGTCCATGAACCGCATAATGCATCTTGTTCTGCACCTTGGCAAAGAACTGCTTTGTCGTTTTTGCTGTACGGTCATAATCGAGAGCTGTAGCATAAATGTCCGTTATCTTCTGATAGAATTTACGTTCCGACATGCGTATTTCGCGAATTTGATCCAATAAGTGGTCAAAATATTCTTTTGTAAGTATAGAACCGCTGTTCATCAATCTCTCTTTATCAAGAACCCAACCTTGTATTGTATAGTCTTTAACGATTGAATTTGCCCATTTACGGAATTGAACAGCCCTGTCATTATTCACCTTAAAACCAACGGCAATAATCATCTGTAAATTATAATGATCGACGTTACGGGAAACTTGTCTATCCCCTTCTTGTTGAACTATTAAGTATTTCTTAATAGTTGCTTCCGGCAGAAGCTCGTTATCGGTATAAATTCTTTTTATATGCTGATTTATAGCTGCCACAGAAACATCATAAAGTGTTGCCATCATTTTTTGAGTGAGCCAAATATTTTCGTCCACATATCGCATTTCAATACTGTCTTTGCTGTCGCCTGTTGATGCCACAAAGGTTAAATATTCCGCTGCTGATGAGCGTATTGTTATTTCGTATTTCTTCTTTTTCATTTTAAACCTCATTTCCAAGTTAATCAGTTTATCTCTAACACAAATTGTCTTGCGGCTCTTGCTGTAATTTTTTCTCTGCCTAAAAATTCATTTATTTTATTTTCCAAATCAACATCTATCCGCATTTCATCAAAGAACAATCCTTCTTTTTTCTTCCGAATCTCGTTTTTCAAAGATGATATTTTGCGTTCAATTTTAAGCAGCTTCAGCCTGTCCGACTTTACGCTTTCTTTTTCTCTTTCTGCCTGCTTCATATCAAGCTCTGTATCGTCAAGAGAATGAAGAAGAATATTTTTCCTATTCGCGGCGGCAAGCTTCATTCTGTTAATCTCCTCCTGCTGCATTGGCGTAAGTTTTTCTTCTTCTTTTTTTACATATTCATCAAGATTTATAAGCCTATCCATATTGTCGTTTTTTTCTGACTTTAACCAATACGCCCTTCTCTCGCCCTGTTCCTCAAAGAAATATACAGGACTATTTAATATATCTTCGCATTCATTATGTGTAAGCAGCTTACCATCCTCTGTTATACCCACAAGCACCGGAATATTTTTAATTTCACGTCTTCCGGAATATATTTTTATTAGGTAAAGAGCTATTGTGCATTTTTCGCAATCAGCCTTTATACTGCCGTAATCGGCGCAGCTAATATTAAAGGTAATCCCCTTTGACAGCGGAGACAGCAGTGAGAACTTTTTGAATTCTTTAATTGCTTTATATGGTTTATTCCCATTATTGGTAGGATAATAAAACAAGTGCGGAAGCTTTGTATAATTATCAGCTTTTATAGTCCTATTCTTTTCGTTTATTTCAAAATAGCAATCTTGATGTGTTTTATTATATTCCTCAAAATAAAACTTTGTAAGCTCCCACAGTTCATCGTTGATTACTTTTGATTGTTCCTCTGCATACCGTGGTGTTATCTTTATTTTATCCGACAGTTCCTTTGTAAATGTGGTAAAGAGAATATCCTCGGCTGACTCAACGACCTGTTTATTTTTGTTCTCGTTTTGTGCAAGTGTTATCTGATAATCTTTTTCAATCTGGGCTTTTGTTCTTACGTTAAGACTTTTTATTGCCTTATCCAAATTATCGCAGAAGCCGCCCATAACTGCATCCGATACGCCAAAAACTCCGTCGGATAAAATATGTCTTTTTGACACAAGTTCAAGCTTTCTAACATCAGCAAAATTATCTTTATTTATAAAAGACAGGACTATACAATCATTTTGCTGATTGATTCTGTGTATTCTATCAATTCGCTGTTCCATTTTCAGCGTATTGTAAAGCAAATCATAATTTATAACAAGTGAACTTTCTTCAAGATTATAGCCTTTAGCTCCGTTGTCGGTAGAGATAAGAATTTGCGCATCCTCTTTAAATTGTTTGATTACATTATAATTTACATTGGATTGACCGTTATATACAAGCGTTTTGTATTTATCCTTGAGCACACCATAAAGATATTTTTGCGTTTCCAAACTTTCAGTAAATATAACTGCTTTTTGTTTTGCTCCCAGTCTCTTTAAAAGCGGAAACAGCTTTTCCAATGCAGCGAGCAGCAGCCTCGATTTTGAATCTTCCGTTATACTTTCAGCTATCGCAATCATTTTTTCAAATTCCTGTTTTTCCTCGGATATATAAAGACGTTTAATTATGTTTTTCAAGCTCATCTTTATCGCCGCTGTTGAGGAGGATAAAAGTCCTAAAAGCATAAGAGCCAAATCATATTGTTCCATTTGCGGGAAAGCTATTTTGTGTGGCTTCTCTATATACGCAAAAAGCAGTTTATACAATTCTTTCTCTTTTTCGCTTGCTTCATATTCAAGTGTTATATGTAACCTTTCAGGAATCTTTGCATACTGCTTTGCTTGACTTCTAAGCGTTCTGAAACAGTATTTGCTCACTTTAGCTGCAAGTTCCGGATAATTTTCCGGTCTTCTTAAATACGTTTTCATATACGTATCAGCATCAGGCAGAAGTTCATCATCAATAAAAAATATAAGACCGTATAAGTCCATTATATTTTTCTCGATAGGCGTACCTGTAAGAAGAATTTTAAAAGTGTTTTTTGAAAACTCCTTTAACAGTTTTGCCTGTTTGCTTCCGCTGCCTCTTATAAATGTATTTTCATCTTGATAGACTGATGAAAGAGAATTTGCTTCTTCAAAAATAATAATATCCCATTTTATTTTATCAGCATTATCAATATTCTGGGTTAAGTATTCATATGTTGTAATGACAATTCCATCATAGACAAAGGAATTATTCTCAGATGCAATACAAAATGGTATACTGTATTTTTCAGAAATCATTTCAGCCCACTGAATAAGCAAATCTGGGTTTGGGATGGCTATTAAAATATTATTTTTGCCCTCATACCAACTCTGAGAAATAATCAACATTGCTTCATGACTTTTTCCCATACCTGCTTCATCGCACAGAATCACGCCTTTTTGATAAGGGTTGCGAACAGCAAACAGCGCGGCTGCAACCTGATAAGGATACACATCAATTTTACCCTCCGCAAATACCGGAAGAAGTGTATTCTCATCTTGCAGCATATTCAGTTTCATAGCTGTATAATATGCGTGAAACGGTGTTTGAAGCATAAAAAAACTTCCTTTCAAATTTAGTGCAAATAGAGAAACTCTTAACTTTGCATCTAAATGTTTAACAAATTTCTATGAGCATATCTTCTATTAAATTTCAACGGCATCACAAATATCGCCGATATTGCATTTGAAATATCCGCATATACGAAGGAGAGTAGATAAGGATACTTCATCGCCTTTATTTAATTTTGTCATAGTACCTGTTGACAGTTCAAGAGCATCACGAAACTCTGCTTTGCTCAGTTCTTTTTCAGCGAGCAGTACCCAGAGCTTTTTATAACTTATCCTCATTTAAGACACCTCCGAAACATTGTTTAATCTTACAAAATATTATATCAATAATCACCATAAATGTCAACGTATATCGTTCTATCGCACAAAAGAATCGCACACAAATGTGATTTTCTTATATTTAAGTTATTATTGATATATACAATTGAACAGCGGAATGCTAACAGGTCTATTAATCATGCCTTAACCTCTCGTTTTCTATTTGCTTTTGTTTTTTATATATCTGTTCAATGTTTCTTATTTCTGATAGAGCACGCTTACAGAAATCTTTTTGGGCCGACAACAGGCTTGTATGATAGTTCCCCCAATAGTAATAGTCACCGTTTTTACATTTCCATGTAACAAAGCTATTAGGCAATTTGGGGTGAACATCCAGCACAATTTCTATTTCGCCAACCTTAATTTGATTTATAATTAAATATCCTGAGTTTATTCTTTGGATATCCATAAAATCCTCCACTATAAAAGCGGTATCCCTTAATATCATGAGATACCGCTTTAACGTTCATATTCCTTTTTACGCTGCCGCTTTTTATACCAGTCGTCTAATAGTTTTATCATAACATCCTCTATCTGCTTTTCAGTATAATCTTCCGGGAAATACTTTTTAACCTTATCACCTGCCAATGTTATTTTAATCTTTTCCGGCTTCTGTTCCTGCATAATAGAATCTATAACATTGGGATTTAGCTTACCATTCTGTGAAAAACGCCGCATTTTTGCAGCCTGTGCAATAGATGGTGAAGCCTCCTCCTTTTCGATTGAATTTAGAACCTCTGCCTGTTCCTTTGGTGCCTAAATAGGATAACCCAACAGCTGCATTTAAGGCTATTTTCTTTTCGTCAACCATTTCAAGTAACGGGTCAATTAGATTCGTAAGGCGTATGTAACTTGTAATTTCCATAAGATTTACTCCAGCTTCTTGAGCAAATTGTTCCCGTGCTGTTAACTTTGGCACAAATTGTGCAGATGTTAAATCTGTTCTTTCACCTTGACGTTTCATAGCTTCCAGCTTCAGCCGATACGCAAAAGCCTTTTGGCTCGGCAGGATATTTTCTCTTTGTAAATTGCTGTCTACCAGTAAAATTGCCGCTGTATCATCGTCAAGATTTTTTACTACAACCGGAATCTATGTAATTCCCGTAAGCTCACATGCTTTTATACGTCTGTGCCCTGAAAGAATTTCATATCCGCCTTCTCTATGAGGTCTTGCAATAATAGGCGATAATACCCCATTTTGTTTTATACTCTCCATAATCTCCTCCATACTTTCATCAATCAATACCTTAAACGGCTGCTGCTCATACGGCTTTAGTTCTGATATGTTTACAGTCTGTATTATTTCTGTATTGTCTCCATTTCCGGTTTTTAATATTTTATTCTCCATAATAGCTATCACCTACTCTCTCATTTTTTCATATCATAGCGCACACGCCAGTCAATATATACATCTGAGGTGCTGTATGAATTAAAAATAGCAGCTATCAGATAGCTGCGTACATTTCGTATCTTCGTACAGTTTTCATTCATTGCCAAAAGCATATTGCTGATATGTGTGTAATTTATTTTCATGAAAATACTTTTTACTACAGGAGCCGTATACTGTACATGGTTAATATAATAGCTTTCAGCCGGAAAAGTCAGAACATCCGCCATAATATCCACAATGTTGTCAATTACCTCTTTTTCCTCATGCAGAATTAATCCCTCATACTCTATATTTCTTTTTACAAGCTCTCTGTATTTTTCATAATCCTCAATCCTATCCATTGAAAAAGTTTCACTTGCTGTATTACACGA
>ERZ825896.355-NODE-355-length-61273-cov-8.397171_pt1 | contig 61273 bp, 74 predicted proteins | sample MGYA00519858_ERZ825896 | MGnify/ENA primary metagenome ERZ825896 (study PRJEB31778, sample SAMEA3449214) | human gut metagenome | biome: human gut; feature: human-associated habitat; material: faeces | place: United Kingdom | collected 2010/2012 ... | reverse complement strand
CAACTCCTAAATTAGATAAAACAATGGAAAATGTTGTTGATAAAATAAATTTAAAAATAAAAGAATTTAAGAGAGAATTAACTGAGGAAGAAAAGAATGAAATAATAAAACAATGCTATCAAGAAAAATTTTTATAAGTAAAAAGAATTTATTAATATTATAAAAAAACTTGCTCTGATTGAAACAGAGCAAGTCTTTTTTACAAGAACTAATTTTTTAAAAACTTATCTAAAACTTTTTCAAGTTCAGAATATTTTATAGGTTTTTCTAAATAATCATCAAAACCTAAATCATCAACAAAATGTTTTCTAGCATTTTTAGTAATTGTATGTATAACTACAGGAGTGTTAAAATTATTAAGAGCTCTTAAATTCTGCAATAATTCTGGACCACCATAACTTTTTAGATAAATATTGTTTGTAAAAATAATATCATATTTACAACCATTTTTTATTCTATCATAGACATCAATACCTGTAGTAACAATATCTGCTGAAATTCCAAAATTCATTAACATTGTGCGAGTTAGTTTTGAAGAAAAACTATCATAATTACCAATTAAAGCTTTTTTACCTTCAAATTTTCCATTATATTTTTCTGGAATTTCAGAAAATTTAAAAGGATGTAGTTTTAAAGATTCAAATTCTTTTTCTTCTAATATTCGTGCCGAATTTTTTAGCCTTGTAATTTCATTATTAAGAAAAGAAATTTTACTTTCTTTTTGTGAAATAGTGTTATTTAGTTTAGCTAATTTATTATTATAGGTATTTATCTTATAAAATAATATGATTATAAGAACAAAAAATACAATGCTAAGACCAATAAAAAAATACAACATTTTTCATGAATTCCTTTCTATAAATTTTAATAAAAATACTGGGATTTTTAAAGTATTTCATTATAATAGAAAAATGTTTGGGCTATATACTTCATTGTGAATATTGCTACAAAATTATACCATACTAAAAAGAATGGTATTAGAAAGTGTGGTGATATATAATGAAGTTAATAGATATTTTTCGCAAAAATGTAAAATATTATAGATTTATGCAAAACTATTCTCAAGAAAGATTAGGGGAGTTGTCTGGCTTAAGTACACATTATATATCAGATATTGAACAAGGAAAATACAGTCCATCAATTCCTACTATTGAAAATATAGCAAAAGCACTTGATGTAGATCCTTATTTGCTTTTTATTGCCAATCCAAAAGCAAATAAACTAGAGCCAAGAGTCGATATTCATCGAAAAAAGTAATTGCTATAAGTATATAGTAATACTTTTTTACAAATAATCAATACAATCGACAAAACTTGTCAAAAATCGCCACTTTTTTATTACTATTCAGTATTATACCATAAAAACACTAAATGGGACAAATAAGTTACATATTTTTTATCTAATTTATGGAAAAATAAGTTTGTTAAGAGGTGTTTTAAATGGAGAATAACGAAAATTTAAAGGCATTATTATCAAAAGATTATATGCCTATTATATACAAAAATATAAAAAAGTATAGAAAAGAAAGTGGAATGTCATTAATGGAAGTAGCCGAAATATTGGATATGTCCCACGATTATTTAAGAAGAATTGAATCACTAAATGATGAAGTAAAAACATGCTCATTAAAATTGTTGATTAAATTTAGTATTTTATTTGATAAAAAATTAGATGACTTTTTAAAAGAGGAAGAGTAGGTTAGCGTAGTGCTAATCTTTTTTGTTTTATAAAAAGCAATATATTAAGGGATAAAGGAGAAAAATAGACTGGTTAAAACTTTACAAAATTTACATAATATGTTATAATTTAAGAGTGATACTGTAAAGGAGATATATGAAGTTGAGTAATGAAATAACAGTCAAATTAAAATGTACTGTAGAAGAAATATGCAAAATATTAGAAAGCAAAGGATTTCAATTTGTAGAAAGATATTTACTGGACGATATTTATTATATACCGAATACAATTAATATAAAGAATATGTCAGAACGAGATATATTAAGTAAAGCAATAATTTTACGAAATGTTGAAGGATACATTCCAAACAAATATAGGGAAAGTAAACTAACATATAAGAAAAAGGAAATTGATCAAGAAGGAAATATAGTAAAACAAAGTAAAGTTGATTGTAAAATTATAGATTCAAATGACGGAAAAAAATTTTTAGAAGCAATTGATTATAAAGCAATTATGCAAATTAAGGAAATTGATTATCTTTATAAGAAAAACGAATTACAAATATGTATAAAAGATGTACTAAATGGTGATAAGCTAATTGAGATTGAAGAAAATGAACAATTAGATACAATAGATAAAATAAAATGTGAATTGGAAAAATTAGATATTCCAATTGATTGTAATGATTATTTTATTAAAAAAGCTGAAATAGAATTAAGAAAGATTTTATAGGAGCGTGGTTGTATGTCAAATATAAATTTGAATTTATATAGAATATTTTGTAAAGTTGCACAGTCCAAAAGTTATTCAGAGGCAGCAGAAAAACTAGGATTATCAGTTCCAAATGTTAGTACACAAATATCAAACCTTGAGGAACAATTAAATTTAAAACTTTTCAATAGAGAAAGTAAAGGAGTAACATTAACAGTAGATGGACAAGAACTTTATGATATAGTAAATAAATCAATATCTAGTTTTGATTTTGCCGAAAAAATGGCAAAAGATAAGAATGATATGGAATGTGGATGTATAAAAATAGGATGCCCATCTCATTTTACAAGCTATTTTTTGATGGAAAAGGTAGAAAAAGTAAAAAAAGATTTTCCAAAACTTAATGTAGAAATAATATGTGAAGTAGATACAAATAAAATGTTGGAACTATTACACAATCATAAAATTGATTTTGCAATAACAGATACAGAAATAAATAGCAGTAATGTAGAAGTAAAAGAGTTATTAACAATAAATAATATATTTGTTTCAAAAGCACCACTAAAAATTTCTGATGTAAAAGAATTGGAAAATTTGAATTGTATTTTAAACCTAGAAAATACAAAAGCTACGCAACAGTTAAAAGAAATACTGAAAAAAAGTAATATTTCTATACATGCAGATATGATGTGTGATGCAACAGAAATAAGAGTTGAAGCAGTAAAAAGAAATATGGGAATAGCATACGTTATAAAAGAGGCTGTAAAAAAAGAACTAAATAATAAGGAACTATATGAAGTTGAATTACCAATAAAATTGCCAAATATAAAATTAAATTTAATTTATTTAAGTGGAGAGCTTACTAAAATAGACAAGAAGTTTATAAAAGAATATTTGAAATAATAAAATTATAAATACCCTATTTCTAGGGTATTTTCCATTTTATGTTAAATAAAAATTAAATGATGTTAAAAATTTAGAAATAGTCTTCATTATAAAAACAATGTATAATATTAGTGTATAAAAAGAGATATTATATAAGAAAAGAGGATTTATAATGAAGAAAAAGGTTTGTTGGAAAATTACAACTAAATGTAATCAAGGATGCAAATATTGTTTTGGATTTAATAATATACCAAATCTACCTTTTGAAGAAAATGAAAGAGTATTAAATCATTTAATTGTTAGTGGGATAAACCATATTACTTGGACTGGAGGAGAAGCAGTATTATATCCAAGAGTAAATGAATTAATGAGAGAATCAAAAGAAAGAGGATTATATAATAAATTAGTAACGAACGGAATTTACTTATCAAAGAACGATAACGAATATGTAGAAGATATTTTAAATACTTTGGATGAAATTAATTTGTCTATAGATTCAATAGAAAATGATATAAATGTAGCATTAGGAAAAGAAAATAATCATTTAGAAATAATAAAGAATTTATTAGAAAAAACAAAAAACAAAAACATCAAGGTTGGAATAAATACTGTTGTTAGTAAACTTAATGTAGATAAATTAGAGGAATTAGGAGAATTTCTAGATAACTATCAAATTGAAAAATGGAAATTTTTAAAATTTATGCCAATTAGAGAAAGAGCAGAGAAGAATGAGAAAGAATTTGAAGTTGATGAAAGCATATTAGAAAATAGTATAAAAAATCTAAAAGTATTTAAAAACATAAAAAAAGTTGAATATAAAAAACAAAGTGAGTTTGAAAAGAGTATTGTGATAATTCCTAATGGAGATATATTGCAAACACAAAATGGAAAAGATCATTATTTTGGAAATGCTTTGAAAGAAGAAATAATAGATTTTGATAAAATATTTTCAAACGGAAAGATTAGAACCTTAGTTGCATACAATGATGAAAGTGTTAGAGAAAATATTATCAATTTAATAAAAGGATTAGAATATGTTGATTTAGTAGGTGTTGCAACTAATGGAAATGATGCGTATAACAAAATTATTGATTTGAAACCAGAAATGGTATTTGCTGGATATAATATGCCAGATATCAATGGTCTAGAAATTGCAATAAAAACAAAAGAAAATAAAAATATTGAAACACCAATTTTTAATATTTTTAATGATAAAAATGACATTCCAGAACAAGAACTACAAAAAACTATAAATGTTATAGGAAATAAATTAAATGCCCTTATACAAGAACCTTATGAGAATAGAGTAGAAGATATTATAAAAGATTATAAAGAATACAAATATAAAAAATAAAAAAATGAGAAATAAGTTTTATTTGTTAGTATAAACAATTTACTTATTTCTCATTTTTTTTAATCTTAAATATGTAACAAATGTTGATATAAAATATTTAGGTGTTATCGGATCTTTGGTTAAATCAAAGAACTTCATTATAGGTTTGGAAGCATTATAGTTTTTATATCTGTTAAAAGGAATTAAAGAACTCCTTATTCCATCTCGTATTTCACGAGGACTAATACCATATTCTAAAGCAACATTTAAAAACAAATCATCTAATGAATTAAACTTATGTGGATAGTAGTAATATTGAAATATTGCTGACTTTAGATAATGGCAACCATTTGAATTTACATTGAAATCCAATGGCAATAGATACATATTTAATTCTTCTTCTGTTAAGTCCGTTACCTTAAATTCTAATTTCATTTGGTTGATTGTGTTAAGCAATTTTTCGTTGTCAAAGGGCCTATAAAGAAACTGATAAACTTTTGATACATTTTCTATAAGGAATGGCTTGTATGGCTCGCTTATAGTTAAAATTGTATTCTTTTTTCTTTTCTCGATAGGAGAAATAGATAGCCTATCAATTATTTCAAGAGTTTTTATATCTGTGAAATTTGAATCTAAAATAAAAATGTTTGGCTCAATTTCCAAATATTTTTTTATCGTAGAACTGCCATCATTGGTGCTTTCAATTTCAAACCCTTTCTCATTTGCAAGAAATTGGCAGCTTGCTGAATTACGTTGTATATCAGTATCTGCAATAAGGATTTTAACCATTTAAACAACCCCCAACAAATGTAATTATTAAAATACAACAATAGTATATCACAAAAATTATGTAAACACAATAAAATAAATGTAAAAAACAGGAAAAAAATTCGACAAATATCGACAATTCAATGCAAAAACACACCCTTTTACACCTCATTACACCGTTTTTAACAAATACTCCTAAAACCATAGTAGTATGAGCTCGGGAACTTTATATTAAAGTTTAAAAGGAGCTACAAAAGCAGATTGAATAAATACAAAAGCAAATAAGTAAGAAACTTTTAAATTTTGATATAAGGGGGAGACGAAAAAATGTGAAGATAAAATAGATGATAACGGATATTAAAAACAATTAATACTCCTTTTGAACTTATTGATATAAATAATAAGTTCCTAGAATGAGGGAGTATTTTGTATATATTAAGCAATAAAGAGGAGGCAATGTTAAAGGTAATTGTAAAAAATACAAGAGTTGATTATTTTAGAAAAAATAAAAATGTTTTTAAAGAATTAAGCCTTGAAGAAGAAATTTTATATTCACAAGATAAAATGGAAGAAAATTTAGAAATAAAAATGGATCAAGAATTTCAAGCCGAAAAGTTTGAATGTATTTTTCGTGATGAAATTTTGTCAGAAATAGCAGGAACGCTGACTTATAATGAAAAGTTAGTGCTTTCTTTATATTATATTGAAAATAAATCAGATGAAGAAATCTCAAAAATATTATTCATAACTAAGTCAGGTGTTACTAAGAAACGAAATAGAGCATTAGAGAAAATGAGAAAAAAATTTGAAAAAAGGAGAAAAATTTAATGTTTAATAATTATAATTTGACTGATGATGATGTTATTGGAATTCTAAATAAGTATGAAAACCTAATAAATAAATATAGTAGACTATATCCAGGTGGTCCAATAGATGAAGATTTAAAGGGAGAAATAATTGAAAAAATATATAAAATATTAACAAAAAATAGAGAAAAATAAAAAAATTTTAGAGTTTGTCCCTTTTACTATTATTCAATTCGTTCCTAATAGGTGAGAAGGGAGGAAAAACAATGTTAAAAAAATTAAAACTATATTTAAAAGAGAAGAAGAGACAACTTATTGTAAAAAAACGTGTTATAGGTTTTAAAAAGAAAATTCTAAAATTACAAAAAGAAAAAAATGAGATGAAACGAAAAAGCTCATTAGGTTTGCCGATTCCTTAAAGTGTTAGCAAAAAGTTAAGTAAAGGAGAAATGCAAAGGATGAGCAAAAAAGATGAGATAACAAAACTGTACTTTGTAGATAGAGAAAATCCAGCTACTATTGCAAAGAAATTAAATATTTCAAAAAGTGCAGTAACACAGGTTTTACAAAAAGATGATAGATATAAAAAAGAAAAAGAAGTAAGAAAAAAACAAAATAAGATAAGACACAATGAAAAAACTAAAGAAATTATTAAAAAAACAAGAGAAATTAAACAATTTAAAAATAGATCAGAAGATTTAATATTAAAAAGAATGCACAATCAAGCTAGCCAAGAATTATCAAAAGGAAAGAGATTAAGTAATCTGGCATACAGAAATTGGAATACATCAGCATATTCATATAATGAAGCTAAAAGAAGATATGAATTTAAAGAAGAGCTTGGAAGAAGTAATGATGTGCCAAAATATATTAAAATTGAGGTGTAGAAATGGAAGAACAATATAATTATAAACAAGTTATTGCTTATGCAGTAATTGGACTGGAACATTATTTGAACTCTGGAAATAAAGACAATATAAACATTAAAGACTTTTGTAATTTGTTTATGGAACCATTAGAAAAGATATATAAGAAAAAAGATGTTATAAGAATAGCGAATATTTTATTAGAAAGGGATAATGCAAATGATTAATTTTATAGATAAAGATCATAAAAACTTTTTCTATTCAAAACTAGATAAATTACAATCACTAAGAAAGACAGATGTATATTATTTATCATTAGTATATACATTAAGCATCTGTGAAACAACAAGAGAACATTTTTCAAGTATTTTTAATATAGAAAAAGGAGAAATTAATCTAGATGCAATTAAAGCAGGATGGCAGACAGGAACGTCAGAGAAAGTAACTAGAATGGCTTTTAATTTATGGAATCATTCTATTATGTTTGACAGTGAAGAAGATTTTGCAAATGATAAAATTTCATGTTGTTATGCACCTAGTGAAATATTTTGTTGTTCGTATGCTCCTTATTTTTGGGAAGCAGTACAAATTAGATATCCAGAATACACAAAAGTATTAAAAAACGAAAAAATGGTAATTGACAAAGAACATAAAGAAAATGAGAACGAATATGTCTGTGAAATAGAATAATTATAGAATTTTTTAAAATTATCTACATATTCTTTAATATGGAGGCTATGATGATGGAAAATTCAAAATTAGAAGAAAAGGAAATATATGAAGTAGATAGTAAAAAATATACTGTAATAACAAGAATTTCAGAGAACTGTTTAAGCAAAGAAAGTTTAAAGAAATTAATTTGCAATTATGCAATGAGAGAATTGCAGGAAAATGATTAAGATATATGGACAATGCTATTTGTGAGCGATATAATATATACACATGTAGCATTGTTTTTCAATATAAACAATTATACGAAGTGGAGGCGTATTAATTGTGAAAAACAATAAATTTAAAGTTGCTGGTTATTTAAGACTATCTGTAGAGGATGGTGATAAAGAAGTCAGCGATAGTATAATAAGTCAAAAAAATATTATAGAAGATAAAATAAAAAATCTTGGAGATAAGTTTGAATTAGTAGATTTTTATATTGATGATGGATATACAGGATTAAATACAAATAGACCAAATTTTCAAAGAATGTTGGATGATATAGAAAAGAAGAAAGTTAATTGTGTAATAACTAAAGACTTATCAAGATTAAGTAGAAATAATTTTGAAGCTAATTATTATATTGAATTATATTTTTTAGAAAGAGAAATAAGATATATTGCAATATTAGACAATGTTGATACATATTTAAAAAATTCTAATAATGATATGATTCAATTTAAAACACTTATTAATGATTGGTATAGTAAAGATATATCTCGTAAAGTAAAGAGTGGTGTATGGGCAAGAAAAGAGCAAGGTTTATATGTTGCAGCAAAAGCACCTTATGGATATATGAAAGATGAAAAAAACAAAAACCATTTGATTATAAATCCAGAAGAAGCACCAATAGTAAAGAAGATATTTCAAATGTACAATAGTGGAAGCTCAATGGGTGAAATTGCAGAAAAGCTACGAAATGATAAAGCATATTGCCCAAGTTATAACGGATTCCAAAAAAATAAAAATGGAGAATATGGCTGGGAACGTTCTACAATTTCAAAAATGTTAAAGAATGAGATGTATTTAGGAAATACTGTATATGGTAAAGGAATAAATCTAAGTTATAAATCAAAAAAGGTAAAACAAATACCACGTAATGAATGGAAAAAGTATGAAAATACTCACAAGGCGATAATATCAAAAGAATTATTTGAGAGTGTGCAAAAAAGAATGAAGTTGAATCAAAAGGCAAAATCTCATACACATACTTGGATATTAAACGGAATTATATATTGCAAAGAATGTGGAGAACCAATGCAATTAAAAGTAAAATACAGAAAAGATGGAACAACTATTTCTTTTATGAGATTATATTGCTCAAGTAGTTTACACAAAAAAGGATATTGTATACGTAAATATAAAGGTATTGAATTACAATCTGTGACACAAATAGTTGTGGCAAACCTAAATAAAAAAGTAAACAATCTAATAAATTGCGAGGATGTTACGAAATTACTAGAAAAGTCATATAAAAATAGAGATGTACAAGGAATAAAAAATGAACTAGATTTAAAGCAAAAGAAATTAGCTAAAATTAATAAAAAACCGCAGGAACTGCGGGGATAGCTTGGTAAGAAAGGTTTCGATAGAAGCCTGTTCCCAAGAATCTCGTCACTTCAGTGATGAGAGGTTCAATGATAAAGCTATTATTGATGGTTTCACCTGGCTCCATATCTACCACAATCATAAGCGTAAATGTGATCCAGGCAAGACTGATCATCTTAGATTTGAATGTGTCATTATTAAATGGTGGAATAACAACTAGTTTTTGTTGAATGGCTAGATCCATTTCTTTCACAGAATTATAGCGATTCTTATAATCTAATTGTGTTGCCTTTAAAATGACTTGTTTTAAATCAAATGAGATATTGTTTTGATGTTCTAAAGAACCATTTAATAAGTAGTTCATTAATTTACCTAAGGCATATATATCTGTTTGTGGATTGGATTGTTGAAAACCAAATTGTTCGGGTGCTGCATAGCCAACACTGCCTAAAATAAGAGTGTCTTTACTTTTCTTGGAATCTAGAAAACGAGCAATGCCAAAATCAAGGAGTGTAACCTTATTATCATGGTAAATAATATTTTCTGGTTTGATGCCACGATGAATAATTGGTGGATTTAACTTATGTAATGAATCTAAACACTCGCATAATTGATGCGTGATGTCTTTAACTTGTTCTTTTGAAAAGGATTGTTGATCTAATGTTTTTCCTTCAATATATTCTTCAATTAAAGTTAAATGATTGTCATTTTCTTGGATCACAAAAATCTTAGGTAGATATGGATTCTTAATCTTTTGAAGTGTTTGATAAAGTGTTTTATCATAATAATTTAATTCTTTCTGGATATATTTAGTGTGTGATGTTTCATGTTCTACTAATGAAATAGTTTTATCTTGATCTTGTTTAATTATTTGTAAAGTCTTCATAAATTGCTCTTTCTTGTGTATATTATAAGTATTATGGTAGAGACAAATCAATTATTAAAAACAATTCAAGAAACAAAGAGTGATGGATTAAATACTTTAATGGAAAGTCTAGATGATTTAACTTTTTCAGAGTATTTAAATCATATCATTGATGCTAAGCATATATCTAAGGCACAAGTATTATCGAAGACGACAATTCAAAGAAATTATGGATATCAGATTTTTGATGGATCAAAGGTTCCCAATAAAGATAAGGTGATTCAGTTAAGTTTGGGATTAGGTTTAGATTTGCGTATGACAAATAACTTATTGTCATTATCGAATAATGGGATGTTGTATCCAAAGGTAAAAAGAGATGCATTATTGATTTATTGTATCGAAAATCATAAGAGTGTATATGAAACTAATGAGTGCTTGATGGAGTATAGGTTAGAGTTGTTGGACTAAAAAAAGAAATGATTTCTCATTTCTTGTAGTTAAGTAGGGGATCTAATTGTTTGACAAGAATACCTTTTTCTTCAAATTCTTCTATTTGTTCAGCAGGTACTCGAGTATCTGTTACTAAGTAAGCAAATGAGTCTGGCTTTGCGACTACAAATTGATGCACATAATTAATTTTTGTCGCATCTGCTAAAATAAAGGCAGCCCCACTGCACCTAGAAATCATAGATTCATTGATGATTACTTCCGGAAGAATTGCCGTACTCATGCCAACTTCGTTGTCAAATCCGTTACAACCTAAAAATGCTTTGTTGGCTTTGACTCTTTGAAGATTGTTTAAGGCAAAATCACCGGTCATTGTTTCTTTAGGAAAACGAAGCTCGCCTCCAGTCATTACTATTTGTACATTTGGGTCATGATCACAGAAAATAGCTTTTCCGTTATTTGTGATGATTGTGACCCTTTTTCCGATAATATATTTTATGACTAATAGTGCAGTTGAGCTTGTGTTGATGAAAATTGTATCTCCATCATCTACAAATGTTGCAGCAAACTTGGCAATCGCATGTTTATAAGCTTCGTTTGGATCTATGTCATGTTCAACAAAGTTTTGAACAAGTTTAGCACCACCATAGAAACGTTCAATAGCTCCCATGTCTTCCCAATATTGTAAATCTCTGCGAATTGTTAATGGTGTTACATTCAATTCTGAAGCCAGTTCTTCCACGTTTACAGTACCTTTGACCTGTATTTTTTGCATGATTTTTTTTCGTCGCTTATCTACGACTTCTTTTGTCATTTTCATAAAACCTCTCCCTTTTTACATGTGTTACTTAACCCTTTTAATGTTATTATTTTATTTTTATAATTTTCACAAAGATGCTTTTCTTTTATTTTATTACATAATAAAGTGAATTGATAATAGTATTGTATTTTTTCTCTAGGATTCATATTTTCTGTGTTAACGGATTTAAATACATTCAAACTTTGTTTATAATCCTTTCTTGATACTAAGTATACGGCATCCATAAATTCCCAGTTAAATAATGGTGAAACCTTTGCACCTTTTACTTTTGTGTTACGCATTCTTTCTAATTTATTATATTCTTGTTTTGCACAATCTAAATCATTCAACATAAATGAACAATAGAACTTTGTGTAATGATAGATCAATAACTGATCAATTGAACTGTGGAAAAACTTTGAGTTTTCTTCAATATGTTCCAAGCACTTCTTATATTCCATTTGATCTATATAATATAAAGTATCGAATATTTTTTTATCATTTTTATAGGCGTGAAATACGTCTTTTTTTAATAGTTCATTAAATTGTTTATTTGCTTTTTCAGGATTTAAATCATAGGCAATTGTTTTGATTGCCTTTCTATATAAATGCTTTAAATATTCAGAATAAAGTGCAATGCCCAAGATAATGATTAATAGAATGATAAATAGTATTTTAGTAGATATAAATTCAGCTTGAATGATCTTATAAATACTGTAGCCTGCAAATAAAATATAGAATGTATAAGATATAATTTGTTGAGCATTTTGTGAAAAAGACATCTTTTCTAATGTTTTCATGTTGTACCTTCTTTCTTTAAGTTTATTTTATCTAAAAAGAACATATAAGTCAATCATATAACGGGATTAAAAGAACGTAAAAATGGATATAAAGAATTAAATAATCATAAAAAAGTTAAAACAAACATATAATGCGATTGTTTTTAATCTTTTAATGTTTTATGATTTGAACGTCAAAAAACCATGGTAAAAAAACAGAAAGAGGAAAACAAAATGTCAAAAGTAGATGAAATTACAAGAGATTCTTGGATCATGTCAACTTTCCCAGAATGGGGTACTTGGTTGAATGAAGAAATTGAAAATGAAGAAGTAAAACCTGGCACTGTAGCAATGTGGTGGCTAGGATGTACTGGTATTTGGTTTAAAACACCTGGTGGTGCAAACATTACAATTGACTTATGGGCAGGAAATGGTAAACGTACTCATGGTGATGGAAAAATGAAAGTTGGCCATCAAATGGCTAATATGTGCGGATGTAGAAATATGCAGCCAAATTTAAGAGCCGTACCATTTGTAATCGATCCATTCGCAATTAAGCAAGTAGATGCAGTATTAGCAACACACTATCATCAAGATCACATGTCAGCTGAATATGCTAGTCACGTACTAAAATCAGGAATGACTACAGTGGATGAAAATGGAAATGAAATTCCAGTACCATTCATTGGTCCTAAAAAATCTGTTGAATTGTGGCAAAAATGGGGCGTACCTGCAGATCGTTGCATTACAGTAAAACCTGGAGATACATTTAAAATTAAAGATATTGAAATTGTTGTGCTAGATTCATTTGATCGTACTTGTATCACAACAACGGATTCACAGGGGCCGGATCGTGAAGATCTTCGTGGCAAATGTCCAACAGATATGGATGATAAGGCTGTGAATTACTTAGTAAAAACACCAGGAGGAAATATTTATCATTCAGGAGATTCTCATTATTCAATTTATTATGCAAAACACGGTAAAGATTACGATATTGATGTTGCGTTTGGATCATATGGAGAAAACCCAGTTGGAATGCAAGATAAAATGACAAGTGTAGATATCTTACGTATGGCTGAGGCTTTAAGAACAGATGTAGTTATTCCTATTCACTATGATGTTTGGACTAACTTTAAAGCAGACCCAAAAGAAATTGAATTGTTATATAATTATAAGAAAGATGTGTTAGATTACAAATTCCATCCATTTATTTGGGATGTAGGTGGTAAATATGTATATCCAACAGATAAAGCAAAACGTCAATATCACTATCGTAGAGGATTTGAGGATTGCTTCGAAGAGGAACCTAACGTTCCATATCGATCAGTTTTATAAGAAGAGGTAATGAATATGTTGAAAGAAATTGTTGAAAAAGGACACTATTGTTTTGTTGAGAAAGTTGATTCGTGGCAAGACGCCATTCGACAAAGTTATGCACCTTTGTTAAAGGATAATACAGTTGAAAATGAATATGTAGAAGCTGTTATTGAATGTGTCAATAAATATGGACCTTATATTGTGATTGTTCCAGGTATTGCGATGCCACACTCAACAGAAAGAGCAGTAGGATGTAATGGAACAGCTATTTCATTTATGAAGGTGGAAGAAGAAGTTGATTTTGATCCAGAAGATCCAGATAAAAAGGCAAAATTGTTCTTCTCTTTAGCAGCAATTGACCATGATCAGCATATTCAAAATATACAATCATTAATGGATACTTTGATGAATGAGGATATCGTTGAAGCATTGATGAATGCAAAAACAAAAGGTGATTTAGAAGAAATCGCTGATCAATATGAATAATATATGAGGAGAGTAAAATGAATATAATAATGACAGTATGGGACTTTTTTGCGACAAATATTTTGACGCAACCCGCATATTTTATCGGTTTGATCGTATTTATCGGTTACTTATTATTGAAAAAACCAATTTACGATGCATTTGCAGGATTTATTAAAGCTACAGTAGGATACATGATTTTAAGTGTTGGTTCTTCTGGCTTAGTTGGAAACTTTAGACCAATCTTAGTTGGATTAAAAGATCGTTTCAATCTACACGCAATGGTTATTGATCCATATTTTGGACAAAACGCTGTTACAGAAGGTTTACAGGAACAATTTGGTAGAACGTTCTCTCAAGTTATGATCTTATTGTTGATCGCATTTATTATGAACTTAATTTTAGTTCGATTAAAAAAATGGACAAAAATGCGTGCTGTATTTACAACAGGTCATGTACAGATGCAACAAGCATCAACAGCATTCTGGTTGATTCTATTCTGCTTCCCTAAATTAGGAAGTACACCAATTCTAATTGTTATGGGATTGATTTTAGGATTATATTGGGCTGTTGGTTCAAACTTAACAGTAGAAATTACGCAGGAATTAACTGAAGGTGGAGGTTTTGCGATTGCTCATCAACAAATGTTTGGTATCGCATTATTTGGTAGTATTGCTAAAAAGATGAAGGGTGAAAATTCAAAACGTTTGGATGATTTAAAATTTCCAGGATTCTTATCTATCTTTAATGAAAATATGGTCGCAACATCTATCTTGATGTTCTTATTCTTCGGTGCTATTTTAATGGTATTAGGAAAGGATTATTTAGTTGAAGCTGGATTTATCGCAGAAACACAAAACTTCTTCTTCTATACTATGACAACAGCGTTTAACTTTGCGGTATATCTAGCTATCTTACAATTAGGTGTTCGTACATTCGTTACAGAACTTACAAATTCATTCCAAGGTATTTCTAATTCATTCTTACCTGGAGCTGTTCCTGGTATTGATTGTGCCGCTGTATTTGGATTTGGTAGTTCAAACGCTGTAACAGTAGGATTCTTAATGGGTGCTTTAGGACAATTCTTAGCGATTGGTGCTTTATTGTTGATGCATTCACCAACATTGGTAATTGCAGGTTTCGTTCCTGTATTCTTCGATAATGCAGTTATCGCTGTATATGCTGATAATCGTGGTGGTATCAAAGCTGCAATGCTTCTTCCATTTATTTCTGGTTTAATTCAAGTATTCGGATCTGCTTTAATCGCTGGCTGGGTAGGATTAAGTCAATACGGAGGATATTTAGGAATGTTTGACTGGGCAACAGTATGGCCAATCTTTACAGTAATCATGAAATATGCTGGATACGTAGGTGTAGGAATCGTAGTATTGATTTTGGTGGCAATTCCACAATTACAATATCGTAAACACCCAGATACATATTTCTTAATTACAGAAGATTATGATGCATATTTAGAAAAAGTACAAGCTGTAAGTGCTGAATAAAAGGAGATATTACAATGGCAAAATTAAAATTATTAGTATGTTGTGGCAATGGTGCTGGAACAAGTATGATGATTAAATTAAATGTTGAAAAAGTGGCTAAAAAGATGGGACTTGATGTACAAGAAATTCATCACTGTGCAGTGAGTGAAGGAAAGTCTGCTGCTGGAAATTATGATATCGTATTGTGTTCAAAAAACTTCGTTCCTATGTTTGAAGACTCAAAGAAACGTGGAACTAAAGTTGTTGGACTTAAGAATGTAATGTCTGCAAAAGAAATCGAAGAAGGCTTAAAAGCAGCACTTAGTGAATAATAAAAAAATGAAAGCTGCGTTTATGCAGCTTTTCTTATACCCAAAAATAGACAAAAAGAGGAGATAATCATGAAAATTGTTAAGAAAAAACTAGATGATATGTACCGTTGCTATTGCGCAAGTAATATTTATTTTGATGGTCAAAACCATATTTTATTGGCGAGTGAAGATCCAAATGTCGCATGTAATATGTATTATGGAAAAGATTATGAAACAAAAGAAAATGTATGGACACATCCAGGTGGATGTATGTCAATCGTTCCAATTCCTGGAAAAGAAAAAGAATTTCTTTGTGTTCAAGAATTCTATTTAAAGGTTACGCCATCTTTGGCAAAAATCGTATGGGGAAAATACGATAATGGAACATGGCAATTCAAAGATGTTGTGTCTGTGCCTTATGTACATCGTTTTGGAATCTTTAACCAGAATGGTATCAACTATTTGATCCTAGCAACAGTAGCTACTTCTAAAAAAGAAAAGAATGACTGGAGTGTTCCAGGAAGAATTTATGTAGCTGAATTACCAGAAGATCCAAGTACAGGAGTTGAATTAGAAGTATTATGTGATGGATTATATCGTAACCATGGTTTCTGGCAAACAAAAGAAGATGGTAAAGATGTTGGATACTTTGGAAGTGATCAAGGAATCTTACGTGTAAGTGCACCAGAAAAACGTGGTGGACAATGGAAGGTGGAACCAATTTTATCTGGACATATTGGTGAGATTGCTACAATCGATATCGATGGAGATGGCCAGGATGAAATCATGACGATCGAAGAATTCCATGGAAATACAATTCAAATTTATAAGAAAGATGGAAGTGAATATAAGAAAGTATGGCAATACGATAATGAAATTGATTTTGCGCATGCCTTAGTTGGCGCTAAACTTGCAGGACAAAATGCATTTGTATGTGGTGTCAGAAGAAAAGATTGCGAATTATTTGTCGTTACATATGAAGATGGAGAATACAAAGTCACAATGGTCGATAAAGGTGTAGGACCAGCCAACCTATGTGTTGTACATGAAGATAATAGAGACATCATTGTTGGTGCAAACCATACTGCAGCCCAAGCAGCAATCTACTTTGTTACGGAGGACTAAGATATGTTAGAAGAATTGAAGCAACGTGTATTAGATGCAAATTTATTATTACCAAAATATGGGTTGATCACATTCACATGGGGAAATGTATCTGAAATCGATCGAGAAAAAGGAATCGTAGCGATTAAACCAAGTGGTGTAGAATATGATGTCATGACGCGTGATGATATTGTGCTTGTGGATTTAGATGGAAATATTGTAGAAGGAAATCTACGTCCAAGCTCTGATTTAGATACACATTTGGAATTCTATCGTAATTTTCCAAATATTGGAGGTGTTGTTCATACACATTCCACTTGGGCAACGAGCTTTGCACAGGCAGGAAAAGATATCATTCCATTAGGAACTACACAGGCAGATTACTTTCATGGAGCTGTTCCTTGTACCCGTTTTATGACAGAAGAGGAAATTCATGGTGATTATGAATTGGAAACAGGAAAAGTAATTGTAGAGGAATTTAAAACACGCAACATTGATCCAGATAGAGTTCCTGGTGTATTGGTACATTCACATGGACCTTTCACTTGGGGAACGGATGGATTCAATGCAGTTCATAATGCGGTTGTTTTAGAAGAATGTGCAAAGATGAATGCAATCGCATCTTTATTAAGTAACAATGAAATTGATTCCATGCAGCAGGTTCTATTAGACAAACACTTTAATCGTAAACATGGACCAGGAGCTTATTATGGACAAGCTAAATAGAGAATATAGACTCGGTCTATATGAAAAGAGTATGCCAAGTACGCTTACTTGGGTAGAGAAATTGACAATTGCCAAGAAGAGTGGATTTGATTATTTGGAAATCAGTATTGATGAAAGTGATGCAAAGCTTGCAAGATTGGATCAGCCAACGAATGAAATCAAGGAAGCCATTCAAAAAACGGGTGTTCCTATTTCTTCAATGTGTTTAAGTGGACATCGTAAATATCCACTTGGATCACATGATAAAGAGATTCAAAAGAAATCATTGGAAATCATGAAGAAAGCCATAGATTTTGCGGCTGATTTAGGTGTTCGTATTATTCAGTTAGCTGGATATGACGTCTATTATGAAACTGGGGATCTATACACAAATCATGATTTTGAAACAAATCTAAAGAAATGTGTGGAAATGGCTGCTGAAAAAGGAATTGTATTAGGTTTTGAAACAATGGAAACACCATTTATGGATACAGTAGAAAAAGCGATGCGCTATGTAAATTTAGTAAGCAGTCCATATCTAGGTGTATATCCAGATATTGGAAACTTAAAAAATGCATCTTTATTATATGGTGTAGATGTAGACGAAGATTTGATGTGTGGAAAAGGACATATTTTTGCGAGTCATTTAAAAGAAACTGTTCCAGGTAAATATCGTGAAATTCCATTTGGGACAGGGCATACAGAGTTTGTGAAAAATATCAAAACATTGAAACGACTTGGAGTGCGTATGTTTGTTGGAGAATTTTGGTATGTGAACAATGAAGACTGGCAAGATGTTGTAAAAGATGCTGGGGTATTTTTAAGAGATAAGTTAGATAAGGGATTTGAGTAAATGAATATAAAAGAATTAGAACTTCATGCGAACAATATTCGTAAGAATATATTAACCGAAGTATATAGTGCCAACTCAGGACATCCAGGAGGATCCTTGAGTGGTGCAGATATTTTAACAGAAATCTATTTTGAACAGATGGATATCAATAAAAACAATGTTGATTCAATTGATCGCGATCGTTTTGTGTTAAGTAAAGGGCATGCGAGTCCATTATTGTATGGAACATTAAAAGAAAAGGGGTTGTTAGATGATGATTTAACTACATTTAGAAAGATCAATTCAAATTTACAAGGACATCCCAACATGAATGAAGTTACAGGTGTAGACATGTCTACAGGATCTTTAGGACAAGGTGTTTCTTGTGCTGTGGGCATGGCTATTGTCAATAAGCATGTCGATAAGAATACACATCGAATTTATTGCTTATTAGGTGATGGGGAATGTGAAGAAGGACAAGTATGGGAAGCTTGCATGGCAGCAGCTCATTATAAATTGGATAACTTATGTGCCGTTTTAGACTACAATCATTTACAGATTGATGGAAATATTGATGATGTGATTTCACCAGAGCCATTCGCAAGTAAATTTGAATCTTTTGGATGGAACGTATTGGACGTAAATGGACATGATTTTTATGAATTAAGAAATGCGTTTGAACAAGCTAAACAAGTTAAGGATAAACCAACTATGATTATTGCCCATACAATCAAGGGTAAAGGTGTTTCTTATATGGAAAATAACTATGCATGGCATGGAGCTGCACCAAATGATGAACAATATGAAACGGCAATGAAAGAGTTAGGAGGTCTTGAATAATGGCAAAAGAAGCAACACGTAATGCCTATGGGAAGGCTTTGGCAGAATTAGTTGTAGAAAGAGATGATGTATTAGTATTAGATGCGGATCTTACAAAATCTACAAAGACAATCGATGCAAAAAAGGCAAGACCGGAACATCATTTCAACATGGGAATTGCCGAAGGAAATATGATGGCAGTCGCTGCAGGCATGGCTGCATCAAATAAAGTGGTTTACGCATCTAGTTTTGCGATGTTTGCGGCAGGAAGAGCTTTTGAACAGATTCGTAACAGTATCTGTTATCCAAACTTGAATGTAAAAGTATGCGCAACGCATGCTGGAATTACAGTTGGAGAAGATGGTGCAAGTCATCAATGTATTGAAGATATTGCACTTATGAGAAGTATTCCAAATATGAAAGTATTTGTACCATGTGATCAATATCAGGCAAAGGCTATTGTAAAGGCAGTAGCTGATATTGCAGGACCTTGTTATGTAAGACTGGGTCGTGGTGCAGTGGAAGATGTATATGATGAAAATTATAAGTTTGAATTGGGTAAAGGAAAAGTTTTAAGAGAAGGTCATAAAATCGCATTGGTTGCGACAGGAATGATGGTGCAAGAGGCACTAAAAGCTGCAGATATTTTAGCTAAAGAAGATATCTCAGTTACAGTTGTAGATATGCCTTGTATCAAACCAATTGATGAAGAGTTGATTGAAGAAATCGCAAAATCCCATGAAATCATCATCACTTGTGAAGAACACAATGTGTATGGAGGACTTGGAAGTGCTGTTAGTGAAGTAACTTCTAAGAAGAGTCCAGTGCGTGTGGAAATGATTGGTATGCAGGATACTTTTGGAGAGAGTGGAACACCGAATGAATTATTAGCGAAATATGGTTTGAATGTAGATCATATTGTTGAAAAGGTAAAGGAATGTCTTTAAAAAATATTAAATTGATTGTTGCTGATTTAGATGGTACGCTTTTGCATGATGATAAAAGTTTAGATCGAAATATTAAAAGTGTTCTGATTGAAAAAAATGTTCCACTTACTTTTGTATCGGGTCGAAATGTGCATATTATTCAGGATTATATAAAAGAATTAAATATTACTTTACCTTATATTACGAATAATGGAGCAAACATGTTTTTGGGTGATACATGTATTTATGAATGTCCAATTGATTCTAGTGAATTAAAGACTTGTTTAAATATATTAGTCGCAAACAAAGTTGCGTTCCTGGCTTATACGAATCAGACAATCTATTCAGTTGGATCTCAAGATGGGTTAGATGAATTTAAGAAACGATTGATTGGTAAATGCGAAATTGTTGAAGATGCCAATATTGAAGATATTGTTAGGGAATCAATATTTAAGGTTGTGATGATCCATCCAAATATGGAGAGGGTAAAAGATCAATTGAATTCTGTTTGCGATAAAACATTATGTATGCAATCGGAAGGCATTATTTACACTTTAACAAATTCAGATACTACAAAAGGGAAAACCTTAAAAAAGCTATTGGAATACCTTGATATAGACGCAAACAGCGTACTGGCTTTTGGTGATAACTATAATGATATTTCTATGTTTGAAGTTGCAGATGGTGTTGCTGTAGAAAATGCACAGGAGAGTTTAAAAGAAGTCGCAAAGTATTTAACAAAATCAAATGAAGATGATGGAGTTTCTTATTTCATTCAAAAGAATTTGTGATAGATAAATTTCTATCACTTTTTTATTGACTTTGGAAAAACAAACCCCTATAATACCTATAAAGTTACTAGGAATAGTAAGCGGAGGTACTAATTATGAAACGATGTTGTAGCTCTTTAAATGAATGATATTGAATTTATTTAATAGGAGGAAAAGAAAATGACAGTATATAAAGCAATTTCAGATTTAATTGGAAATACACCATTAGTAGAATTAACACATATTGAAGAAAAAGAAGGTTTAGAGGCTAGTGTTGTTGCGAAAGTAGAATTCTTTAATCCAGCAGGTAGTGTAAAGGATCGTATCGCAAAGAAAATGATTGAGGATGCTGAGAAAAAAGGGTTGATCAAGCCAGGTGCTACATTGATTGAGCCAACAAGTGGAAATACTGGTATTGGTATTGCATCTGTTGCAGCAGCTAAGGGGTATAAGGCTATTATGACAATGCCTGAAACAATGAGTGTAGAGCGTCGTAATTTATTGAAGGCGTATGGTGCAAAAGTTGTTTTAACAGATGGCAAAGCAGGTATGAAGGGGGCTATCGCAAAAGCACAGGAATTGGCAGCTGCTACACCAAACAGTTTTATTCCAAGTCAATTTGAGAATCCATCAAACCCACAGGCGCATTATGAATCGACTGGTCCAGAAATTTGGAAGGATACAGAAGGAAAAGTTGATATTTTTGTTGCCGGTGTTGGAACAGGTGGTACTGTAAGTGGTACAGGTAAATATTTGAAGGATCAAAATCCAAATGTGAAAGTGGTTGCGGTTGAACCTAAAACAAGTCCAGTATTATCCCAAGGTCATGCAGGTCCTCATGGTATTCAAGGTATTGGTGCTGGTTTTGTTCCGAATACTTTGGATACAAGTGTATATGATGAAGTCTTTACAGTCACAAATGAACAGGCTTATGAAACAGGTCGTTTAATTGCACATAATGAAGGTATGCTAGTGGGTATTTCAAGTGGTGCTGCTACATATGCCGCTATTCAAATCGCAAAACGCCCTGAAAACAAAGGGAAAACAATCGTCGTATTATTACCAGATACAGGTGAGCGTTATTTATCTACTCCAATGTTTGCGGAATAATAAAAAAATACGAAGTAAAAAATTACTTCGTAAATGTCTTGGCATAGCCATGATCTTCTCTAGAACCCGTACCAATGGGTTCTTTTATTTTTCCAATTTCTTCAATTTCAAATGGTGTTAATTGATATACATAGTTTAGCCAGTTTCGATATAGAAGATTGGCATGGCTTCTCCATTTTAAGATAGGTTCTTTTTCTGGATCATCATCGGGAAAATAATTGAATGGAATATGGATGGGTTTATTGGCTTTTAAATCTCTAAAATATTCATCTTTTAATGTTTCTTTTCCATATTCTAAATGACCTAAAATAAATATTTGACGATAGTCTTTTGTGACAATGATGTTTGAACCAATTTCATCATTTTTAGATAGTATGGATAAGCATTTTACTTTTTTAACTGCTTCTTCATCAATAGCCGTATGTCTTGAATGTGGCGTATAGTGGATTTCATCAAAGCCATTGGTTAAAAAGTCATATTCATCGACTAATTGTTCTGGGAAGATGCCGAATACTTTTTCTGGCAAGATATGCTTTTGAACTCCATAATGATAATACAGTCCGGCTTGGGCTCCCCAACAAATATGTAGTGTAGAATAGACGTGAGTCTTAGACCATTCCATGATTTCTTCAAGTTCATTCCAGTAATCAACATCTTCGTATTCAAGATGTTCTACTGGAGCTCCTGTAATGATCATTCCATCGTAATAATTATTTTTTAATTTTTCAAAGTATGTGTAGAATTTGACTAAATGATCTTGGCTTGTATTTTTAGAAACATGGTTTTTGACCATCATAAAATCAATATCAACTTGAAGTGCACTTTTTGAAATTAATCGTAAGATTTGTGTTTCCGTTTCTATTTTTTTGGGCATTAGATTTAAAATCACGATCTTTAATGGTCGAATTCTTTGTCTATGTGCACTTTTATCTTCAATCGCAAAGATTTTTTCACTTTCTAATATGTCTTTTGCGGGCAATGCATCGGGTATGTTGATTGGCATATATGAACAACTCCTTTATTTGTATACACTTTATTATACGCGAAAAAAAACAGAATGGAAATTTTCCATTCTGTAAAAGACTATGCTTTCATTGCGTCTAGTGCTTGTTGTAAATCGTTGATAATATCTTGTGCAGCTTCAAGACCTACAGAGAAACGAATTAAATCTGGAGCAACACCGGCTTCTTTTAATTGTTCTTCACTCATTTGACGGTGTGTATGACTTGCTGGGTGTAATAGACAAGTTTTGGCGTCTGCAACATGGGTTACAATAGAAGCAAGTTTTAAGCTGTCCATGAATTTTTCAGTTTGATTACGATCTGCTTTTAATCCAAATGACAATACACCACAAGTTCCGTTTGGACAATATTTTTTAGCTAATTCATGATGAGGGTCACTTTCAAGATCTGCATATTTTACCCATGCAACATCTTCATTGGCTTCTAAGTATTTAGCTACAGCTAGTGCATTTGCACAATGTGCCTTCATACGAACGGCTAATGATTCTAATCCTAGATTTAAGTAATATGCGTTTTGAGGTGCTTGGATTGATCCTAAATCACGCATCAATTGACTTGTAGCTTTTGTGATATAAGCTAATTTACCAAATTTTTCAGCATATACAATACCATGGTAGGATTCATCGGGTGTAGTTAGTCCTGGATATTTATCGGCGTGTTCTAGCCAGTTGAAGTTACCACTATCTACAATAGCTCCACCTACACAAGATGCATGTCCATCCATATATTTTGTGGTAGAGTGAGTAACAATATCAGCTCCCCATTGGATTGGTTGACACATAATTGGTGTAGCGAATGTGTTGTCAATGAATAATGGAACTCCATTCGCATGAGCAACTTTCGCAAATTTTTCAATATCGAAAATACGTACAGTTGGATTTGTGATGGTTTCTCCAAAGACACATTTTGTGTTTGGTTTGAATTCTTTTTGAAGATCTTCTTCACTGATTTCTGGGTCAACAAATGTACAGTCGATACCCATTTTCTTCATTGTTACACCAAATAGGTTGTAAGTTCCACCATAGATGGCACTAGAAGCAATTAAATGATCTCCAGCTTCACAAATGTTGAATACCGCAAAGAAGTTGGCAGCTTGTCCACTTGATGTTAGCATAGCAGCAATACCACCTTCTAAAGCAGCAATCTTACTTGCGACAATATCGTTTGTTGGGTTTTGAAGGCGTGAATAGAAATATCCACTGTCTTCTAAATCGAATAATCTTCCCATTTGAAGACTTGAATCATATTTAAAAGTAGTACTTTGATAAATTGGTACTTCTCTAGGCTCGCCGTTTTTGGGTTCATAACCGGCATGTAAACATTTAGTTTCTGTTTTCATAATTTTTTACCCTCCGCTTTTATAATCATTATTTTAAGCTTTTCTTTATAAAAAGTAAAAGAAAAGCTTAGATTACATAATCAAAGCTTTGTTCACGATTTAAAATGTCTTGTAGTGATATTCCTTTTAAATAGGTTTCAATCACTTGATTTAATCCTTCATAAATATAAAGTGTAGTACAATCTTCTTTTCTTGGACATACATTTACTTCAGTGTCTAAGCAGGCAACACAAGACAAATTGCCTTCCGTTGCGACTAATACGTCATATACAAGGATTTGGTCTGGATTTTTTGCGAGCTTATATCCCCCTTGAAAACCACGGTTGGATTGAACTATTCCACTTTTTGTAAGAATTGGAACGATTTGTTCTAAATATTTTTTAGAGATGTTTTGTCTGTCGGCAATATCCTTTAGTGTTATAAAGCCTGAATCATTATGTTGAGCTAAATCTATAAGTAGGCGAAGGGCATAGCGACCTTTTGTAGATATTTTCATTTTTATTCCCCTTTTCTTTTTATTATAATAATATATATTTAGTAGGTTTTCTAGCAAAGAGGTAAAAAATGGTTAAAATTGTCGTTTTTGATTTAGACGGAACACTATATGATTCACATAAACATATTGATAAAGATACAGTTTATAAAATAATTGAACTTGAACAAAAAGGTATTGTAGTTGGGATTGTGACTGGAAGGTTTTATGAAGAGTTGGATGAAGTTATCGAAAAACTAAAACTAAGAGAATACAATGGTTTTGTAGCAAGTTCGAACGGTTTAGAAATACATGATTTTTTAGATGGGAAAATAAAGTGCTTTACGCGACTCTCAAAAGACGAAGTAAAAGAATTGGTAGAAGAAGCAAAGAAACATCATATGATTAGTTATGTTTGGCAAAATGGTCGTTATTCGATGTTTGATATATCATTTATGAATGGATTAAAAAAGCTTGCTTCAGCAATTCCCTTTGATGAGCATTATATAAAAGCATTAAGAGAGACTGAATTTGAGAAGAGTATATCTTTAGAGGTACCTTTATATGATAAGGTGTGTTTTGCGGGACTTCCAATCTTGAAATTAAAAAAATCAATCTTAAAACAGCATCCAGAATATCGGTTTTATGATGTTGGAAGACTCGGAACTGAATTATGCAAGAAGGATGTTGGGAAGCTTGAAGCTATTCAATTCATTTGTAGGAAGAAAAACACCTCTATAGATTGTGTAATGGCTTTTGGAGACAACGGAAATGATGTGAATTTACTAGCCTCTTGTGGATATGGAGTTGCGATGAGAAATGGGAGTGCACAGGCAAAAAAAGCCGCTAAATATATTAGCGACTATACAAATAATGAGCAGGGTGTGCTTCGATTTATAAATTCGTTTTTTGGATGAAATATTGATCTAAAAAGATAAGAATTCCATTTAGTACAAGGAAGAATCCAGTTAAAGAGAAAATAAAGTCTAAGGATTGAATGGGTTTCATAAGTAATACAATTCCGACAACTAAGATAAAGATAGCTCCGGCAAGATTGACTTTCCATTGTTCAAAACCATTATCTTTTAAGAGTAATACTTTTTGAAAATGAGATAGGGAATTAATAATCAATAGAATTCCTACAAGCATAGGTAAAATACTAATGAATTTTTTTGGTTCAAAACTCATATATAGGCCTACAGACAATAAGAATATGCCTAATACAAGAGTTGTTAGTGTTGTACTATTTCTTTTCTTGAAATATGTATATAGAAATAGAATCGCAATGACTAAAAAGATACATCCAATAACTCGCGTAATTGTTGTTAATATGGAGACGTTAAATATGCATAAGACTAAGCCAGATAAAATGCATAGAATTGCCGATGAGATAGCTTCTGTTTTTGTTTCTTTCATATAATCACAACCTTTCACAATTATTATACTCTGTTGTATAATTATTTTAAGAGGTGATGAACGTGAAAGTTGCAGTTTTGTTAGAAAATGGATTTGAAGAATTAGAAGCTATGGGTCCAATTGCCTTACTTAGACGTGGTGGACTTGATGTGGATATGATTGGTGTCAACAATGAGGAACAGGTTACAGGTCGTTTTGGCGTAACCTATTCGAGTGTGTTTCCAATGAACAAATATGACTTTAGTGATGTGGATTGTTTAGTTTTACCTGGTGGTCCACATTATCAAAAGCTAGAAAAGAATGAAGAAGTATTAAAATTAGCTCATGAGTTTGCCGAAAATAAAGTATTGGCAGCTATTTGTGCTTCTCCAACAATCTTAGGTCATGAGGGTATCTTAAAAGGTAAGAAATATACTTGTTTTAAAGATATGGATGAAGATTTTGGTGGTGAATATCAATATGAATATGCCGTTACAGACGGAAACATCATTACGGGTGTAAGTGCAGCAGCAAGTATTGAGTTTGCGTTTGCGATTCTAGAAAAGCTTTGTGGTAAAGAACACACAGAAAAAGTAAAAGCATCGATTTATTATGATGCAAAGCACTAAAAAAATTGTCATCGTGAATGATGACAATTTTTAGTTTATGCTTCTTCATTTAATAAATGGAATTTTTCAAAGATATAGAATAGTAAAGACATGATCATTCCTGTGATACAAGCAAGTACCATTCCTGATAAGGAAATATTTCCTAAGTGAATTGTTACTCCGCTAAGTCCAACAACGAACACAACGGATGTTAAAATCATGTTTACACTTTTTCCATAATCTACTTTTTGATCGACTAGAATTCTTAATCCACTTGTACCAATCATACCGTATAGTAAGAAACTGATTCCACCGATAACTGGATTTGGAATTGTTTGAATCAATGCAGATAATGGACCAATGAATGAACAGATGATGGATAGGATGGCAGCTCCAGCAATAACTTGTACGCTGTATACGCCAGTAATCGCCATAACTCCAATGTTTTCTCCGTAAGTTGTAGTTGGAACAGATCCAATTAAACCTGAAATCATTGTTGAGAAGTTATCTGCAAATAAAGAGCGATGTAGTCCTGGATCTTTGATTAAGTTTCTTCCTACAACTTCACCTGTAACGATTTGGTGACCAATGTGTTCCGATGCGATAACTAATAATACGGGAAGCATCATTAGAATGGCATCCATACTGAATTTTGGTGCTTGGAAGTTTGGAATTGAAATAAAGCTTGCTTCTAATACAGGAGTAAAGTCTACAATGCCTACGGCAACAGCAGTTAAATATCCTGTAACTACGGCAATTAAGATTGGAATGACGCTTAAGAATTTTTTGAAGCATACACTTCCAATTACGGCCATACCAAGTGTAACCGCAAAAACAATCACGTTTTTAGGGTCAATGTTATCTCCTAGAATTCCAGCTGTATTTGCAGCAGATGAAGATAATTCTAGACCAATTAATGCAACAACGGGTCCCATCGCGGCAGATGGTAGTACGATATCAATCCATTTAGTTCCAAATTTCTTGATGATCATTGCCAATAAACATCCGCAAAAACCAACCACAACAAATCCACCACATGCGTATGGATATCCAAATTTTGCGATAATGATATTTGCGGGAGCAATGAAGGCAAAGCTACTTCCTAAATAGGCTGGTGCTTTTCCTTTTGTGATAAAAATAAACAACAATGTTCCGATACCATTCATGAATAGTACGATAGCTGGGTTAATACCGAATAAGAATGGTACTAATACACTGGCTCCAAACATTGCGAACATGTGTTGAATACTTAATGGTATCAGCAGATTTGCGGGTACTTTTTCTTCAACTTGAATAATTCGTTTTGCCATGAAAAATATTCTCCTCCTAAAATATACCTTAACTTTTATACCACATTTTAATGGATTATGAAACTAATTTAGGCTATAATTATCAAGTAGTGCGCCTGTAGCTCAACTGGATAGAGTATCAGATTCCGATTCTGGCGGTTGCAGGTTCGAGACCTGTCAGGCGCACCATTTAGGTGAAATATGGAAACAATACTTTTTGATTTAGATGATACATTAATTGAATCGATGCACGTATGGGAAGATGCCATCATTCGTTTATTTAAAAAGATGGATTTGTATATGAGTATGGAAGAGGCTCGTCAAATCTTTTTTACGATGAAATTTTCGGAAGTTTTAACATACATTAAAGAAAGATTTCATACTAAACAAGATGAGGCTTGGATGTTCAATGAAGTAAATGAAGATATCTTGAATCAATATGCGTATCATATTGAGGCAAAGAAGGGTGCTTTGGATTATATAAAGAAGTGTGCTTCAGAAAATAAAAAGATGGCTGTATTAACATCAAACACAAGGGCATTATCTGAAAAAGTATTAGATCGACTTGGTATGTTGGAATATATGGAGAATGTATATTCAGCAGATGAATTGAAGATGTCAAAAAGAGAAGTGGATATCTATGAGTATGTATTGAAAGATTTAAATACAACTGCAGAAAGTGCGATTGTATTTGAGGATTCGATGTATGCGATCAATACAGCTCGATCATTAAATATTGAGTGTATTGGTTTAGTAAATCCAAACAATCAAAAGGTGTTTGAAAAAAACCATGTAAAAACAATCGTTGATTTTACAGAATTGTGTTAAAATCATGATATGTCCCAGTAGCTCAGTTGGATAGAGCATTCGCCTCCTAAGAGTTATGAGTGAGTGGCCAAAAAGTGATAAAATTAAATAAGAAATGTCCTCGTAGCACAGCTGGAGAATGCAATCGCCTCCTAAGCGATAGATCGGGTGTTCGAACCACCTCGAGGACGCCATATTTGCTATAAATAAAGTGATTTTAAAACTTTATGGCTATATATAAATTGCGGTGAAATCATTTGGTTTTATCGCTTTTTTTAATTAAGCTTGAACTGAATTTGAATAAAATGCCAGCTAATAGAAATTGGCGTGATTCGAACATTTTGACTACTTCCAGCTAATAAAAATAGGTTCTCAGCTAATATTCATCTTTTAAGAACATTTGATGAGTGACCAAACATAAGTGTATTAGAAACATAAAACAGGACAATATGAACAAACTCCTTTTACATAGCCAGGTAAATCTGGCATATGAGAAAGGAGTTTTTATTATGCACAAATGTAAAGTAATTGCAGTCACAAATCAAAAAGGTGGTGTAGGCAAAACTACAACTACAGAGAATGTGGCCATTGGTTTGGCTCGAAATGGATGCAATGTATTGATTGTGGATTTTGATCCTCAGGGCGATCTTACAAGCTGTCTTGGATGGAAAAACAATGATTCATTGGAACACTCTGTTTCATCTATGCTTGATGATTATATCAATGACAATGATATTAATTATGAATCGTTAATTTTACACCATGAAGAACACGTGGACTTAATTCCGGCAAATATTGAATTAGCAGATTTTGAAATGCGTCTAGTGAGTGTAATCAACAGAGAACAGACTTTAAGTAATTGTATTGAGCCATTGAGAAATCAATATGATTACATCTTTATTGATTGTCCACCATCATTAGGTATGTTGACGGTTAATGCTTTATCAGCAGCTGATGAAGTACTGATACCAGTACAGACGCAGTATCTTCCAGCAAAAGGAATGACTAAATTATTACAGACAGTTGGGAAAGTACAACGTAAGATTAACAGTAATCTTAAAATCACTGGTATTGTGATGACACTTGCGGATCTAAATACGAATCTAACAAAGAGTACGATTGAAACCATTCGAGAAAGCTTTGGAAAGAATATTCGAGTGTTTGATACAATCATTCCAAAAGCAACGAAGGCGAGTGAAGCAAGTATTTCTGGTAAGAGTATCTATGCGTATGCCAAAGATTCTAAAGTAGCTTTAGCTTATGCAAATCTTACAAAAGAATTGATCAACAATCAAAAAGTTAAGCACAAAGAAGAATTAAATAGATAGGAGAAAAAGTAAATGACAAACAATTATGTTTTATTGAATGGAAAACTTTCAAGAGATATTGAAGTATCTAAGAATGATAAGGGCAATTCTTTTGTGAAGTTCTGTTTAATTTGTACAAGAGATGGTATTAATTCATATTCAGATTATATTAACTGTATCGCATTTGGAGAAATTGCGAATGCCATCTGTAGAAAAGGAGAAAAGGATACAGCTTATCATATTGAAGGAAATATCCGAACAAACTCATATGAGAAAAATGGTAAAAAGAATTATTCCACAAATGTGGTTGTAGAATCTTTTAGATTGCTAGATGCCTAGAATCAAACGATGTCCATTTTGTCATTCAACTGCCCATGTAGTAATTGATTGGAACAGTAAAAGAATCAATGGCTATTATGGCCAGTATGTTATATGTACGTTATGCTCTAAAAGAACGAAAACTGAGCCTACATCAGATCAAGCGATTGAAGAATGGAATTATCATGTATTAAAAAAGAATATACAACTCACTTTATTTTAAAAGGAGGTGGCAAACTTGCCAAAATTAGACTTAGGATTGCCAAGCTATGACTCCTTATTTTCTACAGAAGAAGAAAGACAGGAAGCCAATACCGAAAAGGTAATGACAATCCCTATAAACAAAATTAAAGATTTTGAAGGTCACCCATTTCATGTAACTATGGATGAAGATATGGCGAAGCTGATTGATTCAATCAAAGAAAACGATATGCTGATGCCTGCACTTGTGAGACCTAACCCAGATGGAACTTATGAGATGATATCTGGTCACAGGCGTAAATTTGCCATGTCACAGCTGGGAAGAACCGAAATGAATGTTATCATACGAGATTTGGATGATGACCAGGCAACGATTCTGATGGTAGATTCAAATATTCAGCGTGAAAACATTTATCCTAGTGAAAGAGGTTATGCCTATAAAATGCGCTTAGAAGCTATGAAACATCAAGGTAAAAAAGTGGATATTAATGTTGATGATGTTCATGTTGAATATGATAAGCCAACTTCGGCCCAAGTTGGGCCGAAGCTAACAGGAACGAGAACTAATGAGATACTTGCTGAACAATTAGGCATAAGTAAGAATCAGATAAAACGATTTATTCGTTTAACCTATCTTATTGAACCATTGCAGGAAATGGTGGATGGACGAAATGAAAATGAGATTAAAATTGCATTTAACCCAGCTGTTGAATTGTCATATTTAACGGAGTCAGAACAATTTGATTTGGTAAATGCGATCATTGAAAATCAAAGGACTCCATCATTAGCTCAATGTCAGGAATTCAAGCGATTAAGCCATGATGGTGAGCTAACTGCAGACTTTATTGAAGATACGCTTTCTGAGGAAAAACCAAACCAAAGAGAAAAGCTATCTTTTCAAATGAAGGAAATTGATAAATATTTTCCCAAGGATTTTACACCAGGCAAAAAGAAGGATTTGATGATCCACTTGCTGGAAAACTGGGCAAAGAAAAGATCACGAGAACAAGAGCGATAATTGAATGTAGAAATTGCTTTGTTCGTACTTGTGATTGTTCCAAACTGTTGGAGGGGCAGTTTGTCTTTGCGTGGTGAGGTGTGACTTTTACCTCCCCTAAAACCCCTCCTACCTACCGAAAGAATCTTATTACCTACCGAAAAAGAAAAAATGTTTGTTATCTAGTAAGAGTAAATATTTGTATGTTGGTAAATAAAATTTATATTGAGTATTTTTAAATAAAGAGATGTTATTAAGAAATACAAATGGAGGTAAATCAAATGAAGAAGTTAATTATTTCAGTGATTAGTACTGTTATGATGATTGGAGCAGGAGTAGCATTTAGATCAGATCAAGATATTTCTGTTCCCACTGTTGAAAAGTCTTCTAAGGAAACAACGAGTGTTGAAAAGAAGAAATTTAAAGTTAGTAAACATGAAGATGTTGACAAAGAGGAATCAAAAACAAATGAAATTCAGGTTAAGGAAGAAAATACAACAAATAAAAGTGATTCAAAAAAAGAGATTGTTTCTTCTGGTACAAAAAAGCAAGATACTCAAAGTAATGATACTTCAAAGAGTAGTGTGAAATCGGATATAAAAGTAATTGATTCTAGCAATAATAATTCTTCAACTACGAATGATTCAGTGCAACAAACCACCTCAAAAGAAGAAACTGTTGTTGAACCAACACCTGCACCAGAAACAGTACAATCAAGTTATGCATGTCCAGGAGGAGTTAATCAAAATGTTTCCTGTGATGTGATCTTAGATAGTAACTTCTATTATGCAACGTATTGTTCTATGCCTGAAGCAGAATCAGCAGGTGAATACTATTTGAATGATGTGATGTACATCGGAAATGCCGAAATAACAAATTATTCAGTGCAGCCTGTGTATCGAAATGATCATAGTATTGCTTATTACGGATTGAACCTTTGGAGCAATGGAAGTTTGATTCAGTAAGGATGTGATAAATGACAATTGAATAAATACTTTGGCGAGAGAAATCTCGTCTTTTTTGTTGGAACAGCCTAAAGGAAAGGAAAAAGAATATGAAAAACATATTGAAGAAAGGTAGTAAATTCTTCCTAACAGCATTAGTTATTCTCAATTCATTGATGAATACTCTACCGGTACATGCTGAAGAAACGACCACAGATGAAAATGATTTAGATACGATTGTAGAACTTGGAAATGCAGAAGATGTATTTCCGGAATTGATGCCTCAGTCTGATGGAATCTCATTAACGGATACAACAGGAACAGGCAGTATTTATGCAATGATCCATATTGCCAATCAGTATGGATTTGATTATGTACAGCAATTATATGTTGGAGATAAGACAGTATTCTGTATTGAACCTATGCAGCTTTTTACAGAAGGATTAGATTATCATCAGGATACTGTAAAATGGGATGAGTTGTCTGAACAAACTCGTCAGAATATCTGGGAGATCAATTATTACGGATACAGTTATTCTGGTCATCAAACAGAAAAATACTATGTCGCAACTCAGGTTATGATTTGGCAGGCAGTGACTGGAACTTGGTATCAGCCTTACTATACAGATGGAACAACAGTGTATGATATTTCAAATGAGGTAGCAGTCATCAACAATTTACGTACTCAGCCTCAAGGTAGACCTTCATTCAATAATCAAACGATTAAAATGGGATTAAATACACCGGTGACATTAACGGATACGAAGGGTACTTTAGCAAACTATTCAATCACAAGCTCAAATGGAATTAGTGCTTCTGTAAATGGAAACAATCTTACAGTAGCTATTACATCTGAAAATTATGATAAGAGTATTACTTTTTCACGTAATTTTAGTGCACGTGATGTGAATGTCATTTATGGATCAGCTGGCTATCAAAGAGTCATTTATTTAGCCTCAAGGCGAGATCCTTCTCCAAACTTCAAATTAAACTTTGATTTGATGTATGCAGATATTGAAGTTGAAAAACAGGATTCTCAAACAGGTACTAAGACTCAAGGAGATGCTACATTCAATGGAGCTACATTTGCGATTAAAGATACAAGTGGAAATGTACTTGAAACAATCACAACAAATGGACCAAAAGCTAAATCAAAAAAATATCCAGTTGGAACAACTTTGAATGTATGTGAGGTTACTTCTCCTGAAGGATATTTAACTAACAGTTCTTGTAATACAGTAGAACTTAAATATTCAGGTGATAACACACCGAGTACATTCTATACAACAGTTAAAGATCAGGTTATTAAGGGTCGCATTGAGATTGCGAAAACAATTGATAAAGAGAAGTATGGATTATTCCAAAGCAATGTTCAAAAGCCTGGTGAAGGATTTAAATTTGATATTATTTTAAAATCGACAGGTAAAGTCGTATCAACATTGACTACGGATGAAGATGGTCGAGCTATTAGTGATTATCTTCCATATGGAACTTATATCGTTAAAGAACATGAAACAAAAGGTTATGATACTTTAAAACCTTTTGAAGTAAAGATTGATCAAAATGAGAAGACATATTTCTATAACATCTATAATGATACAATCAAAGCTGAATTGACTATCTACAAAACGGACAGTGAAACTGGAAAACGTATTCCGGCAGCTGGAGTCGAATTTAAAATCAAAGATGCAGATGGTAATTATGTAACACAGGAAGTAACGTATCCTAAAAAAGAAACTACAGATGTATTTAAAACGGATGAAGATGGATCTGTACACTTACCTTCTCCATTAAAGTATGGTGAATATAAATTGGTGGAGATCAAAGCACCTCATGGCTATGTATTAAAAGATACAGAGATTCCAATCAATGTGGATGGTTCTAGTACAGAAATCTTTATGAATTTTGACAATAAAACACAAAAAGGCCAGGTCTATGTGGAAAAGACAGGTGAGATGTTGTCAGGAGCAAAAGAATCTGAAACAGATTATGGAACTTTGTATACTCCAGAATACAAAGAAAAATATTTATCAGGTGTTACGTATGAAATTACAGCACGTGAAGATATTGTAACTCCAGAAGGAACTGTGTGGTTCCACAAAGGAGATGTAGTTGATACATTTACAACAGGGGATGGTGTAACAACTTCAGCTTTACTTCAATTAGGTAAATATTCTATTAAAGAAACAGCAACACAAACTGGTTTTGTGTTAGATGAAAACACATATGACTTTGATATTGAATATGCTGGTCAGATGATTGATGTTGTTGAAATCAAACAGTCTTATGTAAATGAAAGACAGAAATTAGATTTGCAGATTACTAAAACATTTGAAGATGAAGATAAGGATGCATATAAAGATGTTGTCTTTGGTGTATATTCTAAAAATGATATTACTTTAAACGACAAAGTAATTGTTCCTGCAGATGGATTGGTTGGAACATTAACGATTGATGAAGATGGCAAGAATATTGAACAGTTGGATCTTCCAGCAGGCGAATACTATGTTAAGGAATTGGAAACAAATGTAGGTTTCAAATTGGATGAAGAAAAGCATGACTTTACTTTCGATTATGATGCAGATACATCTAAACCTACTGTAACAGTTTCAATGGATTTTTATAATGAAAAACGTCGTTTAGAATTGGATGTCAATAAAGTGGATAAGGATCATCATGATCATTTCTTGAATGGAGCAATTTTTGAAGTATATGATAAGACAGCAGATGCTTATGTTACTACTTTAGCCAGTGGTCAATTAATGATTGCTGGAGAAGACAAAGGGGAAGAGTATGAAATCTCTAAAAATGAAGACTTCTCTAAAATTATCAAGACAGTAAAAACAGATGAAAACAAACAGATTGTTTTAGATATTGATGATGGTACTTATTATTCTAGAAAAGCAGGAAGTGATGAAGTCACTAAACATGTCATTAAAGACGGTAAAGCAGTGCTTTCTGATGCGATTTATGGTCATGAATATGAATTTAAGGAAATCAAAGCTCCTACTTCTTATCAATTAGCCGATAAAACAAAAGCATATAAAGTAGAGGCAGACAAGGAAACCGATACAATTATTTATTATTTTGAAAATGCACGTATCGTTGTTCCAAATACTGGGGTATAAATAGTATGAAATATAAAAAAATAAAAATAGCAGCTGCGCTAGTTGTAGTGGGATTGATTGGTGGAGTTATATACAATCAGGTTACTGCAAAGAAATCTTATGACTATTCGGATTATTATGTAGAAACAAAAACGACTAAAAAACAATCAAATAAAGAGAATGGGGAAGCTTCTGAAAAGGAGCTTTCTTTATCTTTGTTGAAAAAAACAAATAAAGATGTTGTTGGTATTTTAGAATTTGATGATCGAATTATTTATGAGCCGATTGTACAAGCCCAAAATAATGATTATTATGTTCGTAAGAATATCAACAAAGAATATGCCAATGCCGGAATACCATTTGTATCGGCAGATGGGAATATAGATTCAAAAAACGTTGTAATCTATGGTCATTCGAGTAAATGGGATAACATTATTTTTACACCTTTAATGAGTTATATAGATCAAAACTATTATAAAAAGCATGATACATTTAAATTCATCACTGAAGATGAAACTAGAACATATCAGATCTTTGGAGTCATGAATATTGATTTAAACGACTTGAATGATTCTTTAGAATTTACTCAAACAGAATGGGATTCAACAAATTCATTTAATTCATTTATATCAGATTCCATTAATAGGGGATTGTATAAAACTGGTGTTTCAGTAAATAAAGAAGATCGATTAATGACATTGGTTACTTGTGATACAAGAGGTAACAATAAGAGAATTGTGATTCTAGCTAAATTGGTTAATATAGCTAATGTTTAAAACTAAGGTGTATGATATTATTTAGCTAGATAAATTGGTATTTGAGGAGGATTAACATGACGGTTGATGTATATGAAAATTGCCCTATTTATGAAAATGAATATTATATGCTAAGAATGACAAACAAAGAGGACAAGGCGGATTTGTTAAAAGTATATTCTGATGAAAAATCAGTACCATTTTTTAATAGTGATAATTGTGGTGGAGATGATTTTTACTATACAACTGAAAAAAGAATGGAACAAGCGATTGAATTTTGGCATTGGGAATATGATAGACAGGGTTTTGTCCGTTGGACAATTGTTTCAAAGGAAACAAATGAGGCGGTGGGTACGATAGAACTTTTTCATCGAGAAGCCGAAGATTATTTTACAAATTGTGGTTTACTTAGATTGGATATTCGGAGCGATTATGAAATTACAAGTGAGATTGTTAAAATTTTGGAGTTGATAATTGAACCTGCATATGTACTTTTTCAATGTGATAAAATTGCTACAAAAGCGATAGATTTAGCGGTTGAACGTATTTCAGCATTGAAAAGATTAGGCTTTAAGTATTCAGAAGAAAAGTTGATTGGACATGACGGTACAGAATATAATTCATATTACGTATTAGAGCAATAACTTTCAGTTTGTGGATGAATGGATTGATAAAATAATGAACATTAAACAACAAGAAGTGGCTCAAATGAATATGGTGGAATGGTTATCAGATTCGCAAGAATTAGGTAAAAAGCCATCTAAAATTGAATTTGTTAAAAAATTTGAATTGTATGAGATGCCTTATTATATTTTTAAATTTAAGAGAAGTGTGTTTACTTCATGGCTTGTTGGGGTTAGTGGCGGTTATGTAGATAATGATCTTGTACCGTGCGGACATACTTTCAGTGATATGAAAAAATATAATGCAACTACTGCGCAAAATGATTGTATTGATATGATAGAAAGAATTCGTTCTTATTGGATGGAACAAGCAAAAAGCTACACGTAGTAATAATTTTTACTTTCTTACTATGAAATTTTGATTGCTTTATAGTATTTTTTTGATTGTTAAAAGAATTCTATGTCATAATTTTTATAAAGGTTGGTGGATATCTTGGAAATTAAAAATATAATTGGTGAAACAACGGAATATGACAAAAAACTAAAATTAGAAGTTAAAAAACCTAAAAGCTGGTGTAAAAGCATCGGCGCTTTTGCGAATACTTTAGGAGGTTTCTTAATCTTTGGAATTTCAGATGATAATCAAATCGTTGGTTTAGAAACTCCGGATAAAGATGCTGAACTTATCAGCGAAATCATTAAAACAAGATTAAATCCGATTCCAGAGTTTAAAATTTCTTTTCATACTGAAGATGGAAATGTTCTTTTAATTGTTCAGGTATTCAAGGGAGAAGAAACACCTTACTATTATTCAGGAGACGGATTACTTGAAGCTTATGTTCGTATTGGTAATGAAAGTGTAAAAGCGTCTCCTATCGAATTAAAACGTCTTGTATTAAGAGGTCGTAACACAACTTTTGATTCTCAAAATTCAATGTATAAAGTTGAAGATTATGCTTTTTCTAAACTTAGAGAAAGATATAAAAAATGGACGGGTAATAGTTTTGACGAAAAAGATCTCGTTTCATTTGGACTAGCAACCGAAGATGGTTATCTTACAAATGCAGGTGCTTTAATTGCGGATGAAAGTCCAATTCGTTATTCAAGAATCTTTTGTACACGTTGGAATGGGTTGAATAAAAGCGGAGGTACTTTCGATGCATTAGATGATGCTGAATATGAAGGCAGTGTTATTTCTTTAATAGACAATGGTGAAGCCTTCATTAAAAGAAATGCCAAAATGATGTGGAAAAAGACAGCAAATTCTAGAGAAGAAATGCCAGAATATGTTGAACGTAGTTACCACGAAGCATTAGTCAATGCGATAGCACATAGAGATTATTTGATTAATGGAAGTGAAGTTCACATTGATATTTATGATGATCGTTTGGAAATTTATTCTCCAGGTGGCATGCCAGATGGCTCTAACATCCAAGAAAGAGATCCCGTAACAGTACCATCTACTCGAAGAAATCCAGTATTAGCAGATGTATTTAATCGGCTTGGATATATGGAACGTAAAGGCAGTGGATTTGCAAAAATCTTAGATAATTATGCTTTTCAAGTGAACTATACTGATGAAAAGAAACCCTATTTCAGATCCGATAGATACCAATTTACTGTTATTATGCCAAATTTAAATTATCGTGGCACTCAAGATGGCACTCAAGATGGCACTCAAGATGGCACTCAAGATTTTGATACACTAATAATGAACATGATTGAAGAAAACAATAAAATCAGTGCAAAAATCATGGCCGAAAAATTAGGTGTCAGTTTAAGAACAGTTCGACGCCTCATTAAAGAAAATGATCAAATTGAATATGTGGGACATGGATTTAGCGGATATTGGAAAATTAAATAGTTTCCTAGAAAGAAGTGATTTTATTTGACACATATACGTTGTCCTCATTGTGGACATGAAACAGCACAAATCATTTATGGCTTTCCTGTAATGGATGACAAACTTCAAAAAGATATTGATGAACAGAGAGTATATCTTGCAGGTTGCGAAAAGATGATTCCTCCTGCATCTCGTCATTGTTTCTATTGTAATCAAGATGTTTATTATTCATTCTTGCCTGTTGATGAAGCTGAAACTACTTGTGTTGAATTTAAAATTGGTGAATTTCATCAAGGTTATCAAAAAATCATTGTCGAGAAGAAAGAAAATCGATTCATCGCAACTTATATTGATTCTCTTACTAATTTAGAGTGTGAAACAAATATTGATTTAACTGAAAAGGAATATAAGAAGTTTATCCATAATATATATCCTGCATTAAAGAATGGAATGAAAACTATGATGATTTAGATATTTGTGATGAAACAACCTGGTCTATCCATTATATAAGCAATTGACAGTTTAGGTTTACCTGAGCTTCGATAAGCATTAGCACTTCAGCTAGTGCTTTTCTTTTTGCCTGATTTAGAAAGGATGGTGATGTTATGGCAGAATTTAAATCTCAAGATGAGAAAACTAAACAGGCTTTTTCAATGATTGAGCAAGGAGTAAAGGATGTTTATTCTTCTGAATCTTTTAAACAGTATCTATCCTGTTTAAGTAAGTTTCATAGTTATTCTTTGAATAACACTTTATTAATATTGTCCCAGAAGCCGGAGGCTAGTTTAGTAGCTGGTTATCGTGCCTGGCAGACAAATTTTAATCGTCATGTAAATAAGGGCGAAAAAGGATTGATGATTCTAGCTCCGGTTACAACAAAAGAAGATAGATTAATGAATAAACATGATGAAAATGGAAATGTGATTTTAGATGAATCTGGAAATCCAGTCCAGGAAATGCGTGTAGTTAATCTGACGCATTTTAAGACAACGACAGTCTTTGATATTTCACAAACTTCAGGAGATCCTCTTCCATCTTTAGTTCATGATTTGACAGGTTCTAGTAATGAAGTGAAAGCAATTATTCAAACTATTCAGTCTGTATGCACAATACCAATTGAATTTAAAACAGAAACTGAAGATCTTAGTTTTATGACAGGAGCTAAAGGATATTATTCACCAAGAAAAGATAAGATTGTCGTTAATAAAGATTTAGAGGGTTTACAAACCGCAAAAACATTAATACATGAGTATGCTCACAGCTTACTTCACAAAGAAACTGATAAAAATCAAAGCCAACGAGAAATTGAAGCAGAATCGTTGGCTTTTGTTATTTGTGATCATTTTGGAATTGATACTTCTGAATATTCATTTGGTTATATCGCGTCTTATGCTAACAAGGATTATAGTGAATTGAAATCTATTTTAGTGAACATTCAGAGTAAAGCACACGAAATGATTGAACTAATAGAACCTGTGTTTAAGGAGAATTTGCATATGTTAGAAAAGGAAAATCAATATATTACTCCAGTGGAAATGGAAGAATTGAATCATGATATTGTACTTAAAGTTACATCCATGATGGCAAAGTATAAAGAAGTTATGTCGGATTCAAATATTACAACTTCAGATATTCATGAAACGATTGATCAAGAAATATCGAATCTTTTGACAGATAACAAAGAATATAGAGTACAAGATCATTTGTATCAGAATAATGAAGTCTATCAATTTGCTTTGCACAATGCTTGTTATGATGCATTTATGAATGAAGAGTTTGATCCAAAACAATCCTGGTTTATGGATCATTCGATTGAAAGAAGAAACTATGAGCTATTCGAAAAAATAGCCAGTCCATTATTAACAAACAGTGCATATTATATGAAATATGGAACACCTAATTATATGGATTTAAATATCGAAATTATTGGTGATGATCGATTGGCTATGGCTCATAACTATGTTTTAAATGGGGATGTGATGGCTGATCCAGATGTTGAATTTACGGTTGATAAAAAGAACAGGATGCTATATCCACAGACCTATCAGCAGGATTCACTTCAATACTTTGAAAGAGTAGATGGAGATTCAATACGTGCTAGAGAACTGAATCATTTTATGCATGAATGGCTTACAAATGTTGTTGATCAAAAGTATAAAGTACAAACTATTTATACTGAAGATAAAGAACTATCTATCAAAGAAAATCCAAATACTGTAAGAAGCTTTTGTAAACAGAATGGTATAGGAATGATGGCACCTAAACTTAAGGAGTTGGAAAAATGAGTAAAAAGTTTATTCGAAAATCGGTACTTGAAAATGTTAGGACACTATCGGCATTTGATTATTTAAATAACTATCATCCTTCACTATTAGTAAAAAATGGAAAGAAGGATTACTATCATAGAGAACATGATTCATTGCACTTTTCAAACGGCAAGTGGTATTGGTGGTCGCAAGGTGTAGGTGGTACAACTGCATTGGATTATTTGATTGCTGTAGAAGGATATGATTTTAAAGAAGCGTGTAACTATTTGGCCAGCTTAATGAACATTGGTGATCCAGTTGTTACGTATTATCATAAAAAAGAAACTAAACCATTCGAGCTTCCTGAGAAAGATAAAAACAATAATTTAGTGATTCGTTATTTGTGTGAAACGCGAAAAATAGATAGAGAAATTATGGATTATTTTATTTCTAAAGGGATGCTTTATCAGTCAGCAAATTTTCGAAATGCTGTGTTTGTTGGGTATGATGGTGATATACCTGCTTATGCATTTAAGCGAAATATATTTAAAGATTTTAAATTAGAACATACAGGAAGTAATAAGGCTTTTAGCTTTAATTATCAAAATAAAGAAAGCAATGTTCTTCATGTTTTTGAAGCAGCCATTGATTTATTGTCTTATATGACACTATTAAAAATGGAGGATGTTGATTACAAGTCTTTTAATTATTTATCTTTAGGTGGAGCTTGTGAAAAGATAGCAGCAAAGACTGAAGCTGATATGCCAATAGCATTAAATGCCTTTTTAGGAAGAAATCTCAATGTTCAAATTATTGTTTTCCATTTGGATAATGATGAAGTAGGTAGAGGTGCAACGCAAAAGATTATGATGATTGCAAGACGTAACTATCAATGTTTTGATAATCATCCTGTGAACTTTAAAGATGTAAATGATGAATTAATTCATAAAAGTCTGTTGCTATCGACTGATTAATGAATTTGACAAATGAATCATTCATATCCTGTTGGATACAAAATAATGTAACTGTAATTAATAAGTAATACTTTTTATGTACAATAGCAATGAAATTGCATATAATTTAAATATGGAGGTGATGCTGTATGTCTACTATTCAAGTAAGGGTGGATGATGATTTAAAATCTAAAGCAGATGCATTATTTAAGGAATTAGGTACAGATACAACGAGTGCAATTCGTATGTTTTTAACTCAAGCAGTTGCTTATGATGGAATTCCTTTTGAAATTAAAAAATTCAATAAAACAAAAGAAATGAAAATTATGACAGAAGATGAGTTTTTGGATAGACTTGCTTCTTCTAGAGTTCAATCTAGAGAAGGCAAAGTAATAGATGCAGATATAGCAATAGATAGCATTAGAAATAAATATGGATTATAAAGTAATATTTACCGAAAATGCAATGGAAGATATGGATTCTATTGTAGAATACCTTCTTTTTCACTTGCGTAATAAACAAGCGGCAAATCATTTTATCGATTCTGTTGAAAGCGGAAAATTCGTGTTAAGTAATTCTGCTGAGTCATTTCAATTGTGTTTGAATCCGAGACTTCGAAGCAAGGGGTATCGAAGATTAAATTTAGATAAAACTAAATATTTCTTGTTGTATCGCATTGAAAATTCAATAGTTTTTATAGATGGTATTTATCATCAATTACAAGATTACGAAAATAAAATTAAATAATTCTTTTTGAGAAAGTTTACGCTTTCTCTTTTTTATTACACAAATTTAGAAAGAGGTGGATTAATTTGAATAAACAATTTGATTTATTTCAAAAAATGAAGATCAAAGAGGTCTGTGAAAATATTAGTCGTATGACTTATGCATATATCAATCCAGACACAAAACAACCAACCGTAGTGCCATCAAAGCATTATAAAGATATTTTAGATCAGCCGGTAGAAGTATTGGTTAATGATCAAGTGAAAAAACAATTTTTAAATATTATGTTTAAACAAATGAAAACATTAAAAGAAGAAGAACCCATCTTGTTTAATGAAACACTGTTGTTGCTGGATTTGAATAAGACTCCAGATAGTTTGGAACTAAATGAAGAAGCAGCATTAAAGATAACGGCCACAGAATTAGTGGAAAGTGAGAAAACACAAAAGAAAAAATTCCATTTAGTGGATAATGCATATTTGGATTCATACGAAGCAACAAAGAATGATAGTGAATTGATGGCTCAGATATTTGGAGAGAAACAAAATGATCGTGTTTATTCTGTTGAGTTAGATGAGATGGAAATGGAAAAACCTAAGTCAAAAGGAGGAAAAAAGAATGACTTACAACACTAGAATTTATAATTATTCGAATTTAAAATCTGAAGACAAACAAATTGTTCAGGCACAATTGTTAATGTTTGAAACTGTAGAGGACACAATTACAGAATATATGTATCGTAGAGAATCTTCTACAAATATTTTGGATGCAGTTTCTTATGAAGAAGGAATTAAAGCTTTAGAACAAGTACAACAAAATATGTTTAGTGATATTGTAGAATATATTGTTTACGCAATTGACAGTTATGAAGAAGATGTGGACGAAGTTGATACACAGGATCCGCTTTTTGGCTTGTATCAAGAAGTTGAGGATATTGATAATGAATGATTTAGAAACGTGTGATTTTAATACGGTCAATCTTGAAAGATTGGCTTTTTATTTTGAAAAATTAGAAGAAGGAGAGGACGAATAATATGATTCACAATAATAAAGTTTTAGAAGATGTGAATGCATTACTTGATTACAATTCAGTTAAAGATTTCTTATTCATGAATGTAATTAATGCAGAAACTAATAAAGAAGAATTATCTATGGAGCCACATACAGTTATTGGAGATTTAGCGATTGTATATAGAGTGATGATTAAAACAACTGATGATCAATTTTGCTCAGCTAGAGTTACAAATGAAATGCTTGATCATTATGGTATTGATGTATCCCAGTTGCACAATGATGCATTGATTTCATCACCAAATATGATGAAACCAGAAATTATTCCACTAGAAACATTGCTGATGGGAGTTCCAGAACAAGAAGCATGGCAAAATGAAGACAGGCATTTTGTAGTTTTGACAAATGAACATAGAACGGATGGAGCAGCAACAATTTTTTATTCCGGAGTTTTGAATGATCTGGCTGAAAAATTAGGACATGATCTTTATATTGTTCCTTCTTCAACAGATGAATGTTTAGCATTATGTGATTCTCCAACATTGAATATAGATCGTTTGAAAGAAATGCTTTTACTTATGAATGGTCCTAGTTTTATGGATCAAGATAAAAAGCTATCTGATATTTTATATCATTATGATAAGGATAATCATGTTTTAGAGAAATCAGATGATTATGAAAAGAGAATCAATAAGCAGAGATATTCACAATTACTTCACTGATATTTGGAGAATTGAAAATGATTAAATACGAAGATATCATTAAGCGAATTTCGTTTATTGAAAAAAGGAAAACTAAAAATGAGGAAAAGATAAAATTTCTAATAGAAGAAAATAATACCTTATCTTCAAATTTAAAATTACTAAATCAGAAAAAAGAAATGTTAGAAAAAATGAATCAGGATCTAGCAGATCTTATACCTGATAAGAAAAAGGCTGCAGACAATTAGTGTCTACAGTTGTAGCAAGCAACGTCTTTGATCGATCAAAGACAAGTGTTTAGGGAATCTCCCTAAGACCCTGAGCTATCAAAATTGTTGGTAGCTCTTTTTTTGTTGGAGGTGAATATTAAATATGAGTACAGTAACAATTAGTTTATTAAGTTTCCTGGGCGGTTTGATTATTGGGGTTTTCTATATTTTGTTTATACAAGGTGCTTTTTATAAAGATGCGAAAAAGAACGAATCGAGTCGAAATAAAATTAAATGATGCTGAATATGCACATTTAAACAATTTAGTTCAAGTATCTAATTTATCTAGAGAATCCTATTTACGTATGTGTATAAATGGCTTGGTTCCTAGACCTGCACCCAGTGTAGAACTAGTAGAAGTGATTCAAGTGCTAAGACAAATTGCTAATTCTTTAAGTGATATTTCAAAATGCGTTTATGCACAAAATGGTATTGATGAATCAATGTACATTCATAATTTTGAATTGCTTCAAAATCAAATTAACGAGATTATGATTTTGATACGTGAACCTACGGAATTAAAATTTCCTATAACGCAATAAACAAACATTTAAATTCGGCATGCCAAGTTAAAAATATGGTAAGCTAGGAATGATTGAAAATTTTGGAACAGGAATTCCAAGAACAATAGAGAGTTACAGTAATTACAATGTGAAGCCAGAATTTAAAGCAACAGAAAATTTCTTTATTGCTACACTGCCAAATTTAAATTATGGTAATAATTTTGTAACTGACCCAATAACTGACCCAATAACTGACCCAATATCTAATTTAGGATTAGAAATATTAAAATGCTTAAAAATATTCCCAGGATTAAATACTTTACAAATTGTTGAGAAAATCAGTCATGAAGATCCATTAATCATAAGAGATAAAGTGAAAAATGAACTAAAATGATATTTAACTATTATTATGTTGAACATCGTGGTTCTAACAGAAATGATGGATATTATTTAAAAGACCGGCATAGCAATGAACAAGACAAAGTTGAATAAGCTTTGCCTTTTTTTATTTAAAAGTGAGCAAATAAAATGAAAGAAGGAGATAAATTGGCAATTACAAAAATATGGGCAGTAAAGGATGATTTGAGAAGAGTTTTAAACTACATTGAAAATCCGGATAAGACAAAAGAAGAATTAAGCGATGGATTAAAAGAAGTGTTGGCATATACAACTCAGGGATATAAAACAAATGAGAAAGAATATATTACTGGAATCAATTGCGAACCTAGTACATCACTAAAGCAGATGATGAATACAAAGTTATCCTATAACAAGATGGATGGAAGACTTGCCTTTCATGCAGTCCAATCTTTTAAACCAGGTGAAGTAACGCCAGAAGAATGTCATTCATTAGGTGTGCAATTGGCGAAACAAATGTGGGGAAATCGATTTGAAGTCGTTGTATCTACACATTTAGATAAAGACCATTTGCATAATCATTTTGTTGTGAATTCAGTTTCCTGGGTAGATGGCATGAAGTATGATAACCGGAAAAAAGATATTGATCATTTTCGAGAATTGAATGATGCGATATGTAAACAGCATGGTTTGAATGTTATTGAAAAACCAGAAGGAAAAGCCATGAATTATGGAGAGTGGAATGCAGAAAAAAAGGACGGCATCTATTTTAGAAAGATTATTCGTTATGATGTGGATTCTGTATTAGCGTATGCCAGAACTTTAGATCAAATGAAATCAGGACTTGAAGATATTGGATACGTTGTTGATTTAACTGGTAAGCACTGGACTTTAAAACATCCACAGTCGCAACGAAAGTTTCGGTTCTATAAACTTGCTCGTGATGGTCGATATGACGAAGATCATATCATGGTACGAATCAACAACAATTATTTATTTCCAATGCAGCCAGTTAAGGACATTGTGCCATGTAAAGAATATCGTGGTGATTATACAAAATTAAAAGGAATCAAGGCTTTATATATTAGATATTGTTTTGAATTAGGAATTATTCGACCTAAAGGGAAACGACAGAAATATCCAAGTCCACAGTTAAGAAAGGATTTGATATACATGGATAAAATCACAAATGAAAATACTTTTGTAGGCAAGCATAATCTAGAAACAATAGAAGATGTGCTTGCCTTTAAAGTATCTCTAAATAAAGAAATAGAATCTTGGATGAATCAAAGAAGATCCATCTACAATAAAATTAAAAGAACGCGTGATCCAAATTTGAAAAAGCAATTAGAAATGGATCGTGATACGTTAACTTCTAAAATTGCACATGGGAAAAAGGAAATCAAAATATGTGAAGATATAGAAAAGAGAGTTCCTGATATTCAAGATAAATTAAAAATGGTGAATGCATTAGAAGATGAGCGTATTCAAACACAAAAAGAATATGAAAGGAGCTTGAATTTATGAACAGTGCAGATACTGCAGATCAAATGATGAAGATGACCTTAGAAGGTATACAGGTTGCTGCTGAAGTTGGCTTAAAAGCAGGTGGCATGGCAACAAGATCTTTGGCTGTCACTTTATATGCAATTTTAAAAGACAATAAAAAAGTGAAAGGAAAAACAAATTTAAATAACTTGTTAAAGTCAGATAAAGAGTTAAAAGTCTTTGCTATTCATCATTCGGATTTAAAAAAGTTTTGTGAAGAAGCAAAACATTATGGAGTTTTATATTCTGTATTGAAAGAAAAGAATAATACAGATGGAATTGTGGATATTATGGTAAAAGCAGAAGATGCTTCTAAAATCTCAAGGATGGTAGACAAGTTTGATTTAGCTACTATCGACACAAAAGCAATTCGTGAATCTGTATTATCACAACAGAATATAGATGATGCTAAACCACTTAGTGATGAAGAGCATGATGCCTTATTGTCAAAGCTAATGGATGATAAAGAAAACCCCAACAAAGCTCGGACAAGCAAGGACGGTACTCCGTTCGAGCCATCTTCAAAAACATCGAAGAAAGAAAACAAGAAGAAAACCGTCGAAAGAAAAAGATTAACAGCTACTACGGATAGGCCTTCTGTTCGCAAGGAATTGAAGGACATTAAACAGCAGCAAAACCTAAAATCTTCTGCACCTAAGTATCCAGTTAAGAAAAAATCAAAAAAGAAAGTGAGATAACGATTATGAGAAAATGGTTTAAGAAAAATGATGACGAAATAATTGAAATTCAGGTAGATGATACAGAGAGAAGAATTATTGTTAGGGCATTAGCTGATCTAAGAGATAAACAGCGATTAGCTCATAAGAACTATGATTTTTTAGATTCTCTTATTGTAAAGGTTTGTGATGCAGACCATCCATCAATAAAAGATCACTATGAGAGATGCTAAGAACGACGAATATTTATTTCTAGGCTTATTAATCATTCCTACAATATGGTTTGCAGTTTTGATTGCACCATATATGGATCAAGGACTCATTCATGCACTACCTTATCTAAGTGAAGCATTGAATCATCCCTTTCAATTTCAATGGTGTGATAATTCTTTAAAAACGATTGGAATATTCCTGATTATCTATGTTTTAGGAATTGGTATTTACTTATCCAACGAAAAGAATTACAGACAAAAAGAAGAGTATGGATCAGCTAGATGGGGATATATACGCTCTTTAGTAAAGAAACACTCGAATAAGGATTTCTTTGAAAATAAGTTGTTTACACAAAAAACACGAATGGATATTCATGGAAAAATTAAAAACGTAAATCTTCATACGGTTGTGATTGGTGGTTCTGGTGCTGGTAAAACTCGATATTATGCTAAGCCTAACATTATGCAGTTTAATACGAGTTATGTAGTATTAGATCCAAAAGGAGAAATTATCAAGAGCGTAGGTTATATGCTTGAAGATGAGGGGTATGAAATCAAAGTCATTGATTTAATCGATATGTCTAAATCATTGGGATATAATCCATTTCATTATATTCAAAGTGACAAGGATGTATTGAAATTAATCACAAATCTAATTCGTAATACAACTCCAAAAGGATCTTCTACAAACGATCCGTTTTGGGAGAAAAGTGAAACAGCATTACTTGAAGCATTGATGCTATATTTATATCATTATGCACCGGAAGACGAGCAAAACTTTACGATGGTAATGGAGATGCTGAATTATGCTGAAGTAAAAGAAGATGAAGATGATTATGAGAGTCCGTTGGATGAGTTATTTAAGCGTCTAGAAACGATAGATAGTAATTCTTTAGCACTTAAACAATATAAAATATATAAACAGGCAGCAGGTAAGACCGCTAAATCTATTTTGATTTCAGTCGGTGTAAGACTTGCTGCTTTTAACTTGGAAGAACTTGCATCACTTACTAGATATGATGAGATGGAGTTAGAGCAGATAGGAGAAAGGAAAATAGCCTTATTTGCGATTATTCCTGATAATGATTCAACATTTAATTTTGTCATCGGTATGTTGTATACTCAGTTATTTCAAATGTTATATTATCAAGCAGATTTTGTTCATGGCGGTCAGCTTCCTGTACCAGTACATTTTATTATGGATGAATTTGCCAATGTTGCTTTACCAGATGAGTTTGATAAGTTGCTTTCGACAATGCGATCACGACTTATTTTTGTATCCATTATTTTACAGAACCTGGCACAGATCAAAGCGTTATATAAGGATACTTGGGAGTCAATTATGGGGAACTGTGATTCTAAATTATATTTAGGTGGAAATGAACAAAGTACACATGAATATATAAGTAAGGAACTTGGAAAGGCAACGATTGATACAAATACGTATGGTAAATCAGAAGGTAGAAGTGGAAGTTTCACAACAAATTCTCAGAGAACTGGAAGGGAATTATTAACTTCTGATGAAGTTCGTTTATTGGACAATAATTATGCTGTTCTATTTTTAAAAGGTGAAAGGCCTGTTCGAGATAGAAAATTTAATTTGTTAAAACATCCTCGTATTAAACAAACAATGGATGGAGGTCGTGAACCTTACATTCATGGACAAGTGAATCATTTTATTGAGGATTGGCAAAATATTCTTCTTAGCAATAATGAGTATGAATTATTGGATGTAGAAGAAACAGAAAACTATTTAAAGGAGATTGAAGAAGATGAAGAAACTAAAAACGATTAGAAAAGTATTGTTCTTTGCGTATATTGCATTGGTGATTGTAGGAAACTTTGCAACACCGGTTTATGCAGCAAATGATCCAGTCACCGTTGTAAATAATTTCAGTGAATTTATGTTTGGACTTATTCGAGCGATTGGAATGATCTTATTAGGCTTTGGAATTGTACAGGTTGGACTTTCATTGAAAAGTCATGATCCAAGTCAAAGAGCAAACGGGTTTATGACTGTAGCCGGAGGAATCATTATTACATTTGCTAAAGAGATTTTGAATATTATTGTTGGATAGGATGGTGATTTCTAGTGAGTGGAATCATAGATAACCTAACTAGTGCCATCAACACCTGGAATTCTAAATTAGCTGAAATATGGCTGTTATTAACGGAATCACCTGAAACATTTAAAGGTGGTGATATTTGGCAAATTATAGTTAAAATACATGGAGCACTTCAAGCAATTGGATTAGCACTTCTTGTACTGTTCTTTGTTTGGGGGTTGATTAGAACCTGTACAAGCTGGCAGGATGTAAAAAGGCCGGAGCAGGCCTTTAAATTGTTTTTGAGATTTATTATTGCCAGAGGAATGGTGATGTATGGAATGGAATTAATGACAAAGATATTTGAGATAGTACAAGGAATTATTCAAGCTATTACTGAAACAGCAGGATTAGGAGTGTCGAGTGAAACTGTATTGCCACAAGAAATCATTGATGCAGTAAGTAATACAGGTTTCCTGGAATCTATTCCTTTGTGGGCAGTTACACTATTAGGATCTATATTTATAACAATATTATCGTTTGTGATGATTTTAACTGTATATGGAAGATTCTTTAAATTGTATATGTACACAGCTATATCACCAATCCCACTTGCGGCAGCTGCAGGGGAAAGCACACAAAATATGGCATTTACGTTTATTAAAAGCTATGCAGGAGTATGTTTAGAAGGAGCTATCATTGTTCTTGCTTGTATTATTTTTTCAGCTTTTGCGTCTAGTGCACCAGTAGTTGATACTACAGCATCCAGTGTATCTATGGTATGGAGCTATGTTGGTGAACTGATATTTAATATGTTAGTTTTAGTTGGCTCAATTAAGATGAGTGATCGTATAGTCAAAGAAATGATGGGATTGTGATAATCTAAAACAAGTATTTGTTGCATTTAAATTATAAATAGTGTTTGATACTATTAAAAGAAGCTATTTATTATTGGGGTTGATTATAATGCAAAAACAAGAAATATATTTTTCAAAAATAATATTTGTTCAGCATGAACATAGAGGTAATAAGTATATTCAAATAAATATACAGGAACGTGAATTTTCTGTTCAAACATATAAACTATCTTTAGATCCTAGAGCTAAATATGAATTGCCAACAACTGTTTATGTTGGTAAAAACACTAAAATTGATTTAGTAACTCCCGCAGTTAAAGTAAGTCATGGAAAAAATGGCTTTGTTCCAACTCTTATTCCTGAAGAATGTAATGAAGTTTGTACATTTTCTTATGGTAGTAAAGTGAACGAAGATGTTATCAATAAATTAAAACCTTTTTGCAATGCATTGGATTTCCAACCATATATAAACAAAAAAGATAATAATGAATGGTTAGGTTATAGAGATGAATATGCAATGTACTTCTATGGTTTCACAAATTCGCACATTCCATATATGTTTTTTGATATGACTTTTTGCCATGAAAACTGGCCTACAGAAAAATTGTGGAAAGAATTATGTAATCAATTAATTAAGCCAAATAAAAAGCTGAAAAAAACTGTTATATGCTAACTATAATATAAAATTATTTATTTTCTTTGCGGTTGTATCTAACGCATCAGTAGTCGATACTAAAGTGTCTTATGTGTCTATGGCATGGAGCTATGTTAGTAAATAGATATTTAATACGTAGAGTTTAGTTGAATCTATTAAGATGAGTAATTAAATAGTCAAAGAAATGAAGGGTTTATAAATTAATACTTAAAAGACTAGTTTTTAAAATAGATGATGATATAAAATGATTAAAATTGTATAATTATCTAGAGGTGATTTCAGTGGAGTACCCAAAGGAAGCTCAAGAAGTTTTGAAAATAATGAAAAGAACGGACTTCAAAAATATTTCAAAGAATGAAGTTATATCTTTGGCATCAAAGTTAGGAGAATTAAATCCTGAAGTTGCAAAGGATATTGTTGCCCAATTTCCTGAAGCGGTTGGGATGTTGAATAATGCTTTTTCTGAATATAAAGAAATTTTAGAAGTTATAGTAAAAAGTGATGACGAAAGCACTAATAATTATTATAAAATAAACGAAAAAGGATTAGATGGTGCTGAAAAAGCAAGAGCAGATTTTAAAGAATTGGCGTCAAAAGTTTTAGATGATTATTCAAAAATGGTACATGATCCAGACATAGGCATTGACGAAAGATTGGACATATTAAAAAGAGAGATTGAAATATTAGCTTTGATTGATAAACATGACAATGAAGTTTTTAATGAAAAAAAGTATTATGAAAACAAAGCTTTTGAGAAAGATACCGAAAAAAAACAGTTTAATTGGAAGACATTAGGAGTGGCAAGTGCTGTTGTAATTACAGTAGTTGGAGCAGGGATTGCAGCTTATACAGGAGGAGATTTTAAGATTCAACTTCCAAATAAAGACTAATGATAATTGATTTAAATGAGAGCAGAATGTACTTCTGCTTTTTATTTTACTATTTTGGCAAGAAAGGAAAGTAACATGAAAGAATATATATTAAATACGATTGTATTAAAAACAGGAGATTCAATTGAAATAGTTGAATCTTCAACCTTACCTATGAAAGATAGGATTATGTATAAGTTACAACACGAACAGGATCGAGTTGTAATTGTTAGAGGAAATGGAAAGATGGTGATTCCAATGGAGAATATTATGTTCTCATCATCTATGCCTTTGGACATTATTCATGAGGATTTTGATGATGAAATCTAATTTTGAAATTAAGATTAATAAGGAAATACGGGATTATACTGAGAGTATATTTTTTGGTCTATCCCTTCGACAAAGCATATTCTCTATTATTGCTTGTGGGATAGCTTGTGGTATTTTCTTTTTGTTGAATGATACGCTAGGGACTGAAATTACTAGCTGGCTATGTATGCTTGGAGCAGCACCATTTGCTGCTTTTGGATTTATAAGGTTTCAGGGTATGTATACAGAAGATATTGTTAAGACGGTATTTAATTCGTTGTTATTATCGTCTAGAGATTTAATCAATAAACCATTTAACTTGTATGATGAGGTTTTTGAGCCAATGATTAAGCAATCAAGAAAGGAGTCAATTGTACATGATAAAAAGTTACGAAAGATTGAAAAAGCAGAACAAAGAAAAAATAAGAGTGCCTAGGACAGTGCAGGATACCATCCCGGTAGATTCGATCTATAAGGATGGTATTTTTCATTCTGGAAACAGATACACAAAGAGTTATAGGTTTTTGGATATTAATTATAAGATTGCATCTGGTGAAGATAAAAACAATTTATTTTTAACATATAGTGATTTACTAAATTCTTTTGATCCATCTGTAATGACGAAAATTACCATTAATAATCGAAAAGTGGATATTAAAAAGTTTAAAGAAGATATTTTAATTCCGTTAAAAGAGGATGGATTGGATAAGTACAGAGTTGAGTACAACGATATGTTATTGTCTAAGTTAGCTGAAGGTGATGATATTATCCAGGAAAAATATATTACTGTTACGGTTTTTAAAAGTAATGTAGAAGAAGCTAGATTTACTTTTTCTCGTATAACTGCAGAATTTTCAACTTTATTTTCTAGACTTGGAAGTTCTTGTATTGAATTGGATGCAGAAGAACGTTTGAAGATATTGCATGACTTTTATCGTAAAGAAACGGAGGAATTCCAATTAGATCTATCCGATTTAGCTAGGAAAGGACATTCTTTTAAAGATTTAATTACTCCAAGAATGTGTAAATATCACAATAAGTATTTTGAATTTGATGGTAAATATGGTCGTGTTCTTTATTTAAATAATTATCCTGGATTTCTAAAGGATGAATTTGTATCGGAGTTATGTGACTTGAATAAAAATTTGATGTATTCAATGGATATCATTACAGTGCCAACAGATGAGGCAGTCCGAGAAGTAGAAAATAAATTCCTTGGTGTTGAAAAGAATATTACAGATTGGCAAATGAAGCAGAATCGTAATAACAACTTTTCAGCAATCATTCCATATGATATGGAATTGCAACGAAAAGAGTGTAAGGAGTTCCTAGATGATTTGATTGTACGAGATCAAAGAATGATGCTTTGTAACATTACGGTTGTGCATTTAGCGGATTCTATTGAAGAATTAAATAAGGATACAGAAACATTGAAGGCAGTAGCTCGTAAATATGTTTGTGAACTGGAAACTTTGTATTTTTCAAAAAGGCAATTAGATGGTCTACAAACAGTATTGCCAATAGGAGTCAACAAATTGAATATCACGCGTACTTTATTAACCGAAAGTGCGGCTGTATTCATTCCTTTTAGAGCGCATGAGATTATGCAAAAGGGTGGGGTTTGGTTTGGCCAAAATGCGATAACAAACAATCCTATTCTTTGTAACAAGGCATTGCTTCAGAATCCAAACTCTTTCTTTTTTGGTATTCCAGGATCCGGAAAATCATTCTTAACAAAAGAGGAAATTGAATTCTTAATCTTATCTACAGATGATGACATTATCATTGCAGATCCAGAAGGAGAATATGATTCCATAATCAATGCTTTAGGTGGTCAAATCATTCGTATTGGTACAAACAGTACAGATTATATTAATGCGATGGAAATGGTAGAGGGATATGGTGATAGTGGAAACTCAATTGCCGATAAATCTCAATTTTTGATGTCTGTATTTGAAAATTTAGATGCTAATCATGGCAGTATTACACCAATTGACAGATCTATTATCGATAGATGTGTAACGCTAGTTTACCAGGAAGCAAAAACCAATGGCTATGTACCAACGTTAAAACATCTTTATAAAAAGTTATTGGAGCAAAATGAACCAGAGGCTAAATCTTTAGCTATTAAACTAGAATTATTTACAAATGGATCATTAAATATATTTGCTCATGAAACGAATGTAGATATCAAGTCTAGAATTTTATCTTTTAATATTTTCAATCTAGGAAAACAATTAAAAACATTAGGGTTATTAGTGATTACAGATGCCATTATCAATCGTGTAAATGAAAACTGGAGAAAAGGAAAACGTACGCATATCTTCATTGATGAGATTCATGTTATTTTTGAGAATGAAGAAAGTGCTACGTTCTTTGCCTCTGCCTGGAGACAATTCCGCAAAAGAGATGCTTATCCTACAGGAATTACTCAGAATGTTAAGTATCTATTATCGTCTCAACAAGGAATTAGTATGTTATCCAATTCTGAGTTTATTGTCATGTTGAATCAATCGGCAAATGATAGAGAGGATTTAGCTAAATTATTGAATATTTCAGAAGAACAGATGAGCTATATAACAAATGCTCCTACAGGATGTGGATTGATTAAGTATGGTGGATCTATAGTACCTTTTGTAAATAAGATGCCGAAAGGATTGTTGTATGATTTAAATACAACTAGGCCTGGTGATAAAGTGAGAAGAATTCATTGATTCTTCTCACTTTGATTCTTTTAACTTTTGAATTCTTTTTTCATATTCATCTATTCTATCGATGTCATCGTCGGTTAGACTGAATATTTTTTCATACAACTCCACATATAAAAGTTTCATCTTTTTTGTCGCAAAAATATCGATTCGATCTTTGTATGTCATAATGTGGATTTGATCAATTTTCAATTCATAAAGCAATTTAGCTAGTACTTCTGCTAGTTCATCAATATTGGTTTGAATTGTATATGATTTTCTAATTTTTCTCGACAGCCTCTTTTGTTTCATTTGGACTCCTCCTTCCTTAAAATAGCATACTGAATCTTTCTTTTTTTGTACTCGACCGAAAATTAAAAAACGGGTGATGAAAGTAAATAATTTTATACTTATTAAAAATGTTAATGATTTGATTATGATAAGGAGTTGATAAAATTGCGTGATATAAAGACAAAACAGAAAGTACTATCCATAAAAACAAAGGATGTTAAAGGGAATGTGAAGCATTTTATTAAGCAGCAAACTATTCACACAAGAAATAAGGAAGAAGATAAAAAGGTAGAACAGTCTGTTAAAACAAATCCGAATGTGCAAGCAACAAATAACGTTAGTGAAGTTGCTAAGCAGACGTTTATAGAATCAAAGCAGCGTGCTACAAAATTTATTAAACATAAGCATAGAGAGTATAAGTTTAAAACTACAGATAGGAAGGCAATAAGTGAAACTGCGCCGGTGCACAATCAAAGAATTACTTATGTGTCTAAGGCAAAGCATCATGTTGTAAATAAAACAAATACTTCTAAGATTAAACAAACAACGGATAAGGTAACAACACAACCAGTTGTTAAGAGTACAACTAAAGTAATAAAAACATCAATAGAAGTGGTTAAGAAGAGTGTATCAGCGATGAATACACTTTTTTCTTTTGGAACAGGATTGATTTTATTGCTTGTTGTTACTTTATTTATTGGAACATTTAGTGTGCTGGCACAAGATGGGGGATCAAATAGTGAAATTGTTTCTTTAAGTGAAGAAGTCATTGCGTATGAAGATACAATTCGAAAATATGCAAAAGAATATGATATTGAGGATTATGTCACATTATTACAGGCAATTATGATGCAGGAGTCAGGAGGAAAAGGAAATGATCCAATGCAGGCAAGTGAGTCAGGGTATAATACAAAATATCCTAGAGTACCTAATGGAATTACGGATCCTGAGTATTCTATTGAAGTGGGAACACATACTTTTTCAGATTGTTTAAAGAAAGCAAAAGTAAAGGATTCATCCGATACGGAACGTATATATTTGGCTTTGCAAGGATATAATTATGGCTCTGGCTATATTGAATGGGCAATTCGTAATTTTGGTGGATATTCTAAATATAATGCACAACAGTTTTCTGACAATAAAAAACAAGAGTTAAATGTATCTGGGTATGGAGATCCTTCTTACGTTGATCATGTTATGAGGTATGTAGGGATTACTTTTAGAGGAGGTACAAATCCTAATTTTAATAATCTAGAAGCCTGGGTGACAAAGAATCTATATGCACAGGCTGGATTATATGGACAATGTACATGGTTTGCTTGGGGAAGATTTTATGAATTATATGGTTATGATCCTGGCTTTAGTGGTGATGGAAGCAGTTGCGTGAAGGAATTGGTGGCAGCACATCCTGATAAATTCGAACGATCTTCTTCGCCAAAAGCTGGTGCAGTGTTCTCTGCTATTGGACACAACCATGTGGGTATAGTTATAGCAATAAAAGATAATACTATAACTGTTCAAGAAGGAAATCTTGATGGTATTACAAATACATTTCAAGATGCAAAAAAGGATTGGCAAACAAAATCTTATACATTAGACCAATTAAGATCTATATATGGTGGAGTGGTGTTTGCTAACCCAAAATAAATAGCTTATTGTTGATTATGATAAAAAAAAGACCACCCTTAAGGTGGTAGAAAAGATTTTTCTATCTAGCTAGTTTAGCCGACAAAAACATACAAATGACAAATCATTCGTCAATAGTGCCATGTGTATGGAAAAGAACAATGCACTCATTTGCTCATTTTATTAGCCTTATGTACACACCTCGTGCAACAAAAAAATTAGTATTGTATCATAGTATACATTAATCGTAAATTATATAGTGTTTATTCTAATACAAGATTTATCATGTAAAAGTAGATGTAGTATTAAAAATAATTAAGTTTTATTGCTATCTAATTGACTTTTTAAATGATATGAGTGTGCTAGTTTTGATAATCTTCTGCTTATTGTCCAGTTAGGTATACCGGTGATTTTAGAAATTTCTTTTGCGTTGTAACCACGGTACATCAAAAAGACAATAAGTTGTACTTCAAAACCTAATTCATTTAATGCTTCTGCAAATGAGATGCTCGTTATAGAGTTTAAGAAGTCCTCTAAATTTTTTGGGTTATTTAATGTTGGGGGTTCTGATTGCTTCAAATTTGATATGATTTTTTCACTATCCATGTCTACTTTTTCTTCGAATCGACGATTTGAATTAAATTGTTTGCGATCAAATTCACGCATTATTAAAACATTTTTAATAGACATTCCATTAGTAATCATAAATTTTTCGTCTTCCTTTTTCCATTTTTCATACTCATTTTCTGCACGTCGATGATTATATATTTTCGCCATTTTCGTCTCTCCTTGGCACAAAGAAATGTGTTGAAAGGGAATATCCCTCACAATAGAGCCGACGAAATAGACTTAAAATTGCGCATATATATAATTTTTTTTATAAATATAATCAAAATTCCTTTCTTAGCTAAGTTAAAAAAACAGATCTGCATTAGAAACAGAATCTGTTTTATCTTAAGTTTATTTTTTATTTAAGAAGGTATAAGTAGGCTCACGTATTTTTGTCATGCAATTAATTGCATCATGTTTTGCTTAAACAAACATTAAATGATTCAGTAATTGTGCTATTACGCATAAAAATTAAAATAAATATTAAATGCAACTATAGAAATTTCATAGTTTCATATAGTTATACATAAATTAATTGGAGTAGTGTATTAATCATGCATCACTGATGATTGATTCATGTCTTTGTGGTAAAATACAGTATGGGTTATTATATCTATTTGTTAGTCTGAGCGATATGAAACGATAATGATTAATATTTTTCAGGGGTTTATTTGTTAAGTTGAAACAGCTTAGTAATAACTTAGAGATAAGATTCAGACTGTACATATATAATAACGAAATTTTTGAATAACAAAGGATGCCAATACTTATCTTTTTTTGGTAATTGTTTTATACGAACCAATGATAGAATGGCATAATGGAGAATATATGATTGAAAGAATATGCCCTAATTGTGGGGTCCCTATGAATGGAGAAAAGTGCATAAAGCCAGATTGTGGATGCAATACAATAATGTCTTCTACAATTTATTGGTGTGATGAATGTAATGTGCCTATTTTTGAAAAAGAATGTCCTAGATGTGGAAAAACAGGAAAGTATATTTCGACTGATATTAGGCCGGTATTTCCGGAAGAGAATGCTTTGATTTCATTGTTACTGGAAAATGATCCAAAAAAATATCAGAAATCATCAGTTTGGGCCAATAATGCAACCTATGTAATTGATGGTAAAAAAATTACACTTTCTAGTGGTGATTTTAACCAGTTGCCTATAGAAGAAATAAAGAAAATAAAAGAAAAATACGAGTTGTTTGCAAGTCAAATTGATTATACTTTTTTTAATGAGTATATTAAACGCTTTGTGGAAGCAAATAGTGACAGATATAATTACATTAAAGAAGAAGCGATTTCTTATGTTCAACAGTATCGTGATAAATATGATATAGAAGATATGATGGTATCTTTTAGTGGAGGAAAGGATTCTACAGTTACATCTCATATAGTAAACTGTGCTTTAGGCACTAATAAGGTTTTGCATATATTTGGAGATACAACACTTGAATTTCCATATACATTAGAATATAAGAAAAGATTTAATAAAAATGCAGAATCTCAGGGAGTTAGAATTTTAACTGCGAAAAACAGAGAAAAAAATTTTGAAGATTTGTGTGCAGAAGTTGGCCCACCTAGTAGAGTTATGAGATGGTGCTGTACTGTTTTTAAGACGGGTGCTATTCAAAAAACCTTATCTTCTGCTTTTAAGAATAAAGACAATATTTTGAGCTTTCAAGGCATTCGTCGTAGTGAATCTGTAAGTCGAAGTAAATATGAAAGAGAAACAGAAAGCCCAAAGATATCAAAGCAAACAGTTGCATCCCCTATTATTGATTGGATAGATTTTGATGTATGGTTATATATTTTAACAACTGGAATAGATTTCAATTATGCATATAGATTAGGATGGACTAGGGTTGGATGCTGGTGCTGCCCTAATAATGGTAATTGGTCTGAGTTTTTATCTAAGGTTCATATGTATGATCGGTATTTACATTGGCATGACATATTGATTGATTTTGCAAATAAAATTAGTAAGCCTGATCCAGATAATTATATTGGTGAAGGTTGGTGGAAAGCTAGACAGGGAGGATACGGAGTAGATGCTGCACAGACATCAATTGTATCGTTTGAACCATGTGCTACGGATGAAACTGCTTTTAACTATGATTTACAAAAGCCAATTACAGATCAATTATATGAACTGTTTAAGCCTTTTGGATATATAAATAAAGAATTAGGAAATAAACGTCTTGGAGAAGTTTATGTAATGAATAAGGCTGGTAAAGTTGTTCTTATATTGCAAGGGCGTGTTGGAAGTACAAAATTAAAGGTTACAATTAAAGATTTCCATATTGCAAAATCTAAGAATTTAGCAGCGGCAGAAAAAAGAATACAGTGCCAGCTTACTAAATATCAAATGTGTCTAGGATGTAAAGCATGTGAGAGTGTTTGTAAATATGATGCTATAAGTGTTAAAGATGATGGAACTGGAAAGATTACCTATAGTATTAATGATGAAAAATGTAGACGTTGTACAGAATGTGTAGCGCATTATAATGCTGGTTGTTATATGAGAAAAGTTTTAACAATAAAGAGGTCGTAGTATGGTAACAAAAAAAGTGAAGATAAGATTACAAGGACATGAAAAATTTGCATTGCGTGATGGATGGATAAATAAGGCACTAAAAATTGTACCTGATAATAGTGATGCATTTACACGAAAAGATGCTACAGATATGTTTGGAATTGGTAGCAATATGGTTAAATCATTACGATATTGGATGAAAGTGTTAGGATTAACTAACACTTCAGGCTCAGAACTTTCTGATATTGGAAAAATCATTGCTAAAAATGATCCATATCTTGAAAATATATTTACATTGTGGATTTTACATTCAAATATTGCAAAAAATATAGATGAAGCTACAACTTGGTTTATGTATTTTAATCGTTGTGATGCAGAAGATTTAGATAAGAGTGAAATTGAAAGTATTTTAACGCGAGAAATTAGCAAATATACAATGGGACTTTCATTTTCTGAAAGGCTCTGTCACAACAAATGGTTGATTTTTGACGAGAAATAGCGTATAATAATAGT
>ERZ825896.354-NODE-354-length-61294-cov-4.636833_pt1 | contig 61294 bp, 54 predicted proteins | sample MGYA00519858_ERZ825896 | MGnify/ENA primary metagenome ERZ825896 (study PRJEB31778, sample SAMEA3449214) | human gut metagenome | biome: human gut; feature: human-associated habitat; material: faeces | place: United Kingdom | collected 2010/2012 ... | reverse complement strand
AGAAGTCCTTACAGCTATTACGTGTTCACAAAATCAATTGACAGAAACGGTGCGTGATCTTCCTTAAACTGCAATAACATTCAAGGAGAAAGATTATGCAATATACCTTATACGAACTGTTCTGGCTCTACTTCCTGTACTCTTTTCTGGGATGGTGCGCAGAAGTCGCACTTGCCGCTATTGCACGCAAGAAATTCATCAACCGTGGATTCGTAACCGGCCCTTTGTGTCCAATTTACGGAGCAGGGGCTGTGGCATTTGCCATCTTCCTGCCGGAGCTAACCACTTCCCCTGTATTCCTGTTTCTTGGAAGTATGATCCTAGCTTCCGGTATCGAATACTTTACAGGTGCTGTCTTAGAGAAGATATTCCATAAACGCTGGTGGGACTACTCCAATCACCGTTTTCATCTGAATGGATATGTCTGCCTGAGATATGCTTTCGTCTGGGGTATCTTCGGTACTTTCGCCATGTATCTGGGCAACCACCTATTACTGACAGTTGTGTCATTTATTCCACATATGGTAGGATTTGTCCTGTTAATTGTTCTGGGTGTGTTGCTTGGTTGTGATGTACTTGGCTCCTCTCTTGCAATAGCCGGGCTTCATGTTAAGCAGAAACGGATTCAGGATATCAATACACAGGTGCAAAAGGCATCCTTCCTTCTGGAAAATGCCATTACCATCAGAATCCAATCCCGTATGCAGAAGGCTTTCAGCGGGTTGAATCAGCCTGCACAGGCAACAACAAAAAAAGCAGCTCCCACTGTCTTTGCAGAAGGATGCAGCTTCTATAAATTGATTTCATTATTTTTCATCGGTGCTTTTCTGGGGGATATTACAGAGACTATCTTCTGTTACGTCACTTCCGGTGTGCTGATGAGCCGAAGCAGTGTTGTCTATGGTCCATTCAGTATCGTGTGGGGACTGGGCTGTATGCTGCTGACAGCAGTATTGTACCGTCAAAAGGATAAATCAGATGGTAAGATATTCATAGCAGGCACATTTCTTGGTGGTGCTTATGAATATTTGTGTAGTGTGTTCACTGAACTGGTCTTTGGTACTGTATTCTGGGATTACAGTGGATTCGCCTTTAACCTGGGTGGCAGAATCAATCTGCTCTATTGCTTTTTCTGGGGAATTGCTGCTGTGGTATGGTTGAAGCTGATCTACCCAAGGCTTTCTGCTCTGATTGAGAAGATTCCTGTAAAAGTCGGTCCTGTGCTCTGTAATATTATGATTGTATTCATGATATTCAACATGCTGATATCTGCTGCCGCACTGTCCAGATACACAGCCAGACATACCGATGCGGATGCTTTCAGCAATCCGAATGCAATTACAGAATTCCTCGATACCCATTTCACTGACCAGCGAATGGAACGAATATATCCAAATGCAAAAATTGTAGACGAGAAGAATTAAATGGAAAAAGGATTGTACACTTTAGAAATCGGGTACAATCCTTTTTTATTGAATATAATGTATGAAATTCTTATAAAACTTATTTTCTATACTTGTCTGCTTCGGATACTACATTGTAAACACCAATTCTCTGCAGGTCAATCTCCGGCATTCCAATGAATAATCCACCATACTGAAATCCATCCTCTTCCCTCTCAATACGAACGATTTCAATAAATGCATGGATGACTTCCTTGGTCCAGATTGTCAGATAGGATTCATATACGGCACCAATCTCCAGCAATTCATCACAGCAGAAGCCGATACCTGTCTTAGATACATTGTCCACTTCCACGTTAACTTCATCAAATTTACCATTATCCAGTCTCTTAACCAAAAGTTTCGATCTTAATTCTGTTCTTTTACTCTTTCTTCTCTCTTCCATACTAACGCAATCCCTTTCCAATATTATGTACAATTGTATTTCATTGTACATTTGTAACTATCCAGAACCCCAATGCGCAAAATCACTGTTGCATGGCTTCGCATAGTTACCCCAAATTATTACTCTATAATTTTACTCTAGTTGTAATTTTCTGTCAACTTAACTTTTTCGTAAACATATATGTTGTCTGCTCCTTAGTATAAAACAACCCGGAAAATCAACATTTTCCAGGTTGCGATTCATACTTATCATATTTCGTTCTACTTTATAAACATAGCATCACCGAAGCTGAAGAAACGGTATTTCATTTCTACCGCTGTCTCGTATGCATGTAATACATGTTCTCTTCCGGCAAGGGCTGATACCAGCATAATCAATGTGGATTCTGGTAAATGGAAGTTCGTAATCAGGTTATCCAATACTTTAAATTGATATCCCGGATAAATAAAAATCTCTGTGTCTCCACATCCAGCCTGTACGACTCCGTTCTGGTCTGCTGCACTTTCGATGGTTCTGCAGCTTGTTGTTCCTACGCAGATGACTCTGCCGCCTGCTGCCTTGGTGTCATTGATCAGCTTCGCAGCTTCCGGTGTCACCTGATAAAATTCAGAGTGCATGTGATGTTCCAACACGTTCTCTTCCTTAACAGGTCTGAATGTTCCCAATCCTACATGCAGGGTCACATATGCGATTTTTACGCCTTTTGCCGCTACCTGTGCCAGCAGCTCTTTGGTAAAATGCAGTCCTGCTGTGGGAGCAGCTGCTGAACCTTCATACTTTGCATATACGGTCTGATAACGGTTCTTATCCTGAAGCTTATGTGTAATGTACGGAGGAAGTGGCATCTCACCAAGCTTATCCAGTACTTCTTCAAAAATGCCTTCATAGGAAAACTGTATCAGTCTGTTACCTTCATCTACTATATCCACAACGGTTCCTGTCAATAAACCTTCACCAAAAGTAATGACTGTACCTGGTTTTGCCTTTTTTCCAGGCTTTACGAGGGTTTCCCATATATCATTCTCACGTCTTTTTAACAAAAGGACTTCTATGGTAGCTCCTGTGTCCTTCTTGGTTCCCATCAGTCTTGCCGGGATAACCTTGGTATTGTTAAGAACCAGACAATCTCCTTCATGCAAATACTCTACGATATCATGGAAAACACGATGCTCCATTTCTCCTGTCTCTTTATCCAACACCAGAAGTCTCGAACTGGATCTGTCCTCCAACGGGTCCTGCGCAATCAACTCCTGTGGTAAATCAAAATAAAAATCTGATTTCTTTAATTCCTGCATAAATCAAAATCCTCCAAAAATGCACGATAACCTCTCATCGTCTCGTAAACATCTACCTTGCTGGTCACTTCATATGGCGCATGCATATTCATGACTGCTGTACCACAGTCTACCACATTCATCGCATACTCTGCAAGTATATGAGATATCGTACCACTGCCACCGAGGTCAATTCTACCATATTCTGCATACTGATAGGTTACTTCTCTCTCATCCAGCAGGCCTCTCAGTGCTCCCAAGTACTCTGCATTGGCATCATTAGCGCCGCTCTTGCCTCTGGAGCCTGTTACTTTGTTAAATACGAGTCCACCACCCAGATATGCTACATTCTTCTGCTCGAAGCTGTCTGCAAACATCGGATCAAATACACTGCTGACATCTGCGGATAACAGATTGGAGGCAGCCATGGCGCGTCTGAACTTGAGTGAAGAATATTCGCCTGTCAGATTCATGATTTCTGCCAGTGCATTTTCATAAAAATGGGAGGTCATGCCTGTTGCACCGCAGCTGCCGATTTCTTCCTTGTCTGTCAGCATGACAACTGATGTTCTGGCAAGCTTCTTAGCGTGTAAAAGTGCATGGATAGCCGCATATGCACATACCTTATCATCCTGTCCATATGCCATGATCATGCTTCTGTCCAGTCCTGCTTCTCTTGCCTTACCAGCCGGAACTACTTCTAATTCAGCAGAGAGAAAGTCCTCCTCCTTCATATCATACATTTCTTCTAAAAGGCGAAGAATCTGTGCCTTTACAGCTTCCTTCTCTTCCTTTTCATCACCCTTCTTCACCATAGGTCTGTTTCCAAATACAATGTCAAGTGCCTCGCCGCCAAAGAGTTCTGATGCCTTTTTCTCCTGCTGCTCCTGTGACAGATGAGGTAACAGATCTGATATGAATACAACCGGGTCATCTTTGTCTTCACCGATACAGATTTCTTCTGTGATGCCATCCTTCTTGACTACCACACCATGAATCGCAAGTGGTAATGTGACCCACTGATATTTCTTGATTCCACCATAGTAATGGGTATCCAGATATGCTACACCTGTATTCTCATACAGCGGATTGGGCTTGATATCCAGACGAGGGGAATCTATATGGGAAGCTACGATATTCATACCCTCTTCCATAGGCTTCTCGCCGATTCTGCACAGAATAACAGCCTTATTCATCCATGTGGCATATACCTTATCTCCGGCTTTCAACTTCTTCTTGTCACGAACCAATGCAGCCAGATCAGTGAAGCCTTCCTTCTCTACCAGATTCACAACTGTATCTGCACATTCTCGTTCTGTCTTGGAATGATTCAGGAAATGCATATATTCTTTTGTATACTCTTCCATTTTATTTAATCTCTTATCACTATACTGTTTCCAGCAATTCTTACGTTCCATCTTACAACCATACCTTTCTTTATTCGCACTAATGCCTGCAGCGTTTGCTGCAGGCATTCATACTATTGTCTAAGTTCAATACCAAGTGCTTCTAATCCGTTAAGTATTTTCTTCATAGCGCCAGTCACGTCGCCATCTTCCAATGTTCTGTCTTTTGCTCTGAACGTAATTGAATAAGCGACTGATTTGAAACCCTCTTTGATCTGGGAACCTTCATAAATATCAAATAATTCATAACCCTCAAGGATCTTGCCACCACGCTGCTCAATGACATCTTCGATATCTCCAGCCAGAATGGATTTCGGAACTACCATACTGATATCTCTTGTTACAGCAGGATACTTGGCAATTCCTTCATACTTTCTGTCAAAGGAAGCGAAAGGAACTACCTCAGGCATATCCAGAACAGCTACATATACTCTGGTTCCGATATTGTAATTATCTGCTACATCAGGATGTACCTCTCCTAAGTAACCAATAACTGTATCTTCATATTTGATCAATGCCTGACGACCCGGATGTAAGAAAGGCTTCTCTGCGTTAGGATCATACTTTGCTTTCTTTCTCATGCCAACGCTTTCCAGAAATTCTTCTACAACACCCTTCATTGTGAAGAAATCGCCATCTCCGTACATACCCAGAGTAAACTGCATTCTTTCATCTGGATAGTCTGTCAGAGGAAGAGCCTTTGGAATGTATACATTACCTAATTCATACAGACGTACATTCTTGTTTCTTCTATTATAATTAGTTGACAGTGATGTCAGAATTCCGTTCAGGGAAATCGTTCTCATAACAGAGAAATCTTCACCCAGAGGATTGGAGATTGTTACTGTCTTACGAAGCTCACTGTCTGCCGGAAGCAACAGCTTGTCAAATACCTTAGGGCTTTCAAAGGAATAGCACATACCCTGTGAGAAACCACAGTACTCTGCGATATCTCTGGCTTTTTCTTCTACTCTCAGCTTGAATGGAAGCTTACCTGTTGTAGCTTCGCCGCTTGGTAAAGTAGTAGGAATCTTATCATATCCATAGAATCTTGCTACTTCTTCTGCGATATCTGCAAAGCCTTCCAGATCCTGTCTGAAGGAAGGTACTGTAATCAGGTTAGTCTGCTCATCATATACAAGTTCAATGCGTTTGAAGATTGTAAACATATCTTCTTTTGCAATGTCTGTTCCAAGGAATTTATTGATACGTTCCGGCTCAAAAGGAATCTGTCTCAACTCCTTGAGTGGTTCGCATACGTCTACCATACCATCTACAACTTCACCGCAGCCAAGTTCTTCGATCAGCTGGCAGGCTCTGTTAATTGCTTCTTCTGCGTTTCTTGGATCAAGACCTTTTTCAAAAATACCGGAAGCATCTGTACGAAGTCCTACTCTCTTGGCTGATTTTCTGATATTTGCACCATTAAAGGTAGCAGCTTCGAATAATACTGTAGATACGTTATCTGTAATCTTGGAATTCTCACCGCCCATGATACCTGCAATACCAATTTCTTTTTCCGCATCGCAGATCATAAGAACTTCTGAATCCAGCTTTCTCATCTGTCCGTCCAGAGTCTGGAATTCATCGCCGTCCTTAGCACGTCTTACCACGATTTTGTTACCTGCAATTGTGCTTAAATCATAAGCATGCATAGGCTGACCATACTCTTCCATAACGTAGTTAGTGATATCTACCAGATTGTTGATTGGTCTGATTCCACAAGCTGCCAGTCTTCTCTGCATCCATTCCGGTGATGGTGCAATCTTGATATTCTTGCATACTCTTGCACAGTAACGTGTGCACAGATCCGCGTCTTTTACTTCTACGGAAATGTATTTATTAACATCCTCACCGTTGCCTTTTACAGATACAACAGGTGGAACAAAAGGCTTCTTAAAGGTAGCGGCTGCTTCTCTTGCAATACCCAGGATGCTGTAGCAGTCAACACGGTTAGAAGTTACCTCATATTCTACTACGGTATCATGTAAGCCTAATGCTTCGATTGCATCCTCGCCAGGAGTTACCGGTTTCTTGAATACATAAACGCCGTTTTCCGGTGCTTCCGGATACATTTCTCTGCTGGAGCCAAGTTCTTCGATTGCACACATCATACCATTGGAAGGAACACCTCTGAGCTTGCCAGCCTTGATCTTAATGCCTTCTTCCGGGAGAGGACCACCGTCATGTCCACTGGCTACCCTGCCACCGTCCAGAACTACAGGCACATAATCGCCTTCATGCAGATTGGCAGCACCTGTTACGATCTGAATCGTTTCTGTCCCTACGTTGACCTGGCAGATGATGAGCTTATCTGCATCAGGATGACGCTCAATTGATTCGATATGACCTACTACGATCTTCTCCAGATTCTTGTCTAATCTTGTAAATCCTTCTACTTTTGTTCCAGACAGAGTCATGGCATCACAGTACTCGTGATCACCAACCTCAAGCTCTGGCACATATGCCTTAATCCATGATAATGGTGTATTCATTTTCTATTCTCCTTCTATATCTATTTGATTAATGGCGAACTGCAGTCTCGTAAATACTTCGTATTTACTCGTTTCGGGCTTGCTCCCTATATCAAGAAAGAAAAATAATGCTTTTCAAGCAAGCTTGAACGCCTTGTTTTTCTTCCTTGCTGCAGTTCTTGAGGTTTTAAAATTGTTTCAGAAATCTGATATCGTTTTCGTATAACAGGCGCATATCATCAATTTCATATTTTAAGAGTGCGATTCTTTCAAGTCCTACACCAAATGCGAATCCTGAGTATTCTTCCGGATCAATGCCGCTCATGCGCAATACTCTTGGGTGAACCATGCCACAGCCGAGAATTTCAATCCATCCTTCACCTTTACAGAAACGGCAGCCTTTTCCACCACACTTAAAGCAGGATACATCCATCTCTGCTGATGGCTCAGTGAATGGAAAGTGATGAGGTCTGAACTTAACCTTGGTATCTTCCCCGAAAAGCTCCTTAGCGAACTCAGCAAGTGTTCCTTTAAGATCAGCAAAAGTAATGTTTTTATCAATAACAAGTCCTTCTACCTGATGGAAAGAAGGAGAATGTGTTGCGTCTACTTCATCAGCTCTGAATACTCGTCCGGGGGCAATCATACGGATAGGCAGCTTGCCTTTCTCCATCTCATGAACCTGTACACCTGATGTCTGAGTTCTAAGCAGCATCTCGCCATTTACATAGAAAGTATCCTGTTCGTCCTTGGCAGGATGATCAGCTGGAATGTTCAATGCTTCAAAGTTATAGTAATCCTTCTCTACTTCCGGTCCTTCTACTACTTCATAACCCATGCCAATGAAGATTCTCTCTACTTCTTCAAGAGCGATCGTATTAGGATGGCGATGTCCTACATTATTCTTCTGTGCAGGAAGTGTAACGTCAATGACTTCTGCCTTCATCTTGGCTTCACGGATTCTGCGCTCCATTCTTGTCTTGGCTTCATCCATGACACGCTCAATCTCTTCTCTGGCTTCATTCACCATCTGACCTACCTTAGGTCTCTCTTCTGGTGCTACATCCTTCATGCTCTTTAATACTGCTGTTAATTCACCCTTTTTACCAAGGAAATTAACACGTACATCATTGAGTCTGTCAAGGGCATCACTCTCATTAATCTGACGGATTGCTTCCGCTTTAATCTGTTCCAACTTCTCTTTCATTTCCTGTCTCCTTCTTCCATACAATTACCGGGAATCCTGTAAGATATAAAAAATCCCTTATAGCCTAAGCTATAAGGGACGAATATATCGTGGTACCACCCTGTTTCCCATTCTGTGTTCTCACAAAATGGCTCACAAAAAACGTAACGTGTTCCTACGTCTCTGCCTACTGATTACTTCAACAGAGCTGCTCCGGTGGGAAATTCAACACTATACCTGAACTTAGAGGGCTTACAGCCGGTGACCCTCACTCTCTGGCAGAAAATATAGCTCTACTTTGCACCTTCTATGCATTTCTCATATATTGTCATGATAGACAATTCAGCCAGGAATGTCAAGGGGGAAAATTACAAAATCAGCCTATTAATACCTTTTTCCCTTGAAATGCAAAGCCATAATGCCTTATATGATCCTGCTCTATTCCCAAAGATATCAGTTCGTTATCATACTGCTTCTCATCTATCTGATGCAACGCTGCTTGAACAGTATCTTCCAGGCAGTTCTCCTCATCTGTATCCAATGCCTTAAATTCCAAAACATATGCAACCTGTTTATGATCCCGTGGAATTATCATCACATCATATCGACCATATCCGCTTTCCCGATTGGAGCGAATATCATAACTGTCTCGCAGCTCTACTAATAAACCTAATACAAAACCATGGTAAAATCTCTCTGGCTGTGTCTTACCAGATGGATGTTTTCCTGTATCAAAATGACTGAAAGTAGTCAATGCTACATCATTGATATATGCATTCATCGCCTTTAAATCACCCTGAAGCAACGCCTCAACAAATGCATTATAATTAGTCATGGAATTATCAAACCATCCTATAAACATATCTGAGAATATTCCATATGTTTCCAAATTGGTAATACGTAAATGATACCACGGCTTTCTCAGCACTCCTCGATATTCTACCTGCTCCACTTTTAAATATCCACTTGCTACCAACAGGCTCCAAATGGCATCTTTATTACTGTCTAGCTGGTCAAAAACAATTTGCTCATCAAAATTAACAATAATCTCCTTGTCTTTTAACAGATCTTCCATATACATTTTCACATCCGCCGAAGCTGATTGTATCAGCCTGTTAATTAAACCATCAGAACTGGTAGATGCCCAGTAAGGACTGAAACGTTTCTTATCCAGGTAATTTGTAATCGACCACGGATTGTAGATATCTTTGGTGGAACCAAATGTAAAGCCATCGTACCATTTCTGCACTTCTTCCAATTGATCCATACATCTAAACAATTCCAACGATGCTGTTACTTCCTCCTGAGTAAAACCAAAACAAGTGCTATATTCATCAGAAGTTGTTGTCACTACGTTCAGGTTATTCAAATCTGAAAATACAGACTCCTTGGATACCCTGGTAATTCCTGTCATAATACCGCGTTCCAGATACGGGTTCGTTTTAAAGGTAGAATTGAACAAATTTCGGATAAAAGACGTAAATACACTCCAATAACCGTGTACGTAAGCCTCCTGCATAGGGGTATCATATTCATCCAGCAAAATAATTACATTTTTACCATAGTATCTGCTAAGATAAAGGCATAACTGGTTAATTGCCATGCAACATTCCACGTCTTCCATATTCATAGTCATGGCATGATACCATTTCTTCTCATTATCACTAAGTAAATTTGCTTTCAGTAAGTATCTGTTCTGTTCATATAATCCTGCTATCTGCATCTTTATTTGTCTTTTGGCATCCTCAAGATTATCTGCTTTAATTCCTGCAAAGCTTAAAAATATGGCAGGATATGTTCCCTGTATTTTTCTGTATTTTTCTTCTTTCCATATAGACAGATTCTCAAACAGATCACTTCTATTGGCATGTTGGTTTGAAAAAAAACAATAAAGCATATTCATATTCAGGGTCTTACCAAAGCGTCTCGGTCTGGTAATCAAAGTAATTACATCCCTTGACTCCCACCATTCTTTGATAAAGTATGTCTTATCAATATAGAAACTGCCCGCTTCTCTGATTTTGTCAAAACCCTGATTACCTATACTTACTATAGTTTCCATTCACATTCTCCTTGTTAAGCTTCAAACTTTAGGTACATTATACCATATCAGCAAAAATCTGGCACCCCTTGCCTAATGATTCGATGATTCTTCTATACAGATATCCTGATAAAAGTACTTCAGAATCTCTCCATAAGTATATCCTTGCTGTGCCAGACATTTTGCTCCATTCTGGGACATTCCAACGCCGTGTCCCATGCCGCCTCCATGGATTATGACCTTCGATATGCCGCCCTCTTCACTGATACTCTCCAGATAGAAAAAGGCACTGGGCAGCAGTTCTCCCATAGAATATGCAGAGCCATCCTGTTTTATAAGAATATCTCCCGGTGTTGCCAGCACAGTTCTGATACAATGCTGTGACGAAATCATGATTTGAAAATGTTCTGTATCAATGGCAAGTCTGGTCACCATACCACTGTCAGAACGTCTGGCTGCTGAAATACTTCTTATATCTTTTTCTTTTAAAAGCTGCTCTGGTGATCTGCTCTCAGATTCTATCTGGACTTTATCTGAATCGCTTTCGTACAGATTCCGGACTCTCTGTAAAAAGTTCTGCACATCTATGCTTTTTTCATAGTTCCATCGAAACCATGGTTCCTCTTTTTCTATAAATTCTTGACTTTTAAAGTCAATTTCATTTTGAAAATCTATTGCGTTATATAACTGTTTGGAATCCTTTATATTCCCTGATTGATCAGCTATACTCAGTTCTTTCACTACCAGATAATCCTTGCTTTCTCCTTCACGCCAGGTATCATATCCAGAACTGTACCCCCAGGATGTACTATAATAGAAGCTCTCTATCAGATCATCATTGTAGGTCATAACCAGCCCCTTCGTCTCATCGACTGCCTGATTCATTACATCCTGCTCCGAAATATTCTGATATACCTGATAGGCGGTACTGTCATCTACATGCGCCCTCCACTCTGGATAGGCATAGGACTGCTTCTGATAAAAGGCATAGGTTCTGGCACTGACTGCCTGTACCTTCAACGCTTCTAACGGGTAAGAAGAAGGCATTTCACTTGGTACAACACCATAGAGGTATTCCTCAACCGGTAATTCATTCACAAGCACCAATCCCTGTGGAGTACCATAACAGGTCATACTGCCCCTATAGCTAACTGCCTCACTTCGCCCCACATTCGGGAGTTCAATTCTGCCATCTGCCTTAGGATAGATTGTGACAGAACCCTGTTTCCATTCATTTGATGTGATTGTAAATTCCTCGTCTGGCGAAAGCTCCTGAAGGTTCTGTTTGGTCTCTATGTACAGCCCTCTTTGACCTTTCATCACTATCTTATCATGGTATATATTCTCATAGCTCCCTGTCTTAATAAGGACCCTGATTTTATCATCCATCATGGGCGATACTGGCTGTACTTGTTCTTCCGTATCCTGCTGTGGCTGCTGTTCTGTATTCTCTACACTGCACTGGTAGATTCCCAAAGACAGTGTGATCCAAAGTAAAACGACACATAACCTGTTGCACAAATGTTTTGTCATTTTATCATCTCATTCTCTGTTACTTTCAGTTTATGAGATGAATTAGTGCTCTATACATTTATAAAACATATAATTTCATAATAGAAGCCACTTGTGACATCATATTTTTTGTATATATCTTCTTTCTTTTATGACTATTTATTTTTATTAAAAATAGCCACACTATTCTCATAATGTGACTATCTTAAAATTACCTATTTATTCTCTTCATTCGATTTATGATAGCCTGCCAATACATCCTATCTTTCAATACTCTAATAACAGTCACTGTTGCATCTTCAACTACAAAAAAGATCAAATATGTACTGTATGGCTTGTAATAAATTTCTAATCCTTCAATATTGTATCCCGTTTTTTCATACCCTTCAGCAAAAGGATCTAAGGCTTTGATTACAGCCTTTATTTTCTTGGAGAAATTTTCCGCATATTCCCTGTACATAAAAGTCTGCAATATATATGCTTTCGTATTTTTAATATCTTGTAGAGCATCCTTCGACAAGACAATTTTATAATTTTTAGGTTTATCCATATACTATATCTTGTCTATTTCCTCCCATGCTTCTTCAATGGTGTATACCTCGCCATTTTTCATGCTCTGCACTCCTTTTTCCAATTCCTGATAGAGCGCATCAAAAGCATCTTTCTCCGTATAGTCATATGTGCGGTTATTTTCTGTTGTATCTACTGCTGCTAATGGTGCCACGGTATCACTCCCTTTCTGATTCTATTATATGCAATATAGGTTTTTATAGCAATACACATATTTTTATTTAAAATTTTTCAGATTCACTTTCATCTGTGGCGGATTGCCATTTTCACGTAAGGTGCCTCTATTAAGACCTATAAGATTTTCTAAATCATCCGCATTTAATGTTAAGCCATATTCCGAAGAAAGTTCATCCAATAATTCCATCGGCGTAAATACACCTTGACTCAATAAAATTCCCACAGCCTGCTTTAGTAAAGAAGGTTTAGCAGTAACCAACGTATCATCTAATGGTTCAACCTTCCTTATTCCTTGTTTTTGCATATTTCGCATCATCTTTTGATATTCATCATTTCCTATCAATCCAAGACTATACGAACGTCTAATCATCGCCGCAATTGACACCTTCCACCTTTTTTTAAGTTCAACATAATATGGAAGTTTATTAGCATAATTTCCTATATCGGCTCTGAATTCATCTTCAGGCATTAGAAAAGCAGCGGCAAAATCATTCGCCTGATTTTCCAATTCCTTGAACTCCGCTTTTACCTCTGATAATCCCTCATTCCAGTCGTGTAATAAAATGTGTCCTAGTTCATGTGCTAAATCAAAGTGTATTCTTGCTGCTGCATTTTTATTTTTTGAGAAACCAATTAAATAAGTTTCTGTATTGCTTGACGATATTTTATGACTATATGCATCTACATCTCCTGTATTTGTCTCAAAATCTGTCACCACTAAACCATGTGACTCAACAAGATAAATCAAATTATCAATTGGTTTGTTTCCAAGTTTCCAATGCTCTCTTAGCAAAGTTGCCGCTTCCTCTGGTGTACAGCCTTGTGGAATTTGGGGCAAATCTAAAGGTTCAAAATCCAAATATTCTTTCAAAAACTCATACACAATTGATATAAATGTTACCTTGCTCTCTTGCTCCTCAATATATCTTTTGCTTGTTGTTAATAACGATCTAAAATAAGTTGTTGTTTCCTCAAGTTCAACATTAAAGTCCTCAACAAAAAATTTAAATGGAAAGTTTAAACACTCGCTTATTTTTTGAATCGTTCCAATATCTGGATTCTTTAATTTCCCATTTTCGTACATTGAAATGGTTTGGCGCTTTACTCCAATTTTATCTGCCATTTCATTTGCAGATATATCTCTCCATAATCTTGCTATCTTCAACCTTTCGCCATTAAACTGCCTATCAGGATAAGTTTTCCCGAAATCAACTATGTTATTCATTCTTCCAGCTCCTTAATTATCTATTAAGCATTTTTGCTGTTTTCTTCTTTGTCCTTCTTTTCTTCAACATTTGTTCTCTGCTTTGCTCGCTCTCTTGCCTTTGCATTCAAAGAAACAGATTGATTATACTGTAAATCATTGTCTCCTTCAACAACTTCTGGAACTATAGACTGTCTATGTTTAATATATGAACTCCAGTCTTCCTGATCCACAATTTGTAAATCACTGTTAATAACACAGCATTTTATTGAAACAAGTTCATGATTATATTCATTAAATAAAATAACCGCATAATTTTCAATGGCATCTTTTTCTACCTGCATATCCTTTAATATACCATCTACAATTTGCGCTACTTCTTCCTCACGATCTTGATTTTCTAAAAAAAGGCTCATCTGAAAGCCTTCACCTAATGCAAAATTAAAAGACTGCGCAAAGGCTTCCATATAATGCAACCTTTTCCGTTTTCCTTTTCCCCTACACAACTCAATAAATCTCTCTTCTCGCATAACTGAGAAAATAAAACGTGATGAGAAATCTACCAATGGAACCATATTCCAAGGACCTCTTTTTGCATACCTTGCAATAAGTGTTCCCTCTTTAAATGAATTGATGCAGTTCTTATTAAATAAGTCCCACTTCAAATAATGTTTACCAACGGAATATCTTTCTTCAATTCCCATCTTCTTTAATCCAATTTCCAGTTCATCCCCCAATGAAGAAGACAATTTGTCTACTACTTCTATAATGTTACTTTCCGAAATGAATTTATAAGTCTTTTCCATAGAAACCTCCTATTAAGTGTTAAATACACTATAGGACTTTTTTTAAAATATGTCAACTAAATATTTATATTATATATAAAAAGTCATTTTGTATTCACTTTTTTAAACATTTATCTATTTTTCATCTTCTTGGGAACTTTTTATTCAGCACACCTCTATCCTATTATAGCACTATAAAAGGCTGATTTCTCAGCCTTTTCTCTACTCTATTTCATCTACCACACTACTGTCGTTTTTTATACATCCGTATGTACAGTCCTCTCTAACCTTTCACCACTATCTTATCATGGTATATATTCTCATAGCTCCCTGTCTTAATAAGGACTCTGATTTTATCATCCATCACGGGCGATACTGGCTGTCCTTGTTCTTCCGTATCCTGCTGTGGCTGCTGTTCTGTATTCTCTACACTGCACTGGTAGATTCCCAAAGACAGTGTGATCCAAAGTAAAACGACACATAACCTGTTGCACAAATGTTTTGTCATTTTATCATCTCATTCTCTGTTACTTTCAGTTTATGAGATGAATTAGCGCGCTATACATTTGTAAAACATATAATTTCATAATTTGAATTATCTATTAACATCTTGATGGCAATATTGGTAAATGATTCAGGCAAGGTGGCAAATGCATCATATGGTGTCCTGTCATCGGAGTCAAAATCATTCCGCCTCTTGTTAATCTCCCCCAATACACCAATAACCATACAGAACGAAAGTCAGTGGTAACTCCACCTTCTTCTAAGATTCTCATCACCCATGTTGCAGGAGCCATTGATTTTATTTGTTCCAAAGAAAGACCTTCCAAAATACAACGTGTATTTTTTCCAACAGCAATCATGTATTCACGCAATGCTTCCACATTGATTCCTTTGGCAAAAGAGATTACCTCGTCCAATTCCAACGCATTTCCCGTATCTGTAATATTAGCACCTATTCTTTTTTGCCACTCATCATCAAATAACTGATTTTGATTTGCCATCAAGATATTACTTACTAAATCTTCAATTCTATAGGTATGCCAAAACTGCCAACACATCGGCACTGTATTTGTTCCGGCATAATGCAAATCTTCCTTCCAGTTTTCCCTCGGAACAAGGTCGTTTTGATGCCCCTCCATCATATAATCCAGCACGTAATCCGCCATTGTTTTCTCTGCCTTGCCTGATACTTCCGCCGGATGAACCATTGCATGAACATCCAATGTCAGCTTTCTTATGCATCCGATATCATCTCCCTGCAATGCAAGTTCCAATTCCCTGTGTTTTTCTTCAAATGAACTGATTAATGTTTCCTTTGTCATTGAATCTTCCTCCAATTTTCACAGATGATAAAGCATTTTTATATTTATGGCTATATTTTACAGGAATACTACGACAACTGTATGTCGTAATTAGACAAAAAATTTTGAGCTGTTTGTATCAGCTCTTTCCTGTACTCCTCCGGTCCTATGACTTTTACCTTGTTTCCGAAACTTAACAGCAGTGCTTTCCACAATCTTTCCTTTGCAGGCACATCAATAAACATACGCTTTGTATCTTCTGATATCTGTTCTATAGGACAGTCTGGAAAATATTCTTCCATCAATGCCGTTTCTTCATTGGCAAACTGCACTTCAACGGGGATGCTTGTCCGATAATAAGCCTGCTCCGATTCTTTCATCAATTTCTTAATATCACCATGATCTATGTTGGAGATCCTATCTGTTTCTTCTAAATTTTGCATTCTGGCTATTTTATAGGTTCTATACTGTTTTTTATCATCAGAATATGCAAAAAGATACCATGCATACCACTTGTAGTGAATCGCCAGTGGTTCAACCATCGGTGCGGATTTTTTTCCATCAGCATTGCAGTATTCAAAAGACACATACTTTTTTTGTTCGCTGGCATGCTCTAACAATTGATTTTTACTCTGTACATCTGCATTTTCTTTGGTTACACCAAAATCCCAAAACACTTTTTGTCCGCCTTCTTTTTGAACAATCGCATTATATTTTTCAATCAAGGTCTTCAAAGTATCATTGGTATAAGACGTTGCCAGACTTTCCAAAGCCTTTATAATCATCTGCTGCTCGTCACTTCTGAGCTCGCTGTTTTTTATTTTGTATGTAGGTAAAATAGAATAACCACCATTTTTCCCACTTTCCGAATATATCGGTACACCTATCGCAGAAATACTGATCATGTCTCTTTGAATCGTCCGAACTGATACATGAAATCTCTCTGCAAGATAGCTAGCCGAAACATTATCATGGTTCATTAAATAAATGATGATTCCCAATATCCTGTCTATTTTCATCCTTATATCGCCTCCATTATCTTCGCAGGTAATCAAGTCTATTTGCCCTTTCATAAGCCAATTCCAAAAACTGACAAATATCTAAATGAGAATAATCCCAATTCATTGGTTCTAAAGTTGTAGCTCCCTGGTATCCTGTACAGGCAATTTTCTCCATAACCGTATTCCAGTTAATATTGCCGTCAAATGGTAATTGATGTTGATTATGGCTACCGCCGTTATCCTGCAAATGAATTGCCATCAGCCGATTTCCATACATTCCTAACAAATCTTCATCTGGTGCATAATTTATATGATGACAACTATCATAACAATAGCCTACGTTATTTGAAGTGAATTTATTTAACACCATTTTCAAATTTTTAATGTTACTTAAATTTTCAAAAGCAATCTGAATATTCTTTTGTTCTGCCTTGTTTATAAGCTCAGCCAACCGCCTGATTCCTATTTGATTTAAAGGATTATTGTCATTTGGCAAATGTATCACCATGGTTGGTATATCATATTCACAGCAATCCGCTACACATTGTAGATAACTTTGAAATAAACCTTCTCCACTTAAATTATCCAGTGACAGATTATTCTGTTCATGCACAGGAGCATGGATATTTTCTACATATAACCCTGCACTTCTGGCTAGTCTTACATCCTCTTGATAACCGCCTCCTCTGCCAAACTGATCGCTCCACCATAACATTACACAATCAAATCCCGCTTTTCTAATCAATTTGTACCTTTCTTCAAAAGAGACATCATATCCCGAACCATAGCCAAAACAATCATATATTCCAATCATTTTGTATCTCCCCTCACCAATACTCAAAGTTACCTGATTTCATTGTAGCTAAAACACTCTCTGGGTATCCGCCAGCGAGTGCCCTAAACTTTCTTCCAGCAAAAAAAGCAGCCCGTAAAGGCTGCTTTTTCTTTCGTTGTCCCCAAAATGCCGGCTCCTGTATTTTGACTCCTAGCTAACTGCTAGGTGGGCGACCGCAACCTTTCTCTCTGCCTTCCCCTGACCAAATGGGGGCTTGACATCAATCAGGTAATAATAGGAATCCCGTTTAAAGTGATGTAGGTTCAAAATAACAAGAGTTATCGCACATTCCAGATTAACCTTATTATATCCCCTGTTACATAAAATATCAACCTAACATGAGGCGTTTTATCATTTTCATGCAAACTGACGAAAATAAAATTTTACGCATATTTTTCACAAATTTCACTTGACTTATTTCTAATCAATAAGATCATTTTGAAACCTTGACAAATGTTCGTAAGGCAAAATCAATCTTCCACGATACAGTCCACAGCCATCGTTAATCAGGCTGTTATTGATTGCCGCAAACATATTTACATCCAGTTCTGCCAGCTGCAGCTGCTGTAGCTTCATTCCTCTTTCATATGCTTCGTCAAAATAGATACATTCGCCTTCCGGGATTTCATCTCTTCTGGCACGCTCATTCTGCTGTCTTTTCTCGTAGGCGATATGATTGGCTGCGCCTATCTCTGCCTCATCATCCATCTCTTTCGTACGAATCTGCATCTCTACATAGCATCCGGCGCTGTTATCATAGAAAGTAATATGCAATGAGCGGTATCCATCAGAAGATTTTCCCGTAATATAGTCTCTGTAATATGGTCTCACAGAATCATCAAGTAAAGGGGAGGTACTCTCTTTCACGCCCTTGGCAAGCTCCGGTACAAATCCTCTCTTTTCCAGGAAACCGGGAAGAACATTGGCAATCTCATACAAATACTTGATTTCCTCAGTTTCACGGTCTGCCCCCTCCTTTAGATGGCAGCGTGGAATCGACACCACAATGCGGTACGCAATCAGATCCCGGAAGCATACCAGACGTTCCTCTAAATCCTCCAGCTCCGGGTATGTCTGGTGTTCCTTATAATAATCATAAATATATTCCACTATATATCCATTAAACTTCGACTCTGCCCGAATCAGGGATTTAATTCTTCCCTTGAAGGTAAAAGACAGATATGAATATTCTTTTGCCATATATTTGTAAAAATCACGAATCTTTTGAGACTGGGCTGTCAGGAATTCATTATGCTCCAGCATCCCCTCTATCTGTGCCAGAAAATCGCAATGAACCCGGTCGATTTCATTACGATTTCTGTCTGCTTCTACTTTTAAATCCGCTATGTATTTCTGTAGAATCCGAAGAACTGTGTCCCCGGAATACAGATAGTCATTTAATGTGATCATTTTCAATCACTCTCCTGCCTCAAGCTGCTAATTACCGCATTCTACACTGATACGGTTAAAAATGCCCATAATTTCTTCCGTATTGATTGCCTTTTTCTCTTCTCCTGCCTTATCCAGTACTGCATTACCCTGATGCATCATCAGAATACGATCACCATATTCTACTGCATAACGGAGATTATGCGTTACCATAATTGTCGTAACCTTCTTCTCACGCACAATTTTGTCCGTAAGCTCCATAATAATCTCTGCTGTCTTAGGATCCAATGCTGCTGTATGCTCATCAAGAATCAGGAATTCTATCGGTGTCATTGTAGACATTAATAAAGCCAATGCCTGTCTCTGTCCTCCGGACAGGGAGCCAACTTTGGTATAAAGCTTATCTTCCAGTCCCAGATTGAGCTGTTTTAAGCTCTCCCTGTATTCTTCGATTCTGGCTTTGTTGACACCTTTGGTAAGTCCATAGCCTTTTCCCTTATTATCCGCCAGAGACATATTCTCCAGAATGTTCATGGAAGGACAGGTTCCCTTGGACGGGTCCTGATAAACACGGCCTATCTTACGCTGTCTTAGAAAATCCTTCTTGCCTGTAATATCTGTTCCATTCACAATGATATTGCCACTGTCTACACCAATGTTCCCACAGATAATATTAAGCAATGAGGTCTTGCCAGAGCCATTAGAACCTACTACAGATACGAATTCATGATCCCTGATTGTCAGGTTAAAGTCCTGAAAAAGGCACATTTCATTGACCGAACCCGGATTATAATATTTACTGATATTCTTTAATTCAAGCACGATTCTTCACCTTCTTCTTTCTATCCATGCTGAATACAAGGATTACTAAGAACAGCACTGCTGTTATCATCTTGAGATAGTTGGATGGGAAACCAAGGCTGAGTGCCAATGCAACACATGCCTTATAAATGATGGAACCAATCACAACTGTCGTTGTTACTTTCAGGAAAGTCAGATTCTTCAGAAGACTCGTTCCGATAATAACACTTGCCAGACCGATTACCATAGTACCTGTTCCCATGGAAATATCAAAGAATCTCTGCTGTTGTGCATAGATACATCCACCCATGGCAACCAGTCCATTGGCAATGGATAACCCTATGATCTTGACCATTCCTTTATCTACTCCCAGAGAAGTGACAATTGTGTCATTATCTCCGACAGCTCTAAGCAGGAATCCGGACTTGGTATTCATATACCAGTCTAATAAAAGCTTGGTAATTACAGTAATGATCAAAATAATGATCACTGTACGGTATCTTCCCATGGATTCAGGGAAAATAGCATTTATGACACGATTGTCAAATATCGTATCAAAATTGTAAATAGGAAGATTGGCTCTTCCTGCAATCTGCAGATTGACCGTATATAATGCTGTCATCATGATAATACCGGACAACAGATCTCTGACTTTGAGCTTTACATGGATTAATCCTGTCAGAATGCCTACTACAGCACCTGCCACAAAAGATACCAGAATCGTCAGGAACGGATTACATCCTGCTGTTATCAATGCACAGGTAAGTGCTGCTCCTAATGGAAAACTTCCGTCTACTGTCAAATCCGGGAAATCCAATATCTTATATGTAATATAAATTCCCAATGCCATGACCGCATATATCATGCCCTGCTCTAAAACGCTTAAAACCAGTGTCACAATGCTACCCCCGAACGTATTTTTATTCGTAATTATTCTACAATTATTTCATCAAATGACTGATATGCTCCATCTGCAAAGCCATCAGGTAAAGCAAGACCTATTTTCTGTGCAGCTGCAGTATTTACATATAAGCTTGGCTCTGAGATTACTTCATAATTCATATCAGATGCCTTTGCTTCACCCTTCAATACTTTCGCTGCCATCCTGCCTGTCTGCTTGCCAAGTTCAAAATATTCTAATCCCATGGAAGCTACACAGCCTGCCTTGACCTGTTCCACTTCTGAACCGAATACCGGAATGCCAGCCTGAGTTGCTGCATTGATTACAGTCTGTAATGCATTTACAACTGTATTATCTGTCAGATTGTTGATACAGTCAACCTTACCTGCAAGATTTACTGCTGCCATTTCCACATCAGCCTGCACATTGATTCCACTTTCCACGATTTCAAATCCATAATCAGGTGCATATTTCTTGTATTCTTCAATTGTACTTACTGAATTGGCTTCGCTTGTTGTATACAGAATACCAATCTTAGTGGCATCCGGCAACACCTGACGAATCATCTCTAACTGCTCGGATACTGCCAGTGCATCACTTGTTCCTGTAATATTGCCTACTGATGTACCGTCCTCTTTTGCCAGACCTGCACTGACTGGGTCAGATACTGCTGTATAGATAACAGGAATGTCTGTATTCATACAGGAATTATATGCGCTCATGGCACTTGGTGTTGCAATGGCACAAATCATATCTACTTTACCGGATACATATTTATCTGCAATTGTGCTTGCTGTACCTGTATCTGTCTGTGCATTATCATACATTACTGTCAGATTCTCGCCTTCCTTGATTCCTTCCTCTTCCAGGCCTGCAAGGAAACCTTCCCTGCAGTTGTCCAGAGAACCATGCTCTGCGAACTGTGAAATACCGATTGTATAACCGTCTGTCTTCTGTGACCCACATCCTGTCATCATGCTCATTGCTGTAATTGCTGCTAATGTGATTGCTGCTAACTTCTTTCTCATAACTTCTACCTCTCCTGTTTGATAATATTCAGCGCCATGCAAATTGAGGCAGAATATGCTTATTTATAAGCATATTTGACACAATTTATATGGCGAAGTAACCACATAAGCAAAAGTAAAGCTGTGAAACAGCGATTTTGCGCATGGGGTTCTGAATATTTACAATAATTGATATGTAACTGTGTTAGTCCCAGACAAACTAAAAACCGCCCCAAACAGTATTACTACTATTTGAGACGGTAATAATTCTTATTATCGCGTTGCCACTCAATTTGGCTATAAAAAGCCCACTCTGTTCATGTACTATCATACATGTCGGATTGATAACGGGTCCGCCTCCCGCTGACGCCTACTGTAGTTCAGGTCAGCCTCGAAAGTCCATTCACCATAATCCCTCTACTGCATTCCACCAACCGCAGCTCTCTGTAAAAGTTACATATGCCTACTTCTCTTCCTCATCGGTTTGTCTGTAAAACTTAATAAGAAGTATATCACTTTCTCACGTTATGTCAATAAAGTATTTGATTTTTTGTATTTTTATACAAAATCATTTAGGTATAATCCACAATTTTCTCAGATATCTTTTCCTGGGCTTTTACATAATAGTTCTTGTAATTATTCACATCTACCATGACCTCAATGGAACTTCCCACTGGATAGACTTCTTCCGGGTTCGTCCATACACCCTCACTCTTAAATCGATACGTGACATCTTTACCCGGATCATGATAAGAACAGATAATCACATAAGGATGTCTGCCCATCACTGTCAGAGAGGTATCCCATCTGATTTCTTCAACAGTTGCACTCAATGCCATTCCATTGCGAAGCAGGTTTTTCTTTTTAATGCTCTTTATAATCATAATCACCGGGTAAACACTGCCTACAAGCAGGAAAATAACTCCCATCCCGCATAAAATTCCAAACAGCCAGTACTTTGTTCCTTTTACATCCAGTCTGGTTGGATAAGCAGGGTTGTACAATAATGTGATTTCTTCACCAACATACATATCCGAGCTGTAACTGCTGATTCTTCTATCCTCATACTTCTCACCATCATACCAGAACTTCACATACACATCATGGCTGACCTTATCATCAGAATCGTAATGCTCCTTAATGTCCGTGATAACTCCCGGTACTTCATATGCATTCTCTTCAAACTGATTCATCGCATGTAATAAAACAAAGCTTCCTACAATCATCGCAATCCCTACTACTGCGAAGATTGAAAATAATATTGTCATTGTCTTCTTCATCTGCATCTCCTAACCCACCTGTTCTTCTGTAGTCATATTGGCTTTGGTCACATAAATATGTCCTATTCCAAATATCACTGCCATAATGATAAGCAAGATATGTCGTAATGCTATTCCCGATATCAGAAATAAAACTGTAGGAATTATTGCTAACGCCATGCGTTTCCAGTTATCCTGCTTCTGAAAAAAAGCATCCAGATAATCCAGTACACTATCAATAATACAACATTTCCCACTGTATAGAGCAGAAACATGCCTATGGATGAGAAGCTGAATTCCAATATGCCGATATTAAATATCATCAGGAACATACAGCCATATCTGCCAATCTGCTCCAGCTTATTCATTGCACTGCTTCTGCATTGATTCTCCACACCTCGAAACTTGAATGCATATATGATATTAGGTATCAGTAATAACACAACAATAATCAGTCCGAATATATTGATCCAGGAAAAGCCAACCTTCCCCGCCAGAAAAATAGAAGTTGGTCCGTCTGAACCACCTATAATTGAAATATCCACTATGCTTTCCTCCTTGAAATATTCCATTTGCAAACACCTGTCAAATATTTTACCATGTGAAGAATAGAAATACAATGAACGAAATGATTTACGTATTATATAATAAAATAGCACAAAAACAGAAGAGAATGTATAAGCACCTCTCCTGTTTCTCTATTATTTACTCTTCTATTTTAGGGAACTCCAATACGACCTTAAATAAATCACCATCTACATATAGCTTCAGTTTGCCTTTCATCAGCTCCATCAAGCTGCCTGCAATCGACAATCCAAGACCATTGCCTTCGGTATTTCTGGAGCTGTCGCCCCTCACAAAACGCTCCATCAGTTCGTCACTGGTGATATTAAGCGGATACCTGGAAATATTTCTGAAAGTCATTGTAACTTCATCTTTTGTTTCTTCCAGATTCACATATACACGGGAATTAGGCAGTGCATATTTACAGATATTATTCATTAAGTTATCCACAACTCTCCATAAATGTCTGCCATCCGCACTGACACGAACTGTTCCTTCCGGTTTATTCAGGATCAGCTCCAGCCCGCTTGCAGACAGCTTTTCCTCAAATTCCCCTGCTATCTGCGTCAGAAATACATCTGCCACCAAATCTTCTCTATCAACCGGCAGATTACCGGTAGAAGCCTTGGAAGCCTCAATCAGATCCTCGATCAGCTTCTTTAAACGTGCTGACTGTCTTTTCAATACATCCAGATATTCCTTCTGTGTTTCATCCTGTATTTCTGTCTTTTCCAGCAGATCAACATAGTTGATAATGGATGTAAGGGGAGTCTTGATATCATGTGATACGTTTGTGATCAGTTCTGTCTTGAAGCGCTCGCTCTTCATTCTCTCATTCACAGCCTTGGTCATTCCTTCTCCCACACTGTTGAGATTCTCGGCATGCTTCTTAAATTCCCAGAACATTTTGTGCGTATCAATCTTTTGGGTAAAATCTCCCTGCGCCAGCTGTCTGCTGCCTGCCTGTAATTTATAGAGCTGCATCACCACAATCAACAATACTGCTGCTTCCACTAATTTACCCAGCAGGAAAATGGCCATTACTGAATCATAATCCTGCAATCCGACCATAAGGAATAATTCAATCAGTGTCCAGCCGCCAAAGATTATTACTGCCTTTGCCCACAATCCGATGTGATGCATTATGCCTTCGATAATCTTTTTCATAAGATGACAGATTCTGTACAGAATGGTATTTTTCCACCATTTTCCATACTTAACACGTACAGAAAAGCTTAACATAAATACAATGAACACACAAAATGCAATAATTCCTGCAAATACCGACAGATATACCGCCGGAACCACGGATAATGACCCGGCAAATACACTCATCATTCCAAGTGCGCAGGTAATAACTACTGCCATGCCTGCAAATGCAATGTCCAAGGGTACTTTATCTGCAAAAGTAAGGACAATCTCTTCCCGATTGCGTCTATGCCCTGCTCCACACATCAGGAAAACGAAGCTGCCCAATGCCAACACAAACATGCAGATCATCTGTGTAAATATCCTGTCTTTTTGGGCATATGTCATTTCCAACAAGACGTCATACAGCACATATTTATCGGCTTCCCGGTCTGTCAGGATTGTGAACATTTTACCTGCAAAATCTTTTCCCGCTATGCTCTCTTCAAATGCCAGCTTCTCCTGCGTTAATACCTCTTCATCTACATAGGATGCCACCCAGTAAGTAGTCCCCTTCTCATAAACATGTAAGGTATAATTACTATCAAGATACGTCTCCACATCCTTCACAAACAGACTCTGGGAAATTTTGCCTGAATCAATCAACGCAAGCTCGGAGCCCTGCAGTTCTCTGACGTCACTGAATTGTACGGATTGCCATTTATCATAAGAAAGTCCTGTATTATTCAACTGATCAAAAGTCAGCTTCTCATTCCCATTGAGAATGCTCCATGCTGCATCATCATACTGTATCCTGAGCCACTGCGTCCCATCATCGTCTGAGTATCCGGCTTCATACGTTGTCTCAGCTTCTGCCTGTAATGCAGAAGCTTCCACTGATGTATCAATCTCTTCATATATTACTGCTGTTTCATGGTCTGAAATTGTATTAGAAGCATAATATACATCTTCATACATTTCCTTAGCATTACTTATGTATTTACCGGAATCCGTATCATAAGTAAAATCCAATACAAAATCCTCTGTAGAACCATCTGGCAAAGTGGCAGCCACATAGATACTGACTACATCCACCGGATAATATCTGCCATCTGCACGATAATAGAAAATACCGCCCTTAGTATCATAACAGATTCTGTCTGCATAATAAGTCTTACCATTACTATTCATATAATACTGGTAGCTGCCAAGCAAACCATTATCTACCAGTTCAATATACGTATCATCACCCAAGTTCCACTGTGATTTGTACAGTTCATCCGCATTTACTGTCTTTGTAAAATTGCGCTCCAGATATATATGGGCACTGTTCAGCTTCTTATCATCCCAGTTCTTATCCTCTATAATTCCGTATCTGAAACTTTTATCAGCAAAATATTCCTTTGTTTTATCACTTTCTCCGTTTTGGTAGTTCATCATAACAATTGCAGAGTATTGCCCGCTTACATCCTCATGCATATTCTTGCGGATATCATCATATTTTTCACTGAAAAAGCCATTGCTTTCCATCCAGAATATCCCAACGACACTGAACAGAAACATACATGTACTGACTACCAGGACCACCCATGCGATCATTTTTACAATGAAAGAACCTTTTATCTTATTCATAAATTTTCCACACCATCCTATTGTTTGATAACCTATCATCGAAGACTAATCAGCACCACATTCGCATGGCTCTGATTAGTCGCCCATCTTGTAGCCGCGTCCCCACACTGCTTTCAGGTATCGGGGCTCTGCCGGGTTGTACTCTATCTTTTCACGCAGATGCCTGATATGTACGGCAACTGTATTCTCAGCGCCATATGGATTGTCCTTCCATACCTGTGTATAGATCTGCGTTGGTGAAAAGACTTTACCGGGATTCTCCATCAGCAGCTTCAGAATGTCATACTCCGTTCTGGTCAGAGCCACCTTATCGCCATCCAGTGTTACCTCCTTGGTGCGGTCATCCAGTTCGATGCCTCCCATAGTCAGCACTTCCTTTCTGACACTGCCACCTCCAAGCTGCATATACCGTCTCAGCTGTGATTTCACCCTTGCCTGCAGCTCCACCGGGTTAAAAGGCTTCGTTACATAATCATCCGCTCCGATATTCAGCCCCAGGATCTTGTCTGTATCTTCACTCTTGGCAGTCAGCAGAATAACAGGAACATTACTCTGCTCACGTATCTTAACCATTGCCGTGATTCCATCCATCTCTGGCATCATAATATCCATCAGCACCAGATGAATATCCTCTTTCGCCAGATATTCCAGCGCCTCACGCCCATTCCCAGCCTCATATACCCGATAACCCTCTGCTGTCAGATATATCCTCAAAGCTGACACAATATCCTTCTCATCATCACATACCAGTATGTTGTACATTATTCATCCCCCATTGCCTTTCCAGCATTTGATCAAATTCGCGCGCTCTTTCTAATCTATTGTTAGTGTACCGAAAAATTTATGAATATTAAAGATGTAAAATTATTAAGGTTTCTTTAAGATATATCTGCAATACACAGGCGACGAAGTTCGCCTCCCCATTGTAAAACGCAAGAAAACACAAACATTTCGTTAAGAAGCCCCTTTGCGAAAGCCGGCGCTTAGGTCGCAGGTGCTGTCAAGCGCCTGCAACCTTACGCGTCCGCTGCATGAGCAACGGGACGAGAGTGTGGCTTCGTATGAAATGTTTGTGTTTTCTTGATTTAATCTATATCAGGCGAACTTCATCGCCGTGACTTTTTATACAGCCCTTGTAGCCTTCTTAAGCATTTCGAGCTCTTCCCCTTCGAAGTAAGGAGATAATCTCTTATATACCTCTGCATGATAAGCATTCAGCTTACGCACATCAGATGACTCCATATACTGTGTATCGATCACATCCAGATCAACCGGCACATAAGTCAGATGTCTGAATGCCATGAACTGGCCGTCACCATTCTTCTCTTCCTTTACGACTTCAAGAATGTTCTCGATTCTGATACCATGACTTCCTTCAATGTATACACCCGGTTCATCAGATACGATCATACCCTCTTCCAGAACAGCTTCCTTCACACCAGGGTTGAAGCGCCATCTGATATTCTGAGGGCCTTCATGCACGTTCAGAATATAGCCGATTCCATGGCCTGTACCACATTTATAGTCAATGTAGCACTCCCACAGCGGCTCACGCGCCATGATATCTACATTCTTACCGGTACAGCCATATAAAAATCTTGTATCAGCCAGACGAAGCATACCGCATGCAGTCTTGGAGAAATGCTTCTTCATCGTATCAGTAACAGGTCCTAATGCAATCGTTCTGGTCACATCTGTAGTGCCTCCGACATACTGTCCGCCGGAATCTACCAGATACAGTCCTTCCGGCTCTATGTTCTTCTTATCTGTTTCGGTCGCGCTGTAATGCATCATTGCTGCATTTTCCTTGTAGGCACTGATCGTAGGGAAAGATAATTCAAAGAAGCCGTCTATCTCAGCTCTCATGCTGTCAAGCTTCATGGCTACACTGTATTCATCCATAGGAATCTTGCCAACATTCTTCTTCATCCAGAACAGGAATTTCGTCAGCTTCACGCTGTCCAAGAGGTAATATTTTCTCAGGTTCTCCAGCTCTACAGAATTCTTTACAGCCTTGAACAAAGTAGTCGGGTTCTCCATATCCTTAAGCTCTCCACGCTGTCCTAACAGCTTATAGAGCAGATAATTCACTTCATGGAAGGAAAGTCCGATCTTGCCTGCAGGCTTTACTTCTTTGATAAAAGGTACAATTTCCGTATAATCCCTGCAGATAATACCATACTTGTCAAAATACTGCTTTACTTCGTCTGTCAGCGCTTCCTTCTGAATGAAAAGCACTGCCTCATCCTCAGAAATAAAGGTATAGGATAACGCTACCGGATTGCAGTCCACATCATTAGCGCGGATATTGTAAAGCCACATGATATCATCCAGTTTGGAAATAAGAAGATGCGCTACCTTCTCCTTCTTCATTTCGGCACGAACCTGTAATAGCTTCTCCTGTGCAGTCTTACCTGTAATATTCTCAGGTACTGCCCATACCTTGGTTGCTGGCATTGCCGGTCTGTCTGTCCATAATGCATCTGCAACATCCTTCTCATATGCGAACTTCACATGTCTGTCAGCCAGCATAGTCTCCAGCTTCTTACCGAAGGTTGCATCCACAACTCTTCCGTCAAAGCCAATTGTCTGTCCTTCTGTCACATTCTGGTCAAGATATTCCTCAATGGTAGGAACACCTTCTTCTGCCATACGGTACAGAACAATACCTGAACCTGCCAGCTCTTTCTCAGCCTGTACGAAATATCTTCCGTCTGTCCAAAGACCTGTCTCTTTCTGACTGATCACCAGAGTTCCGTTAGAACCTGTAAACCCTGATAAGAACTTTCTAACTTTAAAATAATCATTTACATACTCAGAATTATGGAAATCTGCTGTAGGAACCAGATAGAAATCAATTCCCTCTTTTGCCAGAAGTTCCTTCATCTGTTCAATTCTTGTCTTATAAATACTCATTTTTATGCCTTCTTTATCTCATTAATATCCTTTAGCCTGCTCGCCCTTTAAAAGACCTACTGCAGAAGAAGTTCCGATTCTGTCGCATCCGGCTTCTAAGAACATGATCAGATCATCCTTGGACTTCACGCCGCCTGCAGCCTTCATCTTCACATTTGGTCCGATGTGTTCCTTGAACAGTCTGATATCTTCAATCGTAGCACCGCCTGTACCAAATCCTGTAGAAGTCTTAATATAATCAGCGCCTGCATTTGTTACAGCCTTGCACATAGCTATTTTCTCATCCTCTGTCAGATAGCATGTCTCAATGATGACTTTAAGAATGTGATTGCCACATGCCTTTTTCAAAGTTCTGATTTCCTCTTCTACCTTGTCATAATCTCCGTTTTTTACATCAGAAATATTCACTACCATATCAATCTCATTGCAGCCATCCTTCAGAGCCTGCTCAACTTCTGCAACCTTAGCAGATGTTACGCTGTAGCCAAGAGGGAAACCAACTACTGTACAAATGTTGATCTTATCCTGATACTTGTCATGTACACGCTTAATATAAGCAGGTGGAATGCATACAGAAGCTGTCTGATATTCTACTGCTTCATCACATAATTTCTCGATATCTTCCCATTTGGCAAATGCCTTTAACTGGGTATGGTCAATGTGTTTTAAAATTTCATTATCTGTCATATTTTTGAATCCTTTCTCTTTTAATGAATTTTTTTGTTGTTATCGTCTAAACCGATCAGATATCTCTTCTGTGCTTTCAGAAGAAACATGCCATAAAATACAAGCGCTGCCAGCATCAACAGGGTAAGAATGGTATCCACAATAGGATACGCACCAAATACCTCCAATGCACCTGTCAATCCAACAGCCAGAAGAATGATCCCCATTCCCATGGTAAGTGGAAATGTAGCTTTCATGAAGCCTTCCGGATCTTTGGCTCTGTCGGTAGGGAAACCTTTACCTACAAGCATCTGCGGAATCTGATGAGTAGTCTTCATCTGTACTGCCCAATAAATCATATATACTCCGCATGCCATGATCAGCATCTTTAAAATGATACCAAAATCCATATATTACCCCCACTTTCCGTAGCTCGCAATATTTGAGCCGTAGGCACAATCACTTCATAAAAAATCGTTATTAAATTCCCAGGAATTTCATAACAACTGCCTTCATATCTTCCTTATCACATACTGTATCATGAAGAACCGGCGCTGTGCGGATCTCTTCAATCGCATTAGGCACTGTTACATTTGCAATCCTGGACAATTCATCTACAAGTTCAAAATCAGACATGCTGTCGTATTTTGCCTTGTCAATAGCATCCATAACACTTCTGGTAAACTTAAATGGGCTTGCAGTAGAAGCAACTACTGCCTTCGTCTCATCTCCTGTTGCCTTGCGGTATTTATGCAGAACAGTTGCTGCAACTGCTGTATGTGTATCAATTACATAACCTGTCTTCTCATACAGATCCTTGATTGTCTGTGCTGTTTCCCCTTCTGAAGCATAATTGCCATAGAAGTCTTTCATATTGTCTTTCATTTCTGATGTAATCTCATATTTGCCATCCTTGGACAGTTCCTGCATCAGTTCTGCATTCTTCTGCGCATCACGTCCTGCTGTCAGGTAAATAAGACGCTCCAGATTGCTTGAAATCAGAATATCCATGGAAGGAGAACTTGTCAGGACGAATTCTCTGTTTCTGTCATATACACCTGTTTCAAAGAAATCATATAATACCTTATTCTCATTGGATGCACAGATCAGCTTGCCAATGGGAATACCCATATTCTTGGCAAAGTAAGCAGCAAGGATGTTACCAAAGTTACCCGTAGGTACTACAACATTGATCACTTCATTCTCCTTGATCTGTCCTTCCTTCAAAAGCTGTGCATATGCATATACATAGTAAACGATCTGTGGAACCAGACGACCAATGTTGATAGAATTAGCGGAAGAGAACTGGAAACCTGCCTGATCCATTGTCTGTGCAAGCTCCTTATCCCCGAATAACTTCTTTACACCTGTCTGTGCATCATCAAAGTTACCTGTGATTCCTACTACAAAAGTATTATCACCCTTCTGAGTAACCATCTGTTTCTCCTGAATAGGACTTACACCATGCTTTGGATAAAAGACAATGATTCTGGTGCCTTTTACATCAGCAAAACCAGCCAGAGCAGCCTTACCGGTATCTCCACTGGTGGCTGTCAGAATTACGATTTCATTATGTACGTTGTTCTTTTTTGCAGAAGTTGTCAGTAAATGTGGCAGAATAGATAATGCCATATCCTTAAAAGCAATGGTTGCACCATGGAATAATTCCAGATAATATGCGCCATCCGCCTCTACCAGGGGAGCAATCACTTCTGTATCGAACTTGCTGTCATAAGCCTTACTGATACAAGCCTGTAATTCTTCCTTTGTAAAATCTGTCAGGAAAAGCTTCATAACTTCATAAGCAGTCTCCTGATAGTTCATTTTGGAAAGCTCTTCAAGACTCTTATCAAGCTTAGGAACTGATTCCGGAACAAATAAACCTCCATCCTGTGCAAGTCCCTGTAAAATTGCCTGGGAAGCTGTTACCCTTTCATCCTTACTTCTTGTACTTCTGTAAAATAAGTCCATCGCCATTCTCCTTACCTTGTTGTATCTATATGCCTTTTGGTAGTATAACCAAAGTTTTCTGAATTAGTATAGCATAGTATTCTGGTGACTGCAACGTACTAAAGTCTTTTTTATTACAGGAAAAAATCATGTCCGCCATAGGAGAACAAAAGCGTCAGATTGTTGTCGAACCAGCATACTTTATCCGGATTGGCAATATTTCTTGCCATAAAATAAAGCGCTCCCTTAGATACATCTTCTCCATATAATGCACTATATACTGCCTCTTTTGTCTCTTCGGAAACCTTTACACGATTGATCCTGCCATCAGATACAGGTGAGAACTGCGCTACTTTGCTGTTTCTCTGATATACGACCTGCGTGACCGTATCCGGGAAATGACTGTCTTTTACCCGGTTGATTACCACATTGGCTACAAGTAATTTCCCTTTGCGGTCCTCTCCTCCGGCTTCCGCCTCTACAATACGCATTAATACTTCTACATCTTCTGCGGATACGTTGATCACATAAGCCGGTTCCAATACCCCTAATGTAATATTTCTGCATTCAGAAGAAGTCTCATATCCCTGCATGTCCACACAATGGGCTGCTGTCTGCTCTGTATCCTTCTCTTCCCCCTGTACCATATACACCCTGGAGAACCACAGCATTATCGTACATATAACCATGGAAACCAACAAAAGCACATAATTTTTCTGATACATAATGTCCTCTTTTCTGCTGCCACAAAAGCACATCATAACATGTCCTTTTATTAGTGTATTCATCTTATGGGAAGAAAATACATGCAATTACATGACCAGGGACATAAACTATGCTATAATATTTTCTATGAATGCAATGTTAAAGGGCGTATATCTCGCCAGAAAAAAAGACAATTCCATATATTATCGTGCATCTATCACTTATCGTAGGAAGCACATCAGCCTTGGAAGCTTTGATACGGAAGATTCTGCCAACCGGGCATATGAAGAAGCAGATCGTCTGCTTAGAAGTGAGACAGACACAATAGATTCCTATGAAAATACCTGCGCACTGCCTTTTGAAAAATGGGTCATTTTGTTGAATTTCAGGGATAACGGACTTTATTTTGCTACCCCTATCTATGTGCGTGGCAAATTCTTCTATTATTATTTATCTCCCTCTTATGTTCTGAAATTCGATATTGATAATCTGTTCTTCTACTCATCCCACAAAATCATGAAACGTGGAGAACATCTTTTTGTAGCAGATTATGGTATGCAGCTCAATATTCTTAACCGCCACGGTATTCGCAGTTACAGCGTTCCAGGACGGGATTATGTCTTTTTAAATGGTGATGAGACGGATTTTCGCAGTGCGAATCTGAAAATTATCAATCGTTATCAAGGTGTACTCCGCATCGAGTCAAAAGGCAGAACACGCTACAAAGCCCGTATTAATCTGCCGGGCTACTACATAATCGGTACCTACGCTACAGAGGACGAGGCTGCCATTGCCTATAACAAAGCCATTGATATTCTACGCAAAAACGGCGTGACAAGAAATTACACCCCAAATTACCTTGAGGGACTCTCGCCCGCCGTCTATGCTGATATTTATGCCCATTTAAAAATTTCAGATAAAATATACAATTACTTCTTAGAGTAATCTATCAGGCTCACATTCAGTCGTGCATTTCCTGAAATACCGCTGATAGAGCCTTTTTGCGTATACTGCCACATGGTATATGCATATGGATAATCCGGTGTATCTGCTTCCTGTGAAAGCCATACATCATAGTCCTGCAGCTTCTCCAGATTGAGTTTCGTCACAAGCCACTCCTTGTTGCCATAGAGCATTGGCGTATAGCCATTCTCCTTGATCGTCTTTAGGAATACTCTCGCCAACTCCGTACGTGCAGAAACATCCAGTGCATCTGTTCTTGCCATATCTCCGTCTATACTTTCCATATCGAATACTACAGGGTAATTTACCGGATATTCCTTGATCAGCTCCAGAAGCGTGTCAGCTTCATCATATATCTCATCTCTGTCTACTGCCTGTGAGTAGAAATATACACCGATTCCCAGACCAGCATTCTTAGCTCCGTTCATATAGTCCTTAAATGAACTGTCCAACACAATATTGCCGCTGCTGTAGCCTCTGCCGCCTACTTTAATCATTACATAGTCAACTCCGGCTCTTTTGAGCTTCTCAAAATCAACGACTCCCTGCTCACTGGACAGATCCACGCCAAACCAGGATGCCTGCTTGCCATCTACAAAATATTTCATTTCAGGACTCTGGTAAACGAACTTGGAAGTATCATACGTATTCGTCTTGAGCTTATCATTGATTTCCACCCATTCTGTGCTGCCATCCTGATAAGTTACCAACGTATGTTTACCATCATCCAATGCATCTTCATCCTGCATGGATTCCTTCTTGGTCATATCGTAGACTTCTGTCTTGCCCTGTGCCAGGGTATCTGCTGTTTTATCAGAGTCTACCTCTTTATTGCCCTCTATAACAGTTTCCCCTGTCGTCTGATTGGTTACTGTTCCATTCTTACCATCATTCACGATCTCCTGTGTCTCTCTTCCGGTATCCGGAAGATTCCAGATATCCAGCTGATTAGAGGTCAATGTACTGCCTGATACCAGCGCTTTCACACTGTCAACCATAGCCTGTGTCTGATTGTTCTCCCTTGCAGCTGCAATCTGATGTGCATGGCCTCCATTAGAACTGCTTTTTGTTGGTTTATTCACCAGAAACATCAGTCCGACTACCACCAGTATCACTGTTGACATGATAAGCGCCATATAAATCAGAGTCATATTAGGTCCCTGATCCTGCTCATAATCATCTGCCATATATTTCATGATAACCGTCTCCCCTTTTACGCATTAACATAACTCTTTTACAATTTGAATTATATATTATATTTTTGTTTTTTTCAATATTTTTCTGACTATTTGTAAAATTGTTAAATTAGTACACGTAAAAGGGAAACTGCCTAATTCACAGAAATCTTAAACACTACAGGATAGTTATGATCTATCATTTTGGTCTTTATCTTCAAGCCGTCCTGATCTCTCGTCCACTGAGGTGCCTCTTTCTCTCCCAGAACTTCAATTCCACGAATGATTCCACTGAAATCCGTCTTGCTCATGTCCTTTGTCTCAGCAAGGGACTTTATGCATATACTGTCTCTTCCCTTCATATTCAGGCAAAAGGCATAGATACATCCGTGATTTACTGTGAAGCGGATATCTTCTGCTGTATAAGGCTTTGCCTCTGAATCTGCGAACTGGCCTTCCTGTATCTTCGTAGGTCCTTCTGCTGACTTGCGCCACATTTTGGCTCCATAGACTGCTTCTCCGTTCACTTTCATCCATTCACCGATTTTTACCAGAATATTTCTGTCCTCTTCCGGGATGGAGCCATCTGCCTTAGGTCCGATATTTAATAGAAGTCTGCCATTTTTGCTTACAATATCAACCAGATCCTGTACGATCTGTACTGGTGTTTTATATTCATTATTTACGGTATAACACCAGGAATTCTTGGCAACTGCTGTATCTGTCTGCCATACATAAGGTTTCACATCTGCAAGCTGCCCACGTTCAATATCGCACACTGCCGTTCCAAAGGCAAATGCATCATGCTTGTAGTTAATGACAACTCCCTCTCCCCATTCCTCAGCGCGATTGTAATAATAAGCAGCGAACTTTCTCAAATATGGTTTCACACTGTTATGATGAATCCACCAGTCGAAATAGACAACTTTCGGTCTGTATTTGTCTACCAGCTCACAACAGCGGCACAACCAGTCATCCAGGAATTCTTTGGTCGGTGTAGGTGTGGAGAAAGAATCATAATGCTCTTTCTCTTCCATGGCGGGCCAATAGAAATCTCCTCGTTTCAATGGCTCTTTGATATCAGAATCGAAGTCCTTGCCATGTCCCATAAAGAACCAGTGCTCTACTCTGTGGCTGGATGCACATTTTACCAGTCCCTGTTTGTCAAATGCAGTGTACAGTTCTCCCAGTACATCTCTCTTTGGTCCCATATTGGCAGCATTCCATTCTGATAATTCACTGTCATACATCTGGAATCCGTCATGATGTTCTGCTACAGGCATGACATACTGTGCACCAGCTTCCTTAAATAAGGCAGCCCATTCCTCTGCGTGGAAGTTCTCTGCTTTGAACATTGGAATAAAATCCTTATATCCGAAATCCTTCTGTGGACCATAGGTCTTAATATGATGCTCATATTCAGGACTTCCCTGTATGTACATATTTCTTGAATACCATTCATTTGCAAATGCCGGCACTGAGAAAATGCCCCAATGAATAAAAATGCCAAATTTCACATCTTCATACCAGTCAGGTACTCTATACTGTTGAAGAGATTCCCAGGTATCCTTATATTTGCCTTTGGCAATCACTTCTTCGATTGTTTCCAAATACTTCTCCATTTCCATCATCCCAATATACCTCCATATATATTTACTGCTATCATATCATACCCTTTGCAAAAACAAAAGGCACAGCCGTCATAAGCTGTGCCTCTCTCATATAAAAATCTATATGATTGCTTTCTTTGGACATTTCTCTTTACATGCGCCACATCCGGTACACTTATCCTGATCAATATGTGCATGGAAATCTGTCACGGTAATCGCCTGGCTTGGACATACCTTTACACAGAGTCCACAGCCAATACAACCTGTCTGACATGCTTTCATGGTAACAGGTCCTTTATCCTTGGAGCTGCATGCTACGACATGCTTTGCATCATACGGAATCAGTTCAATCAGATGTTTCGGACATGCTGCAATACACTTGCTGCAGGCTTTACATTTTTCCTTGTCTACCACTGCAATGCCATTCTGAATAGAGATAGCTCCAAAAGGACACGCTTTTACGCAGGTGCCAAATCCCAGACAGCCGTGGCTGCATGACTTGGCGCCCCCATCCGGGACAAACTGTACCATGGTACAGTCTTCCACACCTGTGTATTCATAGTTAAGGGAAGTCTTCTCACAGGTTCCGGCGCATTTTACAAAAGCTGTCATCCGCCTGCTTTCTCCAGCTTCCACACCCATGATCTCTGCTATGACTTTTCCTACCTTCTCGCCACCTACAGGACAGGCATTTACCGGTGCTTCGCCTTTTGCGATAGCAGCAGCCAGACCGGAGCATCCGGGATATCCGCATCCACCACAGTTATTACCCGGAAGTGATGCCAATACCTGCTCTTCCTTCTCATCTACTTCTACCTTGAACCAGATACCTGCCGCACCAAGAAACAGGCCTAAGAGCAGACCGAGTCCTGCCACAACAACAACTGCCGTTATAATCGCTGTTATATTCATACTCAACCCCTCCTATAACAATCCTGAGAATCCACAGAATGCAATAGCCATCAATCCGGCTGTGATCATAACGATAGGCATTCCTTTGAATGACTCAGGGATATCATTGTATTCCATTTTCTCTCTGATGCCCGCAAGAATCGTAATCGAGATCAGGAAACCGGCAGCCGTTGCAAAACCGCTGACGATACTGTAGAGGATGCCATAATTCTTCTGTACATTCGTCAATGCGATACCCAGCACAGCGCAGTTTGTTGTGATCAGCGGCAGATATACACCAAGTGCCCGATACAAGCCCTGCACATATTTCTTCAGGAACATTTCCACGAACTGTACCAGCGCTGCAATAACCAGAATGAAAACGATAGTCTGCAAATATGTAATATCCAATGGAACCAGAATAAATTTATAAATCGCTGCCGCCACCGCACTGGCAAGAGTAATGACAAATACAACTGCACCACCCATACCAACTGCTGTATCTACTTTCTTGGATACACCCAGGAAAGGACATAAGCCCAGGAACTGACTCAATACTACGTTACTGACCAGTGAAGAGCCGATTAAAATGACAAGCAGATCCTTTATTGTCTCAGCCATTCTCCTTATCCTCCTTGCTTACTTTATCCCCTGCCTGCGCATCATAGAAACGGTGAGAACATCCACTGTCACCACATGCTGCACAGTCTACACTGCAACCGGACTGAATCTTATCAACATTCTGTCCTTTCTCTGCCATCTTTCTCTTCACACGGTTCTGAATTGCTGTCAGGGTAGCCAGTACGAAGAATGCACCAGGTGCCATGATAAAGATAGCAATAGGTACATATTCTACCTGATGATTGATTCCTACTGCTGCAAGTACATGATTGATTCCACTGCAAATACCGGACATAACAGGTAAGCCGAAGATTTCGCCTGCGCCCAGAAGTTCTCTGACTGCACCAATACAAGTCAGCGCAACTGTAAATCCAAGTCCCATTCCCAGACCATCAAAGAAAGATGGTATAACCGGATTCTTGGAAGCAAATGCTTCTGCACGTCCAAGGATAATACAGTTTACAACGATCAATGGAATATAAATACCCAGTGAGTCATACAGGCTTGGAATAAATCCCTGTAACAGTAACTGCATTACCGTAACAAAAGAAGCAATAATTACGATAAATGCCGGGATTCTTACTTTATCCGGGATGATATGCCTTAACAAGGAAATAATCATATTACTCAGCACTAATACTGCTGTGGTAGTTAATCCCATGCCAAGGCCATTGACTGCTGAAGTTGTAACAGCTAGTGTAGGACACATACCAAGCATCAGTACAAAGGTAGGATTTTCTTTCACCAGACCATTGAAAAAGACCTGTGCAGAACTCTGTTTGATTTCTTCTTTCTCACTCATTGTGCACTGCCTCCTTTCAGAATCTTATCAAAATATGCAAGACCGGCATTCACACCATTGACTACTGCATTGGTAGTAATAGTAGCACCGCTGATTGCATCAATCTCAGAATCAGCTGTTGCCCCTGTCTTTGTATAAGTAAATTTCGATACATTCTTATCTGCGAACTGTGGTACTAATACCTCTCCGGCTCTCATACCAAGACCTGCTGTTTCGGAAATACTCAGAAGAGAGATACCGTTGAGCGTTCCCTCATTGGTAATGCCCATGGAAAATTGAATATCTCCACCATAACCTTCGTGGTCTGTAACCGTAATTACGTAACCAAGTAATGCTCCTGATGCATCCTTGGCCGCCATAAGCTCATCAATATCTGCCCCACTGATTCCTGCATCAGTAAGAACCTGCTCTATCTGTGCTGAGTCAGCCAGTTCCTGTGCTTCGAAAGAATCAGCCGCTGCAAATACATTCTGACAGGCTTCGTTCTTCGCCTTTTGCTCCTGCTGTGCGATTGGTTCCTTTGTAATGTCATTTACAACGCCAAGCATCAATCCCGCAATCAACGTAATGGCAAAGAGAATCAGTGCATCTTTTATCATACCTTTCATGCTCTTTCCCCTCCTTTGCCGAATGCCTTAGGCATTGTAACTTTCTCAATCAATGGAACTAACAGGTTGCCAAGGATGATTGCATAGGATACGCCCTCTGCGGAAGGTCCGAATACTCGGAATATTCCCGTCATGATTCCAAGGAAAATACCGTAAAGATACTGCCCTTTCTTCGTAATCGGTCTGGTCACATAATCTGTTGCCATGAAAAAGGCACCAAGCATCAGACCACCGCCAGCCAGATTCGCAGATATATACTGGGAGTCAAATCCATGTCCACCGAAAATTGCAATAAAAATAACAAATGTTACGATATAAGAACCCGGAACTTTTAAATCAATGACACCAAGTAAAATCAGTATGCATGCACCAATAATCAATGCCACCATACTTGTCTCACCAATCGTACCTGCTGTCCGACCTATGATCATGTCCATAACATCTACCCGCTCTCCGGCTTTTAACGCAGCCAGCGGAGTAGCACCTGTATATGTATCACAGTTAAAGTTCGTCATAAGAGAGGTAAAAGAAATCATCAGGAAACATCTTGCTCCCAATGCAGGGTTCATAAAGTTCTGACCCAATCCTCCAAACAGCATCTTTACTACCAGAATTGCAAAGATTCCTCCAAGAACAGCCATCCACAACGGTGCCATAGGCGGCAGATTCATTGCAAGCAGCAAGCCTGTTACTACAGCAGATAAATCTCCCACTGTAATCTTCTTTTTCATGCATTTTTCATAAATATATTCTGTTAATACCGTAGATGCAATGGTCACAATAATCACAGCCAAAGCATGCAATCCGAAATTATACACTCCAAATCCTGCAGCAGGAAGCAGGGATATTATGACATACAACATAATCCGTGATGTCGTATCCTTCGACCTGATGTGGGGATTGGAAGATACCTTCAATAAATCACTCACGTCCATATGCCTCCTATTTCTTCTTTTTATTTGCAAGTACTAATTTACGCATAGATTTAATAGACTGTGTCAGCTGCTTCTTTGCCGGACAGACATAACTGCAGCATCCACATTCGCAGCATTCCAGACCATTATTAGCTTCAAAGCCTTCCAAGTCACCATGCTCCGCACAAATGGCAAGCTTTTGTGGCACTATTCTGCCCGGACATACTTCTACACATCTGCCACAATTAATACATGCACTTGGTTCATACATGGATACTTCGTCTTTGGTCATGCACAGCAATGCGGACGCAGTCTTAGTCGTAGGTACATTCAGGTCAAACAATGCAAAGCCCATCATAGGACCACCGGATACGACCTTCTCCGGCTGTGTCTTCAATCCTCCTGCTTCTTCAATCAGGTCTTTATAATTCATACCGATACGAACATAGAAGTTACGTGGATCATTTACTGCATCTCCTGTTACTGTAACGATTCTGTTCATCAACGGTCTGCCTTCTTTGACCGCATGGTAGATTGCAACTACTGTATCTACATTATCTACCACACATCCGGCATCTGCCGGAAGCATGGATGAGTTAATCGCTCTTCCTGTTGCTGCGTAGATCAGCTGACGCTCAGCGCCTTGTGGATATTTTGTTTTCAATGCCTTTACAGAGATTCTGGTATCATCCTTTGTAAGATCTTTCAGAATCTGAATACAATCCGGTTTATTATCTTCTACCGCCAGAATACCTCTTGCATTGTCAAAAAGCCGCAGGATGATCTTCAGACCTTCGACAAGCTTCTCAGGTTCTTCTAACATTCTTCTGTAATCTGATGTCAGATATGGTTCACACTCTGCACAATTTGCAATTACATACTCAATCTTCTCCGGTTCTTTGGGTGATAATTTCACATGAGTAGGGAATCCTGCTCCACCCATACCAACTACTCCTGCTTCCTGTATCAGCTTGATGATCTCCTGCTTACTTAATTTGTCCGGATCATGAGCCTCGTAAGTAACCTCCTCAAATAATCCATCGTTATCAATGATAATAGAATTAACCATATCACCGGTAACAACTCGTCTTGGTTCGATTGTCTTTACCGTTCCTGATACAGACGAATAAATCGGTGCCGATACGAAGCCCCCCGCTTCTGCTATCTTTTGCCCCGTAAGAACCCTGTCGCCCTTTGCAACAACAGGTACAGCCATTGCACCAATATGCTGGCTTAAAGGATATACCATCTCGCCCTTGGGTGGTTCGATTACCTTCATGGGCTTGTCCTTGGACAGATCCTTGCCATCATACGGATGAATACCGCCATGAAATGTCAGCTTAGCCATTGCTTCTCCCTCTTTCTTACTTTCTTAGATGTCACACCTTAAAGGTTCTGATAATTCATTTTGTGAACACCCACTATTATAAATATACTATCTTTTTATGGTTTTTTCTACATTATTCGTGAGATTTTGATAAAATAAGGATATATAAGATGTATTAATTACTGCTTTCTTCCTCTGCATCCTTTTGCTGTAAATAAAAAATAGCTTTTTGTGTCTCTATCTCTTCTCGTAGTTCTTCTTCCGTTGGCAAATACAATTTATACTTACTGGCAAACAACTGTTCATTTCCATGCAAAATGGAATATTTTGCAATATCTTCATCCGTTTCCGAACACAAGACAATTCCCAGTGTCGGGTTATCATCTGAAGATTTTTTCAATTCATCATACATCCTAATATACATATCCATCTGTCCGACATCCTGATGTGTAATTCGTTCCGTTTTTAAATCTATAAGCACAAAACATTTCAATATATAATTATAAAAGACCAAATCTATATAATAATCCTGTTTTTCTGTATGAATATGCTGCTGTCTGGCTACAAAAGCATATCCTTTTCCCATCTCCATAAGGAATTTCTGCAAATTGGTGATAATGCTTGTCTCAAGTTTCGTTTCAGTAAAGGAAGAATCAGGCGTCAATCCCAAAAACTCAACCATAACAGGATTTTTAATAAACTCAAGTTTATCATTCTGGTATGCAGAAGTTTTTTCTCTCATTTCATGCTCTACAGCTTTTTTATCCTGTGATTTCAATAAACGATAATAATACTGAGTGTCAATATTCCGCTGTAATGTACGAACACTCCAAGTCTGCTCATACGCTTCCTTTTCATACCATTTACGAGCAGTCTCGTCATGCACCTGAAGTAAAATTCGATAATGTGTCCATGTCAATTTGAACGCAGATTTTCCACTCACTGAGTGGAAAATCTCTGGAAAGCATTTATAAAACCTATAAAAGTTATATAAGTTCGTTTTTGTATAGCCCTTTCCATACTTTTTTGTTAATTCTTTTGACAATCCCTTTATAACCTCTGCACCATATTCAGCTCGTTCTTCCCCTGCTAACTCTTCCTCTGCAATTCGATATCCAATCAACCAATTTCTTTGTGATAATATCGTATTTACTGAACGATACGCCTCTTTTTGAGATACTTCTATGATCTTTTGAACATCATTTAGTATATTGTCTGTTTTTTGAAAATTATCCATAATAGCATTATTTACACTATTCATAACTTCATTCATCTGCCTGTTCTCCTTGCGGCAGATTATATACCTCTGCCATACTTTCTACATAAATTCCACTGTATATGTAAGTTTACTGGTTTCTATATCCTTTTCTATCAAAGCTTTTAATTGATTTCCATATATTATACAAGTTCACCATTTTCACAAAAATGTGCTTCCAGCTTTCCATTTACTCTAATCATTTCAATCGCATCTCGAATCCACCCTGCCGAATATGTTTGTTTGAAGTCAACTTTGTAATTATAATGCAAGTAGCAAACCGACGCTTCACTTCCCATAGCAATCAAAGCTAATGTATTATCTGCCCCTTGCATCAATTCTAATTTGCATAAAAAACGTTGATTTTCTTCACATACAACATGTTGTCCTATAGACATTAAGCAAAGAATAAATTCCATAATAAAATCTTTTGTTGCCGTTATCATATACTGATCTGCTATTTGTTTTATTTCACTTATCACTGATTGAATACTTGGACTTGTAAATCCAGTTACCTTTCCTTTCAAGTTTAACTTATAACCATACTTAAAGGCACTATTCATAGCATTAAATACTATTCCCTTTGTTCTATCTCTATGCGCAACAATATTGGAAAAATCATAAAGCACTGGTGAATATTCTTTTAATTCCTGATTCCGAATCAAAATCAAAAATCCCATTACATCATATTCATCAAAAAGCATAGTATTAAACCTTTTAACATAATGTTTCAAAATTCCATTCCTTTTATCCATCAATTTTGTCTCTCCACTCTCAAGTTCATTCAAGTTATTTATACAACATACTTATAAATCGGAACTATCTTAAACTGATTTCTTTCTTCTTCAGTCATTTTTTCAAAATATTCTTGAGCTTTTTCTTTATCATCCAATAATGCATAACAAGCACACTGTATCGAATTATCTTCTTCATATTCTGCAAGTATGCCTCGAATTTGATTCATCTCCGCACCCAAAAGATTATTTTTTCGTTTCATAATTTGCCATTTATTTATATGTGCATATACTATCGTACTATCAACTTCAAACATTTTATTCAATATTAGTTCAGCAATTTCAAGAAGCTCAGTTTCCTCTGAAATATCATAAGCACCAATAAGTGCTATAACTGCACTATGATGTGTGTTTATTGTTTTTGCATTAAAATCAGTATTTTCAACTTGATAACGCAGATCCGCATAATCATACTTATATAAATTTCCAAAAATTTCTATAGGTAAATCAACGAACATCGGCACATTGTAATATTCTGCATCCACTTGTACATAACCTTGATACTTACTCTCGTAAATTCTATTTACAAACTGTATTTTTCCCTTTTTGTCTTTACATATAATGAATGGATATATTTTACCCTTTATCTTCATTTCATACGTGTATAGATTATCCACATCTTGAGTTCTATGTTTCCACGTAAAATATCAACTAATCGTTCAGCATACCTTCCTTCCGCTTTTATATCAAAATAACCACTTTTTATTTGGTAAATATGTATGACGAAATTTTTTATAATACTTATCCATTATGTCATACAATCCGCTGAGTTTATCAGGCTCATCAAATGGTAATATTTTTTCTAGATTTTCCACCTCTGCTCTCAGTTCTCTAATATAATCATCTAGTAATACATTTTTAATTTTACCCTGATATTTTTTTCGAATATTCAAGTCTATTGTTCTTGCAAGAAAATATGGAATGACCTTGTTCAAATAGAAAAAATTACTCTCTTTTAAGTCATCAAAGCTGCTATAATATGCGTGCCATTGACGTTGAACAAACTGATTGCAAAATTCTAAATTATTTATCTCAGCTTTTGAACAACTTCTCTTCTCAGCTAAATACTCTATCCAAAAAAGTGCCGGTAACCCAACTCTTTTGTTTTCCATAGTATCTGCTTCCTTATATAATTTGGGATATTTCGCCCAATCCGTAATATGTCCCATTTCGTGATACAGTGTGTTAACAATCATTTTGAAATTAGAATTATTTTCTAATTGTTCAATAGAAAAACATGGTAGCATATCATACAATCTTGATGTTACAATTATTTTTGTTCCATTTTCATACGTTGTACCATCTTTTTGTAACTCAAACTCTGATATATCAATCAATTCTATTTGTTGTAAATTATTCAAATTCAACTCTTGTCCATATTTGCACAAAGTATACTCAACAACTGACCTCAGAAAACACTCTAATTCCTTATTATACTGACAAATTATATTCACTCTGCAACCTTCTTATAAACTATTTATTCTTTAACATCTTAGAATCAACCCATACATCTCTGCAATGTACCCAAAACTTATTCACTAAATCACAATCTAATTTTTCACCAAATAGGTATTTTCTCTCTCTCCTAATTTCGGACAGAAACAGTTTTCTTCTTTAATTTCTCATAAAGTACGGAACCTACTGTTTCCATTACCTGCTTCATCATATCGGGATTATCAAACAAATTTCTGAAGAACTGGTCATTCTGCTCATATCTATCTGCAGCCATGTTGGGGAAGTCCTTCTCAAACAACAACATAAACGTTGCCCTGTCATTGTTCTTTGCGTAGCTCTGCCACTTCTCCTGATTCGCATAATCATTTTCCATCTGAACAAGAACTTTATCCATTTCTGTAAAATGAGTACCATACTTTTCGTTTATCTTATCAATGATTACTGTCAGCGGGTCTTTCTTAGGCTCTCTATGACCAGAATCACCGGAGATAGGTGTATATCCGCCTTCAGTACTTTCAAGCTCTATCGGACCTTCAAAGTCTTTTTCCAGCTTATAGTATTCAAGAAGAACTTTGTCATCAATATTTATCTTCTCTCCACCATGTCCCTTTGGAAGCATTGTGTATAAAAATTTTGAATAAATACTGAATCTATGAATATCCTTGTCAAATAACCTGCACACCTGCGTAATATAGGCATACACACGGTTAAAACTCGCCAATGTAGACTTGAATATATCCTGTTTTTCTACTTCAAGCACTACATATCTGTCTACCGCCGATTTTAACTGTCCCTGAAGCTTTCCAAGATCACCAGCTGATTGATTCTCACTCTGATAGAAAATATCCGTAAATTTATCCACTTCTGATTTCTGATATACCCTGAAATCATCCAAAGTATTCTTCATGTCATATACAACATTAGGATCTGTTTCCTCCAAGAGTACTGTTTCCTCATAAAATGGTTCAAACGACGCCCTAATATCTTCTGCCGAATTTACAAAATCAAGTACAAATGTATCTACTTTTCCTCTTGTAGTACGATTTAATCTGGATAAAGTCTGTACCGCTTTTACACCTGATAATTTCTTATCTACAAACATTGTATGAAGTAATGGTTCATCAAAGCCTGTCTGATATTTTTCTGCAACAACAAGGATTCCATAATCATCTGTATGGAATGTTTCCGGTAAAGCCTTTTCTTTGATTGTCTTGCCTTCTTTATCCTTGTTCATTCCCTCTTCGGTAAACACATCATCGTTATCTTTCACTTCACCGGAAAAAGCGACTAACACTTCAAGGTCTTTCAGTCCTTTTTCTTTTATCTGTCTCTTAAATTCCTGCACATATCGTACTGCATGAAGTCTGGATGGTGTAACAACCATAGCCTTCGCCCTGCCACCAATCTTATGTCTGGTGACATTCATAAAATGCTCCAGCATAATGGCAGTCTTCTTGGAGATATTATGTGGATGCAGTGTCTCATAATTTACAATAGCCTTTGAGCCTGCTGCTGTATCAAGCTCTGGATTATCCTCAATAATCTTGGCAATCTTATAGTACATTTTGTAGGTCATATAGTTTTGCAAAACATCCAAGATGAAATGCTCCTCTATTGCCTGTCTCATAGAATAAATATGGAAAGGTCTGTAGATTCCTTCCGCATCCTTCTGACCAAACAACTGTAATGTCTTTCCCTTTGGAGTTGCCGTAAACGCAAAGAATGATAAGTTCTTATGCATACCCTGCGCTGCCAATTCATCTAAGAGCTTATCTTCATCATCCTTACGGTTTCTCTCGTCCTCATCTTCCATCTCGGCATACTCTTGCAGAATTTCTTCTGTATCAGCTAATGCTCTTTTTAGCTTTTTTGCTGCATCTCCGGTCTGTGAAGAATGTGCCTCATCAATAATAATCGCAAACCTTTTATTTACAGAATCCACCTCTTTATAGATTATCGGAAACTTCTGTAATGTAGTGATGATAATGCCTACACCATCATTGATGGCATCTCTAAGCTGTCCAGAATTCTTGTCTACCTTCTTTACCACACCTTCTACGTGATCAAACTGATATACCGTAGACTGTAACTGACTGTCAAGCACTCGTCTGTCCGTTACAATAATGACTGACTGGAAAATCTTATTATCTTCATAATCATGAAGTCCTGTCAGTCTGTGTGCCAGCCATGCAATCGAATTGGACTTTCCTGAACCTGCACTGTGCTGGATCAGATAACTCTTACCTGAACCATTCTTTTTCACATCTTCCAGCAGTTTTGTGACTACATCCAGCTGCTGATATCTTGGGAAAATCATAGTCTCTTTCACAAGATTTCCATTTTTATCATACTCCTGCTGCAAGTGCATATATTTCTGTAGAATTTCCATCAGACTGTCCTTGCAGAGTACTCTTTCCCAAAGGTATGCAGTATCATATCCATCTGGATTTATAGGATTTCCTTTGCCACCTACTTTTCCGGCACCATTGCTACCCTGGTTGAATGGGAGAAAATAGGTATGTGCTCCCTCAAGCCTTGTTGTCATATAAACATTGGTAAGGTCTACAGCGAAATGTACCAATACTCTTTCTTTAAACGTAAAAATAGCATCCTTGCCAGCACGATCAAACTTATACTGATTAATCGCATTTGTGGTATCCTGTCCTGTAAACTGGCATTTCAACTCCATAGATACCACCGGAATACCATTTACAAATAGCACAATATCAATACTGTTCTCATTATGTACAGAGTAATGAAGCTGTCTTGTACAATGAAGGATATTCGCATCATACTGTATCTGTGTAGTCTCATTCAAAGAAGTCTCCGGCTTCCAGAAAATCGGATAAAACTTGATTCCTCTGTCCATAAATCCATGCCGCATCACATTTAAAAGATTAGTTGTCTTGACTTCTCTTTTAAAACGCTCAACTACTTGCTTCTCGGAGTTTTCTGCATAGATTTTCACATACCTGTCCCATTTCTTAGGCTGGCTTGTCTTGATAAACTCAACAAATATGTCTTCATCAAGTCCTGACTCACGATTAAATTTCTTCGGATCACCCTTGGTATATCCACCATGATGAATCAGAAAATCTTCAATATCTTCTTCAAATCGTTTCTCTTTTACATCAAAATCTAACATGAGCTACACCTCCTTTTTACCTGTGACAACTTCGTAGATGAGGGATTTTTTATATTCCCGATATTTATCAACAATTTTATTTCTTTTATCAATCTCAGCTTCTATATGATTTACCTTATCAGTAATATAATCAGCTATTAGCTTCTGCTCTTCATATGGTGGAATAGGAATATGAAAATTCAAAAATTTATCTGCTTGAAGTCTCCATCTTCCCATACCACTTACTCCTTGTCCTAATCCGTAAAAAATTCGTGCACTATAACACATTTGCATCATATACAGATAATACTCTGGACACATACCATTCTTATCATTTAATACAAAAACTCTATAATCAGGACTCGTAACCCCTTCGTACTTTGAAATATCTACCCAACCGGTCAGCAAATCCATATGATTCATTGCGAAATCACCTTTATGAACTAACTGATAATTTGCATAGCTATTTGCAAACTGTCCTTCGTTGTTAGAAAAATCTTTAGGAATTATTCCTCTTTGTGTAATCGACAATACAGTATGTCCTTCTTCTCCTGCAATATCTTTCTGAATATGGAATACATACTTTAGCCTTTTCATTTCCCAATTTATAGGAATATTTCCAAACCAAACACTCCCGCTATCCTTCATCTCTACATCTGGTTCTATTCCACTGGTTACTGCTTCCGTAATAATTGACAATTTGTATTCCTTTAATTTATCAATAATAGCTTGCTGCTCATCAATTATTTCATCTATTCTTGTGCACTTTGAATCTAAATATTCCGCAATACATTTCTGAGCATAAATGGAAGGCAACGGAATCCCAAATTTTTTATATTTGTCTTGCGAAATATATGTAATTGTTGACCCATGTCCTGTAAACTTCATATACTCACTTAATGCATTCATCATATAATATAAATAGACATTACTTATTTTTTCGCCCGCTACTAACCCAATAAAAGTCTGATTTGTACACAAGGGACAAGTTGTAATTGCTGATACACCGATGGTTGCGCTACATGAATTAATTACCGTTCCAATAGGATATACTTTTAAATTCATTTCATCTATCGTTTTTTGTGATACATATTGTTCACTTTTTGTACCATTTAGATACTTTCCTTCAATATCCTCTATTCTACACCATGGAATATTTCCATCAAATACTTGGGGTTTATCTCTCATAGGCACAATAAATTCATCGCATACATATCCAAGCCTAGATGTGCTCCAGTCTTCTGGTATCTCACCAATCCATTCAATACCACTATCCTTCATCTCTCTCATCGGTCAAATACCTCCTCAAGACTTCCAGACAGTTCTGTCTCCAAATCCATAATCTCTGTCATTATCTCTGCGGATGGTCTTGGAGCTTCATACTTATAGAAATATCTTGTAAATGGGATTTCATATCCCACCTTTGATTTTTTCTTATCAATCCATGCATCCGATGCAAATGGAAGTACTTCTCTTTCAAAGTACTCTTTGATATCCTCTTTCAATGGAACATTTTCTGTATCACGCAAGCTTGTATCAGGCTGTTTTTTGCCCTTTTTCAATACCAGATTACCTTCTTCATCACGGAGCGGTCTTTCTACTGTAATCTTTGTATAGCCAAAATCCTCATTATCATAAATCTGGCTGATTTCACTCTCTTTAAAATCACCATATATCTTTGTAATCTCAGCGATATCTTCCTCAGAAATATCGTTTCGCTTATTTCCCAATGCCTTTCTTCTCTTCACAAACATCTCATTGGCATTGATTAGCTGTACTTTGCCCTCTCTGACTGTACCTGCCTTTTTATTTGACAATACCCAGATATAAGTTGCAATTCCTGTGTTATAGAAAATATCATTTGGTAAGGCAATGATTGCCTCAAGCAAATCGTTTTCGAGAATATATCTTCTGATTTCAGAAGGTCCGCTTCCTGCATCTCCGGTAAAGAGTGGTGAACCATTGTGAATAATTGCAATTCTGCTTCCACCTTTATCAATATCTTTCATCTTTGATATTGCTGTCATAAGAAAGAGCATCTGTCCATCACTTGCAGCCGGAAGTCCTGCTCCAAATCTTCCTCCGAAGCCAAGCTTAGCCTCTTCCTCTACTTTTGCCTTTTCATTCTTCCACTCACGCCCAAATGGAGGATTTGAAAGGATATAATCAAAGGTACTGCCTGCAAACTGGTCATCTGATAATGTATTGCCATCCTTGATGTAATCTGCATTGTTACCCTTAATCAACATATCAGCCTTACAGATTGCAAATGTCTGGTCATTGATTTCCTGTCCGAAGGATACAAGCTCTGTAGATGCATTCAGACTATGTAAATATTCCTCTGCTACAGAAAGCATACCTCCGGTTCCACATGCCGGATCATATATGGTCTTTGCCACGTTATTACCTGAGAGAATATCATTATCATCATAAAACAGTATATTTACCATAAGCTGGATTACTTCTCTCGGCGTATAATGCTGTCCCGCATCTTCATTATGCGACTCAGAGAATCTTCTAATAATTTCCTCAAAGATATATCCCATTTCAAGGTTAGATATTTCATTTGGATGAAGATTTCCCCTATCCGTTATATATTCCTTTAATACAATATACAAAATCCCCTTATTTGCCATGGTCGTAATATGACCATCAAACTTAAACTTTTCTAAAATATCCTGTACATTTGAGGAAAATCCATTCAGATAATCTCTAAAGTTTTCTTCAATATGGTCAGGATCATCCATCAATCTCTCAAATGTGTACTTACTTGTATTGTAAAAATCATACCCTGATGCTTTACGAAGCAATACATCTTTCATTGGAAGATTCTTTACTTCCTCATATTTTTTCAATACTGCATCTTTAGTATCTAAAAGAATGCAATCAAATCGTCTGATTACCGTAAGTGGTAATATAACATCTCCATATTCATGGGGTTTGTATACTCCTGTAAGTTTATCTGCTATCGCCCATATCAAATCGGCTTTCTGATCTATTTTTTCGCTTCTCGCAGCCATTAACATTGTCCTCCGTATAGTGTGTAATCAATATCAAAATCATTATATCACAGTATATATATATCCACAATTTGTAGTCACTAATAGTTTATTATCTAATTTTATCATTTTACATTCAAAAACTTTACATCATCTAGCCCCATGTGCTAAGTTATTTATATAAGATTACAGAAAGGTGGAATAACTCGCTATGAAATGCATTTCCAATAGTCTGGGTGCACTGGCGCCCCGATATCCCATTGAGAATCTCTGTATTCCTAAGCAGACACTTTTTATAGATATAGAAACTACCGGACTCTATGCCAAAAGCTCGTCTCTTTATCTGATTGGCTGCATCTACTATAATACACAGGAACAGTCTCCTGCATGGTATTCTATACAGTGGTTTGCCACCAACTATGAAGATGAAGAAAATGTATTGCGTGCCTTTGCAGATTTTGCCTCTGATTACCGCTATCTGATTCACTTCAATGGCAATCAGTTCGACATTCCATATCTTGCGAAAAAAATGGAACAATATCATATCTCCTGTGACCTGGGCAGATTTGAAGGAATTGATATTTATCGCCGTATCGCTCCTTATAAGAATTTTATGAAACTACCAAACTGTAAGCAGAAGACCATTGAAGGATTCCTGCATACAGAACGTGAAGATGTCTACTCTGGCGGTGAGCTGATTGATATTTACCACGAATATGTTCTTACACACGATCCAGAGAAGGAACATTTTCTCCTGCTCCATAATGAAGAAGATATTAAAGGCATGTTAGATATCATTGCCGCACTTGCAATCCCTGACTTAATCCATAATCCGGTAAAAGTCACGAAGGTACAGGCAAACTACTACAATGATATCCATCAACAGCGTTGTCCTGAGATTATCATGAATCTGAAATTTCCTGTTCCATTGCCTGCAGATATTACATGTAGTGCCAACAGCTGCTACTTCATTGGTTCTGATAACGAAGGCAAGCTGCGTGTACCTATTTACGAAGAGGAAATGAAATATTTCTATTCTAATTACAAGGATTATTACTATCTTCCTCAGGAGGATATCGCAATCCATAAGTCTGTAGCCGGTTTTGTAGATAAAGAGTTCCGTCAACAGGCATTAGCTTCCAACTGCTATACCCGCAAGGTCTCCTCCTATCTTCCGCAATGGGATACATTATTTACTCCATTCTTCAAACGAGAATACAAAGATCACGACCTGTTCTTTGAGCTGACTGATGAATTTAAGACACGAAGAGAAGATTTCAACCGATATGCACATCATATACTGGAAATGATTGCATCACAATGTTGATACATCAAAAAGAGGTATTGTTACATATTTGTAGCAATACCTCTTCTTTTCCATTCTATTTTGCTTTAACATAAAAGAAAGAATTCTTTCTTTCATAATTAATTTCCTTATAATTCATAATCTGTTCTGTACTTCCAATAAACAGGATTCCATCAGGCTTTAAGGCAGAATTAAACTTTCGGAACACTTCATCCTTTGCTTCCTCAGTAAAATAGATCAGTACATTTCTGCACACAATCAAATCACAACGGTCAGGATATGTATCTTTCAATAAGTTATGCTGCTTAAATTCAACTCTTGACTTGATATCGTTGGATATCTGATAGGATGGACCTATCTTGGTAAAATACTTTTTCTTTAAATCTTCCGGTACGGATGCGATACTTTTCTCATTATAAAGTCCTGTTTTGGCTTTATCTATAACCTGTTTATCAATATCCGTTGCTATGATCTTTATCTGATTTAATGGTATATGTCTGGATAACGCCATAACCAGAGAATATGGCTCGTCTCCTGTAGAGCATGCAGCACTCCATATTTTCAGGTTCTTTCCAAATTTGGAGATCAGTTCCGGAATAATCTCCTGATCCAGTAACTTCCATTGTTCCGGATTGCGGTAGAATTCAGATACGTTAATCGTCAGATAATTAACAAATTCATCAAATACTGCTTTGTCTTCTCTAAGTTTCTGTACGAATTTATCATACCCTACAATTTTATTCTTGGCAATCAGTGTATCAATACGCCTTTTCATCTGTTTTTCTTTGTAAGCGTTCAAATCAATCTTCGTCAAAGTATAGACTTCTTTTTTGAAATATTCATAATCATATGCCATGGCTGCTTATCCCCTTTTCTAAACGTATAAAGCTCTAGGAGCATAATACTCCTAGAGCCAATTAACTGAACTTACAAAGATTAGTTCTCTTCTGCTTCCTGCTTAGCGATTACAGCGTCGATATCTACAGATACAACGTCAGAATCATCTTCTGCTGTCTCTTCAGCAGGTGCTTCCTTAGGTTCAGGAGCTGATAAAGCCTTAATGCTTAAGCTGATCTTCTTACCTTCTTCGTTGAAATCAACTACTTTAGCTGTAACTTCCTGACCAACGCTTAATACATCTGATGGCTTCTCAATATGCTCTTTTGCAATCTGAGAAACATGAAGAAGAGCATCAATACCTGGCTCTAATTCTACGAATGCACCAAAATCAGTCATTCTTGCTACTTTACCAGTAACTACATTGCCTACAGCATACTTAGTAGCTGCATCTTTCCAAGGATTGGAATCATCAAATTTCAGGGATAATGCAACCTTAGTTCCATCAATATCCTTAATCAGGACTTTAAGAGTCTCACCAACCTTGAATACCTTCTTAGGATTCTCAACACGTCCCCAGGACATCTCAGAAATATGAAGCAGACCATCAACACCACCTAAATCGATGAATGCACCGAAATCTGTAACGTTCTTAACTGTACCTTCTACGATATCGCCAACTTTGATCTTCTCAAAGAGTTCCTTCTGCATTTCAAGCTTCTTAGCAACGATAAGCTGCTTACGATCGCCGATATATCTTCTTCTCTTAGGATTATACTCGCTGATTACGAATTCGATTTCCTGTCCAGCATATTTGCTTAAATCTTTCTCATATACATCAGATACAAGACTTGCAGGGATGAAAATTCTTACTTCGTCAACTACAACGCTTAATCCACCGTCAAGTACCTGTGCAACCTTAGCTGTAAGTACTTCCTTATTATTGAATGCTTCTTCAATTCTCTTATTGCCTCTGTCAGCAGCAAGTCTCTTGTATGTTAAGAGAACCTGTCCCTCACCATCGTTTACCTTTAAGACTTTCACTTCCATCTTGTCGCCAACGTTTACAAGAGTGGTCAGGTCTACATTAGGCTCATTGGTATATTCGTTACGTGTAAGAATACCGTCTGACTTGTAACCGATGTTAAGGATTGCTTCATCCGGTTTTACATCGATGACTGTACCTTCAATTACCTCTCCTGTATGAATAGTTTTTAATGATTCTTCTAACATTTGTTCAAAAGTTAATTCTGACATAATTTTGAACCTCCTCAATTATTTTGTTTGGGGTAGAAGCCCCCGCTGTGATGCCCACTAGTTCAACAGAATTAGGTAGTTCTAATTGCAGGTCTGCCAGTGTCTGTATATAGTAAGTATTCTCACATTCACTTTTGCACAGCTCATAGAGCTTGCGGGTATTGGAACTATGAGTACCACCTATCACAATCATAACGTCAGCTTTGGCTGCAAGTTCACTTGCTTCCTTCTGGCGTTCTTCTGTTGCACTACAAATAGTATTCGCAACAATTATATCATAACCTTTTTTTTGAAAAATTTCAACTAATTCTTGAAATTTCTTGTAGTTAAATGTCGTTTGAGATACAACGCAGTATTTATCGTCCTTTGAACCATTAAATTGAAGTGCCTCTTCTCTGGATTCTATCACGGTTGCAGGAGTTTTACACCATCCTCTGATTCCTTCTACTTCCGGATGTTTCGCATTACCTATGACAATAATACGTCTTCCTTCTGCGCTCTCCTTCTCCACAATTTTGTGAATACGCTTTACAAAAGGACAAGTCGCATCAATGCATTCTATGTTCTTTTGTTCCATGATTTCATAAATTTCCTTGGGGACTCCATGTGCACGTATTACAACGCTTCCTTCTGTAAGTTCTGTCAGTTCCTCTTTCGTATTGAGTACCTTTACACCCTTTTCTTCCAGATCCGCTACTACATCATCATTATGAACAATAGGACCATACGTATATATTTTCTTGTTTTCTGCAAGCTGTTCATATACTCTGTCCACTGCCCTTTTCACGCCAAAACAAAAGCCTGATGATTTTGCCAATACTACTTCCATTCTATTTGTATGCCTTTCTACTATCTACAGGACATGGCTGCATATCTGCTTCTTTATTTGCACAATGCAATCACTGCATCAGCGACTTCTTCAATCGTCATATTGGAAGAATCCAGAAGAATTGCGTCTTCTGCCTGCTTTAGCGGTGAGATTTCTCTTGTCATGTCTCTGTGATCTCTTTCAATAATATCTTTTTCTATCTCTTCCAGATTACAGTCTATGCCTTTTGCCTTCTGTTCTTCATAACGGCGCTTTGCTCTGACTGCGCTGCTGGCTGTCAGATAGATTTTTACATTTGCATCCGGTAATACGACTGTACCGATATCTCTTCCGTCCATTACTACGTTTTCTTTTGCTGCAAGCTTTCTCTGTAATTCCACCAGTTTGGTACGCACCTTGGGATTTACACTGGTCGCAGATGCCATACGGCTTACTTCCTCTGTACGAATCAGCCCATTTACGTTTCTGCCATTGAGCCATACCACCTGCTCTCCGTTTTCATAGGTGATTGTAACATCTATCTGATCTACGGAGGATTCTATTTTTTCCTGATCATCTGCACTGATACCTGCTTCCAGAAAATACAATGCCATAGCGCGATACATGGCTCCTGTATCAACATAAATGTAATTCTTTTTCTTTGCAATCAATTTTGCAATCGTACTTTTGCCAGCGCCTGCCGGTCCATCTATTGCGATATTATAACTCATATTTATTACCATACCTTTCTGATATCCATTATTCCTCTGCTGCACTTTCCCCTGCCAGATGACCGGTTGACCATGCAATCTGCAGATTATAACCTCCGGTCAAGGCATCCAGATCCAGAACTTCACCAGCAAAATAAAGCCCTTTTATATTTCTGGATTCCATTGTGGACGGATTGATCTCTGATACTTTCACACCGCCTTTGGTTATAATCGCCTCATTATAATCACGTACACCGGTAATCGTCAATTCAAGATGCTTTATTGTATGAAGGAAGCGTTCTCGCTCTTCCTTTGTGATCTCATTGACTTTTCTTTCAGGATCTATCTGTGCCAGACTTGGCATAATATTTAACATTTTAGCCGGAAACAGTGCCGCAATGGCATTTTTAAACTGTTTATTCCTGTTGGCATCAAATTCTCTTAATATTCGTTTGTCCAATTGTTCCTGTGTTAATGCAGGTTTTAAATCTATATATAATTTTGCTTGTTTTCCCGCTGCTTTATGCACATAATGGCTGCTGCCGCTTAACATGAGCGGTCCACTGACTCCATAATGGGTGAACAGCATTTCTCCAAAGTCAGAATAAATCTCTCTTCCATCCACTTCAATCCGGGCTTCTACATTTCTTAACGATAAGCCCTGGAGCTGTTTACACCACTCTTCCTGCACTACAAAGGGAACAAGTGCCGGTGAAAGCTTTGTAACTGTATGTCCTGCTTCCTTGGCAAACCGATAACCATCGCCTGTTGAACCTGTCAAAACATAGGAAATACCTCCCGTTGCGACAATTATTTTGTCTGCATTCAGCTTATCTCCATTCTTGAGCTGTACTCCGGTAACAGTTTTCTCATTTTCATCAATCAAAAGCCTGCCGGCTTCCGTGTGAAGACGCACTCTTACTCCTGACTGATGCAATTGCCGGTCCAGTGCCCTTAATATATCAGAGCTGTGATCCGATTCTGGAAAAACTCTCTGTCCTCTTTCTATTTTCAGTGGACATCCTGCTTCTTCAAAAAAGCGCATAACCGCCTGATTATCATATCCATATATTGCGCTGTACAGGAACTTGCTGTGTTCCATTACATTTGCAAAAAGATCCTCTGTATCACAGGCATTTGTCACATTACATCTGCCTTTTCCTGTAATAAAGAGTTTCTTTCCAATTTTCTCATTTTTTTCTAATAATATAACTTCAGAACCCGCCTTTGCAGCAGTGATCGCTGCCATCATTCCAGCAGGTCCTGCTCCAATGATCAATATTTTCACAATTTCTGTTCCTTTTCTTTCTGCAATGGAGTACTTAACAGAGATTCATCAATGTAATTGAATTCATCCTTCAAATATATCTGATAGTTATCCCATGCCTGTCCCAGACTTTCCAGATTCTTCTTCACATCATCAGGACGTTTCAGACATAATGCTACAACCAGCGCATTGATAAGGCTTAATGGTGCTACCAGAGAATCTACAATAGATACCATATCACTTCTTGCCAAGAGATTGCAGGATGAATACAGACACATGGGAGAATAGATCGTATCTGTTATTGTAATGATCTTAGCCTGTCTGTCGTTGGCAAACTCCATAGCCTTCAGGGTTCTCATGGAATATCTTGGAAAACTGATTCCAATTAATGCATCCTTCTCATCAATACGAATCATCTGTTCAAAAATCTCTGTTGTATTTGTTGAATTCAGCAAAAAAACGTTTCCCCTAATCATATTCAGATAAAATTGCAGGAAACGTGCCAGCGGATCACAGCTTCTGATTCCAATAATATAGACATTTTTAGCTTCCAGAATAATGTCTACTGCCATTTCAAAAGTATGTGGGTCCACATGCTCTATTGTATCGCTGATCTTCTCCATATCTGAAGTCAATACAGATGTTAATATTTCTGATTGAGTACTCTTTCCATATTTAACGCCAATCTTCTGTACAGAATTAAGCTTGTTCTTCACCCATTCAGCCAGATCCTCCTGAAATTCAGGATAACCTTCATAACCTAAAGAATAGGCAAAACGAACCACTGTAGATTCACTCACCCCTACGGTAGTTCCCAACTTGGCAGCGGTCATAAATGCAGCCTGCTCATAATGATCTATGATAAAGGTTGCAATTTTTTTATGACCCTTGCTCATCTTATTAAATTTTTCATTAATTCTGGACATGGTATCAATCTTGTATTCCATCTGTTGTCCTCACTTATGAGCAGCTTTTGTATATATCTTCTAAAAGATCTAACGTTTCTTCCTTCGTCAGATCATAATCTCCTGTTAATACCATGCATGCACATCCATGGATGAATATCCACATTTTCATAAATAATCCACTTGGATTGCTGCATCCGTTTGCCGCAGCTTTATTAATTTCTTTTGCTACAGCTCCTGTACTTCCATTTAACAATTCATATAAACTTCTATCTCCTCTATTGTCTGACAGGAACAATAGCTGAAACAGTTTACGTTCTTCTTTCGCAAAATCTATATAAGCAAGTCCCAGGTGAATAAAAGGTGTCTGCACTTCGGACTCGAATTTTTCATAATAATCTGCAAATAAATCTATCGCTTTCTGATAAACTTCTGTATATAACTCTGTCATATTGGCATAGACTCTGAAAATAGGCTGAGTAGAGCATCCAATTTTGTTTGCCAGTTTTCTGGCAGTTACATTCTCTATGCCTTCTTCTTTCGCCAATTGAACAGCTGTTTCCAATATCATGTTTTTTGTCACGGACTCTTTTCTTGCCATGGTCATCCTCATTTCTACGCATTTTGCGCACTATCGCATTTTCTCTTTTGTATACAGATGACAGCCTGTGGCTATCATTCAGGCAGCATCATTTATTATTTACAGTAATAACACATGTTATGATAAATTGTTTTTATTCGTCTGTCAAGTATGCTTCAACTCAAAATCAGTATCGGATCATAAGTTAATGACCCGATACTGATATAAAACCTGTAATGATAGAAGAATCACACAAATTAAACAGGATATGCTCCGTTCTTAGTGTCTGCTTCTGTCAAATCAACCTTCTTCTGCTGAGCTTCACGGTATTTGAAGAATTCAACAGCTACCTGAGGGAATAATGCATAACTTAATACATCTTCATCCTGCTGTTTCCACTGCTTCATTTCTTCTTCAATCTTAGGAAGTTCGTTAGGAATCAAATCTGCAGGACGGCATGTAATGATATGTTCTTTCTCTTCTGCTGAAAGAACCTTATCCTGTACTTCCTTATTGAAAGGTTTTACAGTCTGACCATACTCGCCACGTAATACAGCCTTGGTTTCCTTTGTAGCCATCTTATATCTCTCACCCATTAATACGTTAAATACAGCCTGTGTACCAACAATCTGAGATGAAGGTGTAACAAGAGGTGGCTCACCTAAGTCTTTACGAACTCTAGGGATCTCTTCAAGCACTTCATAGTACTTGTCTTCTGCGTTCTGTTCCTTTAACTGGCTAACCATGTTGGATAACATACCACCTGGTACCTGGTATAACAGAGTCTTGATATCAACACCAAGAACCTTAGGATTCATAAGTCCGCTCTTTAAGCACTCTTCCCTGTAAGGTCTGAAGTGATCTGCGATCTTGGATAACAGAGTCTGATCAATTCCTGTATCATATGGTGTGTTCTTTAATGTCTCAACCATAACTTCTGTTGCAGGCTGAGAAGTTCCCATTGCAAATGGAGAAATTGCACAGTCGATTACATCAACACCAGCTTCGATAGCTTTCATGTATGTCATGGAAGCAACACCTGATGTATAATGTGTATGCAGCTGGATAGGAAGCTTAGTGGAAGACTTCATAGCCTTAATCAGCTCTTCTGCCTTGTAAGGTACTAACAGACCAGCCATATCCTTGATACAGATAGAATCAGCACCCATCTCTTCGATGTTCTTAGCCATCTGCATCCAGTAATCCAATGTATATGCATCACCTAATGTATAAGATAATGCTACCTGAGCATGACCTCTGCCCTCTCTCTGCTTGATAGCGTTAGCTGCGTTTACTGAACTCTGTAAGTTACGCAGATCATTGAAGCAGTCGAAGATTCTGATAATATCAATACCGTTTGCAATAGACTTCTCAACGAACTCTGTTACAACATCATCAGCATAATGACGATATCCGAGGATATTCTGACCTCTGAAAAGCATCTGTAAAGGTGTATTCTTAACCTTATCCTTAATCTTTCTTAATCTTTCCCATGGATCTTCCTTTAAGAAACGTAAGGAAGCATCGAATGTAGCGCCGCCCCAGCACTCAAGTGAGTGATAACCAACCTGATCCATTGTCTCAAGGATTGGAAGCATTAATTCGGTCGGCATTCTTGTTGCTATTAAAGACTGATGTGCATCACGAAGAACTGTTTCTGTGATACCAACAGGTTTCTTAACTATTTCTGACATTACCTTTATTCCTCCTAGATATATTTACTAAATAACTAAACTATGCATAGCTTAAAAAATTCCGAAGATGGCCATGAATGTACCAGCTGCTACTGCAGTACCGATAACACCTGCTACGTTAGGTCCCATAGCATGCATAAGCAGGAAGTTAGTAGGATCAGATTCTGCACCAACCTTCTGGGATACACGAGCTGCCATAGGAACGGCAGATACACCTGCTGAACCAATCAGAGGATTAACCTTACCATGTGTCAGTACACACATCAGCTTACCAAACAGAACACCTGCTGCTGTACCAAATGCAAATGCTGCAAGACCAAGAATAACGATCTTGATTGTCTGCATATTCAAGAATGCTTCTGCACTTGTTGTAGCACCTACGGATGTACCAAGTAAGATAACTACGATGTACATTAATGCATTGGATGCAGTATCTGTCAACTGTCTAACTACGCCTGACTCTCTGAATAAGTTACCTAACATCAGCATACCAACAAGAGGAGCTGTTGTAGGAAGAATCAGACATACAACAATAGTAACAACGATAGGGAAAAGGATCTTCTCAAGCTTGGATACAGGACGAAGCTGACCCATCTTAATCTTTCTTTCCTTCTCAGTTGTAAGAAGCTTCATAATAGGTGGCTGGATAATAGGAACCAGTGACATATAAGAATATGCTGCTACAGCGATAGGTCCAAGTAATGCAGTCTGTCCAAGCTTACCTGCAAGGAAGATAGATGTAGGACCATCAGCTCCACCGATAATAGATATAGCTGCGGCTGCCTTATCTGGGAATCCCATAAATATAGCCATAATGTAAGCAGCGAATATACCAAACTGTGCTGCTGCACCTAAAA